>Ga0302320_10000645_pt1 | contig 83328 bp, 75 predicted proteins | sample Bog_T0_3_FD_202130 | JGI IMG/M metagenome (GOLD analysis project Ga0302320, IMG submission 202130) | Peat permafrost microbial communities from Stordalen Mire near Abisko, Sweden - Bog_T0_3 | ecosystem: Environmental > Terrestrial > Soil > Wetlands > Peat | place: Sweden: Abisko, Stordalen Mire...
TGCGGGTGCCCCATTACAAGGACAGGTGGCCCATACAAGCCCTCCTTTGGCTTGTGTGGGGCTGTTGACCTTGCCGTTGCACTTGCTGTTGTACTTGCTGTTGCACTTGCTGTTGCACTTGCTGTTGACCTTGCTGTTGCACTTGCTGTTGCACTTGCTGTTGCACTTGCTGTTGCACTTGCCGTTGCACTTGTTTTTTGTGGGTCATCCTGAGCGCAGCGAAGGACCCCAGCACTCTCTAACTCTCCCGCGCGGCCCCAAGCTTTTCAACCACCATTTCTACCGGATTGCCTTGTACCCCACATTTGCCGCAAATGTGGGTCTGTTGTTCTTCACGCTCCGCAGCTTCCGCCGCTAGCGCCCGTAATTCCTTCCGCGTTTCGCCCTTGACATATTCCCGTATTTCCGCAATCATCGAAACATGACAGCCGCTCCAACCCGCAAGACTCCCGAAGACGTTGCCCGCTTCGCCGATATGTTCGCCGCCATGGGAACCGAGCCGCGCCTTCGAATCATGCAACTGCTGCTCTCCGCCCATCCCGAGGGCCTCGTCGTGGGCGAAATTCAATCCGAGTTGGACATTCCCAACTCCACCCTCTCCCATCACCTGGACAAGCTCAAGAGCGAAGACCTCGTCGGCGTGCGCCGCGAAAGCACATTCCTGCGCTACACCGCCAACACCGAGTCTCTCCAGGGGCTCTTGCAATTCCTCTACGCCGAGTGCTGCACCCGGAACAAAGCCGTCAAACCAACAGAGATCGTCCAGATTCGAAAGTAGGAAAGGACACACCATGAGCGACGCCACCATCAAGGACGTAGTCAAGGAAAAGTACGGACAGGCTGCCCTCCGCGTAAAGAGCGGCGGCAGTTCCTGCTGCGGAGCCACTGCGGCAGACGGAATGGGTTGCGACCCCATCACCTCCAACCTCTACAGCCTCACCCAGGCCGGCCAAATTCCCGAGGAGGCCATGCTCGCCTCCCTCGGATGCGGCAATCCAACCGCCCTCGCCCAACTTGCGCCCGGTGAAGTTGTTCTCGATCTCGGCTCCGGCGGCGGCATTGATGTTCTGCTCTCCGCCCGCCGCGTCGGTCCCACCGGCAAGGCATACGGACTCGACATGACCGACGAGATGCTCGCCCTCGCCAACGAAAACAAGCGCAAGGCCGGGGCGGAGAACGTCGAATTCCTCCGTGGCGAGATCGAGCACATCCCTCTCCCCGATAACACCGTTGACGTGATCATCTCCAACTGCGTCATCAATCTCTCTGCCGACAAAGACCGCGTTCTGCGCGAAGCCTTCCGCGTCCTCAAGCCCGGTGGCCGCGTCGCCGTCTCTGATGTCGTGACCCGCGGCGAAATCGCCCCTGAGATTCGCAAGAACATGATGCTCTGGGTAGGCTGCGTCGCCGGAGCGCTCGCCGAGGACGACTATCGCGCCAAACTCTCCGCCGCCGGCTTCCAGCAGATTGACATCGAACCCACCCGCATCTACCGCGCCGAAGATGCCCGTGGCTTCCTGGCCGCCGAAGGCATCGATGCCGACGCAATCGCCCCGCAAGTCGATGGCAAAATCATGAGCGCCTTCATCCGCGCCGTGAAACCCTAGCCGCTGTCCGGAGCCCCGGCCTACGTTTTCATTCATCGATATCCTTCAGGGTGCCCATCCTAGCCATCTTTTGGCTAGGGTGGGGTAGTTGACCTTGCTCTTGACCTTGCTCTTGACCTTGCTCTTGACCTTGCTCTTGACCTTGCCGTTGCATTTGTTTTTTTATGGGTCATCCTGAGCGAAGCGAAGGACCCCTACGCCGCTGAAATATGCTGTGCAGCCCCAAGCTTCTCAGCCACCAATTCCCTGGTCCCCCACATTTGCCGTTTTTGGGGTCTGTTGTCCTTCACCCGCCCCTTCCCACCCTCCCCTGCTAAACTTCCTCTGTGGACGATTCTCAGTTCGCCTTCGAGTTTTCCGCCGCAGCGCCTTCGCGCCGCATCTACGGCGTCCGCGAGCTTGTCTCTGCCGTCCGCAATCATCTTGAAAAGGGTTATCCCGATGTCTGGGTCGAGGGTGAAATTTCCAACTACCGCCCTGCCGACAGCGGACACCTCTACCTCACCCTAAAGGACGGCGACTCCCAGCTCCGCGTCGTGATGTTCCGCACCCAGGCCCGTCTCCTGCGCTTCAAGCCGCAGAACGGCCTCGCCGTCATCGTCCGCGGACGCATCACCATGTACGAAGCGCGCGGCGAGATGCAGTTGCTCGCCGAATTCATGGAGCCCATGGGTGCCGGAGCTCTTCAGGTCGCCTTCGAGCAGCTCAAGGCCAAGCTCGCCGCCGAAGGCTTCTTTGCCCCCGCGCGCAAAAAGCCACTGCCCACGCTTCCCCGCCGCATCGGAGTCGTCACCTCGCCGCGCGGTGCCGTCATTCAGGACATACTCAACGTCCTCCGCCGCCGCCATCGTTCGCTCAACGTGCTCATCTACCCCGCCCAGGTCCAGGGTGAGAGCGCCGTCGCCGAAGTCACCGCCGGACTTCGCTTCTTCAATGAGCAGCCTGCACCCTCCGCCTTCGCCGTTGATGTCATCATCGTTGCCCGTGGCGGAGGCAGTGCCGAAGACCTCGCTGCCTTCAACGACGAATCGCTCGCCCGCGCCGTCGCCGCCAGCCGCATCCCCGTCATCTCCGCCGTCGGCCATGAGACGGATTTCACCATCTGCGATTTCGTCGCCGACCTCCGCGCACCTACTCCTTCGGCCGCTGCTGAAATCGTCATCCGCTCCAAGCAGGAGATCGCCGAGAGCGTCGCCGCCCTGCACGAGCGCCTCCGCCGCGCCATCCAGTACAAGCTCCTCTACGAGCGCCAGAACCTGCTCTCGCTCGAAAAGAATCGCGTCTTCGCCCGCATGGAAGACGCCATCGCCCGCCGCCAGCAGCGCATCGACGAGCTTCGCTTCCGCCTTGAGAGCCTCATGCGTGAGCGCCTCACCGACGCCTCCCGCCGTCTCGATCTCGCAGCCTCGCGCCTCCGCCAGCGCGACCTCCGCCAGCAGCTCAGGACGCGTGAGCGCGAGCTCTCTGCCCGTCTTGAAGCGCTCGCCGCCGCCGCTCATCGCGACCTCCTGCGCCGCCGCGCCCGCCTTGAGCAGGCCACCGCCAAGCTCGCCGCCCTCTCGCCCGTGGCAATCCTCGAGCGTGGCTATTCACTGATCTTTGACGCCAACGGCGCGCTCGTAAAAGATGCCGCCCAGCTCTCCCCCGGCGACCTCATCCAGGCCCGCCTCGCCCACGGCGAACTCCATGCCACCGTCCAATCCGTTCACTCCACCCCGCCCCCCGATACCACCAACCCAAAATCATCGCACTAACCCGAATCCTGTACTGATACTGATACCGGTGGCGGGGCCCAGGAAATCGCTCGTGGTGTAAACAAACTATAGGGTGTCCTAAGCTTCCGTTGGTTAGGGCGGGGGCTTTGCCTTTGGCGGGTGGCTAGAGCAGTTTTAGAGTTGCTGTATCCATATTTCTTCTTAAGGGTGTCATTCCGAGCCGCGCGAGGAATCCCAGCACCGCTCAAATATCTTGTGCCGCCTCGATGGCACTTCAACCAGCCGCTCCCATGACCTTTCCCAAACCTGGCCTAGCCACGTCGCAGGGTACGTCTTCCCCCGGAATTGCCCTAGTTGCTCTTCCCTTGCTGATTGAACGGCGGTGGCCCACATCTTCGTTTCCGTGTTGGCGATGTCAAGAACGAGCATCATAACAACGGATCATTGTCCACACTCGATCCTGGTTCAACGCGAGAATTGGACGCCTGACAACGTGAAGTTCACGTTGATCCGTGTGTCGACTTCCACTGGTTGGCCGCCCAAAGTGTACGGCTTATAGATCCACTGCTGCACCGCCTCGACCGCCGCCGGAATCAGTAGCTTCGGCCCTGAAATGGGCTTAATATCCTTTATCCGTCCATCCTTTCCAATGACGGCCTCCAGCGTAACAGACCCTTCGACGCGTCTCGCCTTTGCCAATTCAGGATAGATCGGTCTTACCTTATGAATGATTGATCCAGCTATCAACTTTTCGCTGAGGAACACTCGCTGTGACGAGTCACCAGCCATTCCGCTGGACGGCGCGGAGTTCGCCTTCGCGCCAGAAGCGTCAGTCATCAGTGCGCCGGATTGGAAATCAAACGGCATCTTCGTCCATACCTTGACAGGCTTCCCATTCCTGAAGAACGGTTTGAACTTGAACATTTTGGCTGCTTGAACTGCCGCATCCGCCAGGATGGGATCGCCGCTGAGTACCTCAGTTTTCTCCACATCGCCCGTCTCAGAAACCAATACCTCGACCATCACCTCACCCTGAATTCCATCACGACGGGCGGCTAAGGGATACTTAGCGCTCTGCCTGGCAACAATTTCGAGCGTCTTGGAGTCCGCCACTGTTGGCTCCGGCATCGGCGCCGCGCCGCCCGTGGAAGCGCCGGATGTAGGGCTTGCCGGTTCACTGCCGTTCTGCTGCGCGGTGGTTGAACTTGCCGACTGTGCCAAAACGAGGCTTGGCACAAAGATGATAAAAGATGCCCACTTCCAGAGATATGCCATGTCTTCCGCGATTGTAGCGACCCCTCCAGAAAGCGGCAATGTCCATCTTTCACGGGCCGGGTGGACTAGTTGCTCTTCTTTTCGATGTTGCGCCGCCGAACGCACCTGGAAACCACTTGAGCAACCCGCAATCGCTGCGTTCCCCCCTGCCCTGCTTTACAATGGAAAGTTCCAGGTCTTAGTCGCGCCCACAAGCGCCTAGCAGCAATCGATCTCGAAAGGAGACCATGCCGACGCTCCCGAACCTCTCCGGATATTCGCCGCACTTCACGGCCGGATCCGTTCTGGACATTCTGCTCGTCTCTTTTCTCATCTACCAGTTCCTGCTGCTCGTCCGCGGCACCCGCGCCGTGCCCATGCTCACCGGAGTCGGCGCCCTCGTCATCGCCTTTTACATCGCGCACCTCAGCAATCTGCGCACTCTTGACTGGCTCGTCGGAACCATCCTCCCCTACAGCATCTTCGCCCTCATCGTCATCTTTCAGACTGAGATCCGTCAGGCTCTCGCGCGCCTCGGCCGTAACCTCACTCTCACCCGCGGCTCGCAGAACGGTGCTGCCGATGCCTACGATGACATCGTCATGGCTGCCAGCACCTTCTCGCAGGATCAAACCGGAGCGCTCATCGTCGTCGAGCGTGAAATCGGACTGCGCACATACATCGAAAGCGGAGTCGCTCTCGACGCGCATCTCTCCTACGACCTGCTTGCCACTCTCTTCCGCCCCAGCGCGCCCTTGCATGACGGAGCCGTGATCCTCCAGAAGGACCGCATCGCTGCCGCCGCCTGTTTTCTTCCGCTTTCCATGAACCCCTTGCTCTCCACGCAACTTGGCACCCGTCACCGCGCCGGAATCGGCATCACCGAGGAAACCGATGCCGTCTCCATCATCGTCTCCGAGGAGACCGGAGGCATCAGTGTCGCCGTCGGCGGACAGGTCGAGCGTGATATGACTCCCGAGCGCCTGCGCCAGCGCCTCGGCGAACTGCTCAGCCGTTACGGCCCGCAAAATGGCCTCTCCAACGCTGGCTCGCACGCATTGTCCACCTCCGTCGAAGCCGTCCGCGACCGTGGAGAACAGCCTTGATCTCACGCATCCGCCATCTTCTCTTCGACCACATTGCGCTCAAGCTGGCGTCGCTCATCATTGCCGTCCTCATGTGGTACGGCGTCGCGCGCGATCCCGTTTCTGAAGTCTCTTTGCAGGTTCCCATCGAGTTCTCCCGTCCGCCCAAGGGCCTCGACTACTCGTCGGATGTCATCCCCCAGGCACAGATCCGTCTCCGCGGCCCGGCCCGCGTCCTTCGCGAGCTCGCGCAGGAAAGCGTGCATGCTGTCATCGATCTTCAAGGCGCGGTTCCCGGCGAGCGCACCTACGACCTCGACACCAGCCACATCCAGGTTCCGCACGAAGTCGAAGTCATGCAGGTCACGCCCACCCGCCTGCGCCTTGTCTTTGACACGCGCGCCACCCGCCAGGTTCCCGTCATTCCGCGCATCGTCGGCACGCTGCCCCCCGGATACCATGTCCAGTCCGTGGTTGCCAATCCGTCCATGCTCACCATCACCGGTCCTGCGCGTCACGTCAGCGCCATCGAGCGCGCCGTCACCGATGCGGTGGATGTCACCGGAGTCGCCGGACAGGCCAGCTTTCAAACCATGGCCTACCTTCCGGACCCGCTCGTGCATCTATCCGGCACAGGACCCATTCGCGTCATCGTCGTTACGCAGAAATCATCTTCGAAAGCTGGAGTCCCCTAACTTGGCAACGCCCCCTCAGGCAAGCAACCGTCAGCTCTTTGGAACCGACGGCATCCGCGCCGTCGCCGGTGAATATCCCCTCGACCGCGCCACCATCTACGCCATCGGATGCGCCTGCGGTGCCCGCCTCGTCCGCCGCCTCGGCGCGGCCAAAGTCGTTCTCGGGCAAGACACCCGCGAGTCCAGCGGATGGATCGCCGAAACTCTCGCCCTTGGCCTGCGCGATGCCGGATGCGCCTTCGCCAGCGCCGGTGTCCTCACCACTCCCGGCGTCGCCTACCTCACCCGCACCCACGGATTCGCCGCCGGCATCGTCATTTCCGCCTCGCACAATCCCTGGCAGGACAACGGCATCAAGCTCTTCGGCAGCAACGGCATGAAGCTCGCCGACGAGATCGAGCATGGGATCGAGGCCGAGATCTTCGAGCACATTGACCAGCTCACCGCCCACCAGCCCGCCTCCGGCAGCCTGATGGCCAACATTCTTCCCGGCGATGCCACCCTGCGTGCCGACTACGAAGCCTGGCTCGCCTCCAGCGTGGACGCCGCCCGCCTCACCAACCTTCGCGTCCTCATCGACTGCGCCAACGGAGCCGCCTCCGCCGTCGCTCCCGAGCTCTTCGCCCGCATCGGCATCCCCGCCGAAGCCCTTCACATCGCGCCCAACGGACGCAACATCAACGATGCCTGCGGCGCTCTCCACCCCGAACACGTCGCCGCTGAAATCAAGCGCCGTCCCGGCCACTTCGATCTCGGCATCACCCTCGACGGAGACGCCGACCGCGCTCTCTTCAGTGACGCCCTCGGCAACGTCGTCAACGGAGACGCCGTCCTCCTCATCGCCGCCCGCGCCATGAAAGCTCGCGCCACCCTCGCCCACAACACCGTCGTCGCCACCACCATGAGCAACATGGGCCTTGAAAAAGCTCTCGCCTCCAGCGGCATCCAGATGCTCCGCGCCGATGTCGGCGATAAATACGTCCTCGAACAGATGCTCAAAACCGGAGCCACTCTCGGCGGCGAACAGTCCGGCCACATCCTCTTCATGGACTCCGACTCAACCACCGGAGACGGCCTGCTCACTGCCCTGCGCGTCCTTGAGGTCGTTGCCCACTCCGGCAAATCCCTGCATGACCTCACCTCTGACCTCAAGGTCTTCCCCCAGCAGATCCGTAACGTCAAAGTGCGCGAGAAAATCCCCATGCGCGAACTCCCCACGGTCGCCGCCGCCATCGCCGCCGCCGAACAGGAACTCGACGGCAACGGCCGCGTCGTCGTCCGCTACTCCGGCACCGAGAAACTCGCCCGCGTCATGATCGAAGCCGAAAGCGATTCCCTCATGCATAAACACGTCGACGCCATCGCCGCCGCCCTGCAAGCCGCCATCGGCCTCTAGCGAAGATTTCGTTTCCCGCGATGATCTGGTTCACAGTGGCTGGCCGGTGCCCAGCCAAACGCCTCGCAGCACAAACACACTTCAGGGTGGCCCACTCAACGCTCTTTTCGTTGAGTGGGGCTGTTGATCGGCGGGCTGAGCCGTCCTGCCCGGTGCCCCATTTCTGCCTTCTTTTGGCAGAAGTGGGGTGTTTGACCTTGCAGTTGAAGATTGGCGTTTCTTGGGGGCGAGCTATGTATCCGAGACATTAATCACGACACTCGCAGGTGCCCCTTGTTGAGCAGTTCTGTGATCAGTGACATCGACACGATTACCGCTATCGGTCCAAAGAACCTATTCTCCCAGCTTGGGAATATCAGTATGTGTGCGAGTCCAAAAAGCAGCGTCGCGGTCAAAACTGCCTTGTACTCACGTTTAATTCCGCTCATCAACAGGAATCCACCTAGAGCGTAATAAGCCACCAGAAATCTCGCATGTGGAAGGGAGGCGAGTACCACATGCAGGTAGGCACGTAGCACAATGTGCGACGTAACTACGAATTCCCCGGGAGCTGCCAGATATCCGATGAAGACATGGCGGAAAAGCAGCGGCCAACCGTAATTGCCTGAAAAATGCATAAGGAAAGCGTAGCTTCCAAGGGACAGCCCAACCAAGGCCGACGCTTCTCCGAGGCTCAGTCTCCGGATAGACCAAAGCGCCGCCGCAAGCATTCCGGCGAATAGCAAGTAGTCCGGTCTTATCCATACCGCCAACACCGCAACCGACGAACCCCACCAGTACTGCTGCCTCTCAAGGATGAGCCACATAGCAAACACTACGAACGCGCAGGAGAGAGCGTCGGGAGTAAATTGACGGGCAGCTTCTGACATCGTGGGGACAGCCATGATACCGAGCCATAGAAATGTGGACTTAGGGCCAGTTACATACTTGCTCATCCAGAATGCACCGAGCAGTCCAGTAGCAATATAGGCAACTGCGGACACCACATGTCCTGTGTAAGCCCAACTAATTCCAAGATTGTGGAGGCACAGAATCGCTAAGACGAAGAGCGCCTTTACTGAATAGAAGGGCAATGCTTCTGTAAAGTGGTACGGATTTGCGTAGAGGTCGGCACGATAGTCGCTCTGACGGGTCAGTTCCTCATATCGCAAAGAGTTCCCTCTCATCGCCCCATAGGCAGCGTCGTGGATAGTAAATGGATCACTCGTCTGGCTTGCCGTGGAGCACCCAATGTAACAGAGCGCGTCAAAGTCATTATTCGCTGCCAACAAGGCAAAAACACCCAGCGCAGCGGCGAGAACTACTTGGATAATCCAGTTTATTCTTGCGACACTCATGCTCTGTTCGTTCATTGGGAATGCATCTCCCTCAGCAGAACCAACCCAACAACGGTGAAATGTTCAAGCGGCAATTGAGATCACCTTGCCGCCGTGACACCTCCCTAATAAATTGCGCGGGACACCGCTCCCGCCACAAACGTATAACCAGCAGCATTTAGGTGCAGGTTATCGAACCGGAGGCTTGTCGGAGGCACATCCATAGCGTGGTCAGATATATCCTGTCCGCTGGTAGGGTCGTACTGCGCGACCAGCAGAGATCGAATGTCGAGATAATTGTTTGGATAAGCCGCTTGGAGCGCTTGATTGAGGGCAATGACCTCGTTATACCCAGTGGTGCCAATGCCCTCATAGCTGGCATTGAGCACTGAGAGCACAAGAAAATGTCTCGGGCTGGGAAGCTGATAAACCATGCTGGCAATATCGGCAAGCACCACTTCCTGGCTCCAGTAGTTGTTGCGTCCTGCCCAGATGATTGTGAGGTCGCCATAACGCGAAGTGTCTGCCAGCATACGCGTTGCAATCTGAGTACTAGACTGACCGGAAACGCCCCCGTTGTACACGCTGCGGGCAGTCAGTTGAGCTAGGACCCCGGGGTATGTCGTGCCCGTCCCGTCCTGATTGCCAAGCGTAAGAGAATCGCCCCACGCGGCAATCTCAACACCAAAACTGCTGAATGTCGCTGTGACCGTGGCTGCCGCACTGATGGAGACGGTGCAGGTAGTGGCCGTTCCATTGCATCCCCCGCCTGACCAGCCGACGAAGTTCGAGACGGAGTTCGGAGAGGCAGTAAGAGTCACTGAACTCCCAGAGATATATCCGCCAGAGCAAGTGCTGCCGCAGTTGATCTGCCCGTCGCTGCTCGTGACGGTTCCAGCGCCCGGTGCAATGTTGCTCACGGTCAGGGTGTAGCTCGGGGTCACGGTGAATGTAGCGGTGACGGTAGACGCCGCAGTCACACTCACACTGCACTCGCTTGCCGTTCCGCTGCATCCACCGCCTGTCCAGCCTGTGAATGCGGAGCCGGAAGCGGCAACAGCCGTGAGTGTCACCGACGTTCCATCTGCATACGGGGCAGAGCACGCCGTCCCGCAATGGATTGTGCCATCGCTGCTTGTCACGGTTCCTGATCCAGTGCCATTCCGCGCGACTGTCAGAGTGTAATTCTGGAGCGTGAACTGCGCGGTGACGGTCTCAGCGGCCCCAATTGTGACGGTGCATGTCGCTGCCGTACCGCTGCATCCACCGCCTGACCAACCCGCAAAGTTGGAACCTGAAGCGGCGACCGCCGTGAGTGTCACCGAGCTTCCGCTTGCGTAGGGAGCTGAACACAGCGTTCCACAGTTGATGGCCCCGTCACCACTTGTTACGGTTCCAGCGCCACTGCCGCTATGAGCAATCGTCAGTGTGTAGTCCTGAAGGGCAAACTGGGCAGTGACGGCCTCGCCGCCAGATGCGACTGTGACGGTGCAAGTGGTTGCCGTCCCCGTGCATCCAACTGACCAGCCAACGAACGTGGAGTTGGACGCAGGAACGGCGGTCAGCGTAATGGTGGACCCGACTGGGTAGGAACTGGAGCAACTGGCGCCGCACTTGATATTCCCATCGCCGCTGGAAACTGTCCCCGCCCCGCTTCCCGATAGGCTCACTGCGACCGACATGTCCTGGGGTACTGGCGGAGCCTGCGTGCCTCCCCCCGCGCTACAAGCCGATGAAAGGAACAGAACAGCGGCAGACAACGCCAATACAAACAAGGATTTCAAAGAGGACACGCATTGCGGGATCATGAAGGCTTTCCAAGTTGATATGAATTTTGAAGAGAATCAGTCCGAGACTTTCTCTTCGACTGGAATGCCAGCCGAGGATTGGACCTCGTACAGGGGGAGAAAATTAGTCTAACCCCGGGATTGTGCTCTGGCCAAGCAGATTCCGAAACCCGGGGACAGAAACCCGAGAAACCCGGGGACAGAAACCCGGGGACAGACGGGACGTTTTCCATGCTCTACCGGGGCTGATTCCAACATGGCAAACAAAGTAGCAGAAAAAGCAGGCAGTCTGAAGATGGAAAGTGAAGAATGAAATGAAAGGAGAAAATGGTCGGCCATAGGAGACGATATTAGAACTTTCTGGCTGGCCGCCCCCCTTGCGAGCTAGAAAACGAAGGGGAACGTCCCGTCTATCCTCGTATTTTCTGTCCATCGAAGGCGAGTGCCCCGGCCGAACGCCTCGCAGCACAAACACACTTCAGGGTGTCCTGACCTGCGTTTGGTTAGGGCGGGGATTTTGACTTTGCTGTTGTCTCGTCTTCGAATCGATGCCGGGTGCTCTGAGTTCGCGCCCACGCTTTTCGGCGATAACGACTCTTCCGTCTCCAATTCTGCCCTCGCCGGTGCGCCATCTCACACGCGCCTGTGAGCCGAACCGTCCCCGCAACACAACCATTGCCTCTTCCGCCAATACACACGGCTTGCAGTGTGAACCACTCTGCCAATCGTTCGCGACCTCCCGCAACGATTGCCCAATCAGTAAATACAGCCTTCCCAACCATTAACCATCTCGCCAATCATGAACGGCATTTTGCACCAGTTATGATGCAAAATTCCGCTATAGAACCGCAGAATTCGTTGCGCTTCTTGATTCTCGTCTTTGCCGCCGCAACCTCGCTCCGGCCCGCTGTTTTAGAGCCTCAAACGCTAATCGTCATCGCGGTCCTTCGATGCCGGGAAAACCGTGTGCTTCGGCTTCGGCATATGCTTTTTCCCCATGGTCGCATGCCACAGGACGGCGTTAAGTTTCGCCGGATTCGCCTGGTCTTCCTTGCTGAAGTCCATCAGCAGACTTTGCTTCGCACCCTTGTTTTCCGCGGTGTTGACCTCATACAGGCTGCCATCGTTTTCATGTCGTCGGTCGGCGTTATACGCGGGTTGATCGCCCTTGCCCGTGAACTCTCCCGCGATGGGCGCAGCCTGCGCGTCGTTGTGATTCATCGGCGGCATACCCAGCAAATCCTCGATGGTTCGAATCGCATTGACCGTCGTGTAGAAGCCATGCTCAACGCGAGGGGTGTTCGTGCGAGGCGCGTATTTACTGATGATGAGCGCGATCGAGCGATGCGCGTCCACATGGTCGGGTCCGTCCTGCGCGTCGTCTTCAAGCACGATGATCGCCGTGTCATCCCAATAAGACGAGTGTGAAACCGCTTCCACCACGCGCCCCAGCGCGAGGTCGTTGTCCTTGAGCGATGCCTGCGGAGTAGGCATTCCAGGCCGCGTTCCGTACGTGTGATCGTTCGGCAGGCGCATGACGACAAGGTTCGGCAACTCGTACTGCGTGTGCCCATGGGCGCGCGCACGCACGAATTCATTGAACTCATTTAGAAATTCATCGGCGCGATACTGATCAGGAAACTCAAGACGGAAGTCGGCGAAATTCGGATCGAAGTGTCCCACCAGTTCAGGCTTCGTCGGCACGTTGCGGGCGATGAGCGGTACTGCCCACGGCCACGGGCTGGGCTTGCCTGGGGTTGCTCCGAGGCCCTCTGGCAGCGGCTCGCCGGGTGCAACTGATTTCTTCGCACACATCGCCGTAGTGGTTCCGGTGGAGGCTGGAGAGTTCACCCATCCGGGCTCCGTGCACCATTCGGTGTTTATGAATTCACCGTAGTGCCGGTAGCGGAGTTGAGCACGTGCGGCGTTGGCCCAGAGGTATCCGGTCGCAGGTTCATCAACGTCGGCGATGTGCTGAAGAAGCGGATACTCGCCATTGACCATACCCTCGAAGTCGTACGAGCGCTGGCCGTTGCGATAATTGATGGGCCAGATTTTTTCCGTGTAGTCGCTGGTGATCGCAGCGGTGGACCAGACGTGGCCGCTGCCGCTGATTTCGCCGGAATCATAAAAGTTGTCGAGCACTCCAAACTGGCGCGCGAGCTTGTGATGATTGGGCGTTATCTCTTCACCGAACATCGCCAGCGAAGGATCGCCGTCGCCCACACCAAGATCTCCGAAGAGCTGATCGTACGTGCGGTTCTCCTTGATGATGTAGATGACGTGTCGAATCGGATTACGGTTGTGCGAGCTATTGCGGAAGTCGAGGCGCGACTGACTCTCCTCGATGAGATTGTTGCGCATGACCGTCGAGGAGTACGCCGCGAGATTGGCGGTGATCTCCTTTTCCGACAAGCGCGCGATCGATCCGTAGGTGAGGTCTGCAATGTACTTCCAGTTCTTCTTCGACCTGGCGTTCTTGGACTCCGGATCAGGCGCGCCAGCGTTGGGACCAGTTCCCTCTCCCTTGCCGCTGCCGATGATGAGGTCGTTGTCCGCGAAGGCCAGCGCGGTGGGATAGTACTCGGTGGGAATGAAGCCGCGGGGTGAGGCGAGAGCAGAGTGCGCGCCAACGGAAAGAACCGCGACGGAGTTGGTTCCAGCCTCGGCGACGTAAAGTTCGCCGCGTGGGCTAAGAGCGAGCGCGTTGGGATAAGCTCCGCCGGCACGCTGTTTGGGTAGCCGCACGTTGACCTTGGCAACAACCTGCGAGCTTGCGGTGTCAAAGGAAACTACCTCGTCGAGATTGGCCAGCGTGATGTAAAGCGTGTGCGCGGTGGGCTCATAGAGCATGGCAGTGGCGTGGCCCGAGGAGGTCGGCGATCCACTCGGCTTGTCGAGTTCGATGCGGCGTACTTCACCGCTGACGAGGTTCAACTCGGCGATGGCCGCGGTGTTCCAGAGGCTGACCCAGGCTTTCTGATGTCCGTCACTGGCTACGGCGTAGGGCATGGTGGCCGGTATCCACTCGCTGCGCGGGTCGCTGACGTCAAAGGTCTTGAGGATCGCGCCGGAGTGCGCATCGAGAAGCCATACCTGGTCACTCATGTTGCCAGCAACCAGCAGACGCTCGGGTTCGCCGCCTGAGGCGGGCAGCACGGTGAGACCCGCCGGATAGGCGACCATGAGTCCCTTGGCGAGCGGAGACTTGGACGGATACTTCCTGCCCGCTGGAAGAGATTGCGGAGGAATCTTGAGAAAGCGGCTGGGCGTGAGTTTTCCGTCCTGGAAAGCGTAGACGGCGATACCACTGCCCGTATCGCCCTCGGTTTTTCCTTCGGAATCGTAAAGCGAGGCGACCGATGCGTAGAGTTCGTCACCGCTTGTGCTCCAGGCGAGTCCAAAGAAATACGTCTGCTTCAAGCGTGGGCGCAGTCGGGGATCTGCATAGTCGGTGAGCTGATTGGTGGTGCGATCCAGCATCGTAATGGATTGGCCGAGGTGTGATTCCGCCGTGCCGTAGCCTGTGTTGAGCAACGCCACGTAGCGCTGACTGGGTGAGACCGCAGCCGCCGTGGGCAGGCTGTTGGTGCGGCGCGGCCCGCCCGGCGCGGGCGTGAAGAGAGTTTTTCCGCTTGGCAGTTGAACCTTCTGAGCAGCGGCTGGACGCTCCCCTGCCGCACACATCACGCAAGCGGACAACAACGCAGCGGCAATAACGTTTTTCAACGAGCTTCTCCAATGAAATAGCAAAATCATGCGTTCACACCGGCTCCGCGCTGGACATGGCGCAGAACGGCATCCACCTCGCGAGCGATTTCGTCGTCCCCCGTGACAACGATGTCGGCATACACACGAGCGGGATAAACGTATTGCTGCGCCATGGGCAGAACCGTGGTGTGATACTGCTCCAATACACTCTCGCGGGTGCGTCCGCGCTCGCGGATGTCGCGCTCAATGCGGCGCTCCAGGCAGATCTCCTCGCCGAGATCGACGAACACTTTGGTTCCCAAAGTTTTGCGCAGCGGCTCCCAGTGAAGCGTGAAGAGCCCCTCGACGATTACGAAAGGTCGAGGGACGAGTTCAAGGGTTTCTCTGGTGCGCGTATGGGTTGTGAAGTCGTAGACCGGGCGTGCGATGGTTTCACCGTTGTGGAGTTGGTGCGCGTGATTCAGAAGTAATTCGGAGTCCAGCGCCTCGGGTGAATCAAAGTTGTAGTGCGCACGCTGCACCAGGCTGAGGTGATCCAGTTCGCGATAGTACGAGTCAAGATGAAAAAGCGCCGCGTCGAGTTTCTCGGCAAGATGCTCGGCAAGATAGCTCTTGCCCGCGCACGACGGTCCCGCAACTCCGATGAAATAAGGCTTCATGTTCGTAGCTCTACAAAAAATGAACGGCTCCGAAGAGCCGTCTGGTTACTTTTTTCCCGCCGCTATGCGCGGAAGGACCGCAGTAAGAAGCGCGAGGAACGTATCGCGCACGCGCTCGCCGGTCTCCAGCACTTCTTCGTGGTTGATCTCACCGCTGGACAATCCTGCCGCCATGTTGGTGACGCATGAGATGGCAAGAACATCGATGCCCATGTGACGCGCCACGATCACTTCCGGCACGGTGGACATGCCTACCAGGTCGGCGCCAATTGTGCGCAGGTAGCGAATTTCGGCTGGAGTTTCATAGCTCGGCCCGGAGAGTGCGGCGTAGACGCCTTCCTTCAATTCAATGCCCAACTCGCGAGCTGCCTGCTGCGCGAGCTGGCGATAGCTGCCGCTATAGGCCTCGCTCATGCCCGGAAAACGCGGCCCGAAGCGATCATCGTTGGGCCCGTTGAGCGGGTTGCTGCCTTGCAGATTGATGTGGTCGCTGAGCAGCACGAGAGCGCCCTGCCCGTACGAGGGATTAATGCCGCCGGCGGCATTGGTGAGAACCAGGCTCTTTACGCCGAGCCGCGCCAGCACGCGCACCGGAAAGCCAGCCTCGCGGGCGCTGTAGCCCTCGTACTGATGAACGCGCCCCTGCATGGCTGCAATCGTGAGTTCGCCAATCTTGCCGACCACGAGCCTTCCGGCGTGGCCGATGGCCGTGGCGCGCGGAAAGTTTGGAATGTCAGCGTAAGGAATGGCGACGGAATCCTGCAGTTCGTCGGCAAAGGCGCCAAGGCCGGAGCCGAGAACGACTGCAATCTCAGGCACGCCGAGGTGAGGCTTTTGCGAGAGTTGCATTCGAATCACCATGGCCGCAGATTCGGCGCGGGTGAACTCATCCATTGCCATGTGCTTTACATCCGCATGCGAACTCATAACAGAACTCCCACAATACAAGCCGACATAAGATTCGCCATGGTTCCGGCGATCATTGCTTTAAAGCCAAGCCGTGCAAGGTCGCCACGGCGCGATGGAGCCAGCGCGCCGAGACCGCCAATCTGAATTCCGATGGAACTGAAGTTGGCAAAGCCGCAAAGCGCGAAGGTGGCAATAGTGAACGAACGCGGGTCCAGAGCGGTCTTCTGCGCGCCGAGCATGGTGAATGCCACGAGTTCATTCAAGACCATACGCGTACCCAGCAGATTGCCAATGGCCGCGCAATCGTGCCACGGTACTCCGATGATAAAGGCGATGGGGGCGAAGAGAACGCCAAAAATCTTTTCCAGGCTGGCTGGGAACCATGCAAATCCGTGTGCGGCAAAGAAATTATGCGTGCCGCCCAGCAGTGAATTGATGAGAAAGATGATAGCGAGAAACGAGATCAGCATGGCGGCCACGTTCAGCGCCAGCCCCAAGCCGTCACTGGTGCCCTTGGCCGCGGCCTCCAGCACGTTGCTGGCGCGCTCTTCCTTTGGCAACTCGGCTCCACTCGCGGTTTCGGGAACTTCGGTCTCCGGCACAAGCATCTTGGCGATGGTGAGAGTTCCGGGCGCGGTCATGATCACGGCGGCGAGCAGGTGCTCTGGAGCGACTCCGGTGGCAATGTAGGCGGCCATGATGCTTCCGGAGACGTGCGCCATGCCAGCGGTCATTACCACCATGAGTTCCGACTGGGTGAGGCGCGGGAGAAATGGGCGGATCGTAAGAGGAGCCTCGGTCTGGCCCATGACGATGGAAGCAGCGATGTTGAGCGACTCCGCGCCGCTGGCACCCATGGTTTTTTCCATGACCACGGCGACTATGCGGATCATAAACTGCATAATGCCGAAGTAGTAGAGGATGGAGAAAAATGCCGCGATAAAGATGATGGCCGGCAGGACCTGGAAAGCGAACATGAATCCAAGATTGGAGTTTTGCGCTCCAGCCTCACCGAAGACAAACCTCGAACCGGCGAACGAGCAGGCCAGCAGACGCTTGGCGCCTTCTCCGGCTTTGGCGATGGCAAGTTGCCCCCACCAGACCTTGGTCACGAAGACGGCAAAGAGTACCTGTAACGCGATGCCTGTGGCCACCACGCGCCAGCGGATAGCTTTGCGGTTGGTGGAAAACAGCCAGGCGGCGGCCAGCATCAATAGCAAGCCAAGCACTCCAGTGAATCGTCCCATTGCTTCCCTCTCACATCCAACAGAGATGAAATCAAACAGCTTTGCCTTGTATCACTTTCTGGATTAATGCCCGCAGCCGCGGCTTTTGCGCACCAATGGAGTACGCAGCGGTAATGACCGGCTTCGCCTCTGCAAAGCGCTCTACGGAATTGTAGTGAACGGTACAAAGCAGATCGCCCGCAGAGACCGCGTCGCCCACCTTCTTGTGCAGCACAATTCCAACGGCGGGATCGACCTCATCTTCCTTGGTAAACCTGCCGCCGCCCAGCATGACTCCGGCAATACCCATGCGCTCGCACTCGATGGCCGCGATGAATCCGCTGGCGGGAGCAAGAATATCCTCGCGGTATGCGGCTTGCGGCAACAGCGTGAGATCGTCGATGGCGCGCGGATCGCCGCCCTGTTCACGCACGAGAGCGCGAAACTTATCGAGAGCCTGACCGCTCTGGATGAGCGTGAGAGCAAGCGCGCGGCCTTCGTCTTTCGTAACGGTTCGTCCTCCGAGAAAAAACATCCATCCGCAAAGTTCTAGGGTGAGTTCGACGAGGTCTTCCGAGCCAGCGAAATTGCCCCGCAGAATCTCAACGCACTCCACGACCTCAAGGGCGTTGCCAATGTAGCGGCCCAAAGGCTGATCCATATCCGTGATGAGCGCAACCATTTTCTTGCCCATGCGCTCGCCGGTCTCGACCATCAGCTCGGCAAGAAACTCGCTGTCTTTGCGTTCCTTCATGAACGCGCCGGAGCCGGTCTTTACATCGAGAACGAGGCCGTCGATACCCTCGGCCAGTTTCTTGCTCATGATGGAGGCGCAGATCAGCGACGGGCTCTCGACCGTTCCGGTCACGTCGCGCAGGGCGTAGAGTTTCTTGTCAGCCGGGGCGAGCTCTTCGGTCTGGCCGATCATGGCGCAACCGATTTTGGCGAGGATGCGGCGGAATTCGTCGAGATCGAGATGCACATTGAAACCAGGGATGGCTTCGAGCTTATCCAGCGTGCCGCCGGTGTGGCCAAGTCCGCGGCCGCTGACCATGGGAACGTTGACGCCGCCAGCAGCTACAATCGGCGCAATCATGAGCGAGGTCTTGTCGCCTACGCCGCCGGTGGAGTGCTTATCCACCTTGCTACCGGGGATGGCGCTGAAATCAAGCACCTTGCCCGAATGGAGCATGGCATGGGTGAGCGCCTCGGTTTCCTCGCGGCTAAGGCCGCGCAGGAGTGAGGCCATCAAGAATGCTGATACCTGATAGTCGGGAACCTCACTGCGGGTGCAGGCGGAGACGATCCATTCAACTTCCTGGCGCGAGAGTTCTTTGCCGTCGCGCTTTTTGCGGATCAGTTCAACAAAAAGCATCAGAGGCCATTCCAGTGCATGCGAGGATTGCGCGCCGACAGTTGATCTGCAAGAGACGACTTGAGAATATCCCACACGCCGGGTACGCAGCAACGGCTTAACGACTGGTGCGGAATGAAACTACTTCGCGCCAAGCTCCTTGACGATGGCCACGCTGGCACTGGCTCCGACGCGGCTGGCCCCGGCGTCAACCATGGCCAACAGGTCTGCGGCGGTGCGAATTCCGCCCGCGGCCTTGACGCCAATCTTGTTACCCACCACACCGCGCATCAGGGAGACATCGGCGGCGGTGGCTCCGGCGCTGGAGAAGCCGGTAGAGGTCTTCACAAAATCGACTTCCACGGCAGCAGCGAGCTGGCAGATCAGAATTTTCTCTTCCGTGGTGAGCAGCGCAGTCTCAATGATGACCTTGAGCAGCGCGCCGGAGCGATGGCAAAGATGCACAAGCGACTGCATCTCCATTTGCACCAGGTCGCGGTCCCCGCTCTTGAGTGCTCCGACGTTGATGACCATGTCGAGTTCGGTAGCGCCCAGGCGCAACGAGTCACTGGCTTCAGCCAGTTTGGAGGTGGAGGTGGTAGCCCCGAGGGGAAAACCAATCACAGTGCCGACGACGACATCGGTGCCGCGCAGTTCAGCCTTGCACTGCGCAATGTTGGAGGGATTCACCATCACCGAATAGAAACCGTACTCAGCCGCTTCATGGCAGAGCGCGGCAATCTGCTGGTGAGTGCCTTCGGGTTTTAACAGAGTGTGGTCAATGAGCTTCGCCGCGAGGCGCCAGTCGTTGCGAATGGCTTCGGCGGAGGGGTTCAAACTAATTGTGTGCAACATCCAATTACCTGCTTCGACCGCGACGCGGCCTTGCGTCCAAGAATATGGCTCTACTAGTGTACGACCCGGCGGGCGGGCCGTCGCTAAGGTACGACACAAATATCCGGAAGATTGCGGTAACGCTCGGCATAGTCCATTCCGTATCCCACAACAAACTCGTCGGGAATCTCAAAGCCGGCGTAGTCGGCCTGGATGGGCTGCTGGCGACGGCATTTCTTGTCGAGCAGAGCTGCAATCCTGAACGCCTTGGGATGATGAGCGAGGATCACCTTCTTGAGGTAGGACATGGTTAAACCAGTGTCAAGAATATCCTCGACGAGGATCACGTTCTTGCCCTCCATCGATTGATCTACATCCTTGAGCAATTTGACTTCACCGCTATTCTTCTTCTGATTGCCGTAGCTGGAAACGGCAATGAAATCGAAGGTGGAATCCAGATCGATCTGGCGGGAGAGGTCGCTGAGAAAAATTGCAGCGCCCTTGAGGACGCCAACCAGGACAAGGGGTTCCCCGGCAAAATCCTTTGTAATCTGCTGGCCTATTTCGGCGACGCGGGCGGCTATTTGTTCACGGGAGAAAAGTACTTTCAGGTCGGACACGATGAGTTACTCCAAAGAATTGCCGTAATGGCAGAAACAAGAAAAAGGATAGTAGAAGGTATCCGTAAAAGTTGCAAGTTGCGAAGACTGCCGAGGATTTGCCGGTCTATTGAGGCAGGTGAGGCAGGACTCAAAATGTGAATTCGCGATATCATCGAGTGTTCCACATAGATGGGGTCAATCCGCCCCTGGAGGAAGCCATGCGCCAGCGCAGCGCGGGAAAGCTGTTGGGCCTATTCGTCGCGGTTCTAGCAATCGGTGCCTCTGCATCGCAGATCCAGGCGTTCAAGAATTCTCCGGCACGGCCAGCCACCGCCGCCCACGAAGTTGCCAAAGAACAACAACAGGCCGAAAGTCACACCCCCGAAACACCGGAAGGGCGTGCGGAAAAGGCCCTGTCTGAGGCACGCGCCAACTCTGGCGCGATCTATGCCCTCTTGAAGGAGATGCCAAAGGGCGGAGACCTGCACAATCATATTACCGGAGCCGTTTACGCGGAGAGCCTGCTACAGTTCGCGGCAGACTCGGGACTGTGTATCGAAAGGCAGTCCCTGGCGCTGACGCAGCCTCCCTGCCAGCCCAACCAAGCCGAGGCGCGCCAGGCATTAAACGACCCAGAGCTTTACCGAAACGCCATCGATGCGTGGTCGATGCGCGACGTAACGCCGGACACCAACGGACACGATCATTTCTTCGATGCGTTCTCCAAATTTGGTCCGGCCACCGAGCTCCACATGGGGCAGATTCTGGCCGAAGTGACCCAGCGGGCCGCCGATGGAAACGTGCAGTACATGGAACTGATGATCTCCCCGGATCACGGGCGCGCCTCCGCACTAGGCAACAAACTCGGCTATGAACCGGATTTCGCGGCAATGCGCCAAAAGCTACTGGCTGCGGACTTTGGCGCGGCAGTGGAGGAAGCGCGCAAGAATCTGGACACCATGGAGCAGGGCAAGAACGAACAACTCCAGTGCGCCCGTGAGCCTGAAATCCACGGCGGCGGCTGTGGAGTGCATGTGCGCTATATCTACAGCGTGTCGCGCGGTTCGAAGCCGGCACAGGTGTTCGCGCAGATACTAATGGGCTTCGAACTGGCCAGCCGTGACCCGCGCGTGGTTGCGCTGAACCTGGTGCAGCCCGAGGACTGGTACGTGCCAATGCACGATTTCCGGCTGCACATGCAGATGGTGAACTACCTCAAGAGCCTGTATCCGAACGTACATCTCACTCTGCACGCCGGCGAGTTGAAGCCCGGCATTGTGCCACCCGACGGTTTGCGCTTCCACATCCGCGAGTCCATCGAGGTAGGGAAGGCCGAGCGAATTGGCCACGGCGTGGACGTGATGTACGAGGACAATCCACACGAACTGCTGGCCATGATGGCGCGGCGGAACGTGATGGTCGAAATCTGCCTGACCTCCAATGAGGGCATTCTTGGCGTTCGGGGACGGCAACATCCTTTGGCAATGTACCTGAAGGCGGGCGTTCCGGTAGCGCTGGCAACTGACGACGAGGGCGTTTCGCGATCTGAGATGACGCGCGAATATGAACGTGCCGTACAGGAGCAGGGCCTGGACTACGTTACTCTGAAAAAAATGGCGCGCACCAGCATTGAGCACTCCTTTTTGCCGGGCGCCAGCCTGTGGATCGACGGTCATAAGTTCATCCCCGTACATGAGTGCGCTGGTGAGAAGCCAACTTCGGTTCCTGCCCCGGCCTGCATGAAGTTTCTGAACGGAAGCGAGAAGGCGCGCGAAGAGTGGCGGCTTGAACATCGCTTCGTTGACTTCGAGAACAAGTTCTAAATTAAGCGTAATGGCAAGAAGGCCGCTCGTATTGACGGGCGCCCTTCCTGTTTCTGCAAGAGTTCTTCTTATCGCAGGCGGAAGCCCTCGGGAAGCAGATCCTTCGCCTTGGTCTGCGCGATCTCTCCGCTGTGGGCGCGATAAATCACAACAGCCTCAGGCCCGAATTCAAAGATGACCTGGCGGCATGCTCCGCAGGGCGAACAGAGCGCGCCTTCGGGGTTGACTACGGCGACCGCTACCAGCTCGCGCTCAGCGTTCAAGGCTCCGGCGGCGACCGCCGAAAAAATGGCCGTGCGCTCGGCACAATTGGTGAGTCCGTAGGAAGAGTTCTCCACGTTGCATCCGGTGAACACTTCGCCGCCCTGGGTGAGAATTGCAGCGCCCACACGGAAATTACTGAAAGGTGCATAGGCTCTTGCGGCTGCGGTTTGCGCGGCTTCCAGCAATTGCTCGACCTGCTGCTTACCCAACGTGGTCACGGATTATTCCTTGACGGCGGAAGCCGCCGGGCTTTCTTTAGTCGCGTTGCAGACACGAGGTTCGCGCTTTTCGCCATGCCAGGGCTCGGGATCGTTCGCGGAATCAATCCATGCGGTGTACCACATGTTCAGCAGCATCTGCGAACCGCGGGCCAGTTGCTGGCGGATGAACTCGCGCGATTCCGGAGTCCCTTTGCCATCAAAGCCGCAGAGCTTTTCCAACTCATAGGCGCGCTCAATCTTCGACTGCGACTCGCGCAGGTAAGCAACGTAGTCCTCGAAAGGATGAGCAAGATGTTTTGGCGCGCCCACGAGATCACTAATCTGCGTGACCTCGGGATTGGCATTCACAAAGGCCGTTTCCATCTTCGAATGGACATCGTGGGTCGTGGAGTAGCCCTTGGGATTCGGCCCTACCCATCCGTTGTATTGGGTGGAGGTGTGCATCGGGTTGGAGCCGTCGCCGACATAATGGCCAAGCCATCCGGCATAGAAAATCGCGTTGGCTTCGGCATCGGCGGTGGAGCGCCCCTCGGCCTGAGCATGGCGGTACTCCCGGAAGGCAACTTTCAGACGGTCAAAAACTTCGATCGTGATATAGGGCTGAAAACCGATCTTCTCCGGCAGGGGCACGTCAGCCTGCGGATGCTGCGCGCGATATTCGTACACGGCCTGAATGAATTTGTAGCGGTCCGGCGGAAGAGGGTTGAGCCAGTCCACGTATTCAAGATCGATGAAGTGATCGGGTGCCTGCGCGTCATTCAGCGGCTTCTCCAAGTTGGAACGCCAGCGATCCGGCTCCGGGCCAAGCCAGCCGATGTGGTTGGAAGCAGTCTTGAGAAACTTCGGCATGTCAGCCGGAACTCGTTCAGCGGCTACTCGATTGATGGTTGTATGCCCGACATCGCCCCAACCCGGGGCGAGCATCGGCAACAAAACGGCAGCGGCAATGATCAAGAGCGCGAGGGAAAGTTTTCGCATAGAGAATTGAGTCAGCCTTCGGAGATGAACTCTAGCACCGCGCGATGAAAAATCAAAGACAAGGTGATACCTCGCAGCAAAGCCCGCGCGCGGCGGGCTTTGTTTGAACGACGAGAGATGAGTTTATTTCAGCGATCCGCGTCCCATGGCCGCGGAAGTGGATTCACGTTGCTTCTGCAGATTCGCGAGGTTCGGCTCAAAGCAGCGGCGGCAGCGCGCCTCGTACATTCCTGCCGCACCCACCACCACAAGTTCGTCGCTCTCCACCAAACGCTGCGTGTGCTTGGCGGGATTGCCGCACCGCATACAGATGGCAAGGGTCTTTTGGATCTCGTCGGCCACAGCCAGGAGCTCCGGTATGGGGTGAAACGGTCGTCCGAGGTAATCCGTGTCAAGCCCGGCGATGATGACGCGCTTGCCCATGTCTGCGAGTCGTACGGAGAGGTCGATGATTCCGTCGCCAAGGAACTGCGCCTCGTCGATGCCAATGACTTCGCTACGCCAGTCCAGACGGGCTTCCATCTCGATGGAGTCCTTTACGCTCTCGCTGGCGATCTTGAAATCGCTATGGCTGATGATCTGGTCGTTCGAGTAGCGCTGGTCCACCCCCGGCTTGAATACCTGAACCCGCTGACGCGCGATCTCGGCACGGCGCAGGCGGCGAATCAACTCCTCGCTTTTGCCGCTGAACATAGGTCCGCAGACCACTTCGATCCAGCCGAGATTTCCTTTTGTGAAATTCATTGCGACAACCGTCCCTTGCGAACTACCCACCATGCATAACTGAAAAACAACGCAAGCACCCAGGCGCTGCCAATGAACAATCGGCGTACCAATCCAGCGGAGAGCCCTTCCACCACGCCAATCGTTCCGGCAAGTGCAGCGATCCACCACAGAAGAGCCACGAAACCGAGGCGGCGGCGCGCATCAGAGACTGCCTTTTCGTCCGGAATATTGCTGGCATCGTCCATGCTTTCCTCCGCGCAAATTGAGTCCACAAACAATCGCGCGACCGGGCTCGCATACGCGCGGCTCGCATACGCGATTTTCTCCGAACGATCAGGCGAATGCGAGCGCGCGGGAGCGCTTCTTGCTGAGGTATTCGTGCAGTTCTTCGAAGCTCGAAAATACCTGCGAGGCACAACCCAGCACCCAGCCGCTTACCTGCTCCACCGGCAACTTCGTCACCAGGTAAACCGGCAAGCCGCGACGGTAAGCCATGGTAAGTTCGCCCTGTGTGCCCGCGCCCTTTCCCGCATGTTCGTCCCAGCAGGCAACTAGAGCATCGCAACGCTCTTCCACCCAATCCAGATCATATTGAATGATTTTGCGGATAGTTTGCTGGAAGCGGGGAAAGTCTGTTTGTTTCCAGCCGCGAAACTCGCGGGCTTCCTGCTCAGTCAGGTCTTTTTTCTCGTCGAGCGCGGGGTCATAAACCTCATGTCCCAACTCGTGAAGAAAACGCGTGACCTCGGCCCGCCAGGCTTTGCCATGGTCGGGGGAATATTCGATGGCACCACAGAGATAAATCAGCATTTTGGGGAACCTGCCAACTTCGGCAGGAAATCCGATTGTCGTTCCCCGTCCGCCCTTAGGTCAACCAGAATCTTCTTTGTTTCAATCGAGGATTCGGGACAGCACTTCCCCGGCACGGCCTTCGAAGACTTGGGTGAAAGCTCCGGCATTTGCCGGATGCTCCGGCCCGACGTAGTATGTGCGCACCGTTGCGCCGCCATCGCCATAGCGCGAATTTGCCCAATGCACAAAACTTGCGGCAGGCTGCACAACACCCGAGGTTCCAACCACCAGCATCACGGTGCAGCGCTGTAACTCCTCGAAAATTCGCTCCATGTGGAAGGGAACCTCACCGAACCACACGATGTTCGGACGGATGCGTCCACCGCATTCGCAGCGGATGTGCTCTGCCTTGGTTTCGTAGAGACGTGTGTCGGCGAAGGGTTCGCTCGCGCAACTGTCACAGCAGGATTGGAAAAGTTCTCCGTGCATGTGTACGAGGTTCTGCGATCCGGCCCGCTCATGCAGATTGTCCACATTCTGGGTACACAAGAAAAAGCGCTCGCCGAGTTTGCGCTCCAGTTCCGCCAGCGCAAAATGCGCAGGATTCGGCTCAGCCTGTGCGGCGGCGTTGCGGCGAAGCGAGTAGAAACGCCAGACGCGTTCGGGATCACGATTCCAGCCTTTTGGAGAGGCCACATCTTCTACACGTTCACCCTCCCAGAGACCGTCGGAGCCGCGAAATGTCGCCAGTCCACTCTCGGCGCTAATGCCCGCGCCGGTCAGCACAAAGACGCGATCTTCTGTGCCAATGACAATCCGCTTCTTCATTCTGCTCGGCATCCTAGTTCGCCCCCAGCCCCTTCGACTGCGCCTCAAGCGACGCCGCAAGATGCTCCAGCACGAAGGGCCAGTCATGGCCACCCGGATAGATATGCGCCTCATGTGGAACGCCGCGCTGGGTAAGCAGTTTGTCCAGGGCCTCGCTTCCGGCATTGAAGCCGTAGCGATCATGTGACCCACAATCGAAATAGATGGTCATGCGTTTGAGCGCGGGCAACGAGGCCGTACGCGCCAGATGGAACGCAGAATTCTTTTCGTAGAATGCCATGTCAGGCGGGTTGCCGAAAATCTCGCCCATCAGCCTTCGCTGCCACTCCTCAGTCAGTTCGTGGGGCAGGTGTTCAATGAGGGCGGGCATATTCGCGCTCACGGCAGCGAACTTTTCTGGATACTTGAAGCCATAGTGGAGCGCGCCAAAGCCGCCCATGGAGATTCCCATGATTCCGCGCTGCGCTCGGGTTGTGCCGATGCGATACTTCTTCTCCATCGTTGGGAGAAACTCCTGCAGGAAGAAATCCTCGTAACGAAACTTGCCATCTCGTGAGTTGAGGTAAAACGAAGTGAAGCCCGCGGGCGCGACGAGTACGAACTCGCCAATCTTCTTCTCGCGCATCAGGCGATCATAGATCGACCATCCGCCGAGGTTCACCAACGACTGTTCGTTGTCTCCCAGCCCGTGAAGATAATAGGCAGCCGGATAGTGGCGGCTTTTGTCTTGCGCATAGCTGGGAGGGAGCATGACGCAGTAAGGAACGGCGCGCCCTAGAATCCGGCTCTCCAGCATGGAACACTCAATCTTTGAATGAACGACCGTTAACTGAGCAAAGCTCAGAGAAAGTGAAACGACAAGAAATCCAAGAACGGCAACTCCACGGAATGCAGCTTTCATCTCACTCCAAATCTATTTATCGATATATGTCGATGCAGGTCACTCGTAACGCAGAGCTTGCACGGGATCGAGTTTGGCGGCACGGGCTGCGGGATAGATCCCGGCAAGCACGCTGACCAGCACCGCGAAGACGATTGCTCCGGCGACGAGCCACAATGGAACAGTCCAGAGATTTTCCGCCGGCATCTTCATCTTGTGCAGGTAGAGATTGGTGCCGAAGTTGATGGCGCGACCGATGATCCATCCGAGGGCAACGCCCAGCGCGCCGCCGATCAATCCCATGGTCGCGGCTTCGGCGAAGAAAAGCTTCTTAACGTCGATGTCACTGGCGCCCAGAGCCTTCATGATTCCGATCTCGCGGCGGCGCTCCAGAACGGCCATCACCAGGGTGTTTACGATGGCGAGGGAGGCCACGGCGAGGGCGAGCGAACCGAAGATTCCAAGAAACATATCAAGCACGGCAAAGAAGCGGCGCATGCTCTTGGTTGCGTCCAGGTAGGAATAGGCAGAGTAGTTCATCTTCTTCACCGACTCCTCCACCTTCTCCGCGTAGGCCGCCGACTTCATGCGGACGGTCAGCATCGAATAGGTGCGCGCACCCGGGGTAGAGCGCACCAGTTGCTGGGTGTCGGCGGGCTGCATCAGGTTCATGGACTCGGCAGTTTGCGTGGGCAGGAAGACGCGCGCCCGGCTGATCATGCGCATTCCGCCGAAGGGCTCCTCGTCCAGCACGCCAACGATGACGAACTGCTTCTCCTGGCGCTCGATGCTGAAACTATCGTTGCTGTCACTGCTCTGGCGCTGGGCGTAGCGCAAGGTCAGGGTCTTGCCGAGGACGGAATCCGCGTCTTTTTCGAGCTTCTTCGCAAAATCGCGCTGCAACAAAACTTCATTGGCGTTGGGGGCGCTGAAGAAACGGCCCTTCACTTTTTCGACCGCATCCTCATCGTGAGCCGACTGCGGCAGGCCCGCAAGCATCGTGAAGTTGGTTTTGTCGCCATACTGCACCTCGGCTGTGGCGCGCACCTCGGGGGCAACTTCCTCGACGCCCGGCAGGGCGGCGATCTTTGCTCGTGCATCGTCATTCAGCACGGGAGATTCATCAGGCTTGGCATCCGCGTTCTCATCCATGTTCCGGACGTCCTGGCGGCTGGTGACGAAAACGGTCTGGAACATTCCGGACTTCATCAGCTGGTGATTGGCGAAGCTCTGCAATCCAATGCCGAGGGAGAGCATGGCGACCAGCGATGCCACGCCAACGGCAATGCCCATGGTGGTAAGGGCGTTGCGCAACCGTGCATTGCGCATGTTGCGGGCCGCGAGTTCAAAGAGATCCTGGCGGTTCATCGCACAGTCTCCACGGTGGAAACCAGCCTACCGTCCGCCATGTGCAGAGACTGGCGCGCATAACGCGAGGCCAGCGACGGATCATGCGTCACCATCAGCACGGTCACTCCTACTTTCTCGTTTAAGTCGCGCAGCAATGACATCACCTCTTGACCGTTGCGACTGTCAAGATTTCCGGTTGGCTCGTCAGCCAGCAATACGGAGGGACGATTGGCAAGGGCTCGCGCGATTGCACCGCGCTGCTGCTCGCCGCCGCTGAGTTCCGTGGGCTTGTGGCTGGCGCGATGGGCAAGCCCGACGTTGGTCAGCAACTCCAGCACGCGATCATGGCGCTCGGCGCGAGGCGTCTCCGCAAATCGCAAGGGCAGTTCGATGTTGTCAGCCAGGGTCATGGTGGGCACAAGGTTGAAGGACTGGAAGACCATGCCAACGGTGTGGCGGCGGTAACGGGCCAGCGCCTCGGAATCCATGGTGCCAAGATCGCGCCCGGCCACCACGATGCTGCCGGCGCTGAGGCGGTCAAGCCCGGCCAGGAGGTTCAGAAGGGTGGACTTGCCCGAGCCCGATGGTCCGAGTAACGCGGCAAACTCTCCGCGCGCGATGGTAAAGCTGACATCCTCCACCGCATGTACGCTGGTGTCTCCCATGGTGTAGTAGCGGCTGGCGCCCCGTGCCTCAATGGCCACGCCCCCGGTCTCTTCGCTCATTCTTCCCCGCTTCCCTGGCTTTGACCTTCTAGTGTATTCGACGCAATATCCGGGAGATACGGCGCAAGCATCCTTTCAGTTCTGCGAAATGCCGCCAAAAACGGTAGAGTTTCCTGCTTTTACCGTTGACCCCGGCGGCCCTCTCTGTTTAGGATTACTAGCACATGACGTCTCTACTACATCACCGCCATCACCATCATCACCATACGGCGATAGTGTCGGCGGAGACGCGTGGATCCCTGTAAAAGGCAATCATCCAAGCACTGGCCCGCTGGCGCAATCATACCCAGCGGGTTTTTTCTTTTTACCGCGGCGCGTGAATGCTGCAACTGGACCAGTCCAAACGAGGAACCGGACAATGCAGATCGATTTCGAGAAAATGGGGGGCCTTGCCCCGGCCATCGTGCAGGATGCCGATAGCGGCGAAGTCCTCATGGTGGGATTCATGAACCAGGAAGCGTTCGACAAAACGCTCCAGACCGGCTACGTGACGTTTTACAGCCGCACAAGGAACACGCTCTGGACCAAGGGCGAAACCAGCGGAAACCGGCTGCGCCTGACCTATGCCGCAACCGACTGCGACAACGACACCGTTCTCTGCAAGGTCCACGTCGAAGGCGACGGCCTGGTGTGCCACGAAGGCACGCGTTCCTGCTTCACCAAACCGCTGACCATTGCGGCCAGCCCGGAGGTCTCCAATGCCTAAGATTCGACTTGGCATCCCAAAAGGTTCGCTGCAGGATGCGACCATCGCGTTGTTTGCCGCCGCCGGATTCAAGATCTATGCCAACGGCCGCTCGTACTTCCCTTCTACCGACGACCCCGAGCTGGAATGCATGTTGATCCGCGCGCAGGAGATGGCACGCTACGTGGAGCAAGGCGTGCTGGATGCGGGCCTCACCGGGTTTGACTGGGTGGTGGAGAGCGGACGCCAAGTGGAAGCCGTCTGCGACCTGGTCTACTCCAAGCAGGGCCGGGGAAAAGTGCGCTGGGTGCTGGCTGTTCCAGAAGACTCAAGCGTGCAACGCGCCGAAGATCTGGAAGGCAAGACAATTGCCACTGAACTGGTGGAAGTAACAAAAAACTACTTTGCCTCGAAGGACGTATCGGTGCAGGTGGATTTCAGTTGGGGTGCCACCGAAGTAAAGCCTCCGATGCTTGCCGACGCCATTGTGGAAGTGACCGAGACGGGCAGTTCTCTGCGCGCCAATCGTTTGCGCATTGTGGAAACCGTGCTGGAGTCCAACACCCAGGTGATCGCAAACAAGAAGGCTTACGCCGACGAATGGAAGCGACGGAAGATCGACAACATCGCCTTGATGTTGCAGGGCGCTATCGCCGCGCAGGGGCGCGTTGGATTGATGCTGAATGTTCAGCAGAAGGACTTGAAGACGGTGCTCGAAGTACTTCCAGCGCTGAACTCTCCTACGATTTCGGCGCTCAGCAATTCGGAGTGGGTCGCGGTCAATACGATTCTGGAAGAAACCGTTGTGCGCGATGTGATTCCGCGCCTGAAGGCCGCGGGTGGCACGGGAATCGTCGAGTATCCGCTGAACAAGGTGGTGATGTAATGAAACTGCTCAGTGGTGAGGAGGCGGCGCAGGCCGTTGTCTCGCTCGCTCATCGCTACGCGTCGTTCGATCCCGAGATGGAGAAGACGGTTGCCGGGATCGTGAACCATGTGCGCAAAGGCGGCGACGCCGCGCTGCTCGACTATGCCCGCAAGTTCGATGGGCTCGCCGAGGGCGCATCCATGCGCGTCTCCGCCGAAGAGTTGCAGGCTTCGCTCGGGATGGTGAGCAGCGAATTCATCCATGCGATTGAGACGGCTGCGAAAAATATCCGCAATTTCGCCGAATGGCAACTGCCGCGTCCGTGGGTCCGCACGATTCATCCAGGGATGCGCGTAGGACAGGCGATCCGTCCGCTGGAGTCGGTTGCCTGTTACGCTCCAGGCGGCCGCTATCCGTTGCCTTCCACTGTGCTGATGACGGTGATCCCCGCACAGGTTGCAGGCGTCAAGCGCATTGCGGTAGCTTCGCCGCGGCCCGCGCCGGAGACACTGGCGGCGGCGGCCATCCTCGGCGTCACAGAGTTCTACCGCATTGGCGGTGCGCAGGCCATCGCCGCTTTTGCGTACGGCACGCAGAGTATTGCGCCGGTCAACAAAATCGTTGGTCCCGGCAATACGTATGTGACGCTGGCAAAAAAGCTAGTCGCATTTGATTGCGGCATCGACTTTCTCGCCGGGCCGACGGAGATCGTCTACTGCGCAACCGAAGGCAACGCAGAGTTCATCGCCAGCGATCTGGTCGCTCAAGCCGAGCATGATCCGGAGGCGCTCGCGATCTTCGTAACCGCCAGCACACGCCTTGCAAAGTCCGTCATCAAGCACGCCGAAAAGATGGCCGAAGACAACGTGATCGCCAAGCAGTCCCTGGCGTCGCGCGGCGTGGCCCTGGTAGCAAAGAGCCGCAAACAGGCGATCGAGTGGACCAACGAACTCGGCGGAGAGCATGTCACCGTGCCTCCCGAGGACGTATATGACGTGAAGTGCGCGGGCTCGATCTTTCTTGGCGACTACACCGCACAGTCTGTGGGAGACTACGCCAGCGGCCCCAACCACACTCTGCCAACAGGCAATGTGGCTCGATATCGCGGCGGGCTCAACGTGATCGATTTCGTCCGCATCATTACCCTTCAGGAAGCAAGCCGCAAGGGGCTGGAGAAGATTGCTCCCACGGTTACGCTGCTGGCCGACGCGGAAGGCTTGAAAGGCCACGCTGCGAGCGTGCGCATAAGGCTGAAGAAATGAACGCGAAGTTGCGCGCACGGCGCGCAGTTGAAACGCTGAAGGAATACCATCCTCCCCTGGGCGGACGCGATGGGCTGCGTCTCGACTTCAACGAGAACGTGGACGGCTGTTCGCCGCGCGTTCTCCAGACTCTGCACTCCATCACCGCCGAGACGCTCAATAAATATCCTGAACGCGAACCTGGAGAGCAGGCGGTGGCGCGTTCGCTGGGGATTGCCGCCGACCAAGTGCTGCTGACAAACGGCGTGGACGAGGCGATTCATCTGCTCGCGGAAACCTACCTGGAGCCGGGCGACGAGACGCTGATCGCCGTTCCGACCTTCAGCATGTACGAGATCTACGCGCTGGCAACCGGAGCAACGGTGCGGACGGTGCAGTCCGGCGAGGCACTCGATTTTCCTGCCGCCAATCTGCTAAGGGCAATCACTCCGAAGACTCGTCTCATCTGCATCGCTAACCCGAATAATCCAACGGGAGCAATTGCCACGCGCGAACAACTGCTGGCAATTGTTCATGCAGCGCCAGAGGCAGCCGTGTTGATCGACGAAGCGTACATTCACTTTGGCGGCGAGAGCTTGCTCGATCATATCGGTGTAATCGACAACCTGTTCGTGAGCCGCACGTTTTCCAAGGCGCACGGATTGGCGGGCTTCCGCCTAGGCGCGCTGATGGGCGCAGCCGGGCAACTGAAGATGCTGCGCCGCGTAGCTTCGCCCTACAACGTGAACGGAATTGCGCTGACCTGCCTGACCGCCGCACTGGATGATCGCGACTACATTGCCACCTACATTGCGCAGGTGCTCGAAGGCCGCAGCAAACTGGAGCGTTTCTACCGCGAACGCAATATTCCTTACTGGCCCTCGCAGGCAAATTTCGTGCTCGCCTACTTCGGAGATTATCGCCAGGAGTTCGTGGCCCAGATGCGTCAGCGCGGCATCCTGGTTCGCGACCGCAACAGTGACCCGGGTTGCGCCGGTTGCGTACGCATCACGCTTGGCAATCGCCTGCAGACGCAGCGGCTTCTGCGCGAACTTCCCGAGGCGCTGACGAGCATCGGCTTCACTCCGCAACCGCGTCCCACCCTGGCCGCCAAGGAGGATCAGTGACCACAGCAAAGAACCTGCCCCGAGGCACCGAACTCGAACGCATCACGACGGAAACGCAGATCGCGCTCGCGCTCAACATCGACGGTACCGGAATCTACAAGGTGGAGACCGGCATTCGTTTCTTTGACCACATGCTGGAGTTGTTCACGCGGCACGGCGGATTCGATCTGGCGCTGGCCTGCCGCGGAGATCTCGACGTCGATCAGCACCACACGGTCGAGGATGTAGGCATTGCTCTTGGTGAAGCGTTCGATCGGGCCCTGGGCGACAAGAAAGGAATTCTTCGCGCGGGATATTTCCTGATGCCGATGGATGAAACCCTGGGCATTGCAGCCGTGGACCTCAGCGGTCGCGCCGCCTGCGTGGTTGATACGAAAGTGCGGGTACGGCTGGTGGGAGATTTGCAGAGCGAACTGGTCTTCGATTTCTTTGAGGGATTCGCACGCGGAGCCCGCGCCAATGTTCACCTGAAAACCATGTACGGCCGCTCCAACCATCACAAGATCGAGGCGCTCTTCAAGGCCTTCGCCCGCGCTCTGCGCGCCGCTTGCAGCAAGGACCAACGGCTGGCCGAGATGCTGCCCTCGACCAAGGGGCTTCTGTAGATGATTACGCTGATCGATTACAAGGCTGGCAATCTCACCAGCGTGCGCAAGGCTTTTACATTTCTCGGGCAGGAGTCGGTGGTGACCGAGGATCCTGCGCTGGTGCGCGATGCGGACGCGCTTGTGCTGCCCGGCGTCGGCCACTTTTGCACCACCGAGCGCCTGGCTTCCAGCGGCGTGCGCGATGCGGTGCTTGCGGCAATCGCAAACGGCGTGCCCTTTCTCGGCATATGCGTGGGGATGCAGTGGCAGTTTGCAGGGTCCACCGAAGCACCGGAGACACAGGGTCTAGCGCTTTTCGAAGGGCCATGCGAGCGCTTCAAGACTGAACTCAAAGTGCCGCACGTGGGATGGAACCAGATTCGCCGCACCGCCCATGGCGAGCGCTCACGGTTGCTTGAAGGAGTGCCCGAAGATAGCTTTGTGTACTTCACGCACTCCTATCGCGCGCCGGTGGTCGAAGGAGTCTCTGCGGTGACAACATACGGGGAGACGTTTGCGGCAGCCGTGGAGCGGGAGAATGTTTTTGGCGTGCAGTTCCATCCGGAAAAATCCGGCGACACCGGATTACGCATTCTGAAGAATTTCTGCAACTATGCGGCGGAAAGGAGCGCGCGATGAGCACCGGGATTACCAAGCGCATTATTGCCTGCCTCGATGTAACCAAGGGGCGAGTCGTAAAGGGCGTGCAGTTTGTGGACCTGATCGATGCAGGAGACCCGGCGGAACTCGCGCATTTGCACGCCTCCAGCGGTGCCGATGAGATTGTGTTGCTCGACATCACAGCCACCAGCGACGCTCGCCCCATACTCATCGATGTAGTGCGGCGTACGGCGCGGAAGCTTTTTGTGCCCTTCACCGTGGGCGGCGGCGTGCGTTCGCTTGACGACGCCTCGGCACTCTTCGACGCGGGCGCCGACAAGATCAGCATCAACTCAGCGGCAATTAAGACTCCGGAGATCATCTCGGAGATCGCCGAGCGCTTTGGCTCACAGGCCGTGATTATCGCAATCGATGCCAAGCGAAAGCCGGGCATCGCCGTCTCCGCCGATGGCACTGTGGCTGCCGAGGTTTATCTTGCCGGGGGGCGAATTGCCACCGGACTCGACGCCGTAGCATGGGCGGGCGAAGCTGAGTCGCGAGGCGCGGGGGAAATTCTTCTCACTTCCATGGATTGCGATGGAACCCGCACGGGCTTTGATTGTCCGCTGACCGCAGCCGTGGCGAAAGCGGTGAACATTCCGGTCATCGCAAGCGGCGGTGCGGGTTCGGGCAAACACTTTGTTGAGGTATTCAAAGCCGGCTGCGCCGACGCCGCTCTGGCAGCCTCCATCTTTCACTTTGGCATTCACGACGTTCGCGAACTAAAGGCCGAGTTGCAAAGAGAAGGCATCCCAGTTCGACTTCCCTGCTAGTTGGCGGTAGCAGTTGCGACACACATCCATTACCCAGGACTTTTGTAAATGTTGATTCCTTCGATTGATCTCATGGGCGGCAAGGTCGTCCAGTTGGTGCAGGGCAAGAAAAAAGCGCTCGAATTCGACGACCTTCAATATTGGATTGACCGCTTTCTTCCCTATCCGATGGTGCAACTCATTGACCTGGATGCAGCCATGGGCAAGGGCGAAAACACCACGCTGATTCATCACATCTGCCAGCACCTTCCGGTGCAGGTCGGTGGAGGCATCCGCTCGGTGGAGGCCGCATCGAAGATGCTGCAGGCTGGAGCCAAGAAAGTCATCATCGGATCTGCGCTGCTGAAGAACGGCGCGGTGGATGTGGAGATGGCACAGGCCTTGGCACACTACGCTGCACCCGCGCGCCTGCTATTCGCCGTGGATTCTCGCGGAGGCAAGGTTTCTATCAAGGGCTGGCAGGAAGGCACAGCGCTGACACCGGAGGAGATGATGCGGCAGACCGACGAGTTCTGCTCCGGCTATCTCTACACCCACATTGACACGGAAGGCACAATGAGCGGCTTTCCGTTCGAGGTGATCGAAGGTCTCAAGGCGGCCACCAGCCGCAAGCTCATCGTAGCCGGCGGCATCAAGTCCATGGACGAGGTAAACAGGCTCGATGCTGAGGGCGTGGACTCCGTGGTGGGTATGGCGCTGTATACCGGAGCGCTGAAGGAGTAAGCGATTGCATTCATTCGCGCCAGAATGGCTCGTCGGCAAGCCGCGGAAGAAATTTTCCAATCCGGCAACCTGCCTTGCGAATCCAAATCGGTAGACAGACCGACATAGCGGCCTTCTTCCGCTTTTGATACCCTGAGCAGTGGGACAGAAGTGGTTATTCACGTCAGCAAAGCCCCGGAAGTTGATGCCGGGCCAGGAGCAAAGTGTCACAAGCTCAGATCATTTCATCCGTCGAAGTCAGCCCTGAAAACCAATCCAGAGAGCGCACCTTCGAGCTTTTCCGCCGCTGGGGATACCTTCAGGCAGACCTCGACCCACTCGGCCACTTTCCGCGCCTTGACTACTCCGAACTGAGAATCAGTGGACCGGATGCAGATAGCGCGCGCGCAATCTACTGCGGCACGGTGGGCGCTGAGTTCATGCACATTGCAGATCCCGAACGCCGCCAGTGGATCATCGACCGATTGGAAGGCGCGCAGCCCGAGGTTGATCGCCAGGCCATCCTGAAACAGTTGCTCGAAGCCGACATCTTCGAACAGATGCTGCAAACTCTCTACATTGGCACCAAGCGTTTTTCTCTGGAAGGCAACACCGCCCTGATTCCGCTGATGGAGGAGATTCTCTCCGGAGCAGCCAGCCACGGATGCGAAGAGTGTGTGATGGCGATGAGCCATCGCGGACGCCTGACCGCCGTAAGCAGCACCGTGGGACGCTCGGCCACCGACATTTATGGCGGTTTTGAGGACGTTGATCCGCGCTCCACCTTGGGCGGTGGAGACGTGAAATATCACCAGGGCGCAACCGGTTTCCGCGAATTCAACGGCCAGCGTATGAGAATTCACCTGGTCAGCAATCCCAGCCATCTTGAAGCGGTTGATCCCGTTGCGCTGGGACGCGTGCGCGCCAAGCAGACCCGGCGCGGAGCCGAAGGCAAGCGTCAGACGCTTCCCATCCTGATGCATGGTGACTCGGCCTTTGCCGGACAGGGCATCTGGGCCGAGACCCTCAACATGAGCTATCTGCCCGGCTACGATGTGGGTGGCACCATCAACATCATCGTGAATAACCTGCTCGGCTTCACCACAAATCCGAGCGATTATGCCAGCGGACGCTTTGCCAGCGATCTTGCGAAACGTCTGCCGATTCCCATCTTCCACGTCAACGCGGAAGACCCCGATGCCGTGGTTCGTATCGGCCGACTGGCGCTTGAATACCGGTATCAGTTTGGCTCTGATGTGATCATCGACCTGATTGGTTACCGCCGGCATGGTCACTCGGAGATCGATGACCCCACGATTACGCAGCCCATCCTATACGCGAAGATCAAAGCTCATCCGCCACTCTATGAGATTTACGCGCGGCGCCTCGGCGTCGACGTGAAAGATCAGGTTGCGGAGTCCAGAGCTCGCTACCAGCAGGCCAAAGCCGATGCCAAGACCATGACCAAGAAACCGGTGCTATATAAGCTGCCGGATTACTGGGATGGATTCAAAGGCCGTAAATGGGTTCCGGAAAATGAGACCGATACCGGAGTTGAGCAGGAGAAGTTGACCAGACTGGGACTCAAACTGGGAGAATATCCCACTGGTTTCCACATTCATCCCAAGGTTGCTGCCCTGCTCAAGCAGCGGCAGGAAATGGCGGTGGGCAAGCGCCTGATCGACTACGGCATGGCTGAGGCTCTAGCCTTTGCCAGCCTTGTGACCAGCGGCGTTCCGGTACGAATGAGCGGACAGGATTCGCGCCGCGGCACCTTCAATCATCGGCATTCCTATCTGATCGACGTGGAAGACGAAAGCGAGTACATGCCGCTGCAACATCTCTCGCCAGATCAGGCCTTCATCGAAATATACAACTCGGAACTCTCCGAAGCGGCCGTCCTCGGCTTCGAGTATGGATTCAGCCGTGACTATCCTGAGGCGCTTACGCTATGGGAAGCACAGTTCGGCGACTTTGCAAACGGCGCGCAGATCGTAATCGATCAGTTCATCAGCGCGGGAGAAGAAAAGTGGGGACTGCTGTCGGGCCTGGTGCTGCTGCTGCCGCACGGATATGAGGGACAGGGGCCGGAGCACTCCAGTGCGCGAATCGAGCGATATTTGCAACTGTGCGCGCGTGACAACATGCAGGTCTGCCAGCCGTCCTCGGCAGGGCAGTTCTTCCATCTGCTGCGCCGTCAGGCGCTCCGTAAGTGGCGCAAGCCGCTCATTTGCTTCACGCCGAAGAGTATGTTGCGCCATCCCGACGCAGCCAGCGCCTTAGCCACTCTGAGCAGCGGTCGCTTCAAGAACGTGGTTCCGGATTCGCAAGTTCCACCCGCCGATGTCACCCGTATCCTGCTATGCACCGGAAAGATCGGGCACGATCTGGAGGCCGAACGCAAGCGACTGAACAATACCAGCACAGCGATTCTGTATCTTGATCAGATCTATCCCTTCCCGGAGGCGGATATTCTCGCGGCCATTGCACCCTACGAGAATGCGCGTGAACTGGTGTGGGTACAGGAAGAACCTGCCAACATGGGCGCGCACAGTTTTGTGAAGCCGCGCCTGCGCCGCCTGGTTGGCGGAAAGCTCCCGGTACGCTCCATCAAACGGCAGGCGGCAGCCAGCCCAGCCACCGGCTCCGCCAAGGCTCACCAGTTGGAGCAGCACACGCTACTTTCGCTGGCCTTCTCCAGCTAACAAGAGGCTGCATTTCGTACAGAAGGCCGCCCAAGCGCGGCCTTCTCGTTTCCGCAGCGACTGCGCCAGACAATCTGCCAATTCTGCAATTGAGCTCTGCTTTCAATCGGATTAAGCTGTAGAGTTTTGAGAATCAGGCAATGGTGTTTTACTATCACGCATCGCCCAGGGCTCCGCGTCATCAAGATTGAGAGGTCAGCATGATCAACGAGACTATCACGCAAGGACTCAAGCCATACTTAATTGGGGAGAAAATCCGTGCATTGCGATTGAAGAAAAGTATGGGTCTGGTCGAACTCGGCAAGCACACCAGCCTTTCGGCGGCGTTGCTCTCCAAGATTGAGCGCGGCAAACTGATTCCGACCTTGCCCACGCTATTGCGCATTGCCATGGTCTTCAGCGTGGGACTGGAGTTTTTCTTTGACAATAACCGTAATCGTCACCTCGTCGAGGTTATTCGCAAGAGCGAGCGGAAGCGTTTTCCCGAGCGACCGGGTTCCGACTCCAGCGCGTACTGGTTTGAGAGCCTTGATTTCAAGGCCAGCGAACGCAAACTGAATTCGTTCTACGCAGAGTTCGTCCAGGTTCCTCCAGAAAAATTAAAGCCTCACCAGCACACTGGGATCGAAGTTCTTTTTGTCATTGAAGGCACTCTTAGCCTGAAGATTGGTGGAGATGATTACGAACTTGCCATTGGAGACGCCATCTACTTTGATAGCTCGATGCCCCACTACTATCTGCGTGTGAATGAACTGGGCAATTGCAAGGCGCTGGTCGTAACCACGGGATAAACATGCTGTGACTACCGGCGAAGCCTCCGGTAGTCGCAGTTCAATGGCAGGTGCCTGCATTCGTATGACGCTCGGCGTCTGAGTTAAACTAATTTTGGTGGCTTGCGCGCTCCCGCACACATTCAGAAGGGCCTGTAGCTCAACGGTCAGAGCAGAGGACTCATAATCCTTTGGTTGTAGGTTCGAATCCTACCAGGCCCACCAAAATTCTACGGCTTACAGAGTCCAGCCCCGGGACCGCAAAGGGCCTAGCCCACAGCATCTTTCGCACTCGCGACTTTATTTCCCATTTGCCAGCCTCTCCTGAATGGAGAAATTGATATCTCGCGCGGGTCCAATGAAGTCGCCGTAATTTTTTTCCTCGCCGCCGGTTCGATAGCCCCAGGCATCGATTCCAGAAGTCTTGCTGCCCTCAATCCCGTCGTAGGCGTTGTCCATGAGTGAAACTAATCCCCAATTCTTCTGCTCTCCCACCATGTCAAGCCACCACCACCACAGCATTCCCACATAGGGGTTCGCGCCGGTCGAGGAAGAGACGCCAGAGTAGAGCGCATCCAGACGACGGCGGTAACGTTGCGCGCGCGCCTCCTGAGTTTTCAGATACCACGACGCAGAGGCGACGTCGGAGTCCTTATGCCGCCACCTGCTCGAGTCCGGATTGGCTGTCATCCCTTCCCAGATGATGAGCGGCACATCTCCGGTGGCGCGTGTGATGAAGTCCAGCTGCGCTTGACTGCAATCAGTGGTCACGCTCACCACGTCCAGGGTTTCACCCGCAGCGCGATAGATAGGAGCTCGCGCGGGAGCAAACCACCCGCCGACACTTGTTGGCCCGAAGAATAGACCATTCGGAGCTACGGCCTTGAACGCGTCGCGCTCCACCGACAGGTACTGCCGTGCGATCCGGTAGAGGAACTCATCCAGGTCCGCAACGAGATGCGGGTTGGCGCCCGCAGCGGGAGGCAGTTCCGGGCTTCCGCTTCCCAACCACTTGTGGGACGTTCTGCCATTTTCGTCCAGCAGACCAAGCCCGTTTGGCCATCCACCATCATTATCAAACGTCGTGTAGCTGGAGTTCCACGCCGCGTTCAGCGCCGCAATCGTTCCATACTTCGCCTTCAAGAAATCACGCAGGGCGTATTTTGTATAGACCTTCTGGTCTCCATAACGCTGTCCTGTGGGCGAAGAGTAAGGATTTGTGAATTGGACGGGAGCCATCACAAGCGCCACGTAGCCGAGGTGCGCGTGAGTCTTATCCGGTGGGTCGGTCGCGAAATCAGGGCCGGGACCGAAACCTCCTAGATCGTCAGTATCGTCGGCAAACGAACCCATGAAGTATGGCGACTTCGACTTGTACAGAAGATCGTTATCCGTGGCGTATAGGCGATGCGTATTGCTGACCCATGCTGGGTCAAAGACATCAGGAAAGTTAGCCGAAGAAGAGATGTCGCGCGCGGCAGTTCCATCGAGGCGCGCGAATAGGTTCTTGAACAGGCCATTGGTTCGACCGATACCCGAGGAGTTCAATCCCCGAGTTGTGTAGGGAAACTTCACCGGCTGTGTTCCACCCCACTCCTTTTCCTCGTCGATCGGAAGAACCATGCGGTAACTCCAGGGACCGACCAGATTGAACCCCCACGATTTCAGCCGCCGGTTCGCCTGCAGATTGCTATCTGCAAGGCTCTTGTATTTCACCGAAACCCTTTGGTCATATTGGCCGCCGCGCTCGTCCACGTGGGAGTCGCCAGTGACGCCCCAAACGCCGATCATCCAGAAAGCGTTGCCCGCCGGAGTCACCAGCACCCAGCGCTTGCCGATTTTTTCGGTGCGCCAACGCCCGGTTCCACCATGTGGAGAGTGCATCGCGGTAACTCCTCCAAAGGCATCGACCTGTGTTGGGCTGATATGGACGCTGAACCTCCTGCTCGTGCTTTGTCCGGAGTCAGCGACAGTAACCGCGAAACTGAAATCGCCGCCCTGCGATGGCTCGCCTGCAAGCGTTCCGTCATTGTGCAGCTTTAGACCAGGAGGGAGCGGATCAACGGACTTCCAGGCATACGATTTCATCCCGCCCGACGCCGTGAACTTCACCTGGTAGTCGCTGCCTACGCGCCCCCAGGGAAGTTCAGAGTTGCTGGTAATGATCGCAAGTCCCTTCGAGGAGACACGCAGGTCCAGTGCTTTGCTGGCACTGTGAACGGGACTCGAAGAGTCCGTGACCTGAACCGTAATATAGAACTCTCCGGGCACGTCGGGGCTGCCCGTCAAAATGCCATCCTCTTGCAGCTTGAGCCCGGCGGGGAGCCATCCGTCTTGCAGAGCCCAGTGATATGGCGCGACGCCTCCCGCGGCAGCGAGCACGGTCCTATAGCTCTCTTGATTTGTGGCCGCGGGGAGAAGAGTTTCGCTGTTAATCGACAGTTGTCCGGTCAGCCTGGCGAATGCACTACGTGAAGACTCACAGGAACCGAGCAAGGCAATTGCAAATAGCACTGCGAGCAACTTGCCGGTAAATATTTTTCCCCGGGGCATCTCGTCTCCATCGTTCTGCTGATCAAAGCTGCTAGCCGTTTTTCTTGCGAGCGTAAACCAGTCTAGGCGCTAAACCACGTCGCTTACCTGGCAAACCAGAGATCGCCCAGGACGCAGAAAGATCGCGTAAGCGTCGGCGATGAGTTCACCAGGAATGCACGTATCTTACAGCCCGTTTCCAGCTACGGTCTATGCCGGATGCGATTATCCCGGTACCCTATGTTGAATTTGATCTATATCGATTGTTTATCGCCCACGTTTCGTCCGTGCGAGCAACGCTACCTAGTGGCAGATTCTTCAATCCGACTATTTCTCCGACGGGATCGCCTGAGAATGCTGAAGTACTGCGCTGGTGAGAATATCCGCCACGATGGCCGCGCCATACGGAGTAAAGTGGGCATCGTCATAGAAGCACGCCGCGGGAGGTTGGAGTCTGTTCTGGATCTGAACAATTTCGGTGCCGTTTTCCTGCGCCACTCGGGCGGCGACACTGTTCACCTGCATCATGAGTAGTGAGAATACATCCGCAGAATAATAAGTGGACACGCTTTGTTTATGGGGATCACCTTCAGCCCCAAACCATAAACGGGACTTTTCCTCTCCGGCGAGATAATTCGTGTCGAGCCATGGTTGAGCCACCACCAACACTCGCGCGCCCGCCTCCTGGCATATCTTGATGCACGCCTCCAGTGATTTTGCGAAGTTGTTCAGCATGACGGTGGGAGTTGGCACCTTGGACTTAATTGTTTGAGCCTGCTGTCTCATGATGCGAAGTCGCGCGACGGAAGCACCCACATCACTCCGTCGCAGTTCCTGACGAAAAAACCTCCGGTCAAATGTGCGAAAGAACTCGATCAATGCAGTCCGTTTGAGTGGAAACCACGCGAATCGCATCTCCGGCGAGGATTCGAATACCTCCAACGCTCCTGGCTCTACGATTTCAGGGTGTTCCGGAGCCCCGTTACGCAGCCAAGAGACAACCTCCGCGGCGCCAATCATCATGACGACGGTATTGATTTTTTCATGTTGACGAAAAATGCGGCGCAAGACCAGGGAGGATTTGGCGCAATCAATACCGGATTTTGCAACACTTCCCACGTGAACGCGAGTTGCATTGAGCGTTCTCCGTGCTACTGGGATGTTCAAGCTGCGCTGCAAACGCATCGACCAGCACGCCTCCTGGTCCAGGAAGTAGCACTCAGCGGCACTACCGCCAATCACAAGAATTCGGTAGAGACCATCCCTTGATCGAGGAGGCTCGCTTCCACGCTCGCCCTCGCTATTGATACGCAAGACGGCTTCGGAAGCCAGCCCCGGAAAGACGTCCTCAATCAGATGGTTCTCAATGCAAAAGTAGGGGGGCCATACATAGTATTTACTTCGAGCCATGAAGAAGCGAGCGACCGCCTCGCTAACGATGCAAAGCATGAGCAATAGAGCCGCTACTGCCGCACTCCAGACGATAACCACTGCCATTCCTGTCATGAGAACACCCGCTGGCGCAGGCCTTGGAACAACTCACCAACATTGACATCGCGGTCGGCACGATAAACAAATCCACACCACACCGATACAAAGACAGCAGCGGCCATGACAAAAGCGAGCGTAATACCCGGGAGGCCGCTGAGATGAAGACCTCGATCGCACCATACCAAAACCGCGGCAACCGGGATCGCACCAACCAGCGGCAGCATTACAACGCGCAACAGATACTCCCGGATTCTAAAGTTCAATTCCCGTGCACAGATGATCAACAGCGCCACACCGAAGAACACATTAGGAATTGCGGTTCCCACCGCCACTCCCAATAAGCCAAGTGGGCGGGCAAGCAGGACGCTGAGAAAGAGGTTCAGAACTCCGGCAAGCAGGAAAGCTACGGTTGCGTAGCCTGGCTTGCCGATACCCATCAGAATTGGCAGCGCCACGCCCCGGACCGGAAGAAATACCAGTGCAGAGACCATGAGTACTTGCAAGACTATTCCGGCAGGTTTCGCGAACGACGCGCCAATCCATGCTCGGATCAACTCTGGACCGAAAATAATGAGAAAGAGACTCCCCAGCAAAGTAAGTGACAGGGTGATCTTCGACCATTTGAAGAATAGCCTTTTCAGTTGGTCCTGTTTACCCTGCGATTGCAGTTTGGTCGCCATCGGCATGACGACCGCCGCGATCCCAATCACGAACTGCATGGCATAGACCATGATCGTATTTGCTACTGCGTAGTAGGGTATTTGGTTTATGTCTAACAGTTTTCCGATGACAAGCGAATCCGTTTGAAACGACAGTTGTATTCCAATGTTTAGAACTAGGACAAATATGCTGAACGAGAAGATTTGCCGCATGGTTTTCCAGTTGAACAACGATAAGTCCAACTTCACTTCCGGATATCTACGCGAGACGATCATCCACATGATGGCCGATTCGAGAATCACAGGGATCAACAAGACGAATGCCAGTACCATTATCGACGGCTTCAACGTGAGGAGCACCACTGTGAATAACACCTTGATGAGAACGCTGCCTGTCTGAACCATGTTCCGCCCAACGAAGTCATGATAGGACGCCATGATTCCGTGCGGCATCTGGGCAAAGAACGAAAGAGACGTGGTTGATACAACGATCAGATACGCGATTCGAGCCGTGTTTCGGAATGCAACTGGAAGATTGTATATCCGCTCAAAAATGACCAGGAGTCCCACTCCGACCAGAAAGGATGCCAACCCAATCAGCAGGTACATTCCCGCACAGGTGGCTATCGTCTTGTTCATCGCGGGGTAGTCTCCGATAGATGCATCGTGAGTGATGTACCGGACCGATGCCATAGGTACACCCAGAACCAGGAGTCCCAGGTATCCCGTGAAGGACGTGATCAGCAACCAGGTTCCATACTGTTCATTTCCTAGGTAGCGCAGGGTAAATGGCAACAAGAAGTAAGCACTGGCCATGGTAGCCAGCATCAACAGCCAATTTGAGCCAATGTTCTTGAACATATGCCATCCCTACTTTGAAGTTCAACTGCGGAAAAGCGAAGCCTTCACTGCCTATTTCCATCAAACCCTGGGACAAGAGATATTTTCGCAATCTCATTCTGTCTTTCGAGTAGAGAGCCTGTGCGAGATACAATTCTTCTGGATATGAATCCGGGAGAATTGCCTTGCCGGTGAACTTCAAAGCGACAATCCGCGCCGATCTCTGGCGCTACTACGGACGCGACGACCGCGCCGCGTTCTGGAGAGCATTTCGCAAAATCCCCGGCTTCCGGTTCAGTTACTTCTTGCGCAAGTGTCAGGCGGCTCAATTTCGCCCTCGCTGGTTGCGAATTACAAGCACCCTTCTGTATAGATTTCTGCTCGAGCATTACCGCTACCACTATGGCTTTGACATTCAGATAGAAACCGAGATCGGCCCCGGACTCTACATTGGTCACTTCGGGCATCTGACACTCCACCCCATGAGCAGGATTGGTTGTAACGTAAACCTCTCGCCCGGAGTAGTGATCGGTCAGTGCAATCGCGGGCGCGGGCAAGGTGTCCCGGTGATTGGCAACCGCGTCTGGATCGGCACAAACGCGATCGTGGTTGGAGGTATTAGAGTCGGCAATAACGTAATGATCGCTCCCGGTGCGTACGTCAACTTCGATGTCCCGGAAAATGCCGTCGTGGCGGGAAATCCAGGGCGGATTGTTTCTTACCGTGGAACCGCGGACTATGTTGAAAATATCGTTGATCAAGTTTAATCCGGAAGAACTCTAGTAATCTCGGGCGTTGCCGAGTGGATGAATTGCAACATCGTCTTCGTGGCCTCATCCTGATCCATGCCTGGAAGCAATTCCAAGCTGACCCGCACGAGTGCTCCATCACGCGATCCCCTGCGGAACGCGTCCCACATGAGATAGAACTTGCCTCGATACTCATCAGCAATCAGACGGTTGTGTTCCTGATACCAGTACATGACCAGCAGTCGCTTGTCTTCCCTCTGCACGAGGTAGCGGTTCAACTGTTCGACTCTTCCGCCGCCGATATCTGCGTTAATCAAAGAGATTGAGAGTGGCTCCCAGCCCGAACCCGGAAGGCAGTTGCGCGGCGAATGCATCCGCTCGCCGGCCCTCTGCGTCCGGTAATACGCAATAAACAGCTGCACCTGCGTTCCGGGTATGACTTCATATGTTCGCGCCAGCAAGTCGTCGGCACGCAGCACCTGACGCACTGGCAGGGATAACGCATCGTCGGAGACGGAATGCCATGGACCAAGGGAGATGGGAAGGGTGCTTAAGTGCTCATTCAATCGACCAGCGGGGTCGCGGTCCAGCCAGGCACGAAGACCGAGCACGCTGGCAAGTATCAGTGCAACCAAGAGCACGCGGCGATTCATAAGGATCTCGCTCTCCCTCGGGCGATCCGCTCCATCAGTTTCAACTCCCCAGCCAACATGAGGAAGGCTAGGACAAAGACCGACCACCCTTCCAACAAGTGCCAGAAACCGACGGTGTAACGTGGCCCGATATAGTATCCGAGAAGCCCCGCCGCGCTAACCCGCACCCCATTGGCGACAATTGCGACGCCCGCCGCGGAGGCTACGAAGGCGACGCGCGCCAGCCAATGCATGCGAGTGAAACTCACCATAATAACGGCGAGAGTGATGAGGCTTACCAGCGAGCGGATTCCACTGCATGCTTCGGCAACATTCAAGGTTTGCCGCGCCATCTGCAAAAGGTTTCCAGTGCGATACACGGAGACGCCGCAACTGCGAAGAACGATCTCCGAGCCCCTCGACGCGATCAACTGTAAAGGCAGCGTGATCTGGTTCATGAGCACGGCGGGTAGTGGGATGCAGAGTTCCACCAATAAGAGTGGCAGAAGCAGTTGACGTAAATGATCCCAACCCAACAGCAGAAGAATCATTCCGGCCAGGAAAATAACAATGGAGCTGCGCTGAAGAAAGAACTCGGCACCGAAGTATCCTGCGAGAAATACAAACTGCGACGTAAGGATTACTGCCGTGGCTGGGAATAACCTGGGATCGCGAGGCAGTCGCCGCAAGGTTTCCCGGCGCCGGAAGACGATATATGCCGCCACGAACGGAACGATCATTCCGTGCGAGTAATCGGGATCGTTCCACCAGTCTTCCAACAGGCCACGCAGGGTTGTGAAGTAAAGAAGCAGGAACAAGGCAGCCAGCGCGCTCCAACAGGCAACGCTCTGCCAGTTGACCAGTGGTGCGGGTTGCGGATTTGTTGTTTCTGGCGCCGCCATACTGACTGCCGTTCCGTGTCTGGATCGGGACTCGATCCGTAACTACTGAAGAATTTCCTTGGCTTCGTTTCTGGTTCGAATGTTGACATCCAACTTCGTGGCAGATGCCATCTCCAGCCGGGCCTGGGCCTTTTTTCCGGAGTGCATGAGCGCCACCGCTAGATGGTAGTGATACTCGGCGTGCGTGGGTTCAGACTTCACCGCTTCCAACAGCAGCGGAATCGCCATTTCGTTGAGACTCCGCTTGGCATAAATCCACCCTAGCGTATCTGACACATTGGGCACGTTTGGCAGTGCGACCTTGGCGCGACGGGCAAGTTCCAGAGCTTTGTCCATGTCGTTCAAGTGATCGGCGTAGAGCCATGCGAGATTATTGGCGGCAACGCCAGCGTTAGGCTCTATGTCCAGCGCTTTAATGTAAGACTCCTCAGCCTTGCGCATGTCGCCGCTCTGCTGGTGGAGCATGCCGAGCATTGTCCAGGAGCCGATATCGGCGGGGCGGATCTTTACCGCGGACTCAAAGTAAGTAATTGCCTCGGGCACGCGCTGACGCTGTGCGTACAGGGTGCCGAGCTGGACGTAGTTGGAGTAACTGTCTGGCGACTGTTGCAATGCTTTCTTGAGTACATCCTCGGCTGCCTGCAAGTCACCGGTGTCGATATAGATTTTCCCGGCAATACTCAATAGGTCGGGGGTTTCTCCCTGCCTCAAAGCGTCCTTGACACGCTGCACCGCTCCCGCCTTGTCACCCTTCAGAATCAGCGTGCTGGCAAGACCGTCAAGTGCGCTGGGATTCCTCGGATCAAGTTGCCTGGACTTTTCGAAGTATGCAATAGCCTCTGGATATCGCTTCTGCATGATGCGCAGGTCGCCGAGGCGGTTGAGGCCGTCGACCGATCCCGGCTGAGCGGCGGAATAGGCCTGTAGATAACGCTCTGCCGAAGACAGATCATGCAGGTTGGCAAAGGCACTGCCGATGAGTACCAGGCAATCAGCGCGGTTGGGAGCCTGTTGCAACGCCATGCGTGCATATTGCAGTGCCACCTTTGGCTGATCGCGATTCAACATCATCTGCCCCAGGCCAACGTAGGCATCCGTCATATGCGGGTCCGCTGCGATGGCCGATTGCATCTCGTTGTTGGCGCGTTCAAGATTTCCCACCTGGCTGTAGGCAACTCCGAGCAGGTAGTGTGCTACCGCGAGGTTTCCCTGCTTGATGACGCCTTCCAGCACCTCGATGGCCTGCTGCGGTTTGCGTTCCTTGAGCAACACTCTGGCCTGGATGATCTGAACGTCTGAGTTGCGTTTCTGCTCCTGTAGTAGCGGCGCGAGAATGGACTCGGCCTTTTTTGCATCTGAGGCGTTCAGAGCAAGCTCGGCCAGTTGAATGCGTGCGGGCAGGAAGTCTGCGCTCTCAGCAGCAATACCCTCATCAAGTTGACGAGCTTCGTCGTAGCGACTCTGCGTGACGTAGAATCTCGCCAGTGCAAAGCGCGATTGGATCGAGTTCTTCTGCACTAGAACCAAGCGCTTGTAAACTTGCTCCGACTCAGACTGACGATTCTCCATCGCGAAGAACTCCGCCAATGTCATCAGCGCCTCCGCCGAGTCCGGCTTGGATTGCAGCGCGGCACGATAGAGAGCTTCCGCATCGCTGATTCTTCCGCGGGAGAGGTAGAGAGCCGCTAGTGCCTTGCGCGCGTTGAACGACTCCGGCTCAAGTTTCAGAGCTTTCTGTAACTCGGTCTCAGCCAGTTCCGTCTTCCCAGCGGATGCGTAAAACATTGCCAGATTGATGTGGGCGGCGGTCAAACTCGGTTCGTCTCTTACCAGCGAGGTCAGTTCGGCGACCGCCAGCGAAGTAATTCCCTTCGCCGCATAGGCATTCGCAAGCAACAAGCGGGCTTCGGAGGTCTTGGAGTTTCTGCTCTCCAAATCTTTGGCAATCTGGAGAGCATCATCATTCATGCCGGCCCTGAGGAATATCTGTCCGATTGCCAGCTGCGCATCGGGGTTGCCGGGAGAAATTTGGAGCACACGCTCGAATTCCTGATATGCCTCTTTGAATTGTGAATTCTTCAGGTAGGCCTGCCCAAACCTGTAGTGAGTTTCCTCGGAGCCGGGGTCGGCCTTGACCGCGTTCTTGTATTCAATGATGGCGTTCGGATACTGCTCCTGCTTTTCATACTCCGCAGCCTTGGCAAGCGATTCCTGCTTCACCTTGGCCGGAGACTTCATGCAACTCACCAGGCAGGCGGACGCCAGAATGATGATCAAGCACACGGAAAGAGAAGCGCGGCGACGCAATGATTCAGGCATGAGCACTGACACACCCTCCAAACAAAATCAGAATTACGAGTGGGTTAAGTGCACGTCCTAGGCCATTGCGCGTCTGGAATTGGGATATGCAGGGGGAGCGCAGCCTTTGGCCGTTCCCCGAAGCCCCCGGAAACACTTGAATCTCTAATCCGCCTCGAGAAAGAGTGCCCCGCGAAATAACTGGCGCAATACACTCCTTTTTCTTTCAGTAGTTAGAACGAAAACACAACGATTGCGGAAATCTCTCAGTCTCCTCTGGCCTCTCAGACAAAACCGCGTCGTTCGTCTGAAAATTGGAAAATTAAAGGCCGGCAGACGGGATCTCGCGCGCTGGCATCTCAAAGATCGTGCATTGGAGTGTGCAATTGAGAACGGAATCCAGAAACCGGACAACAATATCACTAGCCCTCGCACCGTAAGAGGTGAAGTGCATACGAACTGTCCCTTGCTACAGAGAAGCGCGTCCCGAGGGAATCTTGCGCGAAGGAGACTTCAACGTTATCCTGCTCCCCATGAATCAGATCGCGACCGGCTTCAAACGATTTCTGCGCGGTCCGCCCTCGCCTCCAGCCGATCAGCACGATTCCTTCCCGAGGGAACCCCACCATGTTCACGAACTACTGCCGGAGATCGTCTCCGTTCACAGCAAGAAACGCATCCTCGACTTCGGCTGCGGACTCGGCTCGGACGTGCTTTACCTCGCCCAGCAAGGCCTGAACATCGTGGGAGTGGAAATACAAGAAGACTTCGTAACGCATGTGAATGCTGAGGCGGGACGACTGGGCCTCGGCGTCCGAGCGTATCATCCCGATGCACTTCCGTCGCTGGGCGGCTTCGATGTGATTTACTCGATGAACAGTTTCGAGCACTTCAGCGATCCTTCAGCGATTTTGGCCAGCATGGCTCAGTCCTTGTCTTTCGACGGTGTCGTGTTGATTTACTTTTCTCCGCCCTGGCTTCATCCATACGGTGCGCACCTCTACTACATCACGCGCATACCGTGGGTGCATCTGTTTGTCCCTGAAAGAATCCTGATGAAATGGCGTTCGCGATATAGATCCGACGGAGCAACCCGCTTTGAGGATGTTACCGGAGGAATGAATCGCATGACGCTACGCAAATTCGAACAGCTCGTGGCGGCATCGCCCCTTCAGTTCGTCAGCCAGGAATACATCCCCGTGAAAGGGATACAAGCGTTCACGTCCAACCCGATAACCCGCGAATTCCTGTGCTCGACCGTACGCGCTGTACTGCGCCACAAGCGCCCATAAGCAATACGCCTAAGATTTCTGCGCCCAGGTGCCTAAAAGGAAAACCTAGGGAATGCGCTCTGCACCCAGCGCCCCTCTTTCACGTTTGGTTGCGCTTTCAGCGGCACGCAACAGAATCACACCCTCCCCGTTGCGCAGCAAGATACTGTCGCCGTGAATGGGAGTCGAAAGACCCTCCGGCGTGAGGAGGCTGAGATTTTTCTCTGGAAGTTGAACAGGAATGGCGGTGCTGTCATCCCATGAGGTGTTCGACCATTTCTTGGTTGGCCGCGCGAAAACATATGCGCGGGCATACTCCCGGCGGTAGAGGTCATAACTCTGGCCGACGCCGTCAAATCCTGAATTCACCAAAACGCGGCGCGGGTCGATAGGCATTCCCAGGTCCACCTCGACCGCATGAAGCCACTGTTTGGGGTAAGCCACGGACCAATCCTGGGGATTGGGATTCCAATAAAAATTTCCGGACAGATGGCTCGGAGCAAGCAGATAGTGTTGTGCCAGCGTCGTCATCTTGTACCGGCTCAATCCGCTGCGATAATTGCCGCCTCCATAGGTGGTCTTCCAGTGAGCCCGTACCCCCAACCGTGTTAGTTCATCCTCGCGTGTGTACCAATTGGAGGTAAATGCAACCTCTACTCCGGCCTCCAGCATTTCGTCGATGTGCTTCCAACCGTTGCTGTATTCGTAAAACGGCGTGTTCAGCCCCTCGGTGTGAACGGAACCTGCCGCAATCGCCACCCATCCGTTATAGGGAGAGACTGCGGAGGTATAGCTGGCAGTATTGACATGGAGTGGACGGCCGCCGAGCGCGTCGCGAACTTGGATAACGAGCTGAACTAAGTCCTTCTCGTACGGCTCGCAGGAATTTCCGTATTCGAGCGAAGGAGCCTTCGGCCCGCAGGCGTGAGAAAGGAGACCGCCGCTGTCCATGGTGTCCCAGAAGATTGACTCTTTGGCGGCGTGGCTGGCAATGATGCGGCGGGAGCGGTCACGAGTGTACTCGACAAAGTGTGCGTTCCTTAAGTTTCCATACCAGTGTGTGCCCCATCCGTTCCAAAGGTTGTTCAGGCGGCAGGCACGAGTACGGGATGGAGTAGCGCACGCGGCAGTTGGAATAGCAGTATGAAGATAGAACTCTTCTTCGTCGAGTCCGCGCACCGCAGCCCAGTGCGCCAGGTCGCGTTGCCACTTATCCCCAATATTGTCGGGGTCTGGATGGGAGTCATCCAGTGTGTACCAGAGCAGAGCGTAAACATAGCCGATCAGATGCGGGTTTGCGGCGACAGAGCCGTCCATGTCCTTGGCCCGGCCAAAGGTAGACACGTCCGCGTGATCTCCCAGCCACGCCTGGTTTTCCTTCTCCGAGGCGCACCACCCGAAGCAGGTCATCTCCACCAGGAGATTGGGAAGGTGATGCGGCCTATTCAGCTTCACGTTCGCCACATTCCATTGCTGCGCGAGATTAAAACCTTCGATACACCCCTCGGCCTGACACATCGAACCAGCAACTGTGCTAACGGATGCGGAACTTTCCTGCTGACCCGCAGCCCCCATGAGAGGAACACAGATCATCGCAACCAGCATCGCCAACACATATCGAAGCGAAATACGCTTCACGATACGTATGGACACTAGCATGGAAATCCTCATGGCTTTGGCAATCAAGATCGCATCTCCTAAGGCTCTAACCCCGAGGGGAGCAGAGCCGCAACGTGTGCATCATCTGGATTCTCGCTGAGCGACATCGCAGATGAACTAGCATCCACTACCCTCTTGGAAAGAACTTTCCCGTACTCGGACCGGTTTCATCCTGAGAACGGCGTGCTTCGATATCCAAAACGCCTTCTCATTTCAAAAAGCCGATAAAAATCGTCCGGCCATGGATGGCCAGCGTCGTTAACAACGATCATCAGCAAAGTTTCAGTAGGGGGACTGACCAGAGTAACTACTACGTTTGGATTCTAACAGGGGAGGGTTGGTTGCGAGAGATTTAGCACTCACTAGAGCTCAGCTGGTTGGGGAAAGGCAGTTGGAGGGTTGGGCGAAGCGGTAGCCGTGTTTAGCCCCATGGCGAGGCCTGAGAGTATCCAGATATGGGGATACCAGAACACGGAGACGAATGCGCCGCTGACGAGATAACCAATCATCGCCAATTGCAAACCGGACACGAGACAAACCTCCCAGCTCTGGCGATCCGCGCCATCTGCCAGGAGACGCCTCCTGATTCTCCTGGTGAGAAGGAAAAAGAAGAGGATGATGGCAGCAGCCGCCAGGGCGCCCATGGTTCCCAGTTCAGAGAGAACCTCAATGTATAAGCTATGGCAAACAAAGGCATCGTGGTCATTGCCAACATCGATCCGGTAGGAGGCTTGGCGCACATAGCGGTAATTCGCGGGCCCCACCCCGAAAATTGGATAATCGTTCCACATGCGCAGACCAGCCTGCCAGAGCAAAACGCGATGATTGGCGGTCTTGTCCTGCTTATAGTTCTCCGCCGACTGGAAGCGGTCACGGCTGGCATGGGGCATGAGGTATACAAGGCCAAGTGCAAATAGCACAACGAAGACTAGCGACCAGGATTTCTTTGCGCTCCTGGCCCAGGTCGCCAACACGATCGCAACCGCGCCAACAATCGCGCCGCGCGAGCCACAAACCAGAATCAGCGCACCGAAGGCGAGCAAGCAGGTGAGAAAGAAGAGTCGCCACTTGCGTTCAAGATTGGCCTGAAAAAGGGCCAATGATAGTCCGAACACCACGCACATGGCGACTCCGAGATCGGCGGAATTGTCGTAAAATCCGCCTCCGCCGCCGATGATGCCAAACTGGACAAACGCCATCTCGTCGGTCGCCCGGCCATGCTCCACTGCATAGGTGCGCAGACCATGCTGCGCCACTTTCAGGTTCAAGAGAAACAGGAGAAAAATAAATCCCTTGGATCGCCACCGGTTCGTGATCGCGCGCCCGATCAGAAAAGCCGCTATTAATTGCTCAGGAATGTTCCAAAGCGAACTCTCCGGCACAACCGTGTAAGTAGCCGCCAGGCCAGAGATGCAGGTAAAAACCCCGAGCAGCACAATCGCAAACTTCATCCGGCCGTTGCCATCCGCTGAGGGAGCCGCACGGCAGGCAAGCACTCCCAACAAGGCCATCAACAGCGAAACCTTGCCAACCTGGAGAGGTGCCAGAACCGGATACACTACCGCCAGTCGGGTGTACTCGACGAAGATGTAGAAGAGCAATCCAATGAAGTCCAAGCCCCAGCGCTGTTCTGCCGGGTCCGGAGCTGCCACGGATAGCGCGCTCGGTGTCTCAATCTGCGGATTTTGAGCGCTCTGGCTAGTCATTGGACCTCATGGTTCGTTTCACGCCCCGGCGCTACCATTGACCGGGACTGCGGTCTCCGGAAGTCGCGCAGCGGTGCCCGTTTTGCAGGCATTCGCATATGCGTTCGCAAGATGATTGCCGATCACTTCCCAACTATATTCATCCAGAGCCAACTGCCGGGCAGCCACGGACAGTTTCTTCCGCAGCAGATTGTCATTCATCAGTTTCGTTACGCAATCTGCAAACTCTCTCGGATCATCCGCGATCAGCATGTGTTTGCCGGCCTCGTATTGCAGACCCTCCGCGCCGACCGTTGTGCTCACAATCGCCTTGCCCATCGCCATTGCGTCCAATAGTTTTAGGCGTGAACCTCCGCCATCGGTGATGGGGCACACGTAAACAGCGCCGCGCGCAATGCATGGGCGAATGTCCTCCGGATTGGGAATAAGTTCGATATCCGGGTCGGACGCTGCCAGTCGCACCAGAGATTCAGAGGGATACTGTCCAGCAATGATGAATCGAACGCCTGGACAACGCTGCTTGATCAGGGGCCAGATATCGCGGTCGAAGAACGCCAGTGCCGACTGGTTCGGATACCAGCGCAGCGAAGCCGCAAAGACGATGGTATGTTCCTCGAGTAGCTTCTCTTGAGGCGTGAAGAAGTGAACGTCGGTTCCGTTCTCCACAACCTGAGTCTTCGCCCGGGGATTGACCTCGCGGAGGCTTTCCGAATCCCCGTCGGAAACGGTAAGATTGAGCGCTACACGGTGCATCCAGGAGGCTTCAACCGCAGCCAGTTTCCTCGCCTGGTGGCGAAGCACAAGCTTCTTCACGGGGTTGGTTTCCAGCGCTGCCCGTCGCGAGGCCATGGCAGATTCGCAGTTGTGATGATTCAACAGTGTAGGGAACCGCAGCGCTGGCTCGATAAAGAATGCAAGATCGGATGAGTCAATATGTACAAGGGCTTCCGGGTATTCGCCAAGAACTTCCTGCCAGCGCGCTCCCGTTGCAGCCGAGGCGTAGGCAAGGGCGGAGTGGGGCCAGCGATAAAGGGGCGCAAGCGCAAGTTTGGTCCACCATTGCGCGCCCTTCCATGCCAGTGGAACCTCCCAGAATTCGACCCGATGGCAAAACCGTTCGAACTCCCGCCGGCTCTCCGCAAGCATCGCGGCATCCTGCGCCGGACGATTAAAGGCGAAGAGCGATACACGATAGCGCCGCGAGGCCTCCTGGAGAAGATGGAAGCTGCGCTGCGCCGCCCCTCCACGTGCAGGGTAAGGAATGAAGTGCGAGAGCCAAATCAGATCCATGCGATCATCTTTCACAAAGTTCACGGTAAAGGCGGAAAATTGCGCCGGCGTTGCTCTCCGCTGAAAATTCCTGCTCGATCGTTCGCGCTCCCGAGCGGCAAAGAAACTCCCCCAATGGGCGATCACAAAGCAACCGAAGGCAGGCAGCAGCAAGATCCTCTGGAGCGGCCGTTGCAACGCACAAACCGTTCCGGCTATCTTGCAGCACTTCGCGGATGCCCCCCACGTCGCGTCCGACCACCGGCACTCCCAGCCACAACGCCTCCAGAAGAACCATGGGCAAACCTTCATGGTCAGAGCACATCACGAGCACATCCATGGCACGAATCACGTTGTGGATATCTTCGCGATGTCCCAGAAACTGCACGTTGGCGGCCAATCCGCTCTGGCGCGCAAAAGAAATCATGGATTGCCGCAAACTGCCCTCGCCAGCTACCACAAACTGCGCATCCGGCTGCTGAACCTTCACAATCTCAGCCATCTTCAGAAAGAGATCGATACGCTTGATGGGTTCAAGCCGGCCAACAATGCCAATCACTGGCGCCGAAGTGCAACCGAGAAGCGCCTTCGCCTCTTCGCGGGTGTAGCTGCTGTTAACGTTGGCCGTATCGATTCCATTGCGGATGGTTACGACCTTGCGCGCACCATAGATACGCCGGAGTTCCGTCTCCATCCCGGCGCTGACAGCGATGACGGCATCTGCGGACAACCTACCCGTCCACCGGTCCAGCCTCTGGACGACGGCTTGACGCAGGGACTTCCATCCGGCGAATGGCTCAGGCATCCCGTGCTTGGTCTGTACCTTGACCGGAACGCCGCAACGGAGTGCGAGAAGTTGGGCCAACAGGTTTTCCTTATAGCGGTGCGAATGTAAGACCTGTACGCCCTGCTGGCGAACAAAGGGAACAGCCTCAGCAAGTATCCGCGCAAAACTGTTCCGCGACTCCGCAATCACCTTCACTAAGGCTCCGGCCTTATGGAGTTCATCGGCAAGCCGGCCTTCGTTCAGCGTGATCGCCGAGACGCGAACCTCGTCCTGGCGGCAGAGTGCGCGAACGAGGGTGGCAACCTGAACCTCCGCACCCGCCCAGCAATCCCCGGAAACGACGTGACAGACAGAGAGAGGTTGTACCCGGGATTGTTCCGGCGCAACAGGACCGGAGTCGGCAAGCCCACCCGGGACGATCGATACTCTCTGTTCCGTGTCGCGTGTCATGTCAGGGCCGTTCCTTCGAGTGTCCATCCACGATAGCTGGCAGAGTGAACTCCATGTGGTACGATCGCACTCTCACCCCACGATTTGCGGTGTGTGGCAGAGAGTTAGGCAGGTGCTTACCGTCGTGAGCAACCAAACTCAGCTTGAAATATCCAGTGCGGGTCCGGAGATGAAATTGCTCTGGGACAGCTATGTGCTGCAACATGCCAACGCTACCCACTGCCATCGATGGGCTTGGAAAGAGGTCATTGAGAACGCTTTCGATATTTCCACTTACTATCTGATCGCGCGTGAACAAGGCAAAGTCATCGGGGTGTTGCCGCTTGCCTGGCAGAAGAGCCTGCTCTTCGGAAGCTTCATCACGTCCCTGCCATTTCTGAACGCGGGAGGCCCGCTGGCCGACTCCATTGAGATTGAACAGGCTCTGGTGGATCGCGCAATTGAGATTGCGAAGGAGACCGGCGCGGCCCGGCTTCAACTGCGTTATCGCGGCGAATACCATCTTGGCTTGCCCGCTTCCACACACAAGGTCGCTGCCGTGCGCGAGATCAGTCGCGACACCGAAGCCATGTGGAAGGCGCTGAGTTCCAACAACCGCCGGAAGGTCAACAAGGCCACCAAGACCGGCATGACCGCGGAGGCTGAAGGCGCTGCCGCCCTCGACATTTTTTACGAGATATTTGCCGACAACATGCGCAACCTTGGCACCCCGGTATATGCCAGGAAGCTTTTCTCTGAAGTCCTGCGGGCATTTCCTCAAGATACGGAGATCGTGGTTGTGCGGTTGCACGGTAAGCCGATCGCCGCGGCATTCCTGATCTCTTTTCGTGACGGAACGGAAGCGACCTGGATGTGTTCGTACTGGCAATATCTTTCTCTGCAACCGAACATGCTGCTCTACTGGACGATTCTGCGCATCGCCGGAGAACGCGGCATTCGCTGGTTCGACTTTGGCCGCTCCACGCGGGACTCCGGCACTCACAAGTTCAAGCAGCTCTGGGATACGTCCGATGTTCCGCTGCCCTGGGCCAGTTGGACGAAAGACGGAGAAGCCGCATCGGAGCTGAGTCCGGCAAATCCGAAGTATCAACTTGCAACCTGGCTCTGGAAGAAACTCCCGCTTCCACTCGCAAATTGCATTGGACCTCATATCGTGCGTAACCTTCCCTGACTCTCAAAAAATGGCCTCACCGTTCCACACATCATGAACGCGCACCGCTAACGCTTGCTGGGCTCCCAGGTCTGGAAGCGCTCTCCCTTGCAATACAAAATCCAGGACTGAAGGGTTGAGAGGTTTCCGATCATAAAGAAGCCAGCAACCTTGAACGGTAAGAGCCGTAACAGAGGCTTGAAACCGCGCGGTAGTATTCCGGCAAGGTGAAACAGAACTTGTGCCACCAGTGCGGCTCGATAAAAGACTCCATCATTCCAGAGAAAACAGTTTGAAATCAGCGCGCCGATAAACCCGAAGGGAAGAAGCCAGCGGAAGAGCTTGTGACTTACCAGTTCCCAAGCCACCAGCCCGTAGACGAACGGATTGAGCAACCGGAGGTGGGTGAAAAATACATCCAATCCATGCACGATGGTGCGAACCTTGCGCGAATACTCGTCTGACACCTTGACCGAACTGAGGTATCCCGCCACTCGCGTGTCAACCACAACTTCATAGCCTGCTTCAATGCTGTGTAAAGGCACGAAGAAGTCGCTGCTGATTCGCTCCGGCCAGTTGTTGCACACCTCGCGCCGCGCGGCAAACAACGACCCGCTTACGTTGATCAGCGACCGCACGGATCCCTCCTTGCGGCGCAGTAACGCATCGAAGGAAATGTAGATTGGCTCAGCGTTACCCACGACTGCCAGAGTCGCATCCTCGCTGCTGACACAACCAACAAGTGGATCCGCGAAATTGGTGACTAGCGTCCGGACCGCGTCCGGATTCATTCGCACGGCAACATCGGTGAAGAGAACGATTTCCCCATTAGTTGCATCCAGTGCCATCTTTAGGCAGCCCGTCTTGCCCTGCCGGGCCGAGCGCAACAGACGCACCCCAAGTAGCTCGTAGCGTGAAATGATTTCTTCGGTGGCTGGCGCGGTGCCATCGCACACTACCGCAATTTCCATTTTGCCCTTGGGATAATCCTGTTCCAGGCAATTGAGGATTTTGCTTTCTATCAAGCCCTCTGCGCCCCGAACTACAATCAGCACAGAAACCGACGGCACAATCTCCGCGCGCACTCGCGTCCGGGAGCGAAAGCGCGAGAGCAGCCAGAGACAGCCGGCATATCCAGCCAGCGTGTAGGCGATAAAGAGCATCGAAAACCAGAAAATCCAAAACATAGTATGCTCCCGCACAATGCTGCGGCGATTGCGCGCTCAGTTGCGGATCTTGTCCCTCAGCGACTTCGCGCAGTCAAGCGGGACACGCAGAGCCCGCAAGAACGCGAGATCCCCGGCAGAAAAATCAGATGTTGCAGCCGCATGAAATCCTGTGCTGCCGATCTCATAGCGCCCGTGAATTAGTTCCCCGAGGATGGATTTACGGTCCAGTGTGTTTACTGTCATCTGGATGCCGATCGGGTAAAAGCCTCCGCGGCCATGTAAGTCATCTCCCGCCGCCGCCAGCAACTTCGGATTGAGTGCCTTCATCCGGTTAAAGAACTCCAGGGCCTTTGGTGAGGGTAGATACTTACCGTCATAGCGCACATTCCAGATCTCCACCGCATTCAGGTTCGCCACCAGTTCAGGCGAACAGTTCCAGCCGATTCTGCACGGATGAGCGAGAACGGAGAAGCCTCCCAAAGCGCGAATATCCTGCACCAGCCGGACTGGATCGCAGGTGTCCAGTATCTGCTCGCATCCTATGCCTGCAATATGAAGAGCATCCTTGCAGGAGTACTCGATGCCTGCGATGACGCGAAAGTGATCGCCTGAAAGATATTCAGCTTCCTGCCGCAGCGTCGCAATCTTCCCTTCAGTCATATCCTCTGAGTGCTCAGTGATGCAGATGAATTGAAAACCGTGGTCGCGGTAGAGTTCCGCGATGATAGGCAGAGACATCTTTCCGTCATGGGAAGCCTGCGAGTGGATGTGCAACGCGCCCTTGACGCGCATTAGGTTTGCCCTCCCGCGTGAACGGCAAGTCCGGCTGGCTCACTCGCGCCTTCGGCAAAAAAATGACTCTCGTAGAGTCGTTCATAATTTGCCACCATCGCCTGCACGGAAAACTCTTTCTCTACCCTAAGTCTTGCGGCACTTCCCATGCGTACAGCCATCTCCTTATCTTCCATTAGCTCGATGACACGAGATGCAATTGCCGCCGCATCGGCAATCGGGACCAGGAAGCCGGTGTGGCCGTCATCCACCATCTCGGTGGCGCCTCCGCAACAGGTGGCAACAACCGGCTTGGCGCAGGCCATCGCCTCCAGCACCACCAGTGGAAACCCTTCGCTGGTGGAGGGCAGTACGTAGATGTCGAGGTCGGCGAGGATTCGCGGCACATCCTCGCGAAATCCAAGAAACTTGAGACTGTCTTCCAATCCCAGATCGCTGACAAGTTTGAACAATGGAGGAGCCAGCGTTTCGTGCAGGTCTCCGCTGATAACGAAGAAGGTGTTGGGGTATTGGTCGGCGATGATGCGCGCGGCGCGAATGAAGTATTCGTGGCCCTTCGGTGCGCGTACATTGGCCACCATCCCTATGAGCGCCGTTCCTGGCGGGCAGTTCAACTCCTGGCGGATTCCACCACCAGCTACCGCCGTGAAGCGCGAGGTTTCGATGCCGTTGTAAATACGCAGCAGTTTCCCGTCGGGGAACCCAATGTCCTTCAGCATCTGCCTTACGAAATCACAAACCACCACTACTCGCCGTGCCGTACGCTTCACAAGTTGCAGTTTCAACCATCCGCGCAGCGTTCCTGAATCGCTCAACTCCACCGGGCCATGATAGGTAACTATTGCGGGGCATCCGGAAATTCGGCTCGCGAGGCAGGCATAGAAATTTTGATCGGGAAGGTGGGAGTGGATCAGGTCGATTTTCTCCTCCCGTACAAGGCGGGCCAGGGCGCGCGGCAGACGAAGATCCCACCATCTTTTCCACTCCACGCGAACCGTTTGCAATCCAAGATCGCGCAGCCTGTCTTCCAGCCATCCGTGTTCGTTGATGGCGACGATGGATCGAAAGCGCTCCGGGTCGAGCCCTTTGGCCAGCAGGAGCAGCACATTTTCCGCGCCGCCAGGACCACTGGTTTCGATGGTATGAAGAATAGTGAGCTTCTTCATGCGAGTTTCTCTCCTGCATTGACTGCGCTTCCTGGAGAAAGCAGGAGCCCCAGATTAAGCGGGACGTACTGCCTGAATTCCTGCCATCCCGGACCAGGGTCACTCATCGAGAGCACGTCGTAGTGCAGGTCTCTCCCAAAGAAGCGAAGGAACTCCGAGCATGATCGCAGGCGGGAAGTTGGAGACGGATACAACTGCTCCTGTTGCGCCGTGGAGCGCAGACGCGTGATCAGCGAATCAAGATCGCCCAGAAGCCACCGGCACTTCACGCCTGCGCGATATTCCAACTGAGGGGTTACGTGCTGCCCACGCACCAGCCGGAAATATATTGCCGGGAAGTCGATGCCTGCATCGATGGCCAATTGCAGAGATCCCCAGAAGCGTCCGTTCACCTCCATCAATTTCGCTTCGCCGTCGCGCGTATCGGTCTTGTACTCCACCATGGCGGGACCATTCCATCGCACTTCGCGGAGCAACTCCGCGGAGCGCTCCACCAGCGCGCGATCCAAGGGCAAACTCTCACTCAGCACGCTCACTCCGCCCCATGGAGGCTTCTCGCGTAGCCTTCTGTGGCAGAAGGCTGCCTTTACTTCACCCTTCCACATCAGGAGGAACACTCCGCGCCCTTCGCCACTGATCTTCTCCTGCACGAGAGGATCAGGGATTGCGCGGCACGCGGCCTCATACTTTGCGATCAGTTCTTCCGGATTCTGCGCGTACGTTACGCTTCCCACGCTCCACGATCCATGCAGGTACTGCCGCGAGCGGCGTGGTTTGATCACCAATGGATAGCCAACTGAATCGGCGAAGCGCAACAGAGACTCACGATCGCATCCGGTAATGTAGCGCGGCGCGCCCAGATTGATCCGCCCGGCAACATCGAGCATGGCTGCCTTGTCTTGCACAAGCGAGAGTATCTCTGCATCTTCCACCATCGTGACGATTGCGGGCGCAAGGCGATATTTCAGGGGAGCAATGAGTTGCACCGTAACATCGGAAGTTGCCAGCAGATGGGTATATCCGCGGCTTGGAAGTTGCTCGCAAAGAAAGGACTGGAAGCGCTCGGGCTCCAGAACCGGAGAAGGGTATAGCAATTTCTCACGGCAATATCTCGAGGCTCCTGCAATCATTCCCGGCTCGTCGTTCCCCGTGCCTACAACAACCCCAGCCCGCCCAAGCGAGCGCACAACCGCGAGGGTTGAGCGCAAATTGCCGTCAGTGACAAATACTTTCATCGTGTCCTTATCGCCAGCCGGTCAGCCGGAAGTGAAACATCGCAGGCGAGAAGCATCCCCAGGGGTTCGTGATATTCCCCTCCTGTAGCAAAGTCCTCGGCACCGTAAGTGGATCGTGACCCACGCTATAAGTGCCTGCGCGGACAGTAAATGCCCACAGATATCCCGCTTCCGCAACCCATCCGCGAACCTGCTCATTGAAACTTCCGTTAGGGTATGCAAGAGCTCGCGTTTCTTTTCCAGTCTTGATTCTTAGGGTCTCCCGGCTTTCAGCTAACTCTCGTTTTGCAATTGCTTCTAGTTCGAAGTCGAGGAGAACGTGATGGACCGTGTGGCTGGCAGCCTCAATCACCGATGACATCTCCAGCAGTTGCTCCCAACTCATGAACGTGTCGATTGCATTGGGATGGGCATTGGAAAACTGCGCGGCGAGTGCCTGCACAATCGATTCACGTCTAGCGGCCTGTACACGCTTCAACGCGGCAATCGACGCCTCCAGCGTTGCAACCGGAGCCTCGTTAAGCTCTCTTCCGAGTGCATGACCGATGGCTTCGCCATTCTTTTCGCCACTCTTCCAGAGCAGGCTCAGGCGCTCCACCCAGAAGAACCCATCTCCACCAACCAGGCCGGTTGGGACGAAGACAGCCGCTGGGAGTCCCGCATTCTGTAGCGCTGGGTAGGCATTCTCATATGTGTCCAGCCACGCATCGTCGAAGGTCAGCAGGCAATTCGGCTTGGGACCAATCGGAATATTTCCGCAGAGAAAATCGGAGAAGCTCAGGACGTGGAATTGCTCTTTCAGCGTTTCAAGAAGTTCCCGGAACGTCGGCAACATGACTACCATTGCTGACTCCGAGCAAGCAAGTGTGGCCTGCCTTGCAGTCAGAACCCGATGCAAGCCAAGCACGGCGACCTCTGGACGTCGCGTCCCAAGATGGTGCAGCCAGCAACGAAGGGCCAGCACTCCGGAGTGGTAGAGTGCTACCGCCACCAGGTAGTGAACGAAATGTCTTAGCCGTGCCATCATCTCTCGTCTCTGCCTTATCTTCCCTTTCCCAGCACAACCGTTTTGACTGTCTCAAACAGGATTGCCAGGTCGAAGGCGATGGAAACGTTCTTTGCGTAGAAGAGGTCGTACTCGAGTTTGTTCTTCGCATCCTCGATGGTTGCGCCGTAAGGATAGGAAACCTGTGCCCACCCGGTGACGCCGGGGCGAACCGAATGACGCAGATCGTAGAAAGGAATTTTTCCGATCAGTAACTGCACAAAGAATGGGCGCTCCGGGCGTGGCCCCACAAAATTCATTTCGCCTTTCAAGATGTTTATAAACTGTGGAAGTTCGTCGATACGAAGCTTGCGGATGATGCTGCCAACACGCGTAATGCGTGGATCGTTGTCGCTGGCCCACTGCGGCTTGAGATTAAGTTCGGCATCCGTTCGCATGGAGCGAAACTTAAGGATGTTGAAACTCTTTCCATCCTTGCCAACCCGCTCCTGGCTGTAGAAAACCGGCCCCGCGGACTCCAGGCGGATCAACAACGCGGTTATCGCCATCAACGGAGCCGCCAACACAAGCCCGCAGAGCGCGACCAGCATACTCACAATGCGTGTGCCGAACCGCCAGATCGTCGACTGCCTGCTGAAGCCATCTGAATAAATGAGAGTGCTGGGGTAAATGGTCTCGACCGGTATTCTGCCGGTTAGCTTCGAATACAGGGTCGCGGCCTCTTCAATGTGGGTGCCTTCGGATCGGGCGCGCAGCAGCACCTCCAAGGGAAGGCGCTTCCTCCGCTCCCGCAGTGCAATTACGATGCGGTCCGGGCGTTGTTGCTTGATGATGCTTTCCAGATCGTCGAGTGGCCCCAGTTGTGCAATGTTCGGAATCGATTCGATAAACTCCGGCTCTGAAACAGCCCCTAAAAGGCGAATTGGAAGATCCGAACGCAACCGGATTTCTCTCGCCAGCGAGATCGCCATGTTTCCGTTTCCCACCAGCAGTATTCGCTCTCCGGCAGTGATCCAGCGATTGACCCACTCCAGCGACAGGCGTCCAAGGAGAATGATCAGGACCATGCACAGAAACGTCAGTTCGATTACGCCGATTCCCAGGCGAATCGGCGGGAAGATTGCCACTAGCACCGCCATCGCCAGGCAGGAGACGCCGACCGCACTAAGCAATCGGCCAAGCAATGCCGCCTTGGACTCGATGGCCCGCAGATCATAAAGACTGAAGTAGTAGAACGTGAGCTGGCAGATCGCTGAGATCAGCCAGCCTTTGAAAAATAGTCCGCTGTTCTGCGGTGTGGCTCGCGCGGAATTGTGCATCACGACGGTGGCCGCTGTGAAAATTCCAGTTGTGATCAGCGTGTTTTCCGCCACCAGCAGCACGAATACACGGCCTGGAACATATCGGTTTAGTACGCTAAGCATGTCTTCACTCCTTCGCGTACGATCCGGAATAGTAGTAGTACCAGCCGCCAGGACGAACCTCGGCGCCTGCCAGCACTGTTCCAATCAGTTTCGGGCGAATTAACGCAACGGCTTCCTGCACGATTGTTTCTGACGTGCGCCCCGAGCGAACACAGAACAATACCGCGTCCATCAAGTTGCCTATCACGCGGGCATCAGCCACGGGAAACAGCGGCGGGGCATCGAAGATGATGATGTCAAAGCAACTCTTCACCTCGTTTACGAATGCAGCCATCTTTTCTGAATGCAGCAGTTCGGCGGAGTTCTGGTCCACGCCTCCAGAGGGTATGAAAGACAGGCTGTCCGTGAGTTGCAGGAGAACGTCGGCAAGCGGTGCCGGAGTTCGCAGATAGTCATGCAGACCCGTGTGATAAGGAATGCCGAGCACCTCGGCGATCCCTGCCTTGCGCAAATCCGTGTCCACCAGTAAGACTTTGATTCCCTGTACCTGGCTGAGGGCCAGCGCAAGATTGATCGAGGTTGTGGTCTTGCATTCTCCGCTGACCGCGCTGGTCACCATCAGGGTGCGCATCTTCTGCATCCGCAGAATTTCCAGGACGCGGGAACGCAACACCCGGTACTGTTCCAGTGCGTGATGGTGATCTTTGGCCATATTCTCGGTGCGCATGGAATACAAACGCTCCGTGTGTACCGGGAAAGGAACCACGCTACCGCGGTGGGATGGGGCAGGAAGAGGAACGATTGTTCGTGCCGCGACGACTGGCTCGCTGCGCTGTTCATCGAGAACAGCTACAGACCATGGCTCGGCTTCGACCGCCCCAATTTCCCTCTTCAATGCTTTATACAGATACTCCACGCGAACTCACCTCCGTTTTGCGCAGCGTTCGTACTCTCTAAACCGCCTGCTGATCGAACTGGAGAGACCTGGCAAACTCTTGCAAAGCCTCCGGCAGTTGGTAATCGGCGTACTTGCTGACCAGCTTCTTCCATACCTCGGGCGTGCGTTCATCTTCCGTACCGGTATGTGCTGGTCTTCTCGCGGATACGGTCGGCGGCGGCAGTTCGAAATGGCTCGCCACGCTGTTGATCAGCGCCGAACTGACTGACTCCTGCCCCGCTGAATACGCCGCAATCAGGCTGTTTGCAGCCAGAACATTGATTACACGCGGAATGCAACCGGACGCTTCCGCAAGCGTTTCGACCGCTTCCGGTTGGAAGATCATGCGTCCGTCGCTGCCAGCGTGGGCAACGCGCAAGGCAAGGTAGTTCCAAACTTCAGATGGTTGCAGAGTCTTCAATTGGCACCGCGCGACAATCCGCTGCCGCAGCGCGGCATGGCGGTCGCTGGATAGCTCCTGGCGTATTTCCGGTTGCGCGGACAGAATGAGCTGGATCAAGCGCTGCCCATTACTTTCAAGGTTTGAGATCAGCCTCAGGTTTTCCAAAGTGTGGCTGGTGAGTTGTTGCGCTTCGTCAACCACCAGAACCGCGCGGCGTCCCAGCCTGGCCTGATCCTCAAGAAATGCGTGGAGCGCGCCCAGCAACTCCATGGCCGGACGCTTTCCGAGATTGATCTTGAAGCCAGCAAGTACGGCGCTGAGCAGTTCCTGTGCTGTCTCCATCATCGGATTCAGAATCGTGCTGGCAACCGCGCCAGCGGGCCGCACCAGGTTGAGAACTGTATGCAGCAGCGTGGTCTTGCCGGTACCGGCCTCGCCAACAAGCAACGCAATGCCATTGCACTCGCGCACCGCGTAAAGCAGTTGCGCGACCGCTTCGCAATGCGACGCGCTGTAATAGACGCATTCCGGAGCGGTGTTCAGTAGAAACGGATTTTGCTTCAATCCAAAATGTTTGAAATACATCAGAACCGCCATCCAAATCCTGTTGCAATTGCCGAGCGCTCCACATAAGCCAGTAGAACTGCTACAAAAAAGGAAGCAAAGGTTGCCGTGGCGATAAACCAGCGCCGCTTGATCGCGTGACTCTTTTCCTTCGCGTCCAGTACATACGGCAGACTGGCCAGCACAGGGGCTGAAGTTGAATGCTTCAGATCGCGCTCACTGTGCAGAGCGCTGTCGGTCATTTCCACCAGCATAGCCAGCCCACAACCCACGAACACGCCTACCAGCAATCCAAGAATGTCGATCTGGAGTAGATTGGGCTTGGAAGGCTTCTCCGGATAGCTGGCCGGATCCAGGATGCGAAATTGCTCTCCCTGCGCCCGGCGCTCCATCTCTGCCGCAACAGATGAGTTGTTGCGCTTTGCCAGCAGCGCCTGGTAGCTCGTGCGCGACGTGTCGTAGTCGCGCGAGAGCTCGGCGAGTTGCTGTTCCACCTGAGGAAGCGCACTCATGCGCCCTTGCAATTTTTGGATTTCTCTTTCCAGTTGAGACTGCCGCGCCGTGCGCTTTAGAACTTCCTTGTCCAGCCCGTCGATTTCTACCTGTATCTGATCGGGCGTGGCCTGCCCGTGCCCATCACCTAAATTTTTCGACTTGTCCGAATCGGTCTCCACCTTGAGCGCCGCCATTTCGGCTTTGAGCCTCAGAATATCCGGATGGTTCGGCTTGTATTTTTGTTCGGCGTTCAATAATTCCGCGTTCTTGCTGTCGTACTGAAGCTGCATGGATGACTTCATGCTCTGCGGCGTGGAGATCATCTTCATGCTCTCTAGAACCGAGGCCATGTAGCTGCGTTGTTGTTGCGCCCGCGTGATGGCGTCCGAATTCGCCTGCACTACGCTCTGTAACTGGCCGAGCATTTGCAAACTGGGCATCTGCTGTTCCGGCAACTCGCCCGCATGAGCGGACTTGAACGTCTGAATGCGTTTTTCCTGTTCCTGCAGGGACTGCCGAACCTTCTCCATCTGGCCTTCCAGGAAATCGGTGGTTCCCTCTGATTCCTGTTCGCGGTCCTTCAGATTTTCCTCAATGAACAGCGACGCCAGATTGCGTGTCACTTTTTGCACCAGCACCGGATTGGGGCCGGAGTATGCGATCTTAAAGGCCGCTACGGATTTTGCCCGGTCCGTATTGAGCTGGTTGGTCACCACTTCGACCGAGATATCGCGGCGCATCAATTCGACCACTTCGTCGCCTGCCATTTTTCCTTTGGCAGAGTTGTAAAGGTTGAATTCGGCGATGATCTTGCGAAGCCGCGCGCGACTCAGTATCTCCTGCCGGATTGCTTGCAGTCGGTCGGTCACGTCCTCTGAGATGGTCGGCTGCACGTAATTTGACGGCACTTTTTGCGGTTCGATCATGACCGTTGCTTCCGAACGATAGGAACGGGGTAGCCATAAGCTGCCAAAGAAAACCACCGTCGATATGAGCACCATCGGTAGCAACAGCCACCACATGCGGCGGCCTGCTATCTCGATGTAATCCTGAAGACTCGAAGGTGTTCTTTTCATTGCTCTCGCTCCTTAACGCAAGAACAGACTGTCAACATTGAAAGAGAGTCCGCTCACAAACTGCTGTCTGTAAATGTTCTGTTGCTGGGTCAATGCGCCTTTTTGCGCGCTAAATCCGTAGTTGGCAAACCAAACGATGTGGCGGCTCAGTCGAACTCCGCCTTCCACTGCCGGAGCAAAGGTCTGGGTCTTTCCTGCTCCCAGTTGGCCGGTGCTCACCAGCAACTCGGAACTTTGATAACTGCCGAAGACTCCGGCAAAGCAGCGCCGCCCAATTGAGTGCTCGGCTGAAACCAGCGCATCCCAACTGGTGAGGTTTCCTTGCGCTTGCCCAATCTGGTAGGAGCGCTCCAGACTGGCGCGAAACGCGGACTTCCTGGTTTTATGTGCTGCATTGAAGCTGATGCTTAACGCGGGTCTGGGTGCCCCGGAAGAGAGCTTCTCTTCCCGGAATTCAGGGCCCGCTGCAACCGAGTAGTACCAGCCATTCCGAAGTTTTTCGGAGTAGCGCAGCAACACCGACTGCGTCACAGCGTGGTAATCCTGGGCGGTAAACACGAAGTAAGAACTATTAATTGCCACGCCTAACGAGCGATGAGAGCTCAAGTCGTAGCCATAGGCGAGACTCATCTGCCCGGCCCAGGTGCTGGAGTCCGGGGCAGTTAGTAGACCTAGGAACTGGTTCGAGTTGCTGTGGACGTATTTGCTTACGCCTCCCGAAAAATCAGCTCGAAGGCGAGAGCGTCGGTTCAGCTTATGTTCCAGCGTGAAGCCCGTGTTGGCAGTTGAAACCTCTGAGATCAGGTTTAGAGCAGTCAACCCTGATAGTTCCATCAGTAGCGAACCGAAACTGCTGCCGGAAAAAGATGAGCCTCCCCATGATGGATACCGGCGCACATCCACCTGCCAGCCAATGCCGGTCCGAGGGGAGACTTCCTGCCAAAGGTTCTGGCTGAAATTCTGCTCGGTGCTGTTCAGACTCGTGAATTTACGATAATACGAAAATGATGGCGTATAAGCCGCTTGGTAGAAGGTGTGTTTCGAGAGATAGGTCAACGCAACATTGCCGCTGTAGCGCTGTGCCTCATCGCCGCTTGGCTGAACCTGAAAAACCGGGTTGGTATCGTACATCCCGAGTGCATCCGCTGCCACGCTGATGTTGAAGCCGGGTGGAATTATCACACCATAGCTCGTCATGTGCGGCACCGATGGCGGCACTTCCATCTCTGGTTGCGCATCATGAGGCGGCGGCGGAGGCGGTTGCTCCGTGTCTTGCGCCAATGCCAGCGCCCCTGGCAATACCATCAATATCGCGATCACCACAAACTCCCACCATCGCTTCATTTCGTCTCTACCTACGGAACCACCAGTGTGTCGCGCACCTGGAGTTCAACGTTCTGGCTTGTCCCTTTCACGCTGACGATTTTCTTGTAACTGACGGGAATCCGCTGTCGGCTCCCGTCGGGATTTGTCCGCAGAACGAACATCTTCTCGCTCTTGGCAAAATCGCGGAATCCACCCGCGAGAGCCAATGCATCCAGTACTGTCATGGGTTTGCTGAGCGGATAAGATCCGGGGCGCATCACCTCTCCGATGATGCTGAAGCGCTGGCTGCGCGCATCCTGCACGGTAATCGAAACTTCCGGAGACTTCATGTAGTTGTCCAGCAGTTCCGTAAGCTTCTTTTGCAGGTCCAGAGGAGTTTTCCCGGCAGCTTCCACCTCGCCCACCAACGGAAGCGAGATCTTTCCGTCCGGTCGCACTGCCACTAGGCGGGAGAGTTCTGGCTCCCGCCAAACCTGCACCGCCAGAACATCCTCCTTGCCGATCACGTACTGCGAATCGGAAGGGGCCGGAGGAGGAATCGTCTTCTTCTCTCCGGAATTTTCTCTGGGTGTCGGCGTGCTTTCATCCTGGGCGACGGCGGTCACTGCGAAGAACAAGCTCAGCATCAGTAGGACAACTTTTAGAATGCGTGTCATTCCATATCCTTCACTATCACTTTGATCAAGGAACTCGCGCCTCTCATATTCGAGACACCGTACGCATGAAAATGAGTAGCAACCCGCTGGCAAACAGCATCAGCGTTCCGGGTTCCGGCGTTGTCGTAACCTCAGCCGCAGGCATCTTCCAGATATCCCCGGCCAGCACTCCGGGCGATAACACGGGTTGAAGCGGAGGCGGCAACTTCGCGATCGAGGGCAGTGGAGCATCAAGAATCAAGTCCTGCATCTGTTCCGTAATCGCCGATGAACTCACTACACCGCCTGGATTCTTCTGCTGAATGCGGTTTCCGCAACGGCTGCGGATCATGTGCTGCCCATCCGTCAGGATGAGTTCGCCGCGGGGAATTGTCAGTCGTTTGCTGGTCCAACTGATCTTGCCATCATTGCGGTAGGAGACGTAGCCCTGCATAGGTTCCTGCGTGCGCACGGCAATCAGATTTTCCATCCGGACATCGCCGTAGTGCTCGCGCAGTGATGGGTCTAGTTGAAGATTCTGGGCCAGTTCTTTCGGCTCATACACACCGCCGGGAATGATTGAAAAAGGATAGATTTTGCGTGCCGCTCGAAAGTATTGCGGCGGCGGTGGCGCATAGACCTTCGGTTGGATGTACACGGAGTGATAGCCATTCCAGCCAAGCAAACAGATGCACGCTGCTACTACCACAACCGGCAACATCACAATTCCGGATAGAATTCTCCGCAGCTTTTTGCGGTTGAAGTAACCCGATCTCCTCCTCACGGGGCTCAAAAGAAGACCTCCGCAAGCTGTTGGGTAAATCCGGCGCTGGGCTGCGCTCTGTTTTGTTGAATCCCATAGACCCGCGCGACTGTGTCAAAGGAGTACTTCTCCATCAGCCTCTCCAGCCGGTGTTCCATACCCTTCAGTCCGGTGTATTGCCTCAGCCTCGACTTCAGACCGACCTTCATCGCTGGCTGGCCTGGGTCAATCTCCCATGGGTGCAGATACACCATCATGGCTTCGCCGGAAGCCGCAACCTTCTGCAACCCACCCATCACATATTGAAGTGGCAGAATGCGAAGATACGCTCCACCACCTACGGGCAGATTGCGGCCGAAGATCCTCCAGGTTGTGATCGGAAGTTCCCAAAGACCGCATGAGCTTTGGTAGGGAATACGGGAAGCGTTTGGATCGTTATAAAGGTCGTGCCGGATGGGATGGCTGCTTGAACTGTAAAGGAAACCCTCCTCCGCCAGTATTTCTCTGGCCCAGTCCATTCCGCTCAAAATCGAAAAACTCGGGGCGCGGTAGCCCTTGACGGGCCTTCCGCTGCAAGACTCAATCACATCTCTTGCGCGCCTTGTATCCTCGCGGAATTCCTCTGGAGTCAGCCGATAAACAGGGCGATGCCAATAACTGTGGCAAGCGGTTTCGTGCCCGCTCGCCGCAGCCGCTTCCACCAGCTTGGGGCAACGTTCCGCCACCCATCCCAGAAAGAACAGCGTAGCGTGAACTTTGTGCTGGTCCAGAATTTCTAATAATCTCCAGGTACTGCGCTCCACCCGAAGTTCCATGCTCTCCCAGCGCGCGCGCGGAGCTGCGCTTGCCATCGCTTCCGTATGGAAGTAGTCTTCGACGTCGATGGTGAACGCATGCAACACAGGCCATTCCCCCTTAACCAGCGACCGATTCTCTGTTCCCCGTGAAGATTGTCTGAGAGACAGATCTAGTCCCGTACTGCAACTTTCCGATGGAGCTTCATCCCCGCCATCAGCAGGCAGGAGCCAAACAGAGCCAGAGATGCAGGCTCCGGAGTCACCGTGTCCCAGATGGAGTCGAGCGTTCCTTCCGCGGTGGTGGAGTGCGTCCCTGTCAGGGCCAGAAGTGAGGCGGCGTTTCCAGCGGTTGAGGAAGAGAAGGAAAACGTGATCGTATTGTTGGCATTGCTGCCGTTGCCAAGTTGGGCAAAGCTGCTCAACAGCGCGCTGTTGGTGCAGCCATTCGTTGAACAGGAACTGAATGACATGTTGCTCAGAACCAGCGTCAGGGAGAAACTACCGTGCCCATTGGGATACGTGCGGCTGGTATTCGTATCGATTTCGACCATCTGCAACGATCCGTGCAAAATTCCTGAGCTGGCATTGCCGATCGTCAGAGTTGCCGCTGAGTTGGAGGCGAAATAGCCGGTCAATCCGTCAGAGCTGACGCTGTTCAGAAAGAAGTGGCCGCCAGTGCCCGGGGAGATTACAACTGGCGTGTTCGCAGACGAATCCGAGGAACTTACATATAGGTTGGAGAATGTAAGGTACTGCCCCCCGGTAGCATGAGTGAATGAGATTCCATTGCCGCCGTAACTCGCAAAGTTTATTACTGTGTCAGCATTTGCCGGAACGCGAGCCGCAACCAGAACCATCACCACTGCCAAGAAAGCAAAAATCCGTTTCATCGCTTGATCCTTTCATCGTCTATGCGCTGGCGGTCACAGTAGATGCTCTGCAATTCCGCAAGCTGACGCGTTCTGTAATTGCACGGCGAGGTCCAAAGAGGAACGATGCCCAAGTTGGAACCCTAAGCTGCCGCGAACAGAAGGCTTACACGGGAATGCAACGCTGCAGACGAACGAGAGATACATAGCGGCTGCGCATTTGCTCAACGATTATGTCCAGAAGTCAGACGTACATGTCTAAATTCCCGACAACGCAACCCAGGCATGTGCTTTACGGACAAGCACCGAGACCCCAGCGACCCACAGCATTCGCGTTACCAAACTTAAGTTTCTTGGCTCGTCTGGAAACTGGACGAAATTTGATTGACCTGAGTGGCGGATTGGTGCCAAAGTCTCTGTGATTCTTCCAATCTGGCGTGCTAACCAAATTGGAACAGTGGCAGGTATGGCGAATTACAAAATATTGCTCGTTGATGACGACGCGGAACTCCGCGGCGCGGTTCGCTCATATTTGGAACTCAAGGGATACTCTGTAAGTGAGGCCGATTCCGGCAAGGCCTGTCGCGAATATCTTGAGCAGAACCATCCGGATGCAATCCTGATGGACTATTCCCTTCCGGATGTGGACGGGTTGCAACTTCTCCGTGACATTCGCGCCATCGATTCTTCCGTTCCCGTCCTGATCATGACCGGATACGCAACCATCGAGTTGGCCGTGCGCTCGATGAAAGAGGGTGCGGAACAGTTTGTCGCCAAGCCATTCGAGTTATCAGTACTTTTGAAACTCCTCGAGAAGGTGCTCGATAACCGCCGCTTCATCCGTCGGGAATTGGCCGTGAAAAACCGCGTCGTGCGTTACCGGCGCGACCCCTTCCTCGGTTCGTCGGAGAGTATTCGGAAGCTGGAGTCGAGCGCGCAGCGTGTCCTTGGCTCTGACTACCCTATCCTTATTCAAGGGGAAACCGGCACAGGCAAGGGTGTCCTTGCCGAGTGGCTCACCAAGCAGGGTCCGCGCGCAAACGAGGCGTTCGTTGATCTGAACTGTGCGGGACTCAACCGCGAACTGCTGGAAAGCGACCTCTTCGGACATGAGAAGGGAGCTTTCACTGGTGCCATTACTCAGAAGACTGGCCTTCTCGAAGTCGCTCACCGTGGAACCCTCTTTCTCGATGAGATCGGCGATATGGATGTCTCGATTCAGCCAAAGCTCTTGAAGGTTCTGGATGAATGCCGATTTCGAAGACTGGGAGGCGTGCGTGACAAGTCGGTTGATATTCAACTAATTGCGGCGACCCACCAGGACATGGGTGCGCTCGTTGCGAGCGGAAGATTCCGGAGCGATCTTTATTTCCGTGTAAGCACCATTCCGCTTTTTATTCCTCCGTTGCGCGAGCGGATCGGGGATATCCCGATCCTTGCACAATGGTTCCTGGAACGCCTCCAACAGGATTTGAATAGCCACAAATTGCAATTCGGCCCCGGGGTTCTGAAGGCATTGGAGGCATATACCTGGCCCGGCAACATTCGTGAACTCCGCAATGTGCTCGAGCGGGCGGCGCTGCTCTGCCACAATGGATTGATCAGTACGGACGACCTGCATTTTCAGCTCACAAGACCACCCGCGGCTCCTTCTGAAGTGGCGCCGGCGCAGAATTCCGAGATGACTCTGGAAGAGATGGAGCGGCAGCACATCAGCTACATCCTGCGAAAGGAAAACGGCAAGGTGGACCGTGCGGCCGTCAAGCTGGGTATTCCACGCAGCTCCCTTTACGTGAAGATCAAGCAGTACGGCATCAACATGAACTAAGAAAGCAGGGCCACTTTTCACCGGGCTCGCCGTTTTTCTGAGATCTTCTCCTCCCGCGCTCCCGCTCATTGCACTGCAAGCAATTCCCAGTGCTGATTCTCAATTCCAGAGATTAGACCCGCTCCCGGCAAAGAACAGTCCTCAAGAGAATTTTCCCTCTCAGATCGTTGCACTTAGCCGCCTGCCAAGCTTGGCAGGAAACGTGCAACCTAATGCGGTATGGCGCAGAAACTATTACTGATCGATGAGAATTGCAAACTGCTTACTCTGATTGGAGACTTCCTATCGAACCTGGGATACGAAGTACACCGTGCATGCGAGTCGGACGAAGCTGAGGCCCTGCTGAAAAATTATCGCTACGCAATCATCATTACCGGAGCGGAGTTGTCGAGCTTTGGCACGCCTGAACATAACCTGGCAATGTGCATTGAATCTCTGGTTCCCAAGCCCCGCATTGTGCTCCTCGAAGAAACGCGCCCATCTTCCCGCGTTGCTCCCTTGCAAGGAGACCCGCCCGTGCTCGTAATCGAAAAGCCCGTTTCCCTTCTGCAGTTGGGAGACCTGATGCGCGAGATTATCAGCACTTGATGGTCACGCTGTCCCCTTTTCACTGGAATAGCCCGGGCACAAAGCAGAAATTGAAAGGAATCGTGATGGATGCAAATTACGGTCGCGCAATTGGGGAGATCGACATCAACACCCAATCCAGAGCAACGCTTGCGGCGTTGCGCCCCGCGGGGGTAAGTACATTCCCCGCCGGACCACAGGGCGCGTTGGAAGATATTGTCCGCAATGCTCCTGTTGCGATGGCCCTGCTCGATGAGTCCTATTGTCATCTGGAAGTAAGTGACGCTTATTGCAATCAGCTTGGATTGAGCAGGATCACCATCCTGGGCAAACCCTTCACGCAGTTGTGCTCCGAACTGTCCGGAGAATTAGAGGAAGCCCTCTCCCACGCTATGGCTGGAGAGTCGGTCACGCTGAAAAATCAATGTGTCCCCGGCGCGGGTTACGAAGGGCCTCGCGCGGATTGGACGCTGCGCCCGTGGAGGAAGACTCGCAAGAGGATCGGTGGAATCGTTCTATTCCTGAATAACATTGCCAAGCCCGCGCCACTGAACAACCTGCAAAACAGCTTGATCGAAATTCTTGAGCGCGCCCTCGGTTTCATGGCGATCACAGGAACCGACGGCAGAATCACGTTTATGAACGCCAATGGGCGTCGGCTGGTCGGGCTGGCAAATCTGGAAGAAGCGCGCAATTGCATGATGGCGGAGTTTTGTTGGTCGAGCCCTGCATCGCGGCTTTCCTCACTATCGCCAAGCCACCCCTGGGCAGGGGAGATGCTTCTCCGCAATACGAAAACCGGAAACTCGACTCCGATGCTCCTGATGGTCTTCGCGGCCAGTGACAGTGCAGGCTCTCCTGTCGGCTTCATCTATGCGGGCAGCGATTTGCAGAACCCGAATATTGAAGAAAAAGCTCTGCGTGTCTTTGACGAGCAGTTTCGGCTTGCCGTAAAGACCGAGACGGTCTGCCGTTCGGCGGGTGTCATGGCCCACGACTTGAACAATATGCTCCTCGTGATCAACGGATACTCATCCCTGCTGATGGACGATTTGAAGTCAGATCCACCGCTTGGGGCGAAAGCAACGTCAATCTTCCATGCGGGCGAGCGCGCCGCCAAACTCGCCGACCAGTTGTTGGCGTTGAGCCATAACAGCATGTAGGCACTCGCCTGGACGTTTCTAATCCGCCTGGGGGTGGAACTCCACCCCCAGGCTTACTTTGCTCGTTCACACACTCGATAATCCGGAATGGAACTCCCCGCTTCCATTCCTCGAATGGGTTCCATCTACCCTGAATAGTTCAGCCAGGCAGCTACGGAGCCCGGAAAACTTGCTACGTTACAGAGCGCGCAGAATCGCGACAAACAGAGTTCCGGCACAAAAGGCTGCCAGTGTGATCACTCTGGCAACTCAACCGTTCCAGTTCTGTGCTGAGACTGCGCCTGACGCCAGCGAGGTTTTCGTATGCTGTCGAAGTGTCTCAACCCGCATTGTTCCGCAACATTTCAATACCTCGGTCAGGGCCGCCTGTTCCGCGCCGACTTCCGTGAAGCCGGCAGAAAAAACGCGCGGACGGCAAAATCGACGGTCGCGCCAATCCGCCGCAAAACCTATCCCATCGAACATTTCTGGCTCTGTGAAGATTGCGCGAAGACCATGACCGTTGCGCTCAGCGACGGCGGCGAGATTCGCCTGATTGCCCTGGAGGCTTCTGCGCCGGGGCCTGCCACGGTGCCCGTACCGCAGCCCTGCGGCAGCTACGAGGCAACGGCTTCATAGCCCGCAGAAACTTCGCGTCAGACCGGAAGTGCCGCGCAGGTTGTGAGAGCGCGGGTGCCCTACCTTCGACGCGCGCCTTTTGCGCGGCTAAGGAGGGAGAGCTGGACACGCCAATCCCGGAATCGCTCTAGGCTGAGCGCTTGCCTTGCACAAGCACGGTTCCCGGTGTGGATGCGAAGAACTGGAATGTGGGCCGGTTGTATTGGCCTGTCATGCCGTAGTAACGGATCGTCAGAAGTTCGCAAAACATCTTGATGCCATCGACGATGGGATTGATTTTGGAACGGTCGTCGTTGGCCCACTCCACCGCAACTTCGCTCAACTTCAAAGCATACTTGCGCGCGATGAAGAGAATCTCGGGATCGAAGCCCCAGCCTTCAATTTGCTGGCGGGTGAATATGATCTCTGCGGCCTTCCGGGTGAAGGCCTTAAAACCGCATTGCGTGTCCTTGTAAGGCAAGCCGAGCACGGCTCGCAGCACAAGGTTGTAGGCTCGTCCCACGAACTGGCGCAGCAGCGACTGACGCCGCGTTTGCGTTTCGGCCAACAGCCAGCGCGATCCAAATGCCACATCCGCTCCCTGCTCAATGGCGGCGAGCAGTTTGGCTGCTTCGTAAATGGGCGACGAGAAATCGGCGTCGCTGAAGAACAAAATATCGCCGCGCGCATTCAACATCCCATTGCGGACGCTGTAACCCTTGCCGCGATTGCCGGGGTTTTCCAGCAACCGGATCTCCGGGGCTTGCAGCATGAAACTCTTCACAATGTCAGCGGTATCGTCTCGCGAGCCGTCATTGACAACGATGATCTCGACATTCCAGCGCTGCTCGCGGACGAACGCCAGCGCCTTTTCAAGGCCGGGACCGATGCGCGAGCCCTCGTTGAAGGCCGGCAGGATGATGGTATAAAGCAATGGCATGGGGCAAATGAGACGCCTTCAAATTGTAATGTAGTTGTCAACCGTGGCCTAGCAAAAACAGTATTCTTCCGCGGCGCCCACGCTACGCCGCGTTCTCGCGCAACGCCAGCAGGGAGAAGAATTTTCCTACGATCGCGCCGTCCCACAGACCGCGCTCGGCTTCCGCCTTCATGGTTTCATGCGCATGTTCATGAGAGTGCGCAGTCTTGTATGGGCGCTCGGTACGCAATGCATCGTACACATCCACAACCTGCAGGATGCGCGCCAGCAGAGGGATCGACTCGCCCGCGAGACGGTCCGGGTATCCCGTGCCATTCCAGTGCTCATGATGGTGACGGATGATGGGCAGCACCATACGCAGCGAGCGCAGCGGCTTACAGATATTTTCTCCAATCAACGGATGCTGTTGCATCAACCGCCATTCGTCGGGAGAAAGCAGTCCGTGTTTTTTCAGAATCTCGTCGGGAATTGCAATTTTTCCCAGGTCGTGCAAGAAACCGCCGCGACGCAGCGCGAGTTGCTCTTCTTCGCCGAGCCCCATATAGCATCCGAGTTCGCTGGCATATGCAGCGAGCCGTTCGCAATGTCCCTCCGTATAGGGATCGCGCGATTCGACGCTACGCCCCAGGGTGCAGAGCACGGTGTCAGCATTCTCCAACTCGTCCGTGTATTCCTTCACGCGCAGCAGTGACGCGACGCGCGCAAACAACTCGATGGGGAAGATAGGCTTGTTCAGGAAGTCATCGGCCCCGGCCTCAATGCCGCGGATTTTGTCCTCAATGTCGCTGAGCCCGGTGATCATGACCACGGGAATCAGCCGCGTCTCGGGTGAATCCTTCCACTCGCGGCAGAGTTCGTATCCGCCCTTTCCGGGCATGATGACATCCAGCAGCACCAGGTCCGGCGGAGTGCGGCGCATGATCTCTTCGGCATTCGCGGCGTTGGCGGCGATCAATACCTCATAGCCCTGCTGACAGAGAAGTTCGCGCATGAGCACGGTGTTTTCGGGATGATCGTCCACAACGAGAATTCGTTGAGAGCGGCAGCGTAACGGTTCCGTCATTTGGTGAATAGGAGCGCTGAATGCGAGGAAGAGGTTGCCACGCCAACGAAAGACAATTGCGGAAAAAGCGAAGGCGCGCTAGCCTGCTGGAGCCATGTTATGTAAACAATTTCAATGTACCCTGCTGGCGCTGTTCGCGCTTACGCCGATCGCCGCGCCTGCCGCAAGCAAGCCAAAGGCGCATGTAATCAGCTTCGGAAAGACCACGGCGGTAAAACTCTACCTCGGCCCGGACGAAGAACACACGATGCCGATCAAAGTGCGCGCGCTGTTTGTGGATGCAAAGCTGAAGGAATTCGTGACCGGGGAAGTTCACGAGGTGACCGAGCGTTTGTTCGTGGTGCGGCGCGCCTACCGGCTCAACAATAACCTGCCGGAGGAAGAGAGCAAGTCTCCGAACTGGGTGTGGGAGCGCGGCGGATGGTTGATGGTGGACCGCTTAACAGGCCGTGTTTCGCAGGTTTCGCTGAACGAGTTCGATCCGTTCTACTCGCAGGCGAGCTGGTTCCGCGACTATGCGGCGTACTGCGGAGTGAGCGACAACGGCGAAAAACTGAGCGCGGTGGTGATGCAGTTGGGACGAAAGAAAACGGTGCTCAAGAGAGAATTGGGAGCGGCGAGCCAGGGCGAAACGCCGGATTCGGAGTGTGATGCGCCGACGTGGGAGAGGAAGCCGACACGAGTGACTTTCCGGCCCAAACATGGGGAAAAACAGGCCTTTTCGATCTTCGGGCACGCCTGGGACGCCGCTCCGGGGTCCGAGGAAGAGCCGTAGCAACAGGGCAAAATATTTACTTAATAGATAATCGTTGGCGAACGCGTGTTTACTTTGTGGTGAATGGTTGAGCGGGGTGCCGAACGATTCACCAAGTAGTTACTAATTCTTGGCGCTGATAATTACCCATAAGTAAAGCGGGCCGTGATGGCCCGCTTCTTTATTTGGTGGACGCTTTCCAGCTTCGCCAGAGACTCGGCTGAATCGGCAGCGGCTTGCTCTCTATTTCTGTCCCTCGGGGGCAGGAGCAGGAGCTGCGTTGGGCCCAGGAGCGGGTGGCGGCGGCGGTGGATTATGGACAACGCCGGGCTTGTCGAACTCGAGCTTCAGGCTGCGATTGGCGATGACGTAGACGCGCTGCTTCTGCACGTCAGTACCGATGCGCTGCTCAATGTTGTAAGTGCCGGGAGCCAGATAGAACCTCTTGAGGTCGTGGGCGCGTCCGGCCAGTGCCCCGTTGATGAAGATCTGCGCATTGGAGTCAGGGCTCTTGAGATGCACTTCCCCGAGGGCGCGTCCAGGGTAGTAGCCGTAGGGGCCGTAACCGTAAGCGGGGTATCCCCAGAATGGACCGCCCCAATAGCCGCCGTAGAAGCCAACACGCTGGGCGGCGGCAGGAGCCGACACGATCACCAGTAGCGACATGATGATTGCGGCGAAGACGATTGCCCGTGAAATTCGGATGTGCGACATATGCAGTACTCCTCTGAAGACCCCTACCATTGTATTGCCTTGCGGTGAGAAGAAAGTTCCGGCAAATCCCGAAACCAACCCACCTGTTTCCTACATTCCGCCAGGGCCGGTAACGGTGCGCTGGCGGTGCCCGTTATGGGCAACATCTGCTTAAACCCGGGGGGAGTGGAGTTGTTGCGCGGGATAAAGAGAATTGTTGGGGGGAATCGATTGCTGGTTGAAGTGCCTCTCTGGAGCCGCGTTGGAGATTTGAGCCGCGCTGGGAAAGACACCTCAGGGGCAAGGGCAAGCGCGAGAGCACAGGCGAGCGGTCAGGATTCTTCCGACTTTGCCTTGAGGAAGCTGTCGATGCTTTGGGTCAACTGCGAATCGACCTCGTCGGCAATGAGCATGACGTCAGGAAGGACGAGGCTGAAATCGACTCCGGCGAGATTGCGCTGGATGGTCTCAAAGATGCTGACCTGGAGGATGCGCGACTCCTGCACAATGAGGGGCGCTGAGTAGCCCTGGCGATAGCGGAGCTTTCCGTGGGCGACGGCGGCGGGAGACGGGATGGCTGCGGCATCGAATTCGCGGCTTTTGCGCAGACGGGTGACAATGTTCTCGAGTATCTCGGGAACGTAGCTGGTGCGCTCCTCGAAGGTGAGTGGAGTGGCAACCAATTCGGGCACGTTTTCCACTCGCTGGAGCCAGCGCTGGACCGTGGCGGCGCTTTCGCTCTCCAGGATGTTGGCGACTGGCTCCTTGGCGGACCAGGGAGGACGCTTCTGATCCTTGGCCTTGTTGTGGATGATCTCTGCGAGAGCCTTGACGCCGAAGGGCTTCGCCAGTACCTGGTCCGCCTGTAGGGAGATCGCTTTCATGGCCTCCTCCACGTTGGGGAAGCCGCTCATGATGATGGTCAACGCTTCCGGCTGGGCGTGGCGCATGGCAGTAACCACGGCGAATCCATCTCCAGCATTGGGCATATGCAGATCGGTGACGAGGACATCAAAATTCTGCATGACAATCTGCTGGAGTGCGTCTTTGACGCTGGCGGCCGGGACGACTTCCAGGCCCTGCATGGTGAGCGCACTCTCAACAACATTACGGAGATCATTATCATCATCGACAAGAAGAACTTTCATATGAGCGCCTTGGCACGGACTCCAGAGACGGAGAGAAGGACTGCAGCTTGCCGGAATGGTGGGTTGATTGGATAAGCAATGAGATCATGCCAAATTAGGTGCTCTGGATGGGCCGGAAGTCGATATGCGGGCTGAAAATAACGATGCCGTTCCGTTTTGGGAGATGGAGCGGGTTCATGCAGCGTCTGGGTACAGGGGGCCGTGGCCGAAGCGCCTCTGGGGCGGCAGACGGGGGTTTGAGCGTGGTTGGGGCTCCTCGCTGCGCTCGGAAAGACACCTTAGAACAGAAGCAATGGCTCCGCGTCGGGCGGGAAGGGATTAGCCGGTGCGGCGGGTTTCGGCCAGCGCTTCCTGGAGAGCGGAGTCGAGCGCCTGGCCGAGATGGGTGGCGCGGCTGGTGTAATCACTCTCGATCCCCTCATACTTGCGCTTGAGTTGGAAATAATCGTCGGCGACGTTGAGCGCGGCGAGGACGGCCACGCGGAGAGAATCGACCGTGGAGGTGTGCTGGGCGACGGCACGCATCTTGGCATCGACAAGTTCGGCGAGGCGCTGGATGTAAGCGGGGTCCGAGCCGCGCAGATGGTAGCTCTCGTCGTAGATTTCAACGCGAATGCTGTCCTGGTCTTCTGGCACTGGGGCCTCACTTTCGGTCACCGCTTAAGAACAACTGCAAGAACAAGATCAACTGCCCCACGCAAGCCAAAAGAAGGCTTGAATGGGCCACCACGCCACTTTCTACTGATCGAGGATGGCGTCCACGTCGCCGAGAAGTTTTTCGACGCGGGTGCGAACCTCGGAGCGCTCCTGCTGAAGAGCCTGCAACTGGTTGCGGATAGCTTCCGTTTCGGCAGCCTGGGCATCCAACATGTCACGCATGGTCGCCAGTTCCTGCTCGACGGCGGCCTTCTGGGCGCGCGCGGTCTTGAGCAGTTCGATGGTGCGGTAAATTTTTTCCTCCAGCGAATGAAAATCGCTGGCGGAGCTTTCAAAAGCGAGCTGACCTTCAGCCATGGAAGCCATGAATCCCTCGAAAACGTCTCGAACCTTAGAAAGCTCGAACTAGCGAGAGTATAACGCAGAATAGCCGACGGGAAAGAGTGCGAAGTGTGGAGAACTTGCGTTCCGGACACGGTTTGGCGGAGACCGGGGCGCGGCGCGGAACGGTTTCCGAGTGCGAAATTAGCAATTGTGGAAGATTGCGCAAGAAGTATTGTGCAACCCTACCCGTTGCGGAAGTTCTAATATGAGTAAGGCGAGCCACGGCCCAAGAAGGCAACGACCATGAAACTGAAAATCGCGATACTGCTCACGTTGACTCTTGCGCTGGCCAGCTACGGATTGGCGCAGAACAAGAGCGATACCGCCGCTCCGGCCTCCACCGATGCGACGGCCCAAGGGGCGACGGACAAAACGGCTCCGGCGACGGCTCCGGCACCCGCAGACAAAACTGCGGAGCCGACGGACAAGGCAAGCGCTCCGGATCAAGGCCCGAGTCCGGCGGAGAAGCCGGCTGCGGCAGATGCTGATAAGGCTGAGAAGGCAGAGAATGAGCTGGACTTTCCACACGACGGCAAGACCAACGACGTAAATGCAATTGGAAACCGCAATGTGGGGTGCAGCAAAGGGCTTGGAAACTGGTACTCGCTGGAGAGCCAGGTGCGTCTGGGCAAAGCCTTCTCGATGCAGGTGGAGCAGAGCGCGAAGGTCATCAACGATCCGGTGGTGAGCGAATACATCAACCGGATTGCGCAGAACATCGTTCGCAACTCGGACGCAAAGGTTCCATTCACGGTGAAGGTGCTGGACGACGATTCGGTAAACGCGTTTGCGCTGCCGGGCGGCTACTTCTACGTGCAGAGCGGACTGATTCTGGCGGCGGACAGCGAAGCGGAACTCGCCGGAGTGATGGCGCACGAGATTGGCCATGTGGCGGCCTGCCACGCGGCCCGGCAACAGACACGCGGCAACCTGGCGCAGATCGCTACCATTCCTCTGATCTTTATGGGCGGCGCATTGGGCTATGGACTGTATGAGGCGGCCGGGATCGGCGTGCCGCTGACGTTCATGAAGTTCCAGCGCAACTTTGAGGCCCAGGCAGACTATCTGGGAGTGCAGTACCTGTACGCCAGCGGCTACGATCCGCAGGCCTTCCCGCAGTTCTTCGAGAAGATCCAGGCACTGGAGAAGAAGAAGCCCGGATTCGTCTCCAAGGCGTTTGAGACGCATCCTCCAACACCGGCGCGCATGGAACATACGCAGCACGAGATTGCGACGATTCTGCCCGCAAAACCGCAGTACGTGGAAGATACCTCGGAGTTCCAGGACGTGAAGGCACGGCTGGCGGCGCTTGAAAACCGTCGCAAGGTGGACCTGGGAAAAGACAAAGGTCCAAGCCTGCGCAGGGCCAATACGAGCCAGGGGGACAGCACGAATCCGGACGACACGACGAAGAGCACGGACGACCGGCCTACACTGAAGCGGAGAGATTAGAAGAGCAAGGTTGCGCAGGTTACGCAGGTTTCAAAGTTTCAAGGTTAAGAGCAAAAGCAAGATCATCACCCCTCGCGAGAGGGGTATTTTCGTGGGTGGATTCGGGAGCGCGGGTGCCCCACCTTCGACGCGCGCCTTTTGCGCGGCTAAGATTCTCTCTCGCTTTGCAAGTTCTTTTTTCTCTTTGAGAGGGAGTACAGAGGGAGACCTTTCTCTTCATGATGCCGGGCTGAGT
>Ga0302320_10000648_pt1 | contig 83135 bp, 76 predicted proteins | sample Bog_T0_3_FD_202130 | JGI IMG/M metagenome (GOLD analysis project Ga0302320, IMG submission 202130) | Peat permafrost microbial communities from Stordalen Mire near Abisko, Sweden - Bog_T0_3 | ecosystem: Environmental > Terrestrial > Soil > Wetlands > Peat | place: Sweden: Abisko, Stordalen Mire...
GGACTTGGCGGTGGCGTCGGCGAGCTTGTCGGCCTCGCGGAAAAGATATTCCTGCTGCGCGTCGTCGAAATTTTCGAGCGGCAGCGCGGTGGTCTCGATGTCGAAAACGAGGGTGGCCATAAATCAAGCAAGGTTGATGTTTCCGGTGACACCGCTCTCGCCCGCGCGGCGCAACAGCGACAGAAGATGAGCGCACTCGGACTGGCGCGTTCGGCGGCGAATCAAAATGATCAAACCGGCAAACGGTTTTTGTTCTTTAACAGCTTCAGCCGCAAGTTTCAGGAAATGATTCCGGTTGCAACTGATGATGATTCGCTTTTGTTGCTGGGCAAAATCAAAAACAACTTCATCGGGAGCGGTGATTGGCAGAACTTCCCGCAGCCGCTGGGTTTCGTGTTTCCAGTATCGTAGCAACTGTTCCACTTCGTGCGGCACGTCGTGGTCGAGGAAGAATTTCATGCGAGCGCTTCGCTCATCTGCTCGGCAACCAGCGCGTCAATCTCCGTGCGGTGATCTTCGTAATAAGAAAGACATTCGTAGATTTGCGCCTTGGTGATGTCGGGAAAACTGCGCAACACATCCTCGATAGTTGCGCCGTTGACCATGAGGCTGACGATATCGTGAACGCCAATCCGCGTGCCTTCGACGATGGTTCGGCCACTGCAAACGCCGGGCAGATTCACCAAGTAGCGATATGCGATTGCTTGCATGGTTTGAAAATACGTCCGATGGCTAAAACTGACAAGTGGCAAAACGAACTCCAAGCTTGCCATCCGAATCGCGCCAATGGCAACTTGCGCGTTCAAGTTGAAACTCATGCGGCATGGAAACGGACCGGCAACCTGAATCAGAAGACGCCAAGCTGCGCCAGCGGCTCGAGGAATTGCTGCGTCACGCGCGCGAGCTGGAGGAGGCCACGCGCGCGCCGGTCAACCTGCCGCGCGTCACGGAGGCGTCGCGCCTGGTCGTGCCGCTGCACGAGTCGTTCCTGCCCGGATCGATCCTCACGACGCTGTTTCGCAATCCAAAAACGGACCGCACGGTTTCCTTCAAGCGCGAGGATTTGGGCGAACTCGACGGCATGACGACCGAATACCTGCTGAACTATTACCAGTCGCAAGCGCTGTTCACCGCCGATGACGCCGCGCGCCTGCGCAGCGACATCGAATTATTTTCACGCCAGCACGGTTTGTTGCTGCGCAACGCCGGCTGGCGCGCGCAGGTTTTCGGTTACGAGGCCGCGAAGGAGGACGCCATTTTGCGCAGCCTGCTGCAACTGCGCCTGCTGGTCGAGTGCGCGGAAATTCTCACGCCGCCGCTGCTCACGGTGAAGCGCATCGGCGGCGAGGAATTCGATTTGATTGACGACCTGCAGGATTTGATCCGGCTGCTGACACTGGCGTTGTGGCGGCGGCTGGCGACGGAGAAATCGCAGCAGCTCGCCTACGGCACGCTGTCCATCTGCATCGCGGGACTCGACGCCAAGCCGGACGACGCGCTGGCGCTGCTGGAATCCGGTTACGCCGCCGCGAAGGGCGACGCGCCGGCGTTTGTAAAATGGTTCGAGCGCGGCGGGCGCAAGGCGATGGAGCAGGTGGAAAAAGTTTTGCAGCCGACGGACAAATACGGTTTGGACGAAATTTTCAGTTTGTTCACGAAGCACACGCTGGAACTGGGCTTGCAGCCGGTGACGATTGAATTTGTCCGGCAAAATCTGATGACGCTCGTGACGACGCTCTCGAACATGGACAGCGTGACTTCGGACGCGTGCCGCCGCCGGTCGGCGGTCATCTCCGCGCAATTCACGGAAGTCTCGCGGCAATACGCCGTGGATTTCAACGCGCGCGCCGCCGATCCGGGCGTCAGCGAGGAAGACCTCGCGGCCATTTTCAAGGAACTCGACGCGCTCGTCGGCCTTGAGCCGGTAAAGACCGAGGTGCATCGCTCCACGAATTTTGCGCGGATGCAAGTGTTGCGCCGCCAGCAGGGTTTGCCGACCGTGCAGGCGAGTTTGCACAGCGTTTTTTTCGGCAATCCCGGCACGGGCAAGACGACGCTCGCGCGTCTCATGGGCCGCATCTACAAATCGCTCGGCCTGCTCCGGCGCGGTCACGTCGTCGAGGTGGATCGCGGACGGCTCGTGGCGGAATATGTCGGGCAAACGGCGGTGCGCACGCACGCGGCGATTGATTCGGCGCTCGACGGGATTTTGTTCATTGACGAAGCGTATTCGCTCGCGGGCCGCGGCGCGGAGGATTTCGGCAACGAAGCCATCGAGACGCTGCTCAAGCGCATGGAGGATGATCGCGACCGCCTAATCGTGATCGTCGCCGGCTACAACGCGCCGATGGAACAATTCATCGCCTCGAACCCTGGACTCGAATCACGGTTCACGAACTATCTGAATTTCCCCGACTACGCGCCGGAAGAACTGGCGGAAATTTTTCATCGCATGGCCGCGCAAAGCGGGCTGGTCTGCTCGCCCGAAACGGAGCAAAAGGTGATGACGCTTTGCACGAACCTGTATGCCGCGCGCGATGAACATTTCGGCAACGCGCGCGAAATGCGCAACCTGTTCGAGTCCGCCGTGCGCAATCAAAGCACGCGCCTCGTCGGCAGCGGCGATTGCGACCGCGACGCGCTGACCGCGCTGCTGCCGGAGGACGTGCCTGCGAATTTTTCCACCGGCCTGCCGTCCTCGGTAGCGGCCAAGCCATTTTCGTCAAGGATTGCGACGCGGCCGGGTTGAAGCACCGAGGCGATGCCGTTTGAAAACGGCGCAACTTCAGCGGCTGATTTTTAACGCGAAGGCGATGTCGCCGGGCATTTTTTCCGGCAGGACGAGGTGCAAACCGTTTTCGTCGCGGGTGAATTTCAAATGGCCGCGCGCGCCGAGCAGCCTGACGCCGCCGATTTTTTCCGGCCATTGCGCCGAATTTTGCGTGAGCGACTTGATGGTAATTTTGCCGTCCGCCGGAAACGCGAGCACGATGGCGTAAAGCGTCTGGCCGTCCTTCGATTGCGTGAACCGGATGTCCGCCGGCGTGAACGGCTTCGTGTCCGTGTCGCGCTGGCCGTCAAACTGGCCCTTGGCAAAATTTCTGGTGGCCGGCCCTTCACCAAAAATTTTCCACGGCCGCGTCGCGTAGATCGCCTCGCCGTTGACCTTCAGCCACGCGCCGATGTCGCCGACAATTTTTTCCTCGTCGCTGTCTATCGTGCCATCGCCTCGCACCGGCACGCTCAACATCAGGTTGCCGTTTTTGCTCACGATGTCCGCGAGCATCGGGATGATGGTGGCGGCGGATTTGTATTTGTGCTTTTCAAAAATCGCGCGGTCGTAATGCCAGTCGCCAAGGCAGGTTTCGGTCTGCCACGGTTCCGGCAAAATGCCGTTGGCCTTGCCGCGCTCGATGTCATAGACCAGCGCCTGGCGCTGCATGGGATCGAGGTGCTTGCCATTCATCACGGCCTCGTTGCGCCCATGTAGCGCGATGCTGGAATTGTAAAAATGCGCTGCCAGGTCCAGGCCGATTTCATCCGTCACGCCGTGAAACGGCAAAACCGTGTCGTCAAAACAAACCAAGTCCGGGTGGTAATCATCCAAAAGCTGTTTTGTGCGGAGGTAAAATTTTTGCATGTAGGCCGCGTCGGGAACGGTCGCGCCCTTGGACGGATCCCAATCCCACCAGTCCCAGCCTTTTTGGTTGCCGGGCGCGTGGTTTTGCGCGTAGAGGTCCTGCGGGTCGAGGCCGTCCCACCAAAGCCCCTTGCCGTCGGCCTTCGTCAGTTTGCCGTCGTAAGGCACGCCGGCGAACGGGCCGGTCTTGTCCGCGCCCTGCGCCGGTTCATACCACATCCAGGTGTGCGAGGCATGGACGCTCACGCCGAAATGCAGCCCGTTTTTTTTCGCCGCGTGCGCCCACAGGCCGATGATGTCCTTCTTCGGGCCGATGGCGACGGAGTTCCACGGCTGATATTTTGAATCATACATATCAAAATTGTCGTGGTGGTTGGCCATCGCCAGAAAATATTTTGCGCCGCATTTTTTGTAGAACGCGAGCAGGTCGTCGGGCTGAAAATTTTCCGCGCGCCATGCGTGGATCACGTCTTTGAAACCGAACTGCGACGGCGGGCCATAATGTTCGACGTGGAATTTGTTTTGGCGGCTGCCTTGAAAATACATTCCCCGCGCATACCAGTCGCCGTCCTCGGGCTGGCATTGCGGCCCGAACACGGCCCAGATGCCAAACTTGGCGTCGCGGAACCATTCGGGCGTCTGATACTGCGCTTCGAGCGACGCCCACGTCGGTTGAAACGGACCGGCGGCGACTTTACGACCGGCCGGCAGATTGGTCTGGCAAAACACACTGGCTGTTGCCGCTGCAAACAGCAGCCACGTCAATTTAACTTTGGACAACATGCGTAATTCGTCTGAACAGTTATGTTTAATCTGAACACCGGGCGGGTTTGCAGATTTGACCGGCTACACCAGACTTTGATGACCATGATCAAATCCGGCAGTCTGAAATGAGGAAGAATTATATTGTCACCAAGGCCCCGTGCCGATGTCAACCGGCGCATCGAAATACCAGCTTTGATTTGCGGCGTTGATTGCCGACTTGGCCACGAGACTTTGATTACCGCCAAATTTTCTCCATTCCACATGACCATCTTCAAAAAGGAAATTTCCGCCGATAGGGACGCCGTTCTTCGCCGCATGGTTGGAATCGAACCCGGTGTAAGGAGACGGGGCATTCCAATCGTTGGGCCCGCTGGTTTCCATGGCATCGGCCATGACCGTTGCATTGTGATAGTGCCCGCCAAGTTTGTTGCGATAATACCACTGACCGTATGCCGCACTTATTGAAGCGTAGCTGGCTCCGCCGTTATCTACACGCGCCGGTAAATAATGATATCCAATCAAATTTGGCACGGCCATCGCCACTTCTGCAGTCCGATGCCAGGTATCCGTCGGGCAATACATGACATCATTCTGACTACGGGTTCCCGTGGCCGCCGTGCCTGGCTGGTTTTTGTATAGATACGAGGTGTAAAAATTAGTGAAATTTAGCGCCACCCAACCTGGCCCGTAGTTACCCGGGGCATTCGCGGCATTATCGGCTCCGCAATCGGGGAAATAATCGGTGTTGTCACCCGCATACATGGTGATGGAAATACCCCACTGCTTAAGATTACTGGCGCATTGCGCTTTATAAGCGGACTGTTTGGCTGCCGCCAGCGCGGGCAGAAGCAGTGCCGCCAGAATCGCGATGATGGCGATGACCACCAGCAGTTCAATCAAGGTGAAGCCACCGCGCTTCTGCGCCAGCTTCGTTTCGTCAATTGATTTGTTCATCGGATTCATTTTAAAAAATATCCAAAAATCGCGGGACGACGACAACCGGGCTGCCGGCGTCCCGCGTTTGCTTGTTTATATCATTCCACGAACTGTCGCATAGGTCAATAATTCGTGTTGCTAAGGATGTAGAACTGCTGTCCCAACGCCGCGTTGACTACGCCGGCGAGATTGGTCGTGAAACTTCCGCTGCCGCCGACCACATTGGTCCAAACTGGCTTCCAGCTGCTGAGCGGCAACGCCACATTCGTGCTGGTCAGCAGGTAAATGCCCCCCGCGCCGGAGTTCGTCGCCGAGATGGTCAGGCTCGTCCCGGATATGACCGGGCTGGAAGTGAACTTCAGGCCGGTTACGACGGGCGGGATGCCGGCGGCACCGTATTTGGCCGTCAACTGCGCCTCGATGTTGGTGATCTGAATGTAATTCAGCACACCGCTGTAGATGTCAATTTCGGCAATGTCTCCAACAAATCCATCACCGTTGCCTTGATTGTTGCCAATACAGGTAATGGGCTGGGTGAATGTCGCGCCCGCCACGCTGCCGTCAGATGACCCATTTAACCTAAAGCTGGCTCCAGAAGAATTGACGGCCAGATCAACCAGGCTGAAACTCGATGTGGAAATATTGGTCGCAATTCCAGAACCAACATCCGACGTATACTGTATCAGGTAGTCTTGACTGCCTTTATAGAAGTCATATTCCAGTGGCCCATACCCCACTCCACCGGTAAGGGCGTATCGCGCCCCACCCAATACAGTGCTAGGCATCACATAGGCAAACACAGTATAGCCGTTGCTTTGAGCCAGCGACGATGAGAGAAGAAAATAACCGCTGCCCGAGGCAATGTCCACGACGGAAGAACCATTTGGTGTCACGGAAGGAACCAAGGTCGGGGCTGTCACTCCGGTATAGGTGGCGTTGTTGCCATTGCCGCTGGAATCAGTCCACACACTGCTGCCATCGTAATTGGTGGCAATCAATTGCACTGATGGAGTCAAGGACTGCACGTTCAGCGGCAGCCAACTGCTGTTGGCAAGGTTTGGTGAAATGGCATTTGAGGCCTGCAGGCTGTAATAGTTACCGGAGTTGGCCAGTTGTAGATTGGTCAGCACCAGCGTGGTATTGGTTTGTCCTGTCAGGCTGGTCGCGGGGATGCCCGACGAATTGGTGCTGACCTGCCATTGGTAGCTGATCGGCAAGTTACCCACGAAGGCGGCCGTGAAGGTTTCGTTGCCGCCGACCGTGGCCGAACTGGGATTGGCAGCGGTGTCAACCAACACCACTGGCGCGCTCGGGGACTGCACGTTCAAGGTGACCGGCGCGCTGGTGACCGAGGTGCCCCCGAACGGGGTTCCGATCAACTGATACTCGTAAGAATTTGCCGCCAAGCCGGTGGTGTTCAACAAATAGTTGGTCGTGGTGGCGCCGCCGATGTTTGAAAAACTGCTGCCGCCGGTGCCATTGTCCGTCTGCCATTGATACACTGTTGTTCCGGTCCCGCCAATGATCGGTGCGGAGAGCGTTACGGAGTTGCCGGCAAACGTATTGTTCGTGGGGCTGACCGTGGCCGCTCCGATGACGATGGTGCTGGCGGTGACATACTCGGCGGTCAACTGCGCCTCAATGTTCGTTATCTGTATGTAAGTCAGCACGCCGCTGTAGATGTCAATTTCAGCAACTTCTCCAACCAGTCCATCGCCGCCACCCTCATTGTTGCCAATCCGGGTGATGGCCGAAGTGAACGTCGAGCCCGCCACGCTGCCGTCGGATGATCCATTGTATCTAAAGGCGCCACCGGAAGAACTGACGGCCAGATCAATCAGGCTGAATGCGTTGGTGGAAACGTTCGTGGTCCCGTCGCCGATGTCGGCGACATACTCCACCGCGTAATGCTGTTTGTCATTTTTAACCGAGTATTCCAAAGCCCCGGAAGATGAGCCTCCAGTGATGGCCTGTGCCCCGGATTTATTGGTCGGCATCAAATAGGCAAAAACCGTATAGCCGCCGCTTTGAGCCAGCGGCGAACTTAGCAGAAAACTGCCGCTGCCTGAAGTGATGTTCACGGCCGAGGAACCGTTCGGTGTCACAAATGGAACCAACGTGGGGGTTGAGGATCCCGCATAGTATGCGTTATTGCCATTGCCACTGGAATCAGTCCAGGTGGCTCCACTCGGACTGTAATTGGTGGCGATGAGTTGCACCAAAGCGGTCAGCGGCTGCACGGACAACTGCAGCCAACTGCTGTTGTTAAGGTTTGGCGAAATTGCATTCGAGGCCTGCAGACTGTAATAGTTGCCGGAGTTGGCCAGTTGGAGGTTGGTCAGCACCAGCGTTGTGTTGGTTTGTCCCGTCAGGTTGGTGGCCGGGATGCCGGACGAATTGGCGCTGACCTGCCATTGGTAGCTGATCGGCAAGTTACCCACGAAGGCGGCCGAGAAGGTTTCGTTGCCGCCGACCGTGGCCGGATTTGGATTGGCAGCGGTATCCACCAACAACTGTGGTGCGCTCGCCGCATTCACCGTCAATGTGACCGGCGCGCTGGTGACCGAATTGCCACCGAACGGGGTTCCGATCAATTGATACATGTATGTTCCATTCAGGCCGGTGGTGTTCAACACATAGTTGGTGGTGGTGGCACCGCCGATGTTTGAATAACTGGTGCCGCCGCTGCCATTGTCCGTCTGCCATTTATACGTTGTCGTCCCGGTTCCGCCGATGACCGGGGCGGAGAGCGTGATGGAGTTGCCGGCAAACGTATTGTTCGTGGGGCTGACCGTGGCCGGCCCGATGATGATGGTGTTGGCGGTGACATATTTGGCGGTCAACTGCGCCTCGACGTTGCTGATTTGTATGGCCGTCAACACGCCGTTGTAGATGTCAATTTCAGCAATATTTCCAACATACCCGTCACCAAAACCATGATTGTTGCCAATCCGAGTAATGGGTTGAGTAAATGTCGCCCCAGCCACGCTGGCGTCGGATGCCCCATTGAATCTAAAGGCACCACCGGAAGAATTGACGGCCAAATCAATCAAGCTGAAGCTATTCGTAGGGATGGCTGCCGTTCCGTGACCAACATCCGTAGTATACTCGGTCAAGTAATCTTGATTGGTATTGTAAATATCATATTCCAATGCCACGGATGCTGAACCACCGACGAGGGCGTGTCGTCCGATGATACTCGAAGGCTCAACATACGCGAACACAGTATAGCCGCTGCTTGCCGAAAGCGACGAAGCCAAGGCAAAACTGCCACCGCCGGAAGTTATGTTCACCGCCGAGCCGCCGTTCGGCGTCACAAAAGTAGCCAAGGTGGGGGCGGTTCCGCCGGAATAGGTGGCGTTGTTGCCGTTGCCACTGGTATCGGTCCACACGCTGCTGCCATCGTAATTGGAGGCTATGAGTTGCACCAAGGCGGTTAACGGCTGCACGTTCAATGCCAGCCAGGTGCTGTTGGATACATAAGGTGAAACTGTATTCGTTGCCTGCAGACTGTAATAGTTGCTGGAATTGGTCAGTTGAAGATTAGTCAACACCAACGTGGTGTTGGTCTGCCCCGTCAGGCTGGTCGCTCCGCCGCCGGATGCATTGGTGGCGACTTGCCATTGGTAGCTGATCGGCGATGTTCCCGTGAATGAGGCATAAAGGGTATCGTTGCCGCCAACCGAGGCGACACTGGGATTGGCGGTGGTAGCCACCGACATGACTGGCGCGCTCGGTGGGAGTGCGGTGACATACGCAGCTGTCAATGCCGCCTCAACATTGGTAATTTGCGCGGGAGTCAGCACGCCACTGTAAATATCAATCTCACAGATAGACCCGCTGAAATTTTCGCCGCCACTGGTGGCTCTGGCTCCGATAGCACTGATGGCTGCGGTGAACGAACCGGCTGCCGTTGTTCCGTCGGCAACTCCATTGAGGCGAAAGCCGCCACCACCAACATTGGTCACTGTGCAGTCAATCAGGCTGAAGGCGCTGGTGGAAAGGGCAGTCGTTTCCGAACCAAGATCCGTCGTCTGCTGCCTCAACGCATCCTGTTTGCTGTTGTAAATGCGTAACTCAAAAGCCACGCTGGCTCCGCCGAACAGGGCATACGGTCCCGCACCCGTGGCAGGCTTGATATAAGCAAAGGCGGTGTAGCCGTTGGCGGCAGGGATGGACGAGGCGAGCGCCAGTTGGTTCGCTCCATTAAAGACCACCGCCGGGGAACCGTTCGGACTCACGGAGTTGGTCAAAGTAGGATAGGTGCCCGAGGCTTGCGCGTTGGCACCGACCGTGGCCGTCCAAAGGCCGGTGTTTGGATTGTAATTGGCCGCCTGCAATTGCAGCAAAAGAGTTTGCGCCTGTGCCAACTGGCCGGCGGCCAGAACCGCGAGCAGCAGCAGGCTGGCAACGCGGGCGATTCCGAGGGTGGATTTGACCAAATGGCCTTGAAGCCATGAACGCGATACGGCAGTGCTGGATTTCATAGGTGACACATGAGTTTTGGTTTTGGTTTTCATAGGGATGCAGAAATTAAAATTTATTAGTTGCCGGCCGGACTATCGCCGGCGCGATGTCAATGCTTGTGCCGAACGCCACCGGACGAAGGTTTTAACAGGTGTTTCTTTTTGAGGTTGAGTAAAAAATTGTAATCGGGTTTGTTGACGGCACGTCACCATTGCTGGTTTGCACAGGTTTTGGCGATGGGACAATCTCGCCGAGAAAACTGCAATCGTAAATACCCAGAGAAAGTAGTACGCACATCCCCGAAACAGGGGATGCTTCGACTGCGCTTTAAATTCAGGACAAATGCTTTTTTACGAGAGGAAAAGCGGGTGTAAAAAACTAGCTGGTGGCCGGCGTTTTGGAGGCCATGTAACGCACCACGGCCTCGGTGCGCGAGCTGACGTGCATTTTTTCGAAGACGTGCTTTAGATGGTGACAGACGGTGTCCACGCTGATTTCCAGATTGTCGGCAATGGTCTTGTTTGATTGCCCTTTGGCCAGCAGCAGCAAAATCTGCTCCTCGCGGGCTGACAGGCGCAGCGATTCATCGCGGGTCTTGGCTTTGAGGCGGAAGGATTCAACGACGCGCCGGGCGATTTCACTGGTCATGGGCGCGCCGCCGTTCAAAACGTCCAGCAACGCCGCGCGCAAATCCGCCGGCTTGGTGCGTTTTAACAAGTAGCCGTCGGCCCCGGCTTCGAGCGCCATGAACACAAGCTCTTCGTCGTTCATGGCGGTGAGGATGATGATGCGGACCTCCGGCACGAGCGCCTTGAGGCGCGAAGTGCATTCGATGCCGGACATGCGCGGCAAAAAAATGTCCATCAGCACGGCGTCGGGCTTGACTTCGGGAATCAAGCGCAGGGCCTCTTCGCCTGTCTTGCAAATGCACACACATGAAAGATCCGGGAACGAGTTGATGAGCTGGCTCCAGTTGTCGCGCACCTTGGGCTGGTCTTCGACCAAGGCAATTTTCAGCGGCGACTTGGCGGAAATCTTGAACGGCTGGCTGGCTTTGGCTGGCTTGGACATATTTTTATTTTTTGCCCGCGTCCGGGGCGGGCGGCATTTTGGTCAACCGACCCCCGAAATACCAGTTCGACCACCACGGCCGGCGGCGCATCTGGGTGAACGGAATGTAAAACTCCACCCGGCAGCCGTTCCCAGGCTGGCTGCTCAAGATACATTTTCCGCCCACCTCATTCAAGCGCTGGTTCATGTTTGCCAGGCCGTTGCGTTCTGACTTGGCCTGTGCCGGGTCAAAACCCCTGCCATTGTCCTGCACCACGACGGTCAGGCCATCGCCCTGCCGCCGGATTTGGAGCTGCAATTCGGTGGCCCCGGAATGTTTGGCGGCATTGTTGAGCGCCTCTTTGACCGCCAGCAGCAGGCTTCTGCGAAAAGGAAGATCGAAGGCGATGGTTGACATTGCGGGTTCAACGTCCAAAACACATTGGATCGGCGTGGCCTTCAAAAATGTCTGGGCATGGCCGCACACGAACGTGGCGAATTCATGCAACGTGTCGCGGCGGGGATTGATGGCCCACAGAATTTCATCCATCGCCCGCAGCGCCTCGCGCGCCTCCTCGGAAATCCGTTCGAGCTGCCCGCGCGTCCGGGAGCCGGACGGCAGCTCGCTTTGGGCCACCTCGCCTTGCAACACGAGCTGGGTCACGCGCGTGCCGAGATCGTCGTGAATATCCCGGGCGATGCGGGCGCGTTCCTGATGCAGTAAAAATTTTTCCTTCCGGTGCAGCAACACCTGTGAGGCGAGAATCAAACTGAACATGCTGACAAAAACGCAAATTGACACCAGTGCAACCTCAAACCAGCCGGTTTGCCAAAAGGGAATGTTTAACGGCTCCAGCGGCGGAACCAGATCAATATAGTCCATCGTCCCCCAAGGCCCGGAACCAAATGCCGACTCAAACGTGGCCGGCCGCCATGAATCCGCCGGTTCCGTTTTCTTTTCCCACCCGGAAACATCTGCAGGAACAATCAACCAGCTCGTGTCCGATTTCACCGCCAACGTTTTCCCGGAGGACAAGCCCACCCGCAGTCCGAACATAAAACCCGCCTCGCGCGAGCTGTTATAGACTTCCACCGCCAGCACATGATTGCCGGGCGACAGCAAGTCGGTGATGTCGTATTCGTAGAGATGCCGCCACTCGGCGTCCCGGCCAAGCTCGCGCCCGTCCAGATAAAGAATATATTCATTGTCCGCTGTGATCCGCAGTCGCGCCCGCGTCACGGTCGTGTCATCGGGAATTTCAAACGACTTCCAGAAGCGGACCGTCTGTCGGTCAAAGGTGTTCGTCTCCCAAATCCACGCACCCATGTCGCTGAAATTATGCGAACCCCGTTCGGTCAGAGAATCTTTAACCGGTTCCGCCGGATCATCCACATTCGTGTTTTTGAACATTCCCGGCGGCGCGGGCAAAACGGGCGCAGACTGGCTCCAAACCGTCGCCAGACTGAAGAACAAGGCGAATGTCGCTGCAACCGCACGCGTCATTTTGAGGAAGGCCGTCGGGCACTTGCGCCCGGTCTGTTTTAAGCTGAAGAAATGCGATGTCCGCCGCCGGGTAAAATGTCGTCTGGTCTGCATCACTCGAATTCCTCCGGCAACCTACGCCGGAGAACGACCAGACTCAAGCTTCAAGCGCAAAATGTCTCGTTGAAAGGAAAAAAAGCGCGTTTCTGACAAAAAAAGCCGGCCCGGACAAAGTCCGGGCCGGCTTAAAACTTCAAATGTTTTTCAAGCCTGCGAACGGCGAAGCCGGCGGGTGGCCAGCAGCATTCCCAAACCACCGGCCATCATGGCCCAGGTCGTCGGTTCAGGAACGGTTGTAATCTCGAGGCTGTTTATATCGTTTCCGTTTTCCTGATATGTTCCTATGGAGAGGTAATTGTAAGAGTTTTGCCACGTGTATGAATCCGTGGCGGCTGTTTGCCCGTCCACGATGGCTGTAACCGTCACCGGCGCACCAACTGACCACGAAGTAAACGAATAATTAAGCGTCACCGTGTGATTAACACTGGCAACGGTGAAACCCGGCGAAGTGCCTGTCCCACCAGTGTAGCCCGCACCGCCGTCATTTTTAAGTAATATGCCCGAACCCCCTCCGGTAAAATAAGGAGACGTGTAACTACCACCTCCGCCACCCGTCGTCTGACTGGTTGAACTGGCTCCCGCGACCACAAAAATCCAGTTGTCTGCGTTGGTATTGGCAGCGATCCAGTCGAATGAGATAGTCATGCCCCCAGCCGCAGCAATGGCTGCCGCACCGGGACTTGTGGCCCAGTTATAAAGCGTGCTAGTGTTGCCGATGGTGTCAAAACGAATCCAGCCTGAACCGCCTGAAGTAGAAGCGGTCACAAGTTGAAGATTGCCGGAACCATCAATGGTTTGTTCAATGGCCGCCGACTGCGGTTGGGCACCACTGGCACCGCCATCAACGCCGCCGATGCCGGTCGTTGGCGCACCATCCAAATTTTGAGCGCTGCCGGCAAAAGTGTCCGAGTAAATAACCGTCTGCGCACCGGCGGACAGGCCACCAGCGATGATTAAACCTGCGGCTACGGCGCAGGCAGTTTTGGCGATTTGAATTTTCTTCATAAACATTTTATGTCGGGTTTGTTCAGGCGCGCGGCAATGGATTTACGATTGTCGTTTGTTCTGATGTGTCTTGCTGATGCGTTATCCTCTCAAATCAAACGCAAAGCGTAAATCGCCAGATGTTGTAGCCGCAACATCACCGAAACAGGGGATGGTCACTTTTTGCAAAAGCGTTTGGAGCGTAAAGCCGTTTTATGCCGCGCCATTCACGGGTAGGCGACCCGGAAAAAAACACCGCCGTTGACCAGGCTGATTGGAAACACAAACTGGTTGGTAAGCGTCGAGCCAAGCACCGTCAGCCAGTTGGTGCCGAGGCCCAGGTTGAGCGAATTGGTCTGCACCTGCAATTCCCAGCCCGTGTGATCGGGCGGCCACAGCAGTTGAATCTGGCCGCCGCCGACCTGCCAGCCGAGTTGTGGCCGGGTCAGCGAGGGCGCGAGCGCCAGCCGCACGTTGTCAATGAGAACAGTGTTGTCACCGCCATTCGTATCCGTGCCGACAAACGCAAGGGTGTGGTTGCTGGATGTCGAGGCGGTAAAAGTAGCAAGATAATCCACATAGCTCTGCGCCGTCTCCGGCGGCGTGTAGTTGCCGATGGTCGTCCCGTCCAGCAGTAACTGCCAGGTCTGTCCTTTTTGCTGGCCATAGACATTGTTTCGCTGGGCGGCGGAAAAGGTGACCTGATAAATCGCCCCGGCAATCAATCCAATCAGCGTTTGCGAAATGGAGCCGGTGCCTTGCAGAAAAGCCACCTGGCTGCCCTGCGGCGCGACGGGATTGCCGCTGGTAAAGCCGCTGCCGTTCGCGCTGATGCCCGAACCGTTGACTCCTGATGCGGCGGTGAACATCCAGGTCGCCCCGGCCGGATTATACTGATAAGTGCTGACCGTCGGCGTCTCGAAACCAAAATTTGAAATGATTCCCGAAACGGTGGCCGGCCGCGGAGCGGCGCTAACTTCCGAAGAATTCGCGCTTTCGTTGCCGCCGTTGACGGCCGAGACTACATAGTAATAGGTCGTGTTGTTTGAAACCGTCGAGTCCGTATAGTTTGTGCCAGCCACATCGCCAGCCAGAGTTACATAGCCGCTACCGCTGACAGTGGAGCGTTTTACATTGTAGCCGCTGGCGCCTGTCACGGGATTCCAACTTAGCAAAACCTGTCCGTTACCCGCCGATGCCTTCAAGCCGGTGGGCGACGAAAAAATATTCCAAGTGAACTGATAACTGCCCGAACCGACTGTCCACACCATGTAAGTCTGCGAGCCGCTGCCTTGCACCTGGTTGAACGTAACACCCGTTGCGCTTCCGGCCACCGCGCCGTTTTGCCAGATCGTCGTGCCGCTTTCCCTGACCAAGAGGTTGGTGGTAACGTTGCCGAGCATGGGCAGATAAATTGAACCGGTCGCACCGACCGGAATAGTAACGTTGATTGTTGCAGTGTTATTGGTCAGCGACCAATTATTGGTGACAGCTCCGCGAACGGAAGCATAGCTGGCGTTGACCCAAGTTATGCCGCCAACAAATGACGGCTTGATGATGACATGTTGAAAACCGGGCAGCGCCGGGTCGTATTGGATCCCCGCAAGGTCGTGGTAAAACCATTCAGTAATGTGGCCAAGCATGAAATGATCCTGCGAATCACTCGGGTCGGCATCCCAGGCCTCGGTTAGCGCAGTGGCTCCCTGATTAAGAATATAACCGTAACCGGGATTGTTGGTTCCGCTGTGAAGGCTGAAAACCACGTCCGAACGTCCCATGTCAGTCAGTGCGCGCAAAAGATAGCGATGGCCGATTTCGCCGGAGGTCAGGCCGACTGAATTTACATTGTTGACGAGTGTCGCCAGCACGGCGGCTTGGTTGGTTGGATTGACTATTCCCAAATACAAAGGCATGGCTTGCGAAGTTTGAGAGCCGGTGGAGTAATAGCCATTGGTGGCCGAGTAGTAAGTGTTGTTGAATGCCGTTCCTATGTTGGTGGCCAGCAGACCAAACCGGGCGGCATCATTGGTCAGGCCGATTTCAGCCGCGATTTGCGCCAGTATCTGCGCGTCCTGGCAAAAGTAAGCATCGGCGGTCAGCGAAACTGGCGTGTTCTGCGGGTAACCCGGCGAATTAGGTCCGATATCATACCAATCGCCCAGACCATTGGGGTAACTCAAAAAATTACTGACGGACTGATTTTGAAGATAGCCAAAATAATTGGTCATCACGGAATAGTAGTTGTGCAGCAAGGTGTCATCGCCGGTGAACAGATAGTTTTGCCAGGGAACAAGGATGACCGAACTGCCCCACTCCGGCGAATCACGAAAGCCGCCGCCGAACACCGTCAACTCGGGCGCGATGTCAGGCACCAGGCCCGTGCCGGCGGAGGTCTGGCTGTCCGCCATGTCCTGCACGGACTTGGAGAACAACTGTGCCAGGTCGAATTCGTAACGCAAGGATGGGCCGTTCAAATTGCATTGTTCCAGCCAACCCAGGCGTTCGCGGTGCGGACAGTCGGTCAGGATGCTGATCAGGTTGTTGCGTTGCGCCCACTGGATGAGCATCCGGGTGCGGTTGAAGAGCGAGTTGGAGCACAGAAAATTTCCGACATTGGTGGAGGAGCTTTGAATGACATTGCCCGAAATGGAATCTATCACTGGCAATTGTGACGAACCTGACGCAGCGGTCAAAGTAACTTGAAGGTAGCGGCAGCCATGATAGAAAAATTTTGGCGTCCAGGTCTCCGAGCCGTTGCCGGCAAGGGTATATTGCCAGTAAGCCGTGCCGCCGCCGACTGAGTTGCGATTGACCGTGCCGTCGGAATTGGTCAGTTCCGCCGGAGTGATTCGGACAATCGCACCAGCCTGACCATGCGTCGTAAGGCTGGGAATCAAGGCGGCGTTCTGACCCAGATCATAGACAATCGTGCCGCTGGAAATCGTGTTGGTTTGAATGGGTTGCAATGTCTGTGTGACAATGATTGGCGGAGCCGCGTGGGATTGGCCGCGCAGAGTTCCGCCGGGCCCATTTGTGACCAAAGATGCCGACCAACCGGATGCATTGAACCCAGCCTGATTCCAGCCCGCTGGCAGGAGTCGGGCGTCATTGGCTTCGCCACCATAAACTTGGGAGTAGGTTATGGGGCCGGGCGTAGTGAGCCATTGGCCATCGGTGGCGATGACCTGGCTGGTGCCGTTGGTATAGTAGAGATATAACTGCGCAATCACTTTCGGCGGACCGAATGAGCCGGTGAACTTGGTGTAGTTTGCCGTGGCTGGGACATTATACATTCCGTTACCGAGCATTACGCCGACGGCATTGTTGCCATTGGTCAGATACGAAGTGAGGTCAAGCGTATCGTAGAGACAAGTCTGGGTGTAGAGGCTCCAGCCCGGAGCGAGCAGCGCATTGCCAACTTTGTTTCCATTGGCGGAAAGTTCGTATTGCCCCAGGCCGCAGATGTAAATCAAGGCGCGTTGCAAACCGGGGTTGACCGTGAACTGGCGGCGAAAAATCGGCAGGGCCGTTTGCAAGTTCACGCCGGTTCCCCACGGACTTATGCCATAACTTCCCAGCACCAGCGCGTTTGTCCAGGAACTGTCATTATAGGTCGCCAACTGCCAGTTGGTCTGCAGAACATTGGCTGCTTTCCAAGTGGCGTCCATCTGGATGTTAGTTTGCGAGCCGTCGGCGTAGGTAAGCACGAGCATTCCAAGCAAGCCGGCCGGGTTGCCACTGCTTCCTGAATTGGCGGCGGCGATGGCCAAAAGATTGGTGCCGGTCTGAAGTTGCGCGGTCACCCCGACTGGAGCCACCGTCGTGTAATCCTGCCCTTGCCCCACTTGCGTTCCGTTGATGTAGGCGGTGTAGGAATTATCCGCAGTCACCAGCAAAGTCGCCCCGGTCAGCGCCGAATCTGATCGGACGGAAAACAGCTTGCGGAAATAACGTGTTCCCACCGGAGCCGATACTGTGGGATTGCCTTCGGGATACCAAATCCAGGAGCAGCCAGTCAGGCTGTAGGAATTATTTGTCGGCGGCACGAGCCATCCACCCTGCCAGTCAGTTTTATTTAGCAGCCCCATGGTCCAATTTGCCGTGGCACCCCATGCAGACGGCTGGCCATTCACGTCCCAGACGCGCACCTGCCAGAAAACTTGTTGGGCCGAAGCCAGCGTGCTGCCGCCGTAGGGAACATTGAACGGCTGCGGGGAAACTACCTTGCCGCTATCCCACAAGTCCGGCTGGTTTGCGGCCAGCAGCGCGGGGGAAGACGCCGCCTGGATTTCGTACGCGGTCTCGCTCTGGGCGCGTTCAGTGGCGTTGGTCGTCACGACCTGCCAGCTCAAACGCGGGTTGGGGTCGTCAATGCCCAGGGGATTTTGCCAGGAACCACACCTTAAGTTGACCGGTGAGATGCCGGCATAGAGACCTTGCACCGACAAAAGAATTGCCATGCAAATCAGCCATTTAATTGGTGAAAACATTTTAATAGTCAAAACTTTGCCGCCATACCGCCATTTACAAATGTAACCAGCCTTGAGCCTGATTTTGCCGCGCCACAATCCATTTATGCCAGGCCAATTTGAATGATTAAATGGTGCGTGGCGGAAACATGAAGAGATGCATCCCGGCAAAAATGCAAAGCTTCTGTTGGCGTTGGTTCGGTTGACTTTATACACGACAATGACGATGCGCGCTACACCCCTAAAATTGTAGCGCCAGCATCACCCAAATGGGGGATGTAAGTCGAAACCAGGCTAATCTCACTGCTTTTCCATTGCCAAAAAACGGTGGGTGTGGAAACTTTAATCCGCCATATCCGGTGCAGTTTCAAATCATGGGCGGTTCAGGAATGCATCCCCATTTTGGGTAGTTGTCTGACGGAACAAATGTGTTAGCTTGGTGCATTAAAATAACCCCGCGTTAATGATGATGTCGTCCCTCAATGAGTTTGGACGCCGCCAACCCATGTTCAACCTGAACCTTGGCGGCTTGCTTGTCATAATCGTCTTCGCCGCATTTTCACTGACGGCTCAGGCAGCCAGCACCAATACGTTCAATTTCAACAATACTACGGCGACCACAACGTCCGGGAACGGCGTTGGTCCGATCAATCCGACCAATGGAGTAACGTCAATCAGCGGCGCGAGCCTGAATGCCGGGGATGTGGTTCTTTTCGATGGCGTGGTCATTGATGTGCCCGGTTCAGGAAGTGACGCCTGGGGATCCGTTGATCTGAACGGCAGCGGATATGGCGGAGTAGTCTATGCCGCGCTGGGTGTGCTGGCGGAAACGGGCACTACCAGCGGCAATCAATGCCAGCTTTTTCTCAACGGGTCAGGCAGCTCAACCAAGCTGGGCATTTCCCAAGGATATAGGACGAACCGTGTTCAAATTATTTTAACCTGCACCAAGTCCGGCTCCACAACCAACATGAACTATTCCGTCAAAATAGATCAGGGAGTCACCGGAATTTTCAGCGCCACGACCAGCGGCACTGGCGTGACTTTTGCGAACAACACCATCGCCCTGAATTTCGGGGCCAACAACGCGACGCATTTGTTCATACAAACCCAGCCAATCATCACGGTCTCGGCACCCACGCCCGCCACTGCGACTGTCGCTGCGGGAGTCAAGGCAACATTTGCAGTGACAATCACCCAAGGCTATCCGCTTAGTACAGCGCAGCAATGGTTGTCCAACGGCGTTCCCATCATCGGAGCCACCAACCTGACTTACACCACACCGCCGGTTACGGCATCATATAACGGAGTGCAGTATAACATCATTGTCACCAACCTGCTGACGGCGGGCAACATAGTAACCAGTGCCGCCGCCACGTTGAATGTCCGCAGCGTTCCTGGAATGGTGCCGTTTATATTCAGCCCGACCACCATTCCCAATTCCAGCCAGGTAAATCCGCTCAATCCACCCGCAGCCATCAGTGGATTGAGCCTGCTGACCGGAGATACGGTCGTATTTGATGGCATTGTTACCACTAATGGCCCGCTAACGGGTTCCAGTAACGGTTGGGCCAGCATCAATCTTGCGGCGGGCGGGTATCAGGGAACTACAGCCGCGCAGTTGGGACTGCTGGTGCGTTTGGGAGCCGGCGCAAGCCAGATCTATTTGAACAGAAGCGGCCCTATCTCGCCGAACCCGACCAGTTCCGGAGCGCTCACCAATCGCGCGCGCATTGAACTCTACCCGTCAGTGACCGGGAGCACGACCAACATGGGCTGGCTCGTGGAAATTGATCAAAATCTTACCGGCACGTTTCTACCGGCCGTGACCGGCACCAATTTGACTTTTACAAACAACACGATTCCGTTGAGCTTTGGCGCTGATTCGGTGGCTGGCTTGATTTCTCCTTATCCAATCGGGTTGCAATCAATCCAGCAACAACTGGCCACCACCAACCAGATCCTTGGCGGTTTTGATCAAGTTGTGGTAACGGGCAGTTACTTGAATTTGTCCAATGTTGTCATTTCTCCCACCACTCCGGGTCTGGTTTATGTTTCCAGCAACACCAACGTTGTGACGGTTTCAAGTAATGGCTTCTTGCAGGCAGTTGGTGTCGGTCAAGCCACGGTCACTTCGACACTATCCGGCTTTTCGGCGGGCAATGTCGTATCGGTGATTGACCCCGGAACACTCTTGAGCATCACGCTTGTGGTCAGCAATCAAATGGCGCTTTATTCCAACCAGCAAGCCATCGTTACGGGGACATTTTCCAATGTCACAAACGTAAATATGTTAAATTATGGGCAGACTACTTTCATCCATAATAATCCAAACATAGTCAGCGTATCGGCCTCTGGTTTGGTCACGGCCGTCGCCCCGGGATCAACGGTTCTCGGTGCCGTCAACGGCAGTGTGACCAGTGTTTCAAAACAAATTGTTGTCACCTATCCAACCAACCGCTTTATCTTTGACACCTTCAGCGACGGATTTTGGAACATCATCAACCAGGGCAATGCCAACAACCTTGTGCTAAATTCCAGCGGCGCGAGCCAGGCGGTCTCGACCAACACGACATTCGACCAGCAGTTTGAACTGCTTTATAACTATCAAAACAGCTCTTTCCGCATCCGCAACCGCACGACTTGGCAATGCCTCGGTGCAAAGTTCAGCAACCTCGTTGGCTCGAGTGTTATTCCAGTTACCTACACAGGGGCGACCTCACAGCAATGGTATCTGGTGGACGTAGGCAATGGATATTTTCGAATCGTCAATTCTGCATACGATTTGGTTCTGCAGACTGACAACGGAAACCCTGCCAGTGTCACTTTGGCGAACGCCTCCTCCAGCGCGTTCCAATACTGGAGCTTTTCCTATCAGACTCATTTTCCGAAAAAGGGATCAGCGGGTTACGAGGGTGACTATTCGCAGTTAGGCTTGAATTGGGCCTATAACTACGATGATAACACGAGCGTCTCATTGCCGCCGTCGGTAAATTTTGTGCCGATGATTTATGCGGCGCAATATTACGAGACGCTGGGCGATGCGCAGACGCGAGATGCCGGATGGCTGGCCACCGCGCAACCCAACTATCTTATGACTTACAATGAACCGGACAATACCGCTGCGGGCGGTGGTTCAAACACCAGCACCAACGACGCCATCGGGGCCTGGCCGCAAATCCAGGCCCTGGACTTGCCGCTGGTGAGTCCAGCGGTGCAAAATACCTTTGACTCGTGGGAATATAATTTCTTCAGCCTGATTGCGAGCAACAGTTATCGCGTGGACTATACCGCAGTGCATGAATATGTTCCCCCGAATGCGGCGTCACTCATGGGTGTGCTGCAAAGCACCTACAACACCTGGGGTCGGCCCGTCTGGCTCACGGAGTTTTCACCGGTGGACTGGAGCAACACCAAATCATGGTCGGAAAATGACGACTATAACTTCCTTGCCGAATTCATGTGGCAGGCCGAGGGTCAGGAATGGCTCAAACGCTATTCTATTTTCCCATTCACCGGCACTAACAGCGTCAGCCCGTGGGTGGACAATGGTTATACCGGAACAATGTTCTTGGACGCCAGCCAAACTCTTTCTCCTTACGGCGAGCTTTACGCTGCGTGGGACGCCGATCTTACCCTGCACGCCCGGACGCCATACATCATTCACAACCTAGGCACAAGTTTTCGACTGACTGACACCAATAACGTCGCCACGCCGAAGGCCTCGACAATCTACGTTCGAAATGCCACGACGGAGTGGGCTTTGCTACCCGCACCGACAACCAATCACTGGTATATCATTTCCCTTAACGACGGTCGCCGCTTGCGCAACAATGGCGGAACGTTGGATCTTGCGCCCTACGGCACGACCAATTCAGCGGTGGACTGGTGGTTTAACGGTCCTGACGGCAATGGTTATTACTATCTCGACAATCTCGCGGCCTCGCAAAGCATCCAAGGCGGCGGCACGGCACCATCAATTTCGTTCAGCATGATAAATGACCCGGCACCCAGCACCGCGACGCAATGGCGGTTCATCAAACCTTACCAGCCGGTAACGATTGCCGCCGCCGTTTCTCCGGCTGTCACCATCAGTTACAACAGCCAAAGTGCTACGTTGAGTTGGGCTGGCAACGGTTCATATTATAATATTTATCGCAGCCTCACTTCCGGCGGCCCTTACACAAATATAGTGAATCTGGCGACAAACGTCACTTATACCGACGGCTTTTTGCAAAACGGAACGGCGTATTACTATGTTGTCACCATGCTGAATATTCTTGGCGATGAATCAGCGTATTCAAACGAAGTGGTCGCGCGCCCGGCGTCCGCGACCATCCTGCCTGTCAGCTTCACGACGTTGAACAACGGCCTGCAATTCACCTGGCCTTCCGACCATATTGGCTGGCGGCTGATCATGAACACCAACGGTCTGGCAAACGCCGGCGCATGGGTCACCGTTCCCAACTCGGCGGCTACGAACTCGGAGTGGCTCTTATTCGACACAACGCAAAGCAACGTATTCTTCCGCCTCATCTATCCATGAACTGGCCTTGCCCTGGATTTGTGGGCTACCAAAGCGTAAGCGTGTGAGCTAGCGCTACACGCCATGAACGACACACAATCAGCGTAAAGGCGCGAGACTGATTCCCATCAGCCACTTGAAGATTCAGTACTGACTCAAACGATTGTTACAGATGGCCGGTTCAGAATATTTCCGTCCAAATTCAAAACGCAGAAATTCAAATTAAAGACGATGAAGTTTGAAGGCAGCCTACTGCACTTCTTTTTGTAAGTCTTTGATTACAAATGGGCTGGTGAATGGAATCGAACCCTCGTGACAATTGTGGTATAAAATGGTAAAATGGTTTACTGTAAACTATCAAGCCGCTTGGATTTTGGTTGCCACCATCGACTTTTTCTCTCCCGGCGGAATTTACGAGCGCTTTCCTTGATGGGCAAATCATTGATGCTGGCGTGGCGGAACTTCATGTAGCCGAGGTCGTCAAACTCCCAGTTCTCGTTGCCGTAGGCGCGATAACATTGACCGGCGTCATCGTGATATTCATACTCAAAATGCATGGCGATGCGATTGTCCCCGAATGCCCACAGATCTTTCTTCAGACGGTAGTCCAGCTCGCGATTCCATTTACGCCGGAGAAATTCCTCGACCTGCGCGCGGCCGTGGATGAACTCGGTGCGGTTGCGCCATTCGGTGTCCTCGGTGTAGGCGAGCGCGACGCGCTCGGGGTCGTGGGAATTCCAAGCGTTCTAGGCGGCTTGGACTTTCTGGCGCGCGGTTTCTTCAGTGTACGGCGGCAAAGGTGGACGCGGATTCATTTGATTATCTTGGAGTCTACCGTGTCAGGCTGTAGCGAGCGATTTCAAAATTACGTACTTCGATTGCACCTCGCGCAACGTCGCCGTCGGCTGGCCGTTCCAGAAAACAATCAGCGTCGGGATGGGGTGATGCCAAAACGCGCGGCGAGTTCTGGCACGTCATCAATGTTCACCTTAACGTGTAAGCCTGAAGCTGACCGCCAGAGCCGCAGCAGGGTATTCCGTTACGATACCTCATTGTTGCCATTCGGGAAGACACGGTGATTTCGGTGTAGCTTACCGTGGTGGCATCTGCGCGGTGCATGCAGGTCGAAAACGGTCCCGCTATTGGCGAGTGTGAGCGATGCAGTCGCCGGAGCCAGTCCAGTGATCCAACCGATTTTTGCCTCAAGGCTTGCTGGAAAGTTTTGCCTCGAATTTGTTGCGCGGCCGGCTCATCATAGCCGGACGAAATCCATTGCTGCAAGCGCCATGGATATTTTTTTTGGAACAACTTTTTAAGATCCCATCGCCATTCAACAATTTCATTCGCGCCAGGGAAAATGCCGATGAGTCGAAAAGGATTTATCCGTGGGAGTGGCAGTTGCTCCAGCGTCTCTGCCACCGAGACTGCGGTGGTTAATGAGCTCACGGCTTTTAAGACCTCACCCCGGCTAACCGATTGCGTTTTTACCCATGCGTGAATTGCATACCAGTTAATCAGCGCAAATGTCTTTCCGCAGTCGTTGACCGTGATCCATGTTCCGCCGCCGGGTTCGGACGGCGCGAGAACACGGTGTCCATTAACCATCCTTTCACAAGGCGGCAGGCCGGTGGCGCGGGTCATTTTTTCATCGCGATTCATCGCTAGCGTGTAACCGCGTTTGCGCGGCGAAAAAGTGACGGTGCACATGATTCAATCGGCCGTGGGGTAAGTCGCCGCGAGCGCCGCATAATTGCGCCACGCGCGCCAGCAATCGGAAATTTTCATTGTCGCACAGCCGCGCCGCCGATTTTCCGCGCCAATGGCAAAGACCAAATCCCACTGCCGGAATAGCGTACGATACGCGGACCACAAAGTGTTTCGCGCATCGTAAATGCTGGTGGCTTCCGCCGCCGCGCCGTTCAGTTCGATGATTTGGAAATTTTTTCCAGCGCGCAAATCTTCTTGGCTCGCAAACCGGATGTCGTAGCGGCCGATGAAGAAGCCGCTGACTTTGCGCGAGATTTCGTCAATGCGTGCTTCCAACGCGGGAGAATTCAGGTGCATTCCGTCGCGGAAGATACAGCCCTGCGCGTGGTTGCCGGCCTGGACGAGTGGTTGCGTTTCACCCCTCGCGAGCACTTCGTTTTGACGCGCGCCAAGTCGTTGCAGATATTTCCCCGCCATGAAGCGGGCGCGGTCGTCTCGCCAGATGAGTTCGGCAATGGTGGATTCGCCGTCACCGGTGATCACGGGGAAAATCTTTTCCGTGATGGCAAAGATGTGTCCGTTTGATTCGTCTGGGAAACGGTAATAAAAAATGCCGACTTCGTGCGGGCCCTCGGCATATCGCTGCACCAGCAACTGTGCATTGGTATCCTTCAAATAAGCCAGCGCCTGCGGCTCACCGCGAATGAATTTAATGCCCGCGCCCCGTTGTCCGAGATCCGGCTTCAGGATGAACGGATAGGAAATATTTCTGCGCGCAGAAATTTCGCGGAGTGATATGAGGCGGCCTTTGGCGGAGTCGCCCGCGAGCAACTCGGCTTCAGCGGTGAACTCCCGGCTGGTGTTCATCAGGTCTCGCAGTGTTTCCATTTTGGATTCGCCCACGATGCCGCCGGAAAAAATTCCCGGATTGGCCGCCGTCGGCAACATCGCGCCACGATATTTGATGGCCAGCCAGAGGTAGTAAAGCGCGACCGGCGGATAAAAAAGCCACATCGGCCAGAATTCCCAATGCGTCCAGCGCGCGAGCCGGTTGGAGAGTTTGCGCCGGCCGAAGTTCCTTAAAGCGCGCCGAATCAATTGGAGCGTGATGACCGAAAGCATTCCGCTGCCCAACAGCCAGAGGCTGCCGGATTTGTAATGGCTCATCCATTTGATAACTTGCGCGCCAAAAATATGGGCCAGAAAAAGAATGATGAAAGTCCACAAAAACGCCGCCGTTCCGGTGATGAATAAAAAGCGCGCGAACGGCACGCGTAAAAATCCGGCGGCAAGATAAGTGGGCAGTCGTGCGCCGGGAACGGCGCGGCTGAAGATCAAAATCAGCGTACCGCTTTCGCCGAACCATTTTTCACTGCGGGAAACTTCGGCGGAAAATTTTTTTAATGAGGAGCTTTCAAACCAATTGCGTCCGGCAAAACGAGCCAACGCGTAAAGCCCCACATCGCCCAGCCAGATGCCAAGGAAACAGGAGACAAATGCAGCAGGCCATGAAATTTGACCCGCCGCGAGCAACAGTCCCGCGCCGATGGCGGCGGCGTCCTCCAGAATAAAAGTTGCAAAAAAAAATCCGGCGGCTTTCCAGAGCGGCAGCCATTCCGCCGCGACGCCGGACGACATGGGCAAGGTTTCAATCATCGCGGCCAGGCAGCGTGGGCGGTTTGTGCTTGATGCGTGAGCGTGGACGGTGCTACGCCAAAACCCGCCGGCATCGGCACGCCCATGATTCCACCCATGACGCCGATGAGCGCGTAATGATGCACCGCGTGCGCCACAGCATACATGACTTCACGTCCGACCGTGGAGGGCGAAACTTGCGAGCAACTCGTGGAGTAACTCGTCTTGCACGTCACATTCAAATGCCGTGCAAGAAAAACAGGATTCAACTTTTCAAAGCCTGCGCGCAACCTGCGGGTCTCGTTCAGCGCGGCGAAGCGATCATTCTCAACCAGCGTCCCGCGTTCGCGATGGTCATAATTCAAATCACCTGCGCCGGTTGCTATGAGCAGCGTGCTGAAATGGTCGAGGCAGTGGCGGTAATGTCCGCCAATAGAGGCGTTGAAGGCGACGGCGACTTTGCGCACATAGGCTTCATCGGAAATTTCCGCGAGGAGCGTTTCGCCTTGCCGCAGAGTTTCGATCACGGATTGGATCAGTTCACGGTCGTTGTTCATGATTTTTGAGCAGTAAAATATTTTGCAATGAACGGAATTTGGCGGCGATGCAACGCCAGTGTGATGAGGCTGCAAACGGCGACCATGATGGCCAGGGCAAATAGTAGGCCGCCGTCGTTCTGCACCACGATGCCAAGCTTGGTGAGGTGCGACATGATCGCGCCGCCCATCATGCCCAGTGCCAGCAGCGCGCCCAGCCAGCAATGACAGGACGACAACAGCAATATGGCGGCGATTAATTCCACCACGCCCGAACCGTAGCGTCCCCACGGCTCCATGCCGATCTTGGTGAAAATGTAAACCGATTCCGGAGCGCCAGTGAATTTGAAGAACAAAGTTTGCAGCAGGATAATGGCCGCCGACAGCCGGACAATCCAACTGGCAATCTTCTGGGTTTTGGTGAGCGAGTTCATAAATGTCCAGGTTTGGTCGTGGCGGCGTGTTCAGCCTTACAAGTTATTTGCCTTTTTTGGCGACGAGTCCGGTCCAGTTGGCATTCGCCTTGGCGAGGTTGCCTTTGGCATCTTCATTGAAATCATCGCGGACGCCTTTGCTGTATTGCAGCAGTAATTTTCCATCCACGATTTGAAACGCGTCCACGTCAATCTCCACCAGTTTGTTGCGCGAAACACCGTAGGCGCAGTAACCGCCAAACTCCGGCGTGTATTTCGCCGGGTCGGCCTTGAACAAATCCCTATGCTCCTTCGACGCAAAAAAATAAATTGCGCCATCATGCCTGAGCAAAAATTTCTGGTCGCCTTTCACCGGCTTGTTGTCCGTGAAAAACGCGACGGGATCGTAGCCTTGAATGGCCACACCAGTTTTGTCCACGTTAACGAGGGTTTTGGTTGCGGTTTGGGCAAACAGCGGCAAAGCCAGGGCTGCGATGGCAAGTGATAGAAGTATTTTCTTCATGCGAGTTTGTCGGTGGCAGAAAAGTATCCTTACATTTATTTTTTGTCCGGCGCCATGAGCCAGCCGCCGGTGGTTTGCAGCGGTTCAAGTTCACCGGCGCGCGTCACCCAAATGGTCAATGCCGAAGCTTTTCCTGCAGCGAATCGCGTTGGGTTGAAAATAAATTTTCCTCTGGCGACGCCGTTGCTGGTGGTCATGCCGATCTGCAAAAGATTCACGACGGTGAAATCATGGTTTAACTGCCGGCCGCGATTTTCCCCGGCTTTCACATCCGAAACAATTCCGCCCGCCAGCAGCGCGGCATGTAGCTCGTAATTCGCGCCGCCAATTTTTCCCGGCGCGAAATTGACGAACCAGCGATTTGATTTTTCAGCGGTTACCGTCAGGACGCCGACTTTTTCCCCATCGGACTTCGGCCCGTTTTTGCCGGTGAGCCAGTTGTGCCATTCCTTGCCGTTCAAAACAAATTCTGGCGTGTAAATATTTTCCGCGCGCCAAAGTTGTGCGTAACTGCGCTGCCGTTCTGAAAATTCCGCGTCTGACCACGCGTCCTTCCAGCCAAAATAATTCCAATAGTCCACATGAAACGCAACCGGCGCAAAATCTTTCCACAAGCGCGGCGAACCTTTCAGCCCAGAGAGCCACGTTTCCGCTGGCGGACAACTGCTGCAACCTTCCGACGTGTAGAGTTCCAACAGTGCCGTGCGTTCCGGCGCGCTTTGGAACTGGATGACATTCGTCTGGGCGGCTGCAGACAACGCCGTCAGCAGGAACGCCAGAAATATTATATTTCCGACCGGGGTGAGTCGCATGAATCTTCGTCGTGGGTCGGCTCAATTCCTTACAAAATCATAGCCGCAGATACGTCGCCGGATCGGCGCGCAGAATCAGCAGTTCGCCCTGCCGCTCGACTTCGCCGGTGATTTGCACCGGCTCGGCCACGTAATCAAGAACTTGTTGATTTACGGGCTTGCCGTCGGCGGCCACGAGCAGAAAATAAATTGCCGCGCCGTTCGTTTGCCGCACGAGCAGCACCGGCGGAATGCCGCCGCTAATGCAGCGGATGGCGCACGCGCGATGCGGCAGAAGCTGGCCGGGATTCATCACACCGAGGAAACATTTGCCGTCCACGATTTCGCCAGTGAGCGTTTGCCGTCCAAGCTCAATTGTTTCCGTGCCGGGCAACGGGAAAAATTGTTTGTCCATCGCCTTGATGGAATCGGGCAGCGCCTCCACCATCGTCTGGTTGCCGCGATAAATCAGCGTGCCTTGCAACGAAACGGTTTTGCCGTCAAGTGCGGAAAGTTTTCCGCGGTCGAGGCCAAACTTGAACGGCGCGACGAGATAGTAAGTTGAAAAATTATTTCGCGCGCCGGTCGCGCCCGGTCGCGGCACGAGCAGATGCGGATACGGATCAATTTTCAAAACGCCGGAAAACTTTTTAACCGTGCTCCATTCAAAAACACTCACGCCAATGGAGTGCTGCGCGGCTGCGAAAGCCAAGGCGAGGCCAATCGCCACAAGGAACAACAAGGCCACAACCGCCCGCACGAATCTGCCGATGCCCGGTGCGGTGCTGCCTTCCCAGCCAATGTAAAATTCGTCGTTCATGTTTCGATCAAAGCTGGCTCGGCGCGCGACCCGGCGGGATTCGGTTTGGGATCAATCCAAACTCGGCCATTTTTTACGCGGATATTAAACGTGGGGACTTTCTCGGCGAAAGGCGGCGGCGATGCGCCCGTTTCCGGAACATACTGGTAGCCGTGCCACGGACAGGTGATGCAACCCGCAACGATTTTGCCTTCGCCCAGCGGGCCGTTCTGATGCTGGCAGACATTCGAGACAGCGGAGATTTTCCCGTCGTATTTGAAAATCGCCACACGCTCGCCGGACATGCAGACGATGCGCGCACGGTTTTCGGCAATGTCGGCCACGGCGCAGGCATCCACAAATTTATCAGCGACGGTGTTTTTGATTTGGCCATCCAAAGCAATTTCTTTTCGTGCCGCCGCGATGTGCAAACTAAGAACAGTTAAAAGACCAACCGCCATTGCCGCGACATAAAACCAACTCGTCTCGCCTTGCAGTGTGCCGAACGTGACGTGCAGCACCAGCAACGCGTAGGCAAAATAAACCGCCATGTGCAAACCCTTCCAAACCGGCGCGGTCAAATTGGCGAGCCAAAAATCGTGGCTCGTCGCGGCCAGCAAAAATAAAATCACCAGCGCAAAAAATCCGAACGGCTGGAACGGCACGCCCGCGACCGAGCCAATGAGCGGACTGGAAACAAAGATGCTCAAGATGGGATTGATGTCCCCGCCCGCATGATAGGTCGCCACAACCAGCACGGCGTGGATGAGTGCGAGCAGAAAACAAGTGACGCCCGCGTGACGGCGGTTGTAGAGCAGCGGCAGGAACTTCGGATTCAACCGGCACAGCGGTCCGATGCACAGAATGATGTGAAGCAACAAGAACGCTGCTGTGCCAAAAGCGCGCATTAATAAAATTTCTTCGGTGACAAATGGAAATAAAAATTTGGTAATCGCGCCAAACGCCAGCAGATACAAAGCAACGCCGCCGCCCAGCGCGAAGTCGTAAAACCTCTTCTGACGGTTCCATTGCACGGATGTGTAAGCGGCGCCCATGATTCGTTATTTCATTAGATTGTTGAACCGGATCGGCTGCGACATGTCCACGATTTTGTTGTCGGCGAGGCTGTAAAACAGCAGCCGACCGCCGGATTTTGCCGCGTCATCCGGCAGCGGCAACGGTTGCGAGGTAAATGCACCGAGCAGAATCGCATTGTCTGGCAAGGTGTTTGTGATGCCGGAATTTCCAGCAACCCAATAAACGAGCAAGTCTGGCTTCACGAAATCATTCGCGGCGGAAAACGCGACGGCAAATCTTCCCGTGTCGTTGTTCCCGCGCAGCAGGCGTACTTGCACCGGTGACTTCGCGAACAGATCGGCGCGCCCCCATTCGAGGTTTTCAAATGATTGTGGTGCGGATGTCAGGGCGTCGGGCAATTCATTTGCAGGCGGCACCGGCTTGCGCGCCGCGATGCCGACGGCGAACGCGACCGGCAAAAGAATTCCCAGCGCAATGATGATGCGGCGATGGCGTTGGCGCAGCGGGCGGATCATTGGGAGTGACGATTTTCAGGGCGCGTGCGCCGACGATGCGCGTTGTTTTCTTTTGGCGGCTCGTGAACGCCTTTCGCCCAGCGGCTCAGCAGCAACGGCCAGAAAGCCACCACACCCGGAAAAATCAACAGCCGAAATCCCCACGAGCCATGCTTGGCGTGCGGATCAATTTTTTTGACGCCAATGAAAACGAACGGCATGGCGAACAGAAACCCGCAAGCCAGGTAAATTCCAAGCAAAATTAAAAGCGCAGCCGCGATCATGGACGTAGTTTTTTCCCGCGCAGGCTGTGCACGAAGCCGACGAAACCATCCGCCTGTTTGCCCAGGCGTTTCTCGATGTCGGGACTGGTCAATTGGCCGGCCTCATTCAGCAGTTTGCCCATGCCGGGCATGAACACGCGTCCGGAAAAAATATAGGCGCTGCGATAGCCAAAGATGGCCTGCAACTGTCCGACCGGCCGCAGCGCGCCCCAGATGCCCGCCGCCACCCCGATGAAACAAACTGGGCGATGCGCAAAACTTTCCGGGAACGGCAGCATATCAATAAAATATTTCAGCACGCCCGGAAAGCCGCCATTATATTCGGGCGTTACGACCACCAAGCCACCGGCGGCGAGAAAGGCGTCGGAGAATTTTTTTAAAGGCGGCAGGTTTTTCCGCGTAGGCGTCCGGTAAAAAAAATTCCGGCGGTAGTTTCGCCAGATCAAGCAAACGCGTTTTCACGGCAACGGTTTGGTAGATGGCCTCAATGCCTGCGGCGACTTTGCGCGTATTGCTGCTGGGCCGGTTGGTTCCGCTAATGATTGTAATCATTCGTGAATTTAGTCGTGCCACTGGGGAAAGCCTTACAGAAAAAACGAACCGCGCCAACTGAACGGCGACGAAGTTTGCTTTTTCCCGGCAAATCGCCAGTATTTTCCTATGGATAAGGATTCAGAGCCAGCCCAGCCGCCAGACAGCACACCGGTTCCACCCGGTCTTTCCGACCCCGAACGGTGGGTGGAATTTCACGGTGATTATCTTTTCAAGTATGCGCTCATTCGCCTGCGCGACCCGGCCAAGGCTGAAGATGCGGTGCAGGAAACCTTTCTCGCAGCGCTCAAGGGCGGCAAATCATTTCAGGGAAAATCGGCGGAAAAGAGCTGGCTCGTGGGTATCCTCAAGAACAAAATTTACGACCATTACCGCAAGTCCAGCCGCGAAACTTCGTTCACGGATTTGGAATTTTATTCTGACGAAGAAAGCGACCGCTTCGTCCCCGACGGCTTTTTCAAAGATGCCTGGATTCATGAGCTCGGCCCGCTGGAATGGTCAAGTCCCGGTGCGAGCCTGGACAGCGAGGTGTTTTGGAAAACTTTCCGCGACTGCTCGAACAAACTGCCGAAAAATGTCGCTGCCGTTTTTAATTTGCGCGAGGTGGACGGTGTGGAGAGCAGGGAGATTTGCGCCTTGCTGAACATTTCGGAAAGTAACCTTTGGGTGATGTTGCATCGTGCGCGCATGGCGCTGCGCCGCTGCCTGGAGACCAACTGGTTTGGCAAAGACAAGGAGGCGGAATGAAAATCGTCGCCTCATTTAAAAAACTCTGGGTAGTCTGGGTCTGGCAACACACGCCCCGTTGCACGGAGATTTTGCGGCTGGCGTCGCAGTCGTTGGAGCAGCCGCTGTCATTTCGCACGCGGCTGAAAATGCGTTTGCATTTTCTCATTTGCGTCTGGTGCGAGCGTTATGTCAAACAATTGAAATTTCTTCACCGTGCTGGCTCTCATGCCGACCATCAAGATAAAACATTGCCCGGTCGCGGGTTGTCGGCAGAAGCCCGGCAGCGCATCGTTCAGCACTTAAAAACCGCCGACAACAAAAATCTGTAAGGATTTTCCGGTTCGTCCGACGAACTCAAATCGCAAGAATGCAACCGGGTCAGGACGGGGCCTCAGGTTTGCGATTTAGTCATAATTTGCACGGCAAACGATAATGAATTGGCTCGCTAACATGCCCAGAAGGCTCATCAGCGGCTTGGCGGAACTTTCGCCAAGTTGCAGGACGGCGGCGCGCCTGCGATCGGAGGCGCTCGACCACAAACTGACATGGCGTCAACAATTGGGGCTGCGCATCCATCTCGTGCTTTGCAAATGGTGCAGTCGTTACGGGAAACAGATTGCTTTTATTCATGAGTCCGTCCACTCGCGACCAGATGAAGTCGCGCAATCCGTTCCGCAGACACTTTCAGACGAAGCGCGCGAGCGAATCAGGAAACAACTGCGCTCGAACGTAGGATGATTTAGTTGTAAGGTTTGTTTTCCCACGGCGACCAACTTGCCAGACAGAATTAACCCAACCGTCATAATTCTGCCATCTGGACTTGAAAAGATGAGCGCCGTGAAAACAACTATTGAATCAGTCCGTTTACTGGTAAGTGTGCCAGCGCACTATGCCACGCGGCTGGCGCGCGATTCCGACGATGTCTGCGGCGCCCAAGCCCTGCGTTTTCAAGTTTTCAATCTCGAACTGAACGAGGGGCTTGAACAATCCTACGCGACCGGCCTCGACGAAGATCCTTTCGACGCGGTTTGCGATCACCTTATCGTGGAGCATCTGCCATCTGCCACCATCGTTGGCACCTACCGGCTGCAAACTGGAGACAATGCGGCGAAAAATCTGGGTTATTACTGTGCGCAGGAATTCAACCTGGAAACCTTCGAGCCGTTCCACGCCACGATGATTGAATTGGGTCGCGCCTGTGTTCATCCGCAGCACCGCAACTTGGTCGTCCTGGGCCTGCTGTGGAAAGGCATTGCAAATTACGCCCGGCAGCACAATGCTCGGCATCTTTTTGGGTGCAGTTCCCTCACTTCACAAGACCCAGCCTTCGGCGCGTCGGCTTATGCCGATCTGTGCCGCAAACATCTTGCGGCTCCAGAATGGCGCACCCAACCGTTTCCGATTTACGAATGCTCAATGATCCAGCTTGCCGCTGAACCGGTGAAAATCCCAAAACTGCTCCGCGCCTACCTGACGCTGGGAGCAAAAATCTGCGGGCCGCCGGCGCTGGACCGAAATTTCAAGACGATTGATTTTCTAACGCTACTTGACGTTAAAACAATCTCTGAACTGAATTGGCGAAGATTTTTCGGGTAAGGTGTCAGCTTTTTCACTTTGAGAATTTTCATCAAGGTCTCGTATTCCTCGCGGCATTCCGGGCCGAGCGCGAGGTGTTGCTCGGCTTTGGCGATGGCCTGCACCCACGTCGTGAACTTGCTACGGCCTTGAAACTGGTCGAACCGGTCCAGCACGCGGAGCAGGTTTTCCTGCGCGAAATCTTCCAAGTGCGCCTCACTCACATCGCTGCGGCCGTTCAACGCGATTCGCAACCCATTGTGCAAAACACCGCGCAGCGCACGCACGGCGGCTTGTTCAACGCTGTCCGTGGCGCGCAGTGCGGCAGGCCAGTTGATTTCGCTTTGCGTCACTGCTGCAAATTACCGAAAACCAACCGGCCCGCGAGAACTTTCAATGCGAACAGGCGCAGGCTGCCAACTTCGGCGCGGCGGGGAAATCAACCACCGTTCCAGCCACATGGTTGAAATAATTTGTTAAGATGTTCAGCGCCGTGTTGGCAACCATTTCGGCAATGTCGCCGTCGGTGTAACCATGCTGACGCAGACCCGCCACATCTTCGTCAGTTACATGGCCGCGTTCGGTCACAACTTTTTTCGCGAACACTAGGGCCGCTTCGGTTTTCGGGTCTGCGGATGCCGCGGCACGGGCCGCGAGAGTTTTGTCTTGCGTCAAACCGGCTTTGCCGCCGAGCAATGTGTGTGCGGCGACACAGTAGTCGCAGGAGTTGGTTTCGCCAACTACGAGTGAGATTTGCTCCCGCAATTTCCTTGGGAGCGATCCCTTCGCCAACGAGCCGCTGAAGGCGAGATAGGCGTTGGCGGCGGCTAGTGATTGCCACCGGCTTCCCGATTGTGAACTGGTCGTTCTAGGCATTTGCGTGTAGTTTGGCGCATGAATGTGATTGCCTGCGAGACGTGTGGCTTGGTTCAACAGGTTGAAAATGTGCCGCCGCGCCATCGCGCCCAATGCGTGCGCTGCGCTGCGACACTTCAACGGCATCATGCCAACAGTCGCGCGCGAACCGCGGCCCTGGCGCTGGCTGCGCTTTGCCTTTATGTGCCCGCCAACATTTATCCGATTATGGTCATGGAATACATGGGACGGCACACGGAAAACACCGTCTGGGGCGGCGTCCGGGCTTTGTATCAGGACCGGATGTGGTATGTCGCCGCCATCGTCTTTACGGCCAGCATTGTGATTCCGCTGTTGAAGCTGGCCGGTCTGTTTTTTCTCGTCACCAATCGCGGGCAACGCTGGCAGAAAACCCGCACTTGGGTCTACAAGGCGATTTGCCAGCTCGGCCCGTGGGCGATGCTCGATGTTTTTTTGCTGTCGGTGCTGGTGGCATTGCTCCGGTTTGGGCAATTTGCCACGGTGATTCCCGGTGCGGGTGTCATCGCGTTTGCGTCGGTGGTCGTTTTGACCATACTCGCGTCCGCAAACTTTGACCCGCGCCTGATCTGGCAGGAGGAAAAAATTTGAGTGCGCCAGAGAAAAATGAATCCGCGCCGCGCGATTTGCCGCAGGCGAAAATCACCGGACGAACGCGCATTTCCATCATTTGGATCGTGCCCTTGATCGCCGCGATCGCCGCCGGCTGGCTGGTTTTCAAAAATGTCCGCGCATCCGGTCCCGTCATCACCATTCAATTCAACGATGGCGACGGGCTTCAGGCCAACCAGACCGTCTTGAAATATCACGGCGTCAGCATCGGCGAAGTCCAGTCAGTGCAACTGACCAAAGACACGGCGCATGTCGAAGTGGAGGCGCGCCTGACCGCCTCCGCAAAAAATCTCGCGCGCGACAAATCCGTGTTCTGGATTGTGCGGCCCGAAGTCGGCGCGGGCGGCTTGAGCGGCCTGGAAACCATCGTCTCCGGTCCTTATATTCAAGTGCAGCCCGGCGACGGCGGTGAACAAAAACATTTCATCGGCGCGGAAGATCCGCCCATCCTTAATCAATCGAAAAGCGGTTTGGAAATTATTTTGAAAACGCCGCAAATCAACACGCTTTCCATCGGCTCGCCGGTTTATTATCGCGGAATCGAAGTCGGCGCGGTGGAATATTTTGCATTGAGCGCCAATGCCACCAATGTGGAAATCCATGCGCTGATTGAACCGGCCTTTGCGCCGCTGGTGCGGCAGGACTCGCAATTTTGGAACGCGGGCGGCCTCAGCATGAGGCTGAAATTTTTCGGGATCAACATCAGCGCGGAAAACTTAAAATCTCTGGTCATTGGCGGAATCGCTTTTGCCACGCCAACTTCACCGGGAGTTCTGGCGACTAATCGCAGCGTTTTTCCGCTCAATGAAAAAGCGGACGACGTCTGGCTCAAATGGTCGCCGACCATTGAAATCACCAATGCCAGTCCCGTGGCAGCTCAAGGTTCGCCTTCGTCGCTGCTTTTGAACAGTGTAAATCCCAGTCCCAAACCGTGAACGGAATTTATTCATTCCAGCCTGAAAATCGCAACTGATTCCGGATGCAAAATAACTTCCCAGAGCGTGATTGTGAAATGTGCGATCGCCTTTGGGGTGATTATCCCAGACCATTTTTTGGAGCAAACATGATTTTTAGATGAGGATCAACGCGTGCGCCCAAATGCCAGCCGCCAGGGCCAGTCGCTATGCGCCGCCAGCATGACCAGCGGATTTTGCAGCGCGGGCGTGAGAAGGACTCGTTGCAGCCATTTTGCCCACACGAGGCGGCGCGCAAAAACGGCGTCACAGTCGTGGGCGATTTTTTGACGGGCTTCGTCCCACGAAATTTCTGCCCGGCTCCACGCCACAAGCGGTGCCACCGCCAGTTCCGCCGACTCGAAGGCCATGGACATGCCGTTGCCAGTAACGGGTGGAATCATCGTGATGGCATCGCCCACGCAAAGTTCGGCACGGGCGGCGGCCTGCTGCGGCAGCAAGGAAAGCCCGGCGACGGCGCAAAAAGAATCTTCAGCGAACTCCACGCCGGCAAGCCGCTGACGCAATGGTGAACCCGGCTGGCCGCGCAACAAGTCGCGCCCGATTTTTGCTTCGCCCTTTTCTTCCGCGCGCCTGCGGAACAGGCCGCAGACGTTCACGTAGCCACCGTTGATTTTGCACAGGCCGACGTAGCCGCGCGGCGAGAAGTGCATTTCCAAATCGGCGGCCAGCGTGAGGTTGCGTGCGTGAATTTTCAAACCGAACCAGCACGCACCATTTTCATCGGCCTGCGCGCGACGGCCGGTGGCGCGGACGATGCCTTCGGCAAACTTTTCCCCGAAACGTCCGCCTTCGCGCAGTTCGCCGCCGAGATCGCAGAATTTTTTTGCCAGCGTGGCGTCCAGCGTGAAGCGCGAAAGGCAGATGGCCGCCGACGGCAAAGGACGCGCCGAAGCTGATCTGGTTGCTGAAAAAAATGCGGCGGTCTGTGCGCTGACGGCACCGGCTTGGTCGAGCAATTCACGCAAACCGAGCCGTGCGAGCGTGGCCTGGCCGCGCCCGCTGATGAATTCGCCGCAGACTCGGTGGCGCGGATAATTTCCGGCCTCGTGAAGCGTCACTGGAATTTTTTTCTGGCACAACGCGATTCCCATCGTCAACCCGGCAAGGCCGCCGCCGACAATCGTGATGGATTTCGGTGCGGCCATTGTCACTTGTTTTTTTGCGCGATAAAAAGATGGCTGAAGGCTCCGGCACGCTGTTCCGTGAGCCGCCACTTTTGTTTGTCCGGCCAGCGCGCCGAAAGTTCCTGACCGGAAAAGCCCGCGCGCACGCTGACGACGGCGTCGTGACGGGTGACCTCGTTGCATCCAATCGCCCACAAGCACCGGCTGCAAAACAGCTGCAACGACGAGCGGCGCGGCTCAAGGGCGATGAATAAACTGGCGCGTTGGGAAATCAGGTGCAGCAATTCCCCAAGCCGCGCGTCCGCGAAGTGGTGCAGGAATAAATTGGCGATGACGATGTCACTGTCCGTCTGCGGCCAGTCGAAAACATCCTTGATGAAAACATTCGCACGCCAGCCGAGTGCGGCGAAGGCTTCGAGCGTTTTGACGGAAACCTTTGCTTGCTGATCAAGCAATGTGGTGCTCAAGTTCGGCCAGCCGGGCGAGATTTTTTGCGCGACAGCGAGCAGAAATTGTCCATCGCCGGCACCGAGTTCAATGATTCGCCTGGGCGCGGAGCCGTTCCAGTTTTTTTTTAGCGCGCGCGCCATGTTGGCGTGGCTGTGCATCCAGCCGTTGATGCGGCGCAAATCGCTGTGCGAACGGACTGCGCGCGGATCAGCGGGCGGCAGCGCGTCGAGGAGTTCGGGCTGGACGATTCGTTTCACGCGGCGCTCACTTCCAAAAATGCGCCGTGACAACTGAAGCCCGCGCCGAACGCGGACATCCACCAGAGGCCGTCCGGCACGGAGTCATTCAGGGCGCGTTCAAGGACGAAATAAACAGTGGGGCTGCTGACATTGCCAAACTGGCGCAACACGGCGGAACTGTGGCGCACGTCGTCCGCGCTTAATTTAAGTTTTTCGCGCAGGGCGAGGATCACGTTGCGGCCGCCGGTGTGCAAAATCCAGCCGGTGACCTGTTCGCGCTTCACGGCGGCGGCGATGAGTGATTCGGAAAACAGTTTCTCCGCAAGGTCGCTCGCTACCTGCGGCACTTCCGGCAGCAAAATGTTCCGCAACTTTCCGTTCTGGTGACCAAACCGAAGCGTGTCACGTTCCGCGGTGACGAGGCGCGAGGCGGTGAATTTCCATTCGACGCGCCGTCGGCCCGGCAACGGCGCATTGGACAAAACCGCCGCGCCCGCGCCGTCGGCGAAAAGGCACGCGCTGATCAAAACGCCGGGGTCGTCATCCATAAAAAATGCGGCGCTGCAAACTTCGACGCAGACGGAGAGAATTTTTTTGGCGCGCCCGGCTGCGAGAATGGCTTCGCCTGCGCGCAAGTTCGGCATGGCCGCACCGCAGCCTTGACCGACGAGGTCGAGCGCGAAAACATTTTGGCACAAGCCGAGCAGTTCGCTGACGTAGCTGGTCAGGCCGGGACACAGGTAGCCGGTGCAGGTGCTGACAATCACGGCGTCCAACTCCGCTGGCGAACAGTCCGCATTTTTCAAGGCGCGTCGCGCGGCTTCGGCGGCAAGCGCGGGCGCGTGCCGGGCAAAACGTGCTTGCAGCTCGTCGGGCGTCGAATCGAAAACTTCCGCTAGCGTTTCCAAGGCGAGATGCCGCGCGTCAATGCCGTTGTCGCCGCAGAGGACTTTTTTGAGGACAGCCCGTGAGCGCGGCTTAAGCTGCAGGAACCGCGGCCATTTTTGCACCGCATCCCAGCCAGCGCGCTGGGTGTGGCGTTGCGGCGGAACGGCGGTGCCGAGTCCGCTAATGAACATGGTGGATTTTAGCGCGGGCGGACGGAACTCGCCACTTCATAGTCATGGGGTGAACACCCCATATGAAATCCGCCAAACAATCGCCAACTGCCCGCTGCTCTTGATGATGCCGGAGCTGGTGGCGTGGCGCTTGAACTTCCTCAGAACCCAAGTCGGCTCTCCCATCCCGCAACCATCAGACAAGGAGATTTTAACATGGTTCTTGCAGCAATGGAACATCGTGATTGTGCTGGATCTGGTATTGCCTGCGTGTCACCTAAGTCAAGCGCCTGCGTCGTGCCAAGGTGCCGCGCGAAGCGGCTATGCGGCTGTTTCCAAGGATGTCAAGGAGTGCAAATGTGAGCGAAATGACAGACTTGAACACCCTCAAACACGGTCAGATAAATTTGAATGCGTTAGTAGTAGGCATTAGCAGTCGAGTGTTTTGAAAAGTGCTAGACTCATAAACATATTGATTCTGTTGGTCGGAATCAAATTGGAGCGGGTGAAGGGAATCGAATCGTTAATTCTTTTGCCCGATTATGCCTAACTAGACCTATTTCAGCCACTTAACGCCTGTCGATTTTTAGACACTTGGGCGTAAATGGGCGCCAAAAGGCAGAAACGGTGTCACTATTTGTCACTAAAAACTGCCGCCGATCTCCCAACCGCTGCTGGCTCCAAACTAGGCCAATGCCACCCTGAATCGAGCGAATAATTTGTTATCAATCCGCCCCCATCTGTTTCATTCGCTGCAATGCTCCCGCTTTGATCGAGGCGTGAATCGTCCTAGGAAATCCGGCAGGGAGCTTTGCTTCTACCAGATCAAAGGCAGTTTCGGTCGTTGTGGCCACTGCATCAAGCGTTTCTTCCGCAACCCGACGCGACAGACCGGCTCGAATCGCCGTCTGAACAAAATGTCGGCCACGAATTTCATCCACGCGGTAATGCCGGCTGTCTCCCACTGACATGGCCAGCTTCATCTGCTTACGCTCGATCTGGCGGCTGTCCAAACTCGGTTGCGCCGACAACACATCGTAGAACGGCGTCAACTGAAAGCGACCTTCCGGCCCCAGGAAGATGCTGGCGTTCTTGGCGTGACCATCCGTCGCCCCAATTAACCAAAAGATGATCTGCGATTTCAGGAACAGCTGCTGGTCTTCGGCGGGAGCATCTGCAGCTTTCAATAATTTCAAGATGTCCACGATGCCCGGACCGCCTTCGTTCTGGTATTTGCGGCTCGGTGGGCAGCCCAACGCCTGACAACAATCTTCCTGTGGCAGGCGTAGCAATTGTTTTTTATCAACCCACCCGTTTGATCGGCAAAGAAGCAATGTCGGCGTTATCGGGCAGTTCATTTGATTTCGATCAACTGAAAGGCATGGAAGTGGAAGTTGAGATTCGCCACATCATAACCGATAAGTCTGAAAACTACGACTATCCATTTGTCAAAGTTTCCGACATTCAGAAACCAGGAACAATGGGTCTGCCGGAGCCTGAACCTCAACCGGAACTTGTGGAAGAGGAGGACGATTCGAAGGAGGTGAGTTGCTACTGAATAGTCAATCTACCGGCCTTTGCATTTGTGTGAGGCCGGTAGGTTCACAAATTCAATTTTATGGACACCAAAGTTAACATATCGGATTTGCGTCGGGCTTGTCCTCTGCCTGTATTGATGCGCCGGGTTGGGCTGTCACGATTTGCCAAGCCCAGTTGTCCTAGTCCGTTCCGCTGTGATCAAAATGCTTCTTGGGGCATTTTTCAAACAAATGGACGCTGGCTGTTCAAGGACTTTGCTACTGGAGAATGTGGGGATGAAATTGGTTTGCTGGCTCACTTGTATAATCAAGACCAGCAGCGTGACTTTAAGAAGTTGCTGGATCTGTATGCGGAGGTTGCCACTCGATCCGTCAATGAGCCTGAGATGCGTGATGGCCTGACCATTGACGCTGATGAGTTGAATGTCATCCAGAAAAAAGGTCGGCTCCGCTGATCCGTTGCTGTCTTGGATAGCAAACCCAGAGAAATTGGTGGTGTTGGCCACACCCAGCGCAGACAGGGGAACAGTGTATTGCTGCCAAGTGTTTGCTAGGGGAGAAGCCAGATAATAACGTGGCGATTGTGCAATAGGTGATGTTCCTAGATTGCCATACATCTGGAGCAATTGTCCGCCATTCGTGCCACCATTGATCCAGAAACTAACCGAACCAAACCCGGTATTCGTAAAGGGAGCGTGATAAAGCTGGATACTGCCATAAGCACTTGTGATGGTGGCGCTGATGGAATAGGTGCCGGAATGGGTGGGGGAGGTGTTTGTGAGGTTCCGGGTGCAATAGCTGTAATCCTGCCAACCATTGACCAGTGAATCGGTGTAGATGATTTGGTTGGTTTGCGCTTCAGACACAAACGACAGACCGAGGATGATTTTGAAACATCCGCTCATTAAATTGGTCATGGTTCGGATCAGCACGGAACTCACAATAACCCAATCACGATCATTTTTCGATGTAAAAAATTGAGGATGGAGTCAAAACCAAATCCGCGTCATTTATTCCGCAACCCCAATCCGTTAAAAGATTAAGAACGATTTCTGTAAATGTGGCTTTTCACCCCGTCCCAATCCAATCCAACTTCCCACCACATTCTTAGTTCTAGGATGGTCTTTACCTTATTTACCACATTTCAGGTCCAGTCCTAAGTTTGAATTAACAGATTGTGAGACATATATTTTTCCTTAGGTTGAAATGAAAAATGCGCCTCCGGTCAAAGAGGCGCATTTGGGGTTGAGGTTTGAAGGTTAGCTTTTCTGGCTGACTTGTTTGATTAACCGGGCGCGCCGTTCAATTCCGGGGGGGGATCTGCTTTTGACCAGCCATTGAGCGGCAAAGTTTCAATTCATTTTTAACTCTTTTGATTCCCGGTCTGCCCTGAATTTCCTGCCCGCCAATCGAAACTTGATTTAAGCGGGAAAAACCAAGGATTCCCGCCTCGCCAAATTTGCGCAGAATCCGGTCAGGGGATAGCAAGCGGGGAATGGTCAGGTTGTTTGTCTTCGCCTTTTTTTACGCCCGCCGTCATGGCCCAATGCGCGAACTTCGGCCTACGGATATTCTCGCCCCGGCCGTCGAATTCCCCTGACTTTAAGGCGCAGCCAGTCGAAAATAGCTGGCTTTGCCGTTGGTAGTGCTGGCATCAAACAGGAATCCCCCGGGCCCATTACTGATTGAAGCTGACGGCACGTTCGACCACGCGGGGGTTGCTATGTTGGTGGCGACTTGCAGGACATAATTGGATGCCGTGTTGGTCCAGGTAAGTTGTAATTGTTTGGAACCAGACAGCAATGTCACGCCGAGCACCGGCCTGGGAGCGTTGCTAACGACGTTGTTTGTGGGTTGAATGACCATCAACTGAACCGCCGGCGTGTTGATATCTCCTGAGACCAGGTAAATGCTGTTACTGACTTGCAAAGTGTCATCCCGCCGATCCAGGCGCACTTGGGTGCCCAGATCCGTTTCCGCATTGATCACGGTCCCATTTGGAGCCACAGTCAAAGCCCTGGTGGTGACGTAATTCGTCAGCGACCAGAGCTCCCAAATAAACACCAGGCTGCCATCTGTGCGAGGCGCCACTTTCAAACGGGTGGCGTTTTGTGAAAGGTTGGTATAGCTGGTCAGCCACACCACACCGGCATTACGCTGGGGCACCCAGCCCCCGGTGAAGTTGTAATACCCATTTGTCTCAACTGCTCCTGTTGTCTCCACGAGGGTGTTACTGACTTGGATGCCCTCATCGGAAAAGTTCTGGAAGGCCTCGACCACGCTGATGAGCGCGACGTTGCGGGGGTCGTTCACGGTGTTGCTGACCCGGGAGTTGTCGAGCAGGAATCCGGCCGGGCTTGGCTCGCCAATGAAACCGGCCGTGTAGCCGAGGGATGTTTGCGCCAGACCGCCCAGCTCCCCGTAAGTATTGTTATCATTCGACCATTCATAGTAGGTCACGCCGTTAGTGCTGATGGCGGTGTAAACGGGGTAGGTGGCACCGGAAGGGCTATTCGCAGTCGTGCCATGTTGGGTCTTGTATGATGAAATGACCGTCAGACTTATATTCGTAGCGTTGAATTTGTTGATGTTGATGCCGCGCGGAAAGTTGTCACCCCGGTCAAAGCCGACAAACTGGCCGCTGCTGTTCGTAGTCAGAAAATTGTCCCACGAGTGGCCGGAGGTCTGACCCCAATTTGTCACGAGCGTCAACTGCGTGCTGTCGTACTCAACGGCGATGCCGCCTTGATGGTTCAAACCGTCCGGGGTCTGGGTCATAATGCGGACCAACATCACACCTAAATTACCGTTAAGATACGTCATCGCGGCGGTATCAATGTTGAAGTCATTCGTATCACCAAAATCAACCATATTAAGGCCGGTGGCGGAGGTATCCGGTGCCGAGGTCGCAATCGTAGCCCCGGTCGGTCCGGCCTTGGTGAGCGTAGCGTTCCTTACGGTGTTTGGGGCGCCGTTGCCCGCTTGTATGGTGAGAAAATAGACATTGCCCGTGTCGTCTCCGGTCGCGCAGGCCAGCAATTGAGACTGCGCATTGCTCAAGGCCACAGTGCTGGGAGAAATAAAGTTGGTCCCGAACCAGGTCAGGTTCAAAGCCAGCGTTACCTGATCCTGCCAGACCACGCCAAGCCCGCCATTGCCGTTGCGGACCAGAAAGAAACGACGCCTGTCCGTGCCGGTGGCCGGTCCCACGGGATTGCCGGTGGGCGTGTCAAAGGGAGCTCCGGTGACCGTATAACGATATTTCAGGACGTTGCCAAACGGGGTGGTGGCCACCTGCGCGCCTTCCACACCGGAAGCCAGCGCGGTAAAGGAACTGACCCGCGTCGCACTGGGCGCGAATATATAGGTGACACTCCCGCTTACACTGCTGGCCGTGAGCGGGTTGTTGGTGTTTGGAACGAGGATAAATGTATTCGTGTCCGGGATTGCCGAGGCCGGAACGGTCGCAACTTTGGAAACCACCCCGCCTGACAGCGAGTAGATCGTATAATTTTCGACGGTCGGAAAGCGATAATAAATCGCGGTCTGCGAACCAAGGAATTGCGTGGCCGGAGCCAGCGGCTGATAAATCGTGTAGGCCGCAAGATTGGTAGCCCCACCGACGCCCGACACCGTGCCGTATACAACGGGATAACTAGTGTCGTTATATCGGCCGTCGGTATAGCAATCATTTTGATAGAACTGCGAGGCCAGGCCCAGGTTCTGGATCTGGTCGGCCGCGGCGATTGTGCCGTTGCAGGGTGGCCCGGGGCTCGAACTGGTCCCGGGGAGAAGATTGCTTTGAACCATTGAGAAGCTGAAATTGATGAGGTTCGGCAACGTCTGCGTGCGCCCCGGCGAAATAATGGAAATGAGGATTAATAAAATCGCGGCGAGGAGCTTGCCCAGAAAAAATTGTCGCGGATTGCCGGCGGTTTGCGTGGATTTCGTCATGTTAGGTTGCTTATTCGGGTTTTTCCGTTGGTGGTATGGTTTGGAATTAAAAAAACTTTCAAATTGTTGGTAAAATTGTGGCAATGGCTTGGCGCAGGTCATCCAACAAAAATGGTTTGCCGATCACCAAATCCACGCCCGTAAGCGGATTGCCGGAAGACTGCGACATTAAGGCATTGCCCGAAATCATCAGGACTGGCTGGTTGGGCAAACGCTGTTTGATGGCGATGGCCAGCGCGTCGCCTTTCATTTCCGGCATGGAAAAATCCGTGGTGACGAGGTCGAACCTGCCCTGTTCAAGCAAGGCCAGAGCTTCCCTGCCGCTGCTGGCCGTTTGGACTTTGTGCCCGTCATGCTCAAGCATCATTTTCATGGCTCTGCACACAGCGGGTTCGTCATCCACCACTAAAATCTGCCATGCCTCTTTTTTTCCCCCGCCTAATTTTTCTTTGTGCTGCAACCAGGTAAGAATTAAACCCATTTCCCTCGAAGTCCAGTTTTATTTATTGACCAAATTCACAATCACAGCCCAATCAGTTCTACAATTTCCTCCAGCGTCCAAATGTGGTTTTAACTGGGATTTCCCATTTGGTTTAATGCCCACGACCGGCGTGGACTCTTTTTTGTGATTTTGGTCATTTTCGTTCCGCTTCATAATTTTGCCATTCCTTTTTCCAGTCCACCCCCGGTTTTTGTCCGGCGCAGGAGGTGTTTCGACGTCATTTTTGGCTCCAATGCCCTTTTGCTTCTGGAAGTAAAGACACCCCCTCCGTGTTTGCCATTGTTTTCATGCGATTCATCTCACTTTCCTTTATCCAGATGCTACTGCGAGCATTCTCAGCCGCCCAATCCGTTCGACATCATTGCCAATATTGAAACCCGCCGTTCTGCCGTGACTGACAAGCGAATCGCATTCTTCGCTGCGGCTTTTAGAATTCCACCGTCGCGTTTTTTTCCGGCGCGCCTGACTTTGAACTGGCCGAAAGATCAATAATTTCCAAGTTCAAATGAAAATCCTAGTCACCAGCGACCTGCATCAGTGGATTCCAAAATGGAAAGATTTGGTGAAAATCGTCAGCCGCGAAAAGCCCCGTTTCATTTTAATCGCCGGCGACCTGTTGCCAAAAACCGGCGGTTATGCGGCGCAGAAAAAATTCTTTTCGGAAATGGGAACTTATTTCCGGGAAATGAAACGCAGCGCCCCGGTCACAGTGTTGACATACTTGGGCAACGATGATTTTCACATTCTTGAACCGATGCTCGACAAGCTGGAGGCCAAGGGGCTGTGCATCAATTTGAACGGACGGATTCATCGTGAAGAGGAATTAATTTTCTGCGGCATGAACAAGGTTCGTGATTATCCGTTCGGCTACAAGCACTGGTGCGTGCCGGATGGAAAATTTCTGACCTGCCCGGAACAATTCTGCGGCGAAGGACTGACCGTGAACGAACACGGCGAATTTGTGCCGTTGAAAAGTTTGGTGGAATATCTTTCGACCAAACCGTCCATCAAGCAGGAATTGGAACGGCTCAAAAATCAGTTGGCCGAAGGTGAAATGCGGCGGAGCATCTGGATGGTTCATCAGCCGCCGACGGAATTGGGCATGGACATTTGCGGCCACGGTCAACGTGTCGGCTCACCCACGGTGTTGCAATTTGCCACTGATAATCAACCGTTGCTTGGCTGTAGCGGACACATCCACGAGTCGCCTTATCAAGTAGATGGAAAATGGATTGCCCATGTCGGAAAAACAATCTGGCTGCAACCCGGCCAGATTGATTTCAAACTCCATTATGTGACATTGGAAATTGCCGGGGACTTTTCCATCAACTCAATCCGTCACAGTATTTTTGGCGAATCACCGGCGCTTTGACTGTCCGGCTTTCCGGCTGATGCGACGGAAACCGGACAGACAAATCGCCTCTGAACTGAACCTATACGGCAGGGCAGTCAACGTCCGTTTCCAAAATCCAGCGACTCCACAGCCGTTTCGTCAGTTCGGATTTCAGAAACGTCGTCCAGTGCTGTTGCAAACTTGCTTCTGACCACGGATTGCGGTATGAATTGGTCTGTGAAAACGGTGGATTTCAATGAAGTGAAACGGCAGGAAGCGCAAAGCCGCATGGCGTCTGCGCGCAAGTCCCGTCGCAGTCCGAAGGCGGCAGCGGCACTTCAGCGACGTGCTTCACTGGTGGGCAACGGCGCGAAATGGCGCATCACCAATTTCAAGCAGGTCGCCCGCGCCATGTCCCAATGGGCGTAACCGTGGGCTTTTCCCTCCAGCAATTTTCGGAAGTCTTCAAAATACGCGACACGGCGGGACAACCTTATCTTCTCATCGGCGGTCAGGCGGTCAATTATTGGGCCGAACGGTATCTTGCCGTTGAGCCACAACTTAAATTATTGCAGCCGTTCACCAGCGAGGATATTGATTTCAAAGGCGGGTCAGCCGATGTCGAGCGCATTGCCCGGCAATTGGAACTGACGCCGGGTTATCCGCCCAAGGTGCAAATGACCGCGCTGGCAGGAGTCATTCCTTTTCAAATCGGCGGTTTGAAATCCAACATTGAAATTGTCCGGCGGATTCCAGGAGTTTCAGGCTCGGTGGACGCACTGGCAATTCAGGCCGAGTGGAACGGGAAGACCATCCGCGTCCTTGATCCCATCTCACTGCTGGCCTGCAAACTGGAACTGGTTGTCAGCGTGCCACAGGAAAAGCGACACGACGTGGCACACCTGAAAATTCTGCTGCCCTGTGTCCGCGCGTTTCTGGATGAATTCCTGCAACAAGTCGAACGCGTCGAGATTCCGGCAAGACACTGGCTGGGTGCGGTAAATCAAGTGCTGAAATTAACGACTGACAAGCGCGCCAAAAAAATCGCCAGCAAGCATCAGATCAACTGGCCGGAAATTCTTCCATTGACCGCCATCGCCAAAAGCCAGCACGAGAAGATCAAGCGGTTTCGGGAACAGCAGTTGGAACAGGGCTACAAAAAATCAAAGGACATTTAATGTCCGGCGCTTTGACTGTCCGGCTTTCCTGCTGACAGCGGAGGAAATGTCCGGGCAATTGCCGGTGAAGTCCACGAAGCAAATCGCGAAGCAGTTGACGCAACAGTCCGCGCAACAGGAATGAAACATCCACGCAATGTCCAACGCAACACTCACGCAACAAGTCGCGCAACAAGTCGCGCAACAAACGCGCACAGTCCGAGGACAATCTGTGTCCACGAACCGTTCATGGACGCAGACAGGGCACGGGCATGAAATGAACATGGACTTTCCACGTTCTCGGACAATCCAAAATTACGTTCAGTCCCTGCCCGCGAATTGTCCGCGTCCACCGGCAGTTCGCATCATGGTTCCGCGTCATCGTCGAAATGGTGAATCCGCAGATTGGCAAGACCGTATGCGACTCCGCCGGCGGCACAGGCGGATTTGCCATCGCCGCCTACGAACACATTTTGCTGGCGAACAGTTCGCCGGAATTTATCCGTGAAGTTCCCGCGCCCTACGGCCAGTCGGTCAAGCGCGGCATGGGCGACCGGCTCAAGCCGTCACAGTGGAAATTTTTGCAGTCCGGCACGATTCACATTTTCGAGGGCGACAAGGACATTATCCGCATGGCCGCCATGAACGCCGTGCTGCACGGCTTTGACCAGTCGCCCATCGTGCGGCGCGATTCCATTTGCGGCGGCGAAGACAAGTGGGACGAAGTGCAATTCGACGTGATTCTGGAAAACCCGCCGTTCTCCGGCCAGCGCGGCGACGCCAAGCGTTCCCTGCGCGTGGAGAAAGGCGACAAATACGTCTTGTTCCTCGCCGCCGCGCTCCGCAGTTTGCGGCCCGGCGGACGCGCCGGCATCATTTTTCCCAACGGCATTTTGTTTGGCGACTCTAACTCGCACATCGAAGTGAAAAAACGCCTGCTCGCCGAGTGTGATTTGCAAGCCGTCGTCACGCTGCCCAAGGGAATGTTCGAGCCATACACTCCCAACCCGACGTGCTTCCTGATTTTTGAAAAGACCGGCCAGCCTACCAAGGAAACATGGTTCTACAATGTTGTGGGCGACGGCTCATCGCTCAAAAAGGCGCGCAAGTTTGGCTCGCAATTCCCCAACGACTTTCCCGACCTGCTGAAAAAATGGCCGAAGCGCCAGACCGCCGACGGCATGGCGTGGCGCGTGCCTGCCGATAAAATCATCGCCAACGACTACAACCTCACGCTTGCCGGCCTCGGCCTCGTCGAGCCGGAGAAAATAGACCACGCCGAGCCAGAGGAAATTCTGGCTTCCGTGGCGGTGAAAGAGCAAAAGATTTTGGACATCATCGGGGAAATGCAGGAACTCATCACAGCGGAAAATGGAAATGGACACTGAATCCAATTCATCATCGTGGCCTGCTGTGCGTTTGAGCGACGAAAGATATTTCAAACTCATCATGGGTCAGTCCCCGCCTGGTTCGACCTACAATGAATCTGGGCAAGGCTTGGTATTCTACCAAGGCAAAGCCGACTTTGGCGAAGAATCACCAACGCCGCGCATATTCTGTTCCGCACCCAGCCGGATATGCCGTCAGGTCGAACAACGCGTCGGCCTTCGCCGAAGGCTTTTGCCAATTCGCGTTCGTAATACGCAATGTCATGCGTCGAGTTGCTTAACTCGTGTGTGCGGTCAACGACGATTTCAGAATCTTTCGGAACCACTTCGGTTTTGAATAAATCAGAATGGACATCGAACAAATTGCGTCGAAGCCAAACGTAGAAGAAATCAGACAGATACGCATACGGAACAGCGTCGTAGTATGGCGGATCAGTAATGAAACAATCTGCTGCGTCAGTTGGTAGTGGATGCTCGGTCGCAGAAGCGGTTTGAGCTTGTCCATGCGGAAGATAGAAGCCAGCCTCTCGTTTGAGGACGGCGTCGATCCAATCACATGCGCTTGCGAATCCACCAGTCGAATCAGAACCGGGATAAACTTCGCAAAAATCCCACATCATGGGCACCGCTTGGCGACCAAAAGTATTACCAATCGTTTCTCGCGAGGGACCCCACCTACACAAACTTGAGCAATAGTCGGCCAGCCTTCATCTCTGTGCTGCGCAGGGGTGGCTGGGACTTGGCGATCATTTGGCAGCTGACGAGGAACTGGATAAGATCACGCCAGCATTGAGAGCACATCCGTTGGTTTTATTGGTCAGATATGAAATTTATGCGAAGGCCAAAAAGTGGGAGGGGGCGGCTGAAATTGCCGGCACACTCGTAAAACTGATGCCTGAACAATCATCTTTCTGGATCTGCTCAGCGTATGCAACCCGTCGAAAATTGGGTGGTGGAATTCCTGATGCAAAAAAGATTCTGTTGGAGGCTGAATCTAAATTTCCTTCCGAATATTTGATCCGGTTTAATTTGGCCTGTTACGAATGCCAGTCCGGAAATTTGAAGGAAGCGATGCAGTGGTTGGAGCAGGCGATTGATCTGGCCGGCAAAAAGGACATTCGGATGATGGCTTTGGATGACCCCGATCTTGAGCCTTTGTGGTGTCAGATTTCGGAGATTTGAGGCGGGCGTGGGCGTATTTTACCAGCTGACCGACTTCAGACACCGAGCTTCTGTCTGCAACCGTCAACTGCATTCACGTCCACACCAGCCACCCTTCAGCAGTTTCGTCCGGTTTGAGCCGATGTCAAGGTGGTCGGAGAAAATGGCACTGTGAAAAAGTTTATAAATCCACCGAGAAAAACTTCAATTAAAAAAATTTCTAAATCAGCCCTAATTTTCCAACATCATCACACACTAAAAATACGATCAAATACGGTTGTGTTTGTGGTAACTTTTTGTGGTAACTTGGAGGGTTACTTTTGTAAGTCATTGATTGAAAATATGGGGTGGCCGACGGGATTCGAACCCGCAACAACAAGCTCCACAAGCTTGGACTCTACCATTGAGCTACGACCACCAACCACTCTGCAAAGGATAATTTTTCAAACGCCGCGCGTCAAGTTTTGCATCATTGCCAACATCGCGCGCGCGCTTTAGGATTTCCGCGTTCATGTCCGAATACAAAGTCCAATTTGAAGTTTTTGAAGGCCCGCTTGATTTGCTGCTTTACCTCATCAAAAAAGAGGAGGTGGACATTTACGAGGTCAACCTCACCAAGCTCGCCACGCAATTCATCGCGCACATTGACCTCATGCGCGAATTCGATCTCGAAGTCGCCGGCGAATTCCTCGTGATGGCCTCGACGCTAATGTATATCAAGAGCCGCGAATTGCTGCCCGTCGAACAGCAGGTCGTTGTCGAAGGCGAGGACGAAGGCGAAGACCCGCGCTGGGAATTGATCCGCCAGCTCGTCGAATACAAAAAATTCAAGGACGCCGCCGCGCAATTGCAGGTGCGCGAAATCGCGCAGGAAAATATTTTTCCACGCCTGCCGGCAAAACTGGAATTTGAATCCGCCGCGCCTGCGCCGAAACCGGACGTTTCCATTTTCGACCTGCTCAACGCCGTCAACGGCGTGCTGCAACGCTTCAAAAAGCGCGAAGGCGACGCGCGCAACATTTTTGAGGATAAATGGACGGTCAGCGAAAAAATCGAGAGCATCCTGAAAGTCATTGCCGAGCGCGGCGGCGTGCGCTTCGCCGAATTGTTTGCGAGCGCCGCGAGCCGCGCGGAAGTCATCTGCACGTTTCTCGCGCTGCTGGAATTGATCCGGCTCAAGCAACTTGTCTGCGTCCAGCCCGAAGCGTTTGCGGAAATCGAAATCCGTCGCGCGGAAAATGTCGTGCAATCCGCTGAAATTCAAAAAACCGTTTCGGTTGCTCCAAACATAGAAAAGGAGTCGTCAATATGAAAACGGTCTTAACTGTTGGTGCGATTATTTGCGGCGTCATGGGTGTGTTTTTCATTCTTTTTTTCGTTTCCACTATTAGAAGCTTTGCGGAATCTTCGTCAGAAAATATACATGACTCGCGTGACTTATCTCCGCTCATAACCAGTGTGGCCTTTGCACTGCTTACATTTACGCCAGTGATTATGTTGACTCGATTTAAGGGAATTCAAATATCCGACTTACGTTTGACACTTATAGGTTTGACGGAGTTGATTGTTATCGGACTATTTTTAGCGATGGTGTTCCCGTCATCGTGAACATCATCAAAAATTATTGAATCATGGAACTTAAATTCATTCTCGAATCACTGCTGTTCTCCGCGCAAAAACCTTTGAGCGTGAAAGAACTTCGCGAAAGTTGAAAACTTTATCGGAAATCCAGCGGCAAATCGCGGCGGGCGAATTTGAATTCAGCCGCCACGCCTTTCGACGCGCGATTGAACGCAACATCGGCGAGCAGGAAATCCGCGACGCGGGCGCGCAGGCCGAGGCCATCGAGGATTATCCGCAGGACAAGTATTCGCCGAGCGCGTTGTTGCTGGGTTTCAGCGCCGCTGGACGAGCGCTGCATTTTCAAGTATCGTTTGCGGAGTCCGATTTGGCGAAAATTATCACAATTTATGAACCTGACCCGAAAGAATGGATTGAAAACCGGAGACGGAGGTAATCATGTTTAAGTGCCACGTCTGCGGCCACACCGCCGCCAAATCCGAGTTCGTGAACGAAGTTTTCACGATTGGAAATCGTCGCGTGCTCGTCGAACACATTCCCGCGCAGGTCTGCGAACATTGCGGCGAAGCAATTTTTTCCCGCGACACGACGGAAAACATCCGCCGCATGGTGCATGATTCAAAACGGCCAATCCGCACCGAGCCGCTGGATGTTTTTGCGATGGCGTAAAAATTATTTCGTCCGTCCGCTTAATTTTCATGGAATTAAAATTCATTCTCGAATCCCTGCTGTTCTCCGCGCAAAAACCTTTGAGCGTGAAAGAACTTCGCGACGTCCTCGCCAGCGCCGCCGAACACGAGGACGCCGACGCCACCGCCAAATCGCTCGCCAAAACCAAGGAGAACGACTTGACCGCCGCGCTCGAACAGCTCGCGCGCGAACACGAGGCTGCCGCGCGCAGTTACCGGCTCGCGTGCGTCGCCGGTTCGTGGCAATTCGTCACGCAGCCGGAATTTTCGCCGTGGCTGCGCGCGCTCGTCGGCGTGAAGCTTCGGCCGTCGCGGCTCTCGCAGCCCGCGCTCGAGACGCTCGCCATCATCGCGTATCGCCAGCCCATCACGCGCGCGGAGGTCGAGCAGATCCGCGGCGTGAACGTGGACGGCACGATGCAGACCATCATGGAACGTGGCCTCGTCGAGTCGGTCGGCCGCGCGGAAGTCGTCGGCCGCCCGAACACTTACGGCACGACGGCGCTGTTCCTTGAATATTTCGGCCTGCGCGGTCTGGAAGATTTGCCCGCCGCAGACGAACTCCGCCGCATCCCCGTCGAAAAACCGCCCGCGCCCGTCACGGCTGATCCCGGCCTGGCGACCACTCCGCCTGAACAATTGAAATTGGAAGAAACTGAGAAAGTGCAGAACGTGGAAAATGAAAATCTAAAAGCGGAACCGGAAAATTCGCAGTGAAATTTTCCGGCGTTGCGCGCCAGTTCAAATTGAAAAGTCGTCGGAGAAGATTTTTACGTTCTTCAACTCCACAAAAACCTGTTGGCCGGCCTTCAACTGCAACTGCTGAAATTCTTCCTTGCTCAATTGCGCGGTGAACTGGCCGCTGCCATCGAGCCGTTCCAATTCCAGGTTTGCGAGCGGCCCGGCGGCGTTGCAGCGGACGACGCGCGCGGGAAAAGTTTTCTGGCCGTTCGCCGCGCGTGTGATGCGGATGTCGTGCGGGCGCACAAACGCGATGGTGTCCGTGTCCGCCTCGCCAACGGTGGCGGAGACGTCAAGTTTTGAGTCGCCAATCGTCACCGCGCCGTCGCGCACGCGGCCGCTGAACAAATTCACGTTGCCGAGAAAATCGTAGACGAACGGCGAGGCCGGCTGGTCGTAAATTTGCTCCGGCGTGCCGATCTGCTCGATTTTGCCGTCGCGCAAAATCGCCACGCGGTCGGCGACTTCGAGCGCTTCCTCCTGATCGTGCGTGACAAACAGCGTCGTGATATGGATCTCGTCGTGCAGCTTGCGCAGCCAGCGGCGCAATTCCTTGCGGACTTTTGCGTCGAGCGCGCCGAACGGTTCGTCGAGCAGCAACACTTTGGGTTCCACCGCGAGCGCGCGGGCGAGCGCGACGCGCTGGCGCTGGCCGCCGGATAGCTGCGACGGAAATCTTTTGGCGAGCGGCTCAAGCTGGATGAGTTGCAATAATTTTTCCACCCGCGCGCGGATTTCATTTTCCGGCGGGCGCGTCGTCTTCGGGCGCACGCGCAGGCCGAACGCGATGTTTTCAAACACGCTCATGTGCCGGAACAGCGCGTAGTGCTGGAACGCAAAACCGGCCTTGCGCTCGCTCGCGGGAATCTGCGTCACGTCCTCGCCGTAAAACAAAACCTGCGCCGCGCCGGCGTTGTCGGGAAATTCCAAGCCGGCGATCGTGCGGAGCAAGGTCGTTTTGCCGGAGCCGGACGGGCCGAGCAGCGCGACGAGTTCGCCGGACTCGACCTTGAGGCTCACGTTGTCGAGCGCGGTGAAGGCGCCGAATTTTTTTATGACGTTTTTGACTTCGACGCTCATTTCAAATTCGTTAAATGGTTAAATCACGTTTCAATTTTGTTCTGCGCGGCGTTCTGGTGTTCCACCCACGTTTTCAGGCCCAGCGTGACGAGCGCGAGCAGCGCGAGCAGCGACGCGACGGCGAACGCGCCGGTGAAATTATAGTCGTCATACAGCGCCTCGATGTGCAGCGGAATCGTGTCTGTCTGGCCGCGAATGTGGCCGCTCACGACCGACACCGCGCCGAACTCGCCCATCGCGCGAGCGTTGCACAAGATCACGCCGTAGAGCAGACCCCATTTTATGTTCGGCACTGTGACGCGCCAAAAAGTCTGCCAGCCGCTTGCGCCGAGCACGCGCGCGGCTTCTTCCTCGCTGCGGCCCTGCGCTTGCATGAGCGGGATCAGTTCGCGCGCGACGAACGGGAACGTGACGAAGATCGTCGCGAGCACAATTCCCGGCACGGCGAAAATGATTTTGAAATTTTCCGCGTTCAGCCAGTTGGCCAGCCACGGAAATTTTGGATTGTCCGCCGTCAGATAAAGTCCCAGCCAGCCTTGCGCGCCAAAAACCAAGACGTAAATCAGGCCGGCGATCACAGGCGAAACGGAAAACGGCAGGTCAATCAGCGTGAGCAAAATGTTTTTGCCGCGAAAGTCAAACTTTGCAATTGCCCACGCCGCCGCCACGCCAAAAACACAGTTCAACGGCACGGCAATGGCCGCTGCGATCAGCGTCAGCCTGATGGCGCTCCAGGCCAGCGGGTCGCGCAGGGTTTGGAAATAAAATCCGATGCCCTTGGCGAACGCCTGCGCGAAGACAAACACGAGCGGCAGCACCAGAAACAGCACCAGAAACAACAACGCCGTGCCGATGAGCAGCCGGCGGACGGCGGGCGGCTCGTTCGTCGAGCGGCGTGGTGCGGGGCGCGGCGGGTGAAAGGTGGTGGCGACGGGCGTCATGCGAGGTTGGTCGTGTTGTAGCGGTTCGTCCACCATTGCAGGACGTTGATGGTCAGCAGCAGCACAAACGAGACGACGAGCATCACGACGGCGATGGCCGTGGCTTTTGAATAATCAAACATGTCCAGTTCCTGCATGATGACGACGGGCGTGATCTGCGTTTTCATCGGGATGTTGCCGGCGATGAAAATGACCGAGCCGTATTCGCCCAACGCGCGCGCGAACGCGAGCGCGAAACCCGTGAGCAGCGCCGGCGTGAGCATCGGGAAAATCACGCGCGAAAAAACCTGCCAGCGGTTCGCGCCGAGACTCGCGGCGGCCTCTTCCAGTTCCGGGTCGAGGTCTTCAAGAATCGGCTGCACCGTCCGCACGATGAACGGCAGACCGATGAACGTGAGCGCGATGAAAACACCGGTCTGCGAATTGGCCGCCTTGATTCCGAGCGGCACAAGCAACTGGCCGATCCAGCCGTTCTGGCTGTAAAGCGCGGCCAGCGTGATGCCGGCCACGGCGGTCGGCAGCGCGAACGGCAGGTCCACCAGCGAGTCCACGATTTTTTTTCCGAAAAATTCATAGCGCACCAGCACCCACGCGACGATCAATCCAAAAAATGCGTTGACCAGCGCCGCCAGGAACGAAGCGCCGAACGTCAGCCGATACGAGGCCATCGCCGTGGGCATGGTGATGGTGTGCCAGAATTGCGCCCAGGTCAGCGTGCTGGTTTTCCAGAACACTGCCGCCAGCGGGATCAGCACAATGAGCCCCAAATAAAAAAGCGTGAAGCCGAGCGACAATCTGAAGCCCGGCAACACGCGGATTTTTTTGGGACGGGACAAAAATGTTGCCACAGAAAAAAGGCGATTTCGGTCAAAACAAATGACTATTAAACAGGTCGCATATTGGTGCGCGTCTTAAGCCGAGTCAAGTTGTTACTTTAGTTTAATTATACCTTGCGGTTCCAAGGCATTCTTGCCAGCAACAAGCCCATGCCGCAAAAATCGGTGACGCCGGCGAAAACCAGACCGGCGCCGACGAAACCCGCAAGCCAGATGAAATTGTAATTTACAAAATGCGCCAGCAAAACGCCCGCGAACACAATCGCGCCTGCCGTGATGCGCACCTGCCGTTCAAGGCTGATGACTTTCACCGCGCCCCGCGTCACCGGAAGATTTGCATCAATCCACGCGAGTGTCCCGCCCTCGACAACGACGGGTTGCGTGAAACCTTCCCGCGAAAATTTTTCCGCCGCCTTCGTCGCGCGCTGGCCGCTGCGGCAGAGCAGATAAACTGGCTGGTTCTTTTCAAGTTGCAATGAGCTTGGTTTTAATTCGTCCAACGGAACGCTGCGCGCCTGCGGAACATGAACTTCCGCGAATTCCACCGGCGTGCGCACGTCAATGACCGATGCCGACGGCTCCGCGGTGAGAATTGATTGAAGTTCCCCCGGTAAAATTGTTTTCATAGATTCGGAATCCTACCACGCAATCAACTGCGTTTCAAAGTGCGCAACGCCAGCACCAGCGCGTCCACTTCCTCGCGCGTGTTGTAAAATGCCAGCGACGGACGGACGCTGCTTTCCAAACCAAAATGGCGGATGGCCGGCAGCGCGCAATGATGTCCGGCGCGGACGGCGATGCCATTTTTGTCGAGATGTCGCGCGACACTTTCGTTCGGCACACCGGGAATGACAAACGACAAGACGCTCGCCTTGGTCGTCGCCGTGCCAATCGGTCGCAGACCGGGAATCGTCGCGAGCGCCTGCGTCGCGTATTCGAGCAGGGCGTGTTCGTAAGCGGCGATTCCGGGAATACCAACTTTGAACAAATAATCAATCGCCGCGCCCATGCCGACGACGCCCGCGATATCCGGTGTACCAGCTTCAAATTTTTCCGGCGCGTGTTGGTAAACGGTTTTTTCAAAGCGCACATCCTTGATCATGTGACCGCCGCCCTGCCATGGCGGCATGGCTTCAAGCAATGCGGTTTTGCCGTAGAGAGCGCCGATGCCGGTCGGCGCAAAAATTTTGTGGCCGGAGAAAACATAAAAATCCGCGTCGAGCGCAGAAACATTCACCGGCAAATGCGGCGTGGATTGCGCGCCGTCAATCAAAACCGGCACGCCGCGCGCGTGGGCGAGCGCGATGATTTGCTCGACGGGATTGATCGTGCCGAGCGAATTGGAAACGTGCGCGACGGAAACGAACTTCGTCTTGCCGGTAAGCAGTTTTGCATACTCTTCCAAAATCAATTCGCCGCGATCATTGATCGGAATGACTTTGACGACCGCGCCGGTTTGCTCGGCGAGCAACTGCCACGGCACGATGTTCGCGTGATGCTCCAGTTCGCTGACGATGATTTCATCGCCTGCGCCGATATTTTTTCTGCCGTAACTTTGCGCGACGAGATTGATGGCTTCAGTGGTGCCACGGACGAAAACAATTTCCTTCGCGTCGGCTGCGCCGAGAAATTTGCGGACTTTTTCGCGACCGGCCTCGAACAATTCCGTCGAGCGCGCAGCGAGCGCGTGCGCGGCGCGGTGGATGTTGGAATTGTCGCGGCTGTAAAATTGCGAGGTCGCGTCAATCACGGCCTGCGGCTTGTGCGTGGTGGCGGCGTTGTCGAGCCAGATGAGCGGCTTGCCGTTGACGAGCTGATGCAGCGCGGGAAAATCCCGGCGAACGCCTTCAATGTCGAACTTCGGAATCGGCGCGGCGTTTTTCGGATACGATTGGCAAGACGCCGGCGATTTGCCGGATGCCTGGCTGCCTTGCAGAAAATAATATTCCGGCGCGGCGACCGATTCAGCTTCGGGCAATCCGAGCAGCGGATTTCCGTTCGCGGTTTTCGTGTCCTGTTTGTTGCCTTGCGGACGATACGCGCCGTTGCAGCGCGGTTCGCCAAACGCGTAGCTGTCGCCGGAATCCGGCGCGTGCGCGCCCGACGGCGTTGCACTCGATTGTGATTTTTCTTCGCCTGACAATTTTGGCGCGGCGGGTTGCGCGCTCGGATGCACCGGCGGCACACCGGAACTTGGGTCATTGCCCGACAGGTCGGGCAATTTTGAAACGCTGGGAATTTCCGACGGCAGCGATGGCGTCACGGTCGGACGCGCGCCGCGGGCGAATCCCGAAAACGCCTCGCCCACCAAGCGCGCGACGAGATCGTTGTGCGCGGCTTCGCCCGCCGCCGGTTCGGCGACGGGCGACGCGGCGTCACTATTTGGAGCCGTAGTCATAATAATTATTCACCACGACGTTGTCCAAACGCGCAATGGAATCCGTGGTCAAAACGGCGGCGGAGAAATAACGCGTGACCAAATGCGACGCGATGGAATTTTCGTTCGTGCCCATGTAGCGCACGGACAGGCCGGGTTCGACTTCGCCGGTCACGCCGGTTTTTTGCAGACCGACGACGCCTTGTTCGGCTTCGCCCACGCGGAGCAACAAGATGCTGGAAGAATTATTTTTAACTTCGAGTTTGTTGCTCGGAATCAGCGGCACGCCGCGCCAGGTGAGAAATGGTGAACCGAAAAGATGGACAGTCGGCGGTGGAACTCCGCGTTTTGTGGCTTCGCGACCGAACGCGATGATCGCCTTGGGATGCGCGAGAAAAAACGCGGGCTTTTTCCAGACGAGGCCGAGTAGTTCGTCCAAATCATCCGGCGTCGGCGAACCTTTGCGCGTCTTGATGGTTTGCGACGGGTCCACTTCCTTGAGCAAACCGAATTCAGAATGATTGATGAGTTCCCATTCTTCGCGTTCCTTCACGGCTTCGACGGTGAGACGGATTTGTTCGCGCAACTGGTCAATCTTGTTGCTGTAAAGATCGGTCACGCGCGTGTGCGTGCGGAGCACGGTTTGAATTGTGCTCAAGTGATACTCGCGCGGGTCTTCGTCGTAATCCACGAAGGTCGTCGGCAATTTCGGTTCGCCGCCGTCCACGGTGAGCAAATCCACTTTGCCCTCGCCGAATTCGTTCGCGGGCTTTCCCTTCGCGGCCTTGGCGACGCGGTTGACGCGATAAACGCCGCCGTCCACGTCCACCCATGGCAACAGCTTATGCAGCCAGCGCGGCGTGATCTCCGTGAATTGCGGGACGGTGACGGTGGCGGTGGCGAGATTGCGCGCGGCGGTGGCGCTCAAGCTCAAGTGGGGGTCGTTGGTTTCTTTGCTCATGGTTTATTTTGGTTGTTGGTGAATGAAAAATTCAAAGGACATCGCCAGCAACGCCCTGGCCGCTCACAAGTTGGGCGCGTAGGCGATGAATTTGTTGTATTCGAGCAAAATGGTCTGGAGCGCCGCGACAAACGCGAGCTCCTTCAAATACTCCGGCGGCGTGGCCGGCGTTTCCAGGATGATTTCAAACGGGCGCGGACGCACTTTCGGCGGCGCGGACAAAGTGCCTTCGTAACTGTCGCGGATGATGCCGTTGCGCGCGGCGAAACCGTCAATGACGGGACGCCCGTCGCGCGGCAGAAATTTTTCGGCGGCCTGCAATGCGGGTTTGATCAAATCCTTGGTCAGCGTCGCGCCGCCGACAAATCCGTAAAAGCCGTCGCTCGTGTCGTCCGTGTGCAGCGAGATGATTCCCTGGAACGAACGCGATTGCAATTCGGCCTGAAGCAGCTTGACCTCCGGCTCGGCGGAATTTTTCCAGAACTCGCGGTTCAAATCTTTTCCGCCGCGCGAAAATCGCGTGCCGTCCTCGAAGCCGGTCGGATTGCAGACCGGATAAAACGACAGATAATAACCGGCGGCCAGTTCAGGTTTCGCTTCCAGCAGCTTGATGAACTGGACAACCGCGTGTGAACCTTCCGGCTCGTCGCCGTGGACGCCGGCAAAAATGCCGACGCGGATCGGCGTGTCGCCGCCCTTTGGGCCGACGAACAAATAACGCGGCAGTTCGTAACTTTCGCCGCCGAAATCAAAACGCGCGTCATGGTTCGCCACCAGGTTGGGCGAAGTCGCGGCGATTTTTTCCAGCGGCGCAATCAGGTCGGCGATGGAGCGGCGTTGCGCGCGCGATGCGGCGGCGGCGTGTTTGATGGGAGCGTTGGCGATGTTCATCGGATTTTATTTTGCTTTCGGTTTTCCTCGCAGGCGGCGGCTTGTGGACGCAAGCCGCCGCCCGCTTCGGAGGAACCACGAACTAGTTTTGTGGCTGGAAGATCTGGTCGAATACGCCGCCGTCGGCGAAATGGGTTTGCTGCGCCTTGGCCCAGCCGCCAAATTCCTGGTCAATCGTGACCAGTTTCAGTTGCGTGAAATTGGCGGCGTATTTTGCGGCGATGGTTTCGTTGCGCGGACGATAGAAGTTCTTCGCCGCGATTTCCTGGCCGGCGTCGGAGTAAAGATAATTCAAATACGCCGTGGCCACTTCCGTCGTGCCGTGGCGTTTCGCATTTTTGTCAACGACCGCGACCGGCGGCTCGGCCAAAATGCTCAACGGCGGCGTGACGATTTCAAAATTGTCCGAGCCAAATTCCTTCAACGCGAGGTGCGCCTCGTTTTCCCACGCGAGCAGCACGTCGCCGATGCCGCGCTGCGCGAACGTGACGGTCGAGCCGCGCGCGCCGGAATCCAGCACCGGCACATTTTTGTAAAGTTTGGCGATGAAGGCGCGCGCCTTCGCGTCGTCATGCCCGTAAGTTTCCAGCGCGTAAGCGTAGGCCGCGAGATACGCCCAGCGCGCGCCGCCGGAAGTTTTCGGATTCGCCACGACCACGCTCACATCTTTTTTCACGACATCGTCCCAGTCCTTGATGCCCTTCGGATTTCCTTTGCGCACGAGGAAAACAATCGTCGAGGTGTAAGGCGTGCTGTCGTTGGGCAGGCGACTTTGCCAGCCGGCGGGCAGCAACTTCGCCTGTTGCGAAATCGCGTCAATGTCGTAAGACAGCGCAAGGGTGACGACATCCGCCTCCAGCCCGTTGATGACGGATTGCGCCTGCTTGCCCGAACCTCCGTGCGATTGCGAGACGTTCACGTCATCGCCGGTTTTCGCCTTCCAGTATTGGGCGAAGGCGGCGTTGTATTCCGCGTAAAGCTCGCGCGTCGGGTCGTAGGAGACGTTGAGCAGTTTGATTTCCTTCGCGTTCGCAGAAATGACGACCGCCGCCAGCAGAATTTTCAAAAAAGTTTTCATGGTTGTAAAAAATTAGCCCGGTCAAAATGCCAGTTGCAGGCGGGTGAAAACGGCGTTTTCCGGCTGCTTGGTGACCGCGCCCGTGCTGCCGCCGCTGAACGTCGTGCGCGAATAGCTCGCGTTGGCGCGGATGTTTTTGTTGAGATACCAGTTCAGCCCGACCGACCACGCGCGCGCCGCCGAAGCCGAGGTGCTGCTGGTGGCAAACGTCGGAAACGCCGCCGAGTCAATGTCCAGTCCGGCGTAGCGCGCGACCAACTGCCACGCGCCCCACTGGCCGTTGTGCAGGTCAAACGGATGCCGTGGCGTGACGCCGTTGTAGGAGGCGTCCTCGCCCGTGAGCAGCCATGAGCCGGAAATTTCCCAGGCCTTGTTCCGCAAATCGGCGGAATTGCCGGCGGTGTTGGCGACCTGCTGGTCGGAAATCACATATTCGCCCAGCAGACCGAACGGCCCGTAATAATAGTAGGCTTGCGGCGAAAGCCGCCAGTGCGTGCCATTCGCAAACACGCCGGTGGCGTAGGTGAAAAACTTTTGCTGGCCATCCGTCGCATAACCCGGCGTCAGTCCCGTGCCCACCGTGGTCGCCGTCGCGCGATCCACCTCGTAGCTGCCGCCCGCGACGAAACCCAATCCCTGCAGCCACGCCACGCCCGAAGTTTTCCACGGTTGGGCAAAAACGCGACCGGCAAACGCCTTGTTGTCGTCGTAATCCGAGTTCGTCGTCGTGCTGTTGTAATCCGGCGAACCGTCGAAAATGCCGCCGGCATAACTGAGCGCGCCGCCGAACAAATCGCCGTGCAGCTCAAAACCCACGTCGCGGTTCGGCACCAGGTCCGTCGCCAGCGAGCGCTCGTTGAAGGACGTGACTGCATCGGGTTGCAACTGTTCCAAGCCGACCGGCGATTTGAATTTACCCGCCTCCAATTGCAGCGCCGGAATGTAACGGTAATTCAAATAGGCGTCCTGAATTTGCACCGTGTTGCCGCCAAAATCCGGCACGAACAGAAAATCAAAATCACGGAACACCGTGCCTTGCAAAATCGGCCGCGCGCGGCGGAGCAGCAGGGTGTCATTGCCCCGGATGCCGCCATCCGCCGGAAACGTCCGGCTGTCCACCTGCAACAGCCCATGTAGTGAAATCGAAAAATTCGTGTCGGCGGAACTGAACGTCGCCCCGCCCGCTCCGATGGTCAGGCGCGGCTGCGTCTTGCTCGCGGCGGCGGCGGCTTCTTGATCCAGCTCGCGCTGCCGGGCCACCACGCGGATTTTCTGGTCGAGTTCCTGAACCTCCGCTGATTGCTGATCCGTCCCGCGTTCCTTTTCCAGCGTGCTGACTTTTTCTTCAAGCGCCTGAACCGCCTTTTTCAAGGCCGCAATTTCTGCGGCCTCGGCGGCGTTTGCAGTTGCGCCATCGGCGTTGTAGGCAGGAACCTCAACCGGCGCGGCACCGGCGGAGTTCGTGACCGCGCCATCATCCGCCAACGCGGCGAAGGCAAATTGCACGCCAGCCAGGATGACCAGCAGTTTCCAGTTCAGCTTTGTTTTTTTGTTCGGTTTCATTTTGCTTTGCGCCTCCGTTTGACGGTTGGCGTCGGGTTTTGTTTTTTTGACTTCCAGTTTTCTGGTTGCTTTTAATTGCGACTATTTTTGTCGTTATTAAATTCGGGCAAAAAAATTTCAAACTAACGCGCCAGAATCACTAAAATTCCCACACTTATTCGGTCAATCATCTGACTTGCTGAATTTTAATTAACGACTTTTATTGTCGTTATTATGTGCCTCTAAAAATTTTAGTCAACAGATTTTTTACAAAAAATTTTAGATGCCTTCGCCGCCGACAAAACCGGTGGAAATCTCCAGTTTGGAAACGGGTGAAATCTTGGCGACATCCGCGAGGGTTGATTTGTCCATCACGCCGGCGACGTAATTCCGCGCGTCGAGAAAAACCCGGCGAAAGCGGCAGACTGATTCCTGCGAGCAGCGCTGGTAACCCGTGACCGAAACACAATCAATCGGGGCAAGGATGCCGTCGAAATGACGCACCACTTCGCCCATCGTGATTTTGGCCGGATTTCTGGCCAGCACATAGCCGCCGCGAATCCCCGCCACGCTGTCCACCCAGCCTTGGGATTTGAGCGCGAGCATGATTTGTTCGAGAAACCGTTTGGGAACGTCATTGCGCCGCGCGAGTTCGCGGATGGGAATGGGCACGCCGCCAAAATGATCCACCAGCGTGAAAAGCGCCCGCAACGCGTAGTCGGTTTTCTTTGAAATTCGCATTCCAAACAACGATAGGCAAAGTCGGATTTAAGTCAAGGGCGGCTGCATCGTGAATTTTTCCGCCGCGTCCGGTTAACCGACAATCCGACCGCCTTCGTTGAGGAAGATGCCCTTGAAATTCATCTCCAAAGCCTGCGGATTGGAAGCTTTTGCCAAAGCTTCTTTTTCGGTGACGCGCCCGGCCTTGACGAGATTGAACAGGCACTGATTGAAAGTAATCATGCCGTCGTCCGAGCCGGTCTCGACGGCGGCGGACAACTTGTCCAGCCGGTTGTCTTCAATCATCTTTCTGACGACCGGCGAATTGATCATGATTTCCAAGGCCGGTGTCATTTTGCCTTCCACCGTCGGCACCATGCGCTGGCAGACCACGCCGCGCAACGTGCCGGCAAGCTGGCGGCGAACCTGTTCGCGGTCGTCCGCCTTGAAGAAATCCAAAACGCGCGTGATGGCTTGTGCGGCCGTCGTCGTGTGCAGCGTGGACATCACCAGATGCCCGGTGTCCGCCGCACTCATCGCGGCGGTGAAGGTGACGGCGTCGCGCATTTCGCCAAGCATGATGATGTCGGGATCCTGGCGCAGGACGTGTTTGAGCGCGCCGTGAAAATTCGCGGTGTCGAGGCCGATTTCGCGCTGCTCGATGACGGATTGGTTGTCTTCAAAAACAAACTCAATCGGGTCTTCGAGCGTGATGATGTGTTTTTTGAAATTGCTGTTGATGTGCTCGATCATCGCGGCGAGCGTCGTGGATTTGCCGGAGCCGGTCGAGCCGGCGACGAGCACGATGCCGCGCGGCGATTCCGCGATGGACTTGATTTGGTCCAGCAAGCCAAGCTGCGCAAAGCTGGGCACGGTGGCTTTGACGTGACGCATCGCCAGCGCCCAGGAACCGCGCTGTTGAAACAGGTTCGTGCGGAAGCGGCCGACATCGGGAAGCAGGTAGGAAAAATCCACCTCGCGCTCGTCGTCCAGCCGCTTCTTCAAATGCACGGGGACAATGTTTTCGACAATCTTGTTCATCCATTCCACCGTGGGAAACGGGCATTCGACGGCGACCAGCTCGCGGCTGATGCGGTAAATCACCGGCGTCCCGATTTTCAGGTGCACGTCTGACGCGCCGCCGTCCACGGCGGTCTTCAAAATTTTGTTAAAAAGTTCCATGCGCGTAAAATAATTCATTCCGCGCCAAACACCAGCCGAGAAAATTTTTTACGCGCGCAAGTTTTTTCGTGTGTTTCGGGGGTTTCGTGGTTAGAAATCTGCCATGTCAAATTACAAAATCGGCATCATCGGCGGCAGCGGGCTGTATCACATCGAAGGTTTTACCAACCAGAAATGGGTTCAGGTCAAAACGCCGTTCGGCGCGCCGTCGGACGAATTTCTCACCGGCGCGCTCGCCGGCCGCGAAGTGGTTTTTCTGCCGCGTCACGGACGCGGCCATCGGATTTTGCCAAGCGAGCTGAACCATCGCGCGAACATTTGGGCGATGAAAAAACTGGGGGTCGCATGGATCATCAGCGTGAGCGCCGTCGGCTCGCTGCAAAAAAAATACGCGCCGTGCGACATCGTTTTGCCCGACCAGTTTCTTGACCGCACCAAGCGCGATTTTGAACACACTTTTTTTGGACGCGGCATCGTCGGACACGTCGCCTTCGCCGATCCGATTTGCGAGGAACTGCGGCAAATTATTTTGAAAACCGCGCGCGGCTTGAAAGCAAAAGTCCACGACGGTGGAACGTATGTCAACATGGAAGGGCCGCAATTCAGCACGCGCGCCGAGTCGCTGTCGAATCACAAGCTCGGTTACGATGTCATCGGCATGACCAATCTCGGCGAAGCCAAGTGCGCGCGCGAGGCCGAGATCGCCTACGCGACGATGGCGATGATCACCGATTACGATTGCTGGAAAGTGGACGAGGCGCATGTCACCGTGGAAATGGTGATTGCGAATTTGATGAAAAATGCCGCGACCGCGAAGGCCATCGTCGCGAAAGTGATTCCGCAAATTCCCGCCGAGCCGAACTGGCCGTGCCATTCTGCGCTGAAGAACGCGATCATGACCGACCGCAAAGTTTGGCCGAAGAAAACTGTCGCCGAGCTGAAGCCGATTATCGCAAAGTATCTCTGACGTCAGGCCATGAAACTCAATCATCCAGCGCTGGTGGAACTCCTGCAACGCGCCTACTCCGCCGAGAAGGCCGCCGCGTTCGCCTACATTGGCCACGCCGCCTCGCTCAAGAATCCCGCAGCGAAGGCGGCGGTGAAACAGATTGAAGACGACGAATGGGGCCATCGCCGCAATGTCCTCGCCATCATGCAGCTTTACGACATTCCCGTCTCACGTTTTTTCGAGATCAAGTTCCACATCATCGGGCGCATCATTTCCGCGAGCTGTCATGTCATCGGCTGGTTCATGCCGTATTTCTTTGCCGGCAAATTGGAGAGCGGCAATGTTTGCGAATATTTCGTGATGATGAAATATTTTCACGCGCTCGGCATCCGGCAGCACGACGAAATTCTTTACGAGATGGGCATCAAGGAAAAGGAGCACGAAGTTTATTTTCTGGAGCAGATCAAGGACAGCAAATGGTTGCCTTGGTTTGAGAAAATTTTTTCCTGGGGCAAACAAACCACCGCCAACGACGTGGATCTCGCGGACAAACGGCCGGTGGAAACCTCCAGCCAGTATTGCAAGACCTTCAAGGCGCACGAGGTCGAAGCTGCCAATCGTCGGGCCAAGGTTGATTGAATTTGTCTCCGTGGCAAAATTATTATTGCCCTCGTCTCAAACCAGCGGATAATCGCCGCCATTAAGGAACACAAGCCGACCTGAACCGCTAATTATGAAAACTATTTTCCCTTTCGCTTTTGCCGCCGCTGTTTTGATTTTCACCGGCTGCAAAAGCAACGACTGCGCCATTTGCTCCAAACCGTTGCCGGTCGTTTCACCCGTTGCACCAGCCATGGCCAACGCAACCGCCACCAATTCCATTCCGCCGCGCGAAAAAGACCCCGGCCTGCGCAAGTCCACTTACATCCCGCGCGTTTATCCCGTGGACGAACGCGGCTTCTCGCCCGTGGACAAGGCGCTCGCCAAGGCCTATGCGCGCGAAGACCTCGTGACGAACGACGACGAAGGTTCGTTGAATCCTTTCGTCCTGAAAGTCATCACCGGCTATCCGCTCGACGGTTCGTATCAATATCATTGCAGTTGGAAACCGTGGGAATACGACATCTACAACGGCGTCACGCAGGATCAATGGTATCGCGGCATGGTCGTCGCCAAGGCGTATCCCGACGGCTCGCGTTGCAGTTATTGCTGCGGCTTCACGTTTGAAGTTTTTATTCGCGCGATGAAGTTGCGCAACATCCAGAACGGCCTCGACCCCGATGATTTCAACGGCATGACGTTCAACGATCTCTTCAACGCGCTGCAACTTTGGTATATCGAAGGCAAAGGCGATTCCGAAGCGCGCGCCATCACGAGCTACGGCCTCGGCACGACGATCACAAATTTTGACGACGCGCGCCCCGGCGATTTCGTGAGTTACAGCACCACGCCGAGCGGCGGACATTCCGTGATTTTCCTCGGCTGGCTGCGCGACGACGCGAAGGACACGAATAAAATCACCGGCTTCAAATATTTTTCCTCGAACCTTTCCGGCAACGGCCTCGGTTACGCGCAGACGCATTTCAGCGACTCCACGCGCAACGGCCACGGCGTGCTGCGAAATTACGTCAACATCGGCCACGTCGGCGCGATCAAAGATTACCGCCCGTTCAACCGCGCCGAAATCCCCGCGCGCAACGCCTACGCGCCCACGCAGCCGACCCACGTCATTTATTTGCCCGCGCCGAAGTGAACAAACGCGCCCTCATCCAGAAAATCGTCGCGCGGCTCACGGAGGAATTGCAGGTCTATTTCCGCGCCGCGCAATTTTCCCGCGCCGAGGCCACGCACGAATCCAGCAAGGCCGAGAGCAAATACGACACGCGCGGCCTCGAAGCCTCCTATCTCGCGCGCGGCCAGTCCAAGCAGGCGGCGGAACTCGAAGCCGCCATCGCCGAGTTTGAAAAACTGCCCGCGAAAAAATTCGGCCCGGACGAACCCGTCGGCCTCGGCGCGCTGGTGGAACTCGAAACCGGCGGCGAAAAATTATTTTATTTCCTCGGCCCGCGCGCCGGTGGCACCGAAATTTTGCACGACCAAAAGGAAATCCTCGTCATCACCCCGCAATCGCCGCTGGGCGAGCAGCTCATGGGCAAAAAAACCGGTGACCAGCTGCCGCTCACCTTCGGCGGCGCAAAACAATCCGCGAAAATTCTGCGGGTGGAATGACGCCATCGCCTCGCGAACACTGCCAGTCAGAGCGCAACGCCGGATGAACCGCTGCAAACCGTCGTGGAAAATCGGCGGCGCAAAGTTGACAAGCTTGGAAGCAATTGTTATATGTAACTCCATGAGCAAAGTTACATACACGGTTTCCGAGGCGCAGGCGAACCTGCCGGGGCTTTGCCGGGCGGGACGGCGGTTTGTGATTTCCCGGCGGGACAAACCGGTCTATGTCGCCATGCCGCTGGAAGATTACGACGCGCTGCTCGAAACGATGGAATTGTTGAGCGACCCGACGGCGATGAAAACCTTGCGGGCGGCCAAGGCGGGCAAGCTGGCTTACAAGGAACTGAATCTGGCCGATGAAAATTTCGGCCTCTGACCAGGTGCAGCGCTGGCTCGTCGCGCTGCCGCCGGAAACCAAAAAGCGCGTGCGCACCGCGTTGCGCGGACTTCAAAACGGGCGTGGCGACATCAAGGCGTTGCACAGCGAGCTGGAGGGATTTTGCCGGCTGCGGATTGACGGGCTGCGGATTGTCTATTCGCAACATCGCGGGCGGATCATCCGGCTGGAATACGCCGACAGCCGCGACGTGGTTTATGAAACCTTCCTGAAAGTTCTGCACGAACGCAAAATGCAAATCCTGCCGCCAGCCTGACCCGGAATGGATTGGATTGAAGCCGGAGGAATCGCTGGAAAAATGTGTGCGAAAAATTGCCGAAACGTTTTTGAAGTCGCGGAGCGACGAACGATAATAGCCCACGGTGAAACCGTGGGTAAATTGCACCCGACATGACAAGCTCCGGCAGGAGCGGCAGAGAAATTATTTGGTGCGATTGTTTTCTGTCGCCCCTGCCGGGGCTGGTGATTTTGTTCCACTAAACCCACGGTTTCACCGTGGGCTACTATCTGCCGCGCCTCCGGCGCTGCACGCGGCAATTTGCCAAGCGGGAAGTGACGTTGGTTCCGCCGCCAGCCTGACCCGGAATGGATTGAATTGAAGCCGGATGAATCGTTGGAAAAATGTGCGATTAGAAATTTTTCTGCGTTACTTGGCTGACGCCGCGTTTTCTAAATCTTTGCGAACTTGCCAAACCTGCACCGCGCGAACATCCATTTGCAAATATGAAGACATGAATCCCGTGAACTGTTGCCTTAAGTCTTGCAAGACGCGCTCCTTGTAAGCAACCACACGATTATCCCATTTTGCTTTTACAGCTTTTGCAACCAACTTTGCTGCGCCCGTAGTTGCTACTGTTCCGCCAGTTAATGAAACCGCATGGCTTGCATTGCATCCGAGCATACTTGAACAAAGCCCCACACCACCTGCAGCTAGCAATGACCCAATCAAAAAAGGATTCGTTGAAACTAATCCGGCTGATGCTTGAAGAGCCGCATAACGGCGAGTTTTTTGAGCTTTCCGAATTTGCTCATTGATAGAACCAATTTCTCCAATCAATTTGCCCAAGGAAATTTTTCCATCTTGCGTGTGAGAGTTTTCAGCAAGCTCCCTCACAATTTTTGTCAATTTTGGTTTATGCGGTAGCACAATTCCAATATATTTTTCAGGTGACATATTAGTTGGAATCGTGATCTCAAGATTTTCTGCTATCAAATGTTCAACAGAGGGCAGTAATCCGCCGTCATTAGGATTGAGCTGCAACCCAAACTTGCAAGCAGCTTCAAACTCATCGGCGTCTAATGTAGGTGATGCCTTAAAAATTTCCGCAGTCCGTAATTGCTTAAGAATGGAAGACATTTCTTTGAGTTGCTCCATTTTCTTAAAATTCTTCTGTTTCGCAGCAAGGCAGAATTGTTCAATGAGTTCGGAATCGGTTTCGCGGCAAGGAAATAAATTGTGAAAAAATCTATCTGTGACACGAGCTACGGGATTTTCATTGTTATCCTGAAAACCTTTGAAGATTTCTTTGTCAAAACGTTTTCCAAGACATCCATGACAGAGAAGACTTTCGTGAGTCGCTACGGTTGTCTCTTGAAACAACCGATATTCCGGGTATGACATATGAGGGTAACGTAGCAATTTTTTAAGCACGGAAGCCTTGTAAAATTTATAGCTACCGATCAGAACTGGGATTACCTGCCCTGTCTCAAGCAATGGTGTTACAAGTTTTTCATCGAATGGACAACGTGAACACAATTGAACAAATATGCGGTCATGAAAGGGAAACGAAATAAGAATTTCTTTTGGATTAAAGCCAGGGATAGTTACTTTTTCTAGACCAAGAGAACTGATAACAGAATTATATCGAAAAAGTTTTGCGTGGGAAATTTCGCCGGAATTATTCCACTTGTCATATAACTCGGATACTCTGGCAGTTTCGTCACGCGCCAATATAATTTTGTTTATTGATTTCATTTTGTTGGCTTCTTGGCTTGAAGTTATTTTAGAAAATTACATTGGCTTCAATTCAGTTTTCCCTCGGCCTTTTGACGACGACTTCAATTTGGGATTTGTTTTTCGCGATCATGTTCGCTGGCAAGATGCCGCGCCAGAAAACGTTCGGGTAAATCACCGCGCTGCGGCCGAGGATGCTGCCGGGGTTCAGCACGGCGTTGCAGCCGGCTTCCGCGCCGTCGCCCAGCAGCGCGCCGAACTTGCGCAGGCCGGTGTCGAAGGGCGCGCCGTCCACTTCCACAAAAATATTTCCCGGCGTCATTTTGAGATTGGAAATCTTCACGCCCGCGCCGAGGTGCGCCTTGTGGCCGAGGATGGAGTCGCCGACGTAATTGAAGTGCGGCACCTGCGCGCCGTTGAAGAGCAGCGCGTTTTTCAGCTCGGAAGAGTTGCCCACCACGCAATCGTCGCCGATGAGGACGTTCTCGCGAATGTAGGCGTTGTGGCGGATCTGGCAGTTCTTCCCGATGATGGCCGGCCCTTTGATGAGCGCGCCGGGTTCAACAATCGTTCCCTCGCCGATGATGACGCGGTCGCCGATGCTCGCGCCGGGAAAACGTTTCGGCGGATTTTGCCTCGGCACTTGCGCGAGGCGGGGTTCAATTTTCTTGAGCGCGTCCCACGCGAAGTTGCCGCCGCCGAAGATGACGGCGTGCTCGGTTTGCGTGAGGTCAAATAAATCGGCGGCCTTGAACATGCCGGCAACTTAAAGGAAACGCGTGCCGGGGCAAAGTGAAATGGCACGGGCCGGTCATTTATCCGGTTTCCCCGATTTTTGTTCCACGTTTTCCAACCGGAACTTTTGCCTGAAATTAACTGTCAGTGTGCATCCGCCGACGGCGCGGCGGGCGTTGCCACTTTTCGCAACAATGGGACGAGCATCGTGGCGATGGCCAGACAAACTCCGATGGCCAGAAACGCATCGGCGAAAGTTTGCACCTGCGCCTCGCGGTAGGTCAGCGACCAAAGTTGTTTGAGCGCCGCCGTGTGGCCGTGAATAATGTCGCCGCCGTTGATCGCTGCGAAGTGCGCGCCGACTTGTTGCAACCATTGCTGCATCGCTGCGTTGGTCGCGTTGAGATGTTCGGCGAGCCGGAGAAAATGCAGGTTAGTCCGGTCGTTCAAAATCGTGGCGCAGACGGCGATGCCGATCGCGCCGCCGAGATTGCGCATCATGTTGAACAGGCCGCTCGCGTATTTGAGCCGCGCGGGCGACAGGCTGCCCAGGCCGAGCGTCACGGCGGGCGCGACGACGAAGACTTGCGGGAAACCGCGCAGGATTTGCGGCACGAGCAATTCGCGCCAGCCCCAGTCGTGCGTGATGAAACTGAAATTCCACATGGACAGCCCGAAGCACGCCAGGCCGGCCATCATCAGCCAGCGCGTGTCGAATTTGCGCGCGAGCAAAATGTAAATCGGAACTCCGACCAGCGAGGCCGCGCCCGTGGACGCGATCGCTACGCCGGTTTGCCACGCGTTGTATCCGCGAACGTAGCCGAGAAACAGCGGCGTCAAAAAAATCGTCGCAAAAATTCCCACGCCGGTGACGAACGACAAAATGCAGCCGAGCAGAAAATTGCGGTTGCCCAGCGCGCGAAGGTCAACTACGGGATTTGCGAACGTGAGGCTGCGGATGATGAATAAAATTCCCGCCGCGACGGCAATCAATGTGAAAATGGTGATGGTCGAATCGTCAAACCAGTTCCACCGCGCGCCTTCTTCCAAAACATATTGCAAACTGCCCAAGCCGACTGCCATTAAAGCGATGCCGAAATAGTCCGCATCTTTCAGCAGCGAGAAATCCGGTTCGTCAATCTTGACGAGAAATGGAATTGAAATGGCGACCGCGATGCCGGGAATTAAATTGATGTAAAACAGCCAGTGCCAGTTCAACGTGTCCGTGATCCAGCCGCCGATGACCGGGCCGAGCGTCGGCGCGACCGACGCGATCGTGCCGATGACGGCGGCGGAATAAACGCGGCGCGTTCCCTGAAAATAATGGAACGACGAAGTGAACACCGTCGGAATCATGGACGCGCCCAAAAGTCCTTGCAGCGCGCGAAAAACAATCATGCTTTCGATGTTCCACGCCAGGCCGCAGAGCAAACTCGCCACCGTGAAACCGGCGGCGGACACCGTGAACAGCCAGCGCGTCGAGAACACTCGCGTCAGCCAGCCGGACAGCGGGATCATGATGATTTCCGCGATGAGATAGGAAGTTTGCACCGAACTGATTTGATCCTGCGCGGCAGACAACCCGCCGCCGATGTCCTGCAACGACGAGGCGACAATCTGAATGTCCAGCAACGCCATGAACATCCCGACGCACATGACCACAAACGGGAAAATATCCCGGAACCGAAATGGAGGCAGCGCCGCGTCGTTCATAAGCCGGATTTTCCATTCACTTTGGCCGTCACGGAAAGTCCCGGATGCAACTGGCCGAGCGTCGCCGCTTCGTCATCGAGCGCGATGCGCACGGTGACGCGCTGGACGATTTTCGTAAAATTTCCCGTGGCATTTTCCGGCGGCAGCACGCTGAACTGCGCGCCGGTCGCGGGCGCGACGCTGACGACGTGGCCGCGAAAAATTTTGCCGGAAATCGAATCCACTGCCACCGTCGCGGGCGAACCCGGACGCACGCGCGCTAGCTGGCTTTCCTTGAAGTTCGCGTCAATCCACAGGCCGCGCGCGGGCACGAGCGAGATGAGCTGCGACCCCGTCGTCGCATACGCGCCGGTCTGCGCGCTGCGATTTCCGACTACGCCGTCAACCGGCGCGCGCAATTCCGTGTAGCTTAAATTGAGTTGCGCCAGATCACGATCAGCAATCGCCTGGTTCAACGCCGCCTGCGCCTGAAGTTTCTGCGTGCCGATCACGTCCAATTGCCTTTGTGCCGCCGTCATGCTTGCGCGGGATTTTTCGCCGGCGGCGACGGCTTCCTTGTAATCAGCGTCCGCTTTCTGAAAATCCTGCGTGGACTCGACGCCGCTGGTCACCAGTTGCGTGGCGCGAACTTGATCGTCGTGCGTGCGGGTGATTTCCGCGTCGGTCGCGGCGATTTCGGCTTGGGCTTGCGCGATGACTGATTCTTGCAAATTTCGCGTCGCATCAAGATTTACCAGCGTGGCCTGCTGAATGGCGACGGCGGCATCGGCCTTCGCGAGCGCGGCGCGATAATCACGGTCGTCCAATTTGATCAGCAAATCGCCCGCGTGAACTTGCTGGTTGTCGGTCACGGCAAGCTGCGCGATGAAGCCGGAAACTTTCGGCGCGATCACCGTCACGTCGCCGCCGACGTAGGCGTCGTCCGTGCTTTCGATGAAGCGGCCGACTGTCCACCAGTCGTAGGCGAATTTGGTGACGCCAATTCCCGCCAAAATAATCAGCACCACAAGTGCCGAGCGTTTGAGAAGCGGGCCGCGATTTTTTTTGGGCGATTGCAAATCGGCTTCGCCGTTAAGTTCAACCCGACCGCCGGGATTTTCGCGGGCGGGCGGCAATGTCGGAATGGCTGTCAGATTGACACGCCTGTTTTCAGCGGTTGTTGCGGAGAGGGTTGCAGTGTTCATATCTTTACCTTTCTTCTTAATATACCAACTGGTTGGTATGTATTTAATCCTGATTTTGTTTTTGGGTTTTGGGATTTTTAGTTGTTACTCGCCGGACTTGCCGGAATTTTTTCCAGCCAAACGACTGCGGCGGCCGAACAAAGTTTGCAGATACCGGCGGAATTGCTCGATGTTCTCGTGCAGCACGGCGTTGGCTTCCGCAGTTTTGGCCAGCATCAGCGAACCTTGGATGATTGAAACGTAAAGCATCGCCACATTTTTGGGATTGAAATCCGCCTTCGGCGCGTGGAGCAATTTTGCCTCCGCCAGATCCTTTTCAAAATCTGCGGCCACGCGCGTGAATGAATCCTGGCAGGCATTCCGCAATTCCGAATTGGTGAAGGACAATTCCTGCGCGAACATGCCGATGAGACAGCCCTTCGTCAGATGCTTGCCGCCGCCCGAGGCCTCCTTGGCGAAATCCAGCCGCCCGTAAACACGCGCCAGCGGGTCGGCCAGCTTCCGAAAGGGCGCGCTGTCAAAATCCTGGCGTTTCCCGTCGCGGAAACGCACTACCGCCGCCTTGGCGATGTCTTCCTTGCTTTTGAAATAATGGAAGAAACCGCCCTTGGTCACGCCGGCGGCGGAACAGATGTCGTCCACCGTCGTGGCGTTGAAGCCCTGCTTGCGCATCAGGCCCACGCCGGCGTCCACCAGCTTGCGTTTCGTTTCCGGCAACTCCGTTGTTCGATTTATAGTTGTCATACAGACTGGTTGGTATGTTGCATGAAGTCCGAAAGCCGTCAAGCGATTATTTTAAGAAAATTTTGCAATCATTGAGGCGGCCTGCAATCCCATTAACGCCGCTGTTCCTGCGTTTGCAAATTGACCGGCGCAGCGCTCGCCAGAAGTTGCTGTTCCGTCCAGCCGCCGCCGATGGCTTTGATGAGTTGCACGGCGGCAATCAGACGCTGGCCGGCAAGTTGCGCGTTGGCGCGCTCGGCGGTGAGCGCGTCGCGGCTGGCGTCCACGACTTCGATGTAGGCCACGATGCCGGAACGATAGCGGTCGGTCGCGAGATCCGCCGCGCGGCGCGCGCTGGTCACGGCGCGTTCCTGCGCTTCCGATTGCACGGCGAGATGATTAATTCCCGAAAGGCTGTCCTCAACTTCGCCGAACGCGACGAGGATTTGCTGGCGATACAGCGCCGTCGCCTCGGCAAACGCGGCCTGCGAGCGCTGATAATTCGCGCGGTTGCGTCCGCCGGCAAAAATAGGCAGCGACAAACTCGGCCCGATGGACCAGGTGCGGCTGTCCCAATTAAACAAGGTCGAAACGTCGCCGCTCAAATAACCGCCGGAGCCGGTCAACGTCAGCACGGGAAAAAAAGCGGCCTTCGCGACGCCGATTTTCGCGTTGGCGGACGCAAGCTGGCGTTCGGCTTGAGCGACGTCGGGACGGCGTTCGAGCAAATCGGCGGGCAGGCCGGTGGGAATTTCCGGCGGCGACGGATTCCAATTCGTGTCCGCATTTTGAAGCGCGGCGAGTTTGAAGTTCGACGGATTTTCGCCGACGAGAATCGCGATCGCATTTTCCAATTGGTCGCGCTGTTGTGCGAGCGACGCGGCGTCGGCTTCGGTCGTCGCGAGTTCCGTTTCCGCCTGCGCGACATCCAATTCGCTGCCGATGCCGCCTTCCAAACGGCTGCGCACGAGGCGGACTTGTTCGTGGCGCAAATCCACGGTGCTGGCGACCGTGGCGATTTCTGCGTCGAGCGAACGCAGTTGAAAATAATTTTGCGCGACGTCGGCTTCCAGCGTCAGCAGCACATTATAATAATCCGCGAGCGACGCCTGTGCGTCGGCGCGCGCGCTTTGAAAACTCCGGCGCACGCGGCCCCACAAATCCACTTCATAACTCAAATCGAGCGGCGTGCTGAACGTGTTGGCCGTCACACTTCCGAAACTTGGATTTGCATTCGGCGAATAGCGCTGGCGCGTAAAACTCGGATCGAAATTCAGGCTCGGCAGCAAATCGCCACGCGCGACGCGGGCGGTGGCGCGCGCCTCGTCCACGCGCGCGACGGCGGCTTTGAGTTGTTGATTCGCCTGCAACGCCTGCGATTCGAGCGCGTTCAGATTCGTGTCGCCGAAAATTTCCCACCAATTTCCTTTCGGTACATTGTCGAGCGGACGGCCTTCTTTCCAGTTGCCGAGTTCGACGGCTTTGTAATTTGCGGGAACGGAATTGCTCGGCGTTTTGTAATCCGGGCCGATGGTCAGCCAACTGGCTTTCGCGGAAACAATCGTGAACAGCAATACAATCGTGACAACTCCCGTGGCAGCTGCACTTGAGCCGGGCAAAATATTTTTTGCTTCGGGAGTTGTCGCCGGTTTTTTGTGCGAGCCGAGTTTCATCAGCGTGACATAAAATACCGGCGTCAAAAATAATCCGAACAACGTCACGCCGATCATGCCGGAGAAAACGGCGATGCCCATCGCCTGCCGCATTTCCGCGCCCGCGCCGCTGGCGACGACCAACGGGAAAACGCCCGCGATGAACGCGATGCTCGTCATCAAAATCGGACGCAGACGCAAACGGCACGCTTCGATGGCCGCGTCGAACGGCGTCATGCCTTCGTCCTGTTTGCGCTTGGCGAACTCGACGATCAAGATCGCGTTTTTGCACGCGAGGCCGACGAGCACGATCAAACCGATTTGCGTAAAGATATTATTGTCGCTGCCTTTGAGCCAAACGCCGGTGATGGCGAACAGCAAACACATCGGCACAATTAAAATAATGGCGAGCGGCAGACGGAAACTTTCGTAGAGCGCGGCGAGCACGAGAAACACGAGCAGCAAACAGAGCGGATAAACATACAACGCCGTGTCGCCCGCGAGAATTCGCTGGTAAGTCAAATCCGTCCATTCGTAAGTCATGCCGCGCGGCAAATTATCAGCGACGAGTTTCGACATCGTTGCCTCGGCCTGGCCGGAACTGTAACCGGGCGCGGGCGCGCCGTTGATTTCGGCGGCGGGATAACCGTTGTAACGCATCACGCGATCCGGGCCGTGCGATTCGGTCACTTTCACGACGGCGCCGAGCGGAACCATTTCGCCCCTGTCGTTGCGCGTTTTGAGGCGCGTGATGTCCTCGGCGTGCGCGCGGAATTGCGAGTCGGCCTGCGCAACGACTTCGTAGGTGCGGCCGAAGCGGTTGAAATCATTGACGTAAAGCGAGCCGAGATAAATCTGCATCGTCTCGAAAAGATTATCGAGCGGGATGCCTTCCGTCTTCGCTTTCTCGCGGTCAATGTCCGCGTCTAGCTGCGGCACATTGACGGTGAAGCCGGAAAACGTCCCGGCGAGTCCGGGCGTCGCGTAACTTTTGCCGATGACGTTCTGCAAATTTTCATAGAGCGCGTCGTAACCGAGGTCGGCGCGGTCTTCGACATAAAGTTTGAAACCGCCGATTGTGCCAAGTCCCATGACGGCAGGCGGCGGCACTGCAAGGACGAACGCGTCCTGGATGACGCTTAATTTTTGGTTCAATGCGGCGGCGATGGCCGGGCCGCTCAGATTTTTCGCCGTGCGTTCTTCAAACGGTTTTAGCGTGAAGAAAACAATCCCCGCGTTCGGCGCGACGCTGAAGCCGCTGATGCTTAAGCCGGGAAATGCGACCGCCGAGTCCACGCCGGGCAGTTTCATGCCGATGTCGGACATGCGGCGAATGACGGCTTCGGTGCGGTCGAGCGACGAACCGTCGGGCAATTGCGCGAACGCGACGAGATATTGCTTGTCCTGTCCCGGCACGAAACCCGTCGGCACCTTGTCGAAACTCCAGCCGGTCAGCAAAACGAGTCCGCCATAAATGACGAGCGCGACAACGCTTTTGCGCAGCACGCTGGCGACGCCGCCAGAATATTTATTTCCCGCCCACGCGAACACGCGGTTGAACGGATGGAAAAACCAGCCGAGCGCTTTTTCCATCACGCGCGAGAGCCAGTCTTTCGGCGCGTGATGATCTTTGAGCAGCACCGCGCACAACGCAGGTGAAAGCGTCAGCGAATTGAACGCGGAGATGACGGTTGAAATCGCAATCGTCAGCGCGAACTGTTTGTAAAACTGGCCGGTCAATCCGCTGATGAACGCCGTCGGCACAAATACGGCGCACAACACGAGCGCCGTCGCCACGATTGGTCCGGTGACTTCGTTCATGGCCTGCCGCGCCGCCGCCGCCGATGACAAACCGCGCGCAATATTTCTTTCCACATTTTCGACGACGACAATCGCGTCGTCCACGACGATGCCGATGGCCAGCACGAGACCGAAGAGCGAAAGCGCGTTGATACTAAAACCAAACGCGAGCATGATCGAAAATGTGCCGATGAGCGAAACCGGCACGGCGGCGAGCGGAATGATCGCCGCGCGCCACGTTTGCAGAAAAATAATGACGACAATGACGACAAGCAGAATCGCTTCGAGCAAAGTATGAATCACGGCTTCAATCGAGTGCCGCACGAAAACCGTTGGGTCATAAACCACGGAATAATCAATGCCTTCCGGGAAATTTTTCTTCAGCTCTTCCATTTTCGCGCGGACGTTTTTAGAAAGTTCCAGCGCGTTTGCGCCGGGCGTTTGGAAAATCGGAATGGCCACCGCCGTTTTGTTGTTCAGCAAAGAACGCAGGCCATAGCTGCCCGCACCGAGCTCGATGCGCGCGACATCTTTCAATAACGTTTTTTCGCCGTTCGGGCCGGCCTTGACGATGATGTTGCCGAATTCTTCCTCGGAAATCAGGCGGCCCTTGACGTTGACCTGCAATTCAAAATTCACCGGCGATTTGACCGGCTGCTGGCCGATGACGCCGCCGGCAACTTGCACGTTTTGTTCGCGGATGGCGGCGACAACATCGCTCGCGGTCAGATTGCGTGCGGCAATTTTGTCCGGGTTGAGCCACACGCGCATCGCGTAATCGCCGGAGCCGAAAAGTTCCACGTCGCCCGCGCCGGGAATGCGCGCGAGCGCATCCTTCACCTGCAACGTCGCGTAATTCCGGATGTAAACATCGTCGTAACGTCCGTCGGGCGAAAACAAATGCACGACCATCGTGAGGTCGGGCGATTGCTTGGTCGTCGTGACGCCGAGGTCGCGGACTTCTTCCGGCAATTTCGGCAGCGCCTGCGCGACGCGATTTTGCACCTGCACCTGCGCCTTGTCGGGATCGGTGCCGAGATTGAACGTGACGGTCAGCGTCATCACGCCGTCGCCGGTCGCCTGCGAAAACATGTAGAGCGAACCTTCGACGCCGTTGATGGCCTGTTCGAGCGGCGACGCGACGGTCTCCGCGATGGTTTTTGGATTCGCGCCGGGATACGTCGCCTTCACGACGATCGTCGGCGGCACGACTTCGGGATATTCGCTGATCGGCAATTTGAACAGCGCGAGCAATCCCATCACGAAAATCGCGATGGACAAGACGCCGGCAAAAATCGGGCGCTTGATGAAATAATGTGAAAAGTTCATGACGGTTTTGGGTTCAACCTTTCTGAATTAAATTTTTCTGCGCAAAAAAATTATTTCTGAGCGAGCTTCGTGCCGGCGATGGGCGCGGTGTTCGCGACTTCGTCCTGCGGCGTCACCGGCATTCCGGGGCGGACGCGCGCGAGGCCGTTGACGACAATTTTTTCGCCGACTTCCAAACCGGAACGCACGACACGTTTGCCGTCCACGAGCGGTCCGAGTTCGACGGCCTGATATTGCACCGTGTTCGTCGGCGAGAGCGTGAGCACAAATTTGTTCGCCTGGTCCGTGCCGATGGAACGCTCGTCAATCAGCAGCGCGTTATGGCGTTCGCTCAACGGAATGCGGATGCGCGCAAACAATCCGGGCACGATGCGGCCGTCGTCATTTGGAAAAACGGCGCGCAACAAAATGCTGCCGGTGTCCGGGTCGAGCTTGTTGTCGAACGACTCGATGTAGCCTTGGTGCGGAAAATTATCTTCGTCAGCGAGTTCCAGTTCCACCGGAATTTTTCCGTCGGCGGTCGTGCCTAATTTTTTGGAATAAATCAGTTCGTTGAATTTCAAAAGCGTGTCTTCATCAATGTCCGCGTGGACATAAACCGGATTCACCGAAACCACCGTCGTGAGCAGCGAAGCCGAACCGGCGTTGCCGCTGACATAATTTCCCTCGGTCAACAGCGCGCGGCTGACGCGACCGTCAATCGGCGCGCGCACTTCGGTGTATTCGAGATCGAGCCGCGCAGAATCGAGCGCCGCTTTCGCCTCCTCGTAACGCGCCTTGCGTCCTTCGGCTTCTTCGGCGGAGATCGCGTTGTTCGCGAGCAATTTTGCGGTGCGGTCGTTTTCGCTCTTGGCCTGATCATATTCGGCCTGACGTTGATCAAACACGGCCTGGTTCCAGCGCGGATCAATCACAAACAGCACGTCACCCTTTTTCACCATCTGGCCGGATTGAAAACGCACTTCCTGGATGTAGCCCGAAGTGCGCGGGCGGATTTCCACGGACTCGACCGGCTCGGTGCGCCCGGTGAATTCGCTCCACTCGACGATTTCCTTCTGCTCGACCGGCGCGACCGTGACGGCAGCGGGCGGCGGCCCTTGCTGGCTGACCTGCTTGCCGCAACCGCTGGAAAAAACCGCCAGCACGCCCACGGCCAAAGTCGAAACGGTCGAAGATAAAAAAAGTTTTTTGCTCATGATTTTGTTCGTCTTGCTTTGAATTGTTAAATTTTAATTTCTGAAATCACGCAGCTTGGGCAAAAGCCAATCGCGGCTGCGACACGGATTGCTGCCGCCTGCGCCACGCAACCACCGCTTGAACCCTTTCCATGGCCAGCGTCGGATAGACTAGGTGCGGATACTCCGTCTGCCACGCGAGTGCCTCGGCTTCGTTCAAAGCCAGTCGGAACAGGTTTCCGTGTGTATCCAATGTTTCATGAAAATCGTTCACGATCGTGTTTTTCGCCTGCTCGATTTCAGCCAACAAAACTTTGTAGGATTGGCGGCAACGATTGCCGAATGTCTGTTTTGCGGTGTTCGTATTTTCGTTGTTGGTATTCATAATTGATTATAATTTTATAGTTGTCTGTTTAGTAAAGTATGTCATCAAAAAATATATTTCAGGCGGCGACGGCCAGCGCTTTCTTTTCCTTCACGCCGAGCATCGCGAACATTCCGCTGGCGATTTCGCGCAGCACTTCCACGTCGTTTTGGATCCGCGCCTGCGTCAGCAAGCCTTCGTAATACGCCAAAATCATCCGCGACTTGGCGGCGGGATCGGGCGCGTGAACCAGCCCGGCGACGTGCGCGTCGCGCACGGCGGATTCGAGATATTTGCGCTTTTGCTCCATGATGACCTGGATTTTTTTCTGCAAAACATTTTCCTGCGTGCAGATTTCCGAACCGAGCGACGCCTGCGCGCAACCCAACACGCGCCCATATTTCAGCTTGATTTCACGCTGGAAATTATAGGTGTAATCACAGAATCGTTTCAAGCGTTCCAGCGGTGGAACCGTCACGGAAAAAATGCGATCAAACTCTACGCGATGTTGGTTTTGCCAGCCGGCTTCGAGCGCTTCCGCCGCGAGTTCCGCCTTGGAATCGAAAAAATAATAAAAGCTGCCCTTCTTAACGCCGGCCTTGTCGCAAATGTGATCAATGGTCGTGCTGCCATACGAGCCGGACCAGATCAAATCCAGCACGGCGTCCATCAATCTTTCTTTTGCATCACTGACACGGCCCATAATTTTATTTTAGTTGTGTGCTTCGCACTTTTATTGCCGAAGCACGATGACATATTAACTGGTTTTACTAAACAGTCAACTATTATTTTCAAAATTATTTTTTGCTCATAATTTTATTGCCGGAAGTCCTGCTTCAATCGAAATGATCTGGTGCCCCCGCCCGGAATTGAACTGGGATCAGCAGGGACAAGCCGGTCGTGATGTGATTTATCCAGCGCATAAATCAGAGCAAAAAATGTCCAATCAGGATTCCGGCCAAGAGCGAAGCGATTGCCACGCATACAAAGGCCACGGCGCGACCGTCGGAAAGCTGTTGGGTGATTTGTGGAACGCTCCGAATTTCCTGCTTCAACTCGCGCGCTTCCTTTGAAAAATCTTTGGTCAACTGCGTCAGCGTTTGGAGCGAGACACGGACGGTTATCAACTGGATGGAATCTGTATCTGGCGGGATTTCAATTTTGACGTTCTGGAAAAATATTTTCAGTAATTCCAACATTTGCAAAACGGAGTCATCGTCCCGAATTCCGTTCTTGCGCCGCCATTCGGAAACCGCCTCGTCAAAGCTGTTCTTTTCTTCGTTCACAAAAGCGAGTCGCCGGATTTTGTTTCTTTTTTCGGCTTCTGAATTTTTGGCGGTGGCGGCAGCAACATTCCGCGCACGGTTTCCAGTTCGTCATAAAATTTGTGCAGCCAGTTTTGAAGGCGTCCACGGTTGAAATAGTCAAAGGCGGGGTTTTTGGTGGCGGCGGAAATAGTAAGGTCGTGCTTGTTCAAATCGGCGACGATCCAATCGTAAAGTTTCGGCATGGTGATTTCCTTGGCTGCGAGTTTGTCCATCAGCCGTGTCCGCGTGGCGCTGCGTTCGTAATTGGCGAAGCGTTCCGACAACACCTCATTTTTAACAACCAGGTATCGGGCGTTGTGATTGAGCCGGTCGGTGATGTTGCGAATCTGCTCCAAGCTGTCGGTTTCGTGATTCACCGGCATGATGAGATTCAAGGAAGCTCCAAACTCTTTGAGCAAATCGAAGATTCGCACTTCGTCAAAATAATCGAGAAAAATGTCGGTCGAGGCCGCGCGGCAATCCATGACGACCAAATCCGTTTTGTCCAGCATGGCAAAAACCGAATCAATGTCCGTCGGGTCGGCGATGTTGAGAAACCGAGCTTCGGGATGGAAACGCTTCAGCGTTGAATTTTCGTTGTCGGTATCAACGGCGATGTGGGCGATGTCGTTGTCTTTAAGATACTGAACGAAATTAACGGCAAAAAAGCTTTTGCCGACGCCGCCCTTGCCGTTGATGACGGCATTGAATTGTTTTTGCATATTTTGGCTAAAGGTTTTTTGAATCGGCGATGCGTGGGCCGGGCTTGCGCCTCGACCACGGGCCGGGGATGAGTTTCCGCTGTTCCCGCAAGCTCGCTTGGATGCTTTCGGACGGTGGTGATTGAACTGGCGAAATTTTCAGCGGCAAGATTTCCTTCGCGCCCGCGTTGCGTTGTCGGACAGGCTTTTGGCCGATCACTTGTCGGCAGAACCGATAGACCGTGTTTTTAGAAACCACGATTTTTACGTCCTCTAAAAGAATCCGAATGTCGTCGTAAGATGCCCGCCTTGCCAAAAGTCCCTCAATTTGGGTTTTGAACGGCAGTAGCAATGCAAGTTTGCGCGGCAACTTGGTTTTGTAGCCGCCAGCGAGTGCCGTGA
>Ga0302320_10000649_pt1 | contig 83057 bp, 74 predicted proteins | sample Bog_T0_3_FD_202130 | JGI IMG/M metagenome (GOLD analysis project Ga0302320, IMG submission 202130) | Peat permafrost microbial communities from Stordalen Mire near Abisko, Sweden - Bog_T0_3 | ecosystem: Environmental > Terrestrial > Soil > Wetlands > Peat | place: Sweden: Abisko, Stordalen Mire...
AGCTCGAAAGCTACTACGATCAGTTCGACAAGGTTTGCGGCACCAGCGGGAAAGCCGGCAACCTCCGGGGCAAGATACAGCCGGGCGGCAACCCCTTCGAGGGTCCGCGGGCCAACGAATATCCGACACCGCCGATGCCGCAAACTTATGGCCCGACCCTGTTTGGTAAGGCCGCGGCTGAACTGGGGCGCCATCCTTTCCCGCACCCGACGGGCAATCTCTCCGAGGCCTACGTCAACCCGCTCGGTGCACAGCTCGGTGCCTGCACGTACTGCGGTTTCTGCGAGAAGTTTGGCTGCGGCAATTACTCCAAGGCCAGTCCGCAGACCACCATCCTGCCGTACCTGATGCGCAAGTCGAACTTCACGCTCAAGACCGAGTGCGAAGTCCTGCGCGTCGAACTCACGCCCGACCGCAAGCGCGCCACGGGGGTCACCTATGTGAACAGTGCGGGAGAGGAGTTCTTCCAGCCGGCCGAGATGGTGATCCTGTCCGCGTATATCCTGCAGAACGTTCGCCTGCTGCTGCTGTCAGGTATCGGCAAACCCTACGATCCCAAGACAGGCGAAGGTGTCGTAGGCAAGAACTACGCCTATCAGACGATGTCGTCGGTGAATGTCTTCTTCGACGACAAGATCATCAATCCGTTTATCGGCGCCGGGGCACTCGCCACCGTCATCGACGACTTCAACGGCGACAATTTCGACCACTCTGGTTTGGGTTTTATCGGCGGCGCCTATATCGCGGGCATGGTCACCGGTGGTCGCCCGATCGAAATGATCTACACGCCGCAGGGAACGCCCGCGTGGGGACTGGAGTGGAAGCACGCCGCCGCGAAGAACTACCTGCGCTCCTTCTCGCTGAGCATCCACGGCTCCTGCATGAGCGCCCGTGGCAACTACCTGGATCTCGATCCCACCTATCGGGACATCCACGGCCGACCGATGCTGCGCATGACATTCGACTTCACCGGCAACGATCACAAGATGTCGGACTACCTGACCGATCGCGCCGCCGAGGTGGCGCGGGCGATGAATCCCCGGGAGATCAAACTCAACCGTCGCACCGGACCCTGGAGCGTCGTGCCCTACCAGACCACTCACAACACCGGCGGCGCAATCATGGGAGACAAACCCACGAATAGTGTGGTCAATAAGTATCTGCAGAGCTGGGACGTGCCGAACGTCTTCTCCATGGGCGCGGGCGCCTTTCCGCAGAATGCCGGCTACAACCCGACCGCCACGCTGGCGGCTCTGGCCTATATGTCGGCCGATGTCATCAAGTCGCAGTACCTGAAGGCTCCGGGCCCCCTGGTGCGAGCCTGATCCCGTGCGCCGCATCACGATCGGAGCCGTAGTCGCGATTTTCGGGGTGGCTGGCGTTGCCATCAGCCAGTTGCCGGCACTGCCCGCGCTGCCCGCGCACGCGGGTGGCGGGGCCATGTTGCCCACGGAGCTGCTGACCCGCGACATCGACAACGCGACCGCAGATTCGGCGCAGGTCGCGCGTGGACAGTACCTGGTGGCGGCGGGCGACTGCATGTCCTGCCATCTGCGTGACGGCGGCGAGCCGTTTGCGGGTGGACTGCCATTGAACACGCCCTTCGGCGTGATCTATTCCTCGAATATCACCTCGGACTCGCAGACCGGGATCGGTGCCTGGACCAGCGAGCAGTTCTATCAGGCCATGCACGACGGCAAAGGGATCCACGGCGAGAATCTCTATCCGGCATTCCCCTATCCGTGGTTCCGGCGTGCCAGCCGCGCCGACGACGACGCGATGCTCAGCTTTTTGAAGACAACACCGGCGGTCAATTACACGCCGCCACAAAACCATCTGCCCTTCCCGCTCAGCATCCGCTCGGCCGTCGGCGGCTGGAATCTGCTGTACCTGGACTCGCATGGATATCAGGCCGACCCTGGCCAATCAGCCGAGTGGAATCGGGGCGCCTATCTCGTCAACGGCCTGGGCCACTGCGGCGGATGCCATACACCCAAGAATCTGCTCGGGGCCGACAAATCCGAGCAGCTGCTGCGCGGCGGCGATCTGGAGACCTGGGTTGCTCCCGATCTCACGGGTAACCCCCGCACCGGGCTGGGCGACTGGAAAATCGACGACATCGCCGAATACCTGCGCACAGGCCGCAACGCTCGCGCTGCCGCGGGCGGACCCATGGCCGAGGTAATCACGTATTCCACCTCGCTCATGAACGATGAGGACCGACGTGCGATTGCCACCTACCTGAAGAGCCAGCCCGCGAGCCCGACGGTCGCCGCGAAGATTCCGGACCAGGAAGCGATGCGTCGGGGCGCCGGGATTTATTCGGATGCCTGCTCGTCCTGCCACCTGGAGGACGGCGTCGGACAGTCGCGGCTGTTCCCGCCCCTCGGGCACGACGCGATGCTGCAGCAGGCAGACCCGGCAGGACTGCTGCATCTGATCCTGGCCGGCACACGCATCGGTACCAGTCCCACCCGTCCATCGCCCCTGAGCATGCCGAGCTTCGCCTGGAAGTTGTCGGACCAGGAGATCGCGGACGTCTCGACCTTTATCCGCAACAGCTGGGGCAATCAGGCGGCGCCCATCTCCGACTCCCAAGTCAGCGAGGCGCGGCGAAAGCTCAACCTGGAGACGGTGCACCTGACCGAGAATTCGGGCGATCAAAATTAGGCGCGTCGCGATTCTCGAGGGATCCGCTCTGTCGATAGAAAATTGCAATGTGCAGGGCCTGGAAGGGCGGCACCCCTAGCTCGATCGCACGCAGCGGAGCAGCGAATCCTGGGCCTTGTTGAGATCTTCATGGTAACCGTCATTGAAGCGCTGACCCCAGGCAGACGCGTCACCGACCTGTACCGAGCTCCAGTAATAGCCGGGACCGTTGTTCACATAGCCGGTCTCATTGAAACTACCAATCGAAGCGCGATTGATGAACAGCACAGCGAGCTCTCCCAGAGTCGGTACGTGCCAGTCACGTCGGCGAGAGGCCGAGAGCGCGCGGCAATATTTCTGAGCTTTGAGCCACGAAAAAACCCCGGGCGCATCCTGGGAAGTGGTGTAAAGAGGCTTGTCGGCATCCGGTGAAATTCCAGCATAGACGGTACCATCCGGCATCCTGCGCCCGGGAGCAGGAACGAACAGCGGGTTGCCCGTGTCCATCGACAGTCCGGCATACACCGTCCCGTCCGGCATTTCAGCACCAATCTCCGGCAATGGATCGGCTGCTCGTACCGAGACAGACGCGGCCACGATCAAAACAACGGATGCGGCGCGGACAAGGATGGCCCGTGGGCCCATGCGCGCGAAGCAACTACCGACGGGCTATTCCCGACAGGCTATTTCAGCCGCACTTGGAGTCGCCGCAATTCAGGCAGGTCATGCAATTGTCCATCATGACCACCGCGGCGGTGCTGCACTTGTTGCAGAGCGCGGCGCCATCGGGGAAGTGCGACTTGGCGAATGCATCCTGCTGCTTGGTGCGTGCCTCGAATTCCGCCCGCTTCTCGTCGACCATCTTCTTCTGATGCTCATCGAGCTCCACCTTGCGCATCATGCCGATGGTCTGCAGGTGCTTTTCGATGACATAGCCGAGCTCGGCGATGATCGAAGGCATGAACTTGCCCCCCGGCTGCCAGTAGCCGCCGCGCGGATCGAACACGGCCTTGAGCTCATCGACCAGGAACGCGACATCGCCGCCCTTGCGGAATACGGCCGAGATGATGCGTGTCAGCGCCACGATCCACTGGAAGTGATCGAGGTTCTTCGAGTTGATGAACACCTCGAACGGCCGGCGTTGCTCGTACTCGGTGCCTTCGTTGAGCACGATGTCGTTGATGGTCACGTACATCGCGTGATCCGACACCGGCGTCTTGATCTTGTAGGTCGAGCCGATCAGCACCTCGGGGCGCTGGATCTCCTCGTGCATGCGGATCACTTTGGCCGTGCGGCCATCGCGGCTGTGCGCCAGCTCCTCCACGGGAGCCGCCGGCACCGGGTTGGCGTCCTCGGGCTTGTGCACGTGGAATTTCATGATTCGTTTTTCGATTTTAGTAGCCATGTTCAGAATTTCCCGTAATAGCCTTCCTTCAAGGCATCGAACAGATTGGCGGCGCTGTGTTTCTCGCCGTCGTAGTCGACTTCCTCATCGCCACGCACCTTGAGCTCGGTGCCGTCCTCGAGCGTAAACACGTAGGTGGTATTCTTGAGGTCCTCTTCCTTGACCAGCACGCCCTGGAACGCCTCCGGATTGAAACGAAAGGTCGTGCAGCCCTTCAGGCCTTGCTCGTGCGCATACCGGTAGATGCCCTTGAAGTCCTCATAAGGATAATTTGTGGGCACATTGGCCGTTTTCGAGATCGAGGAGTCGATCCATTTCTGGGACGCCGCCTGGATGTCCACGTGCTGGGTCGGATTCACTTCATCTGCCGCCGTAAAGTACGCCGGCAGCGCCTCGCTTGCGTCGGTCGAGCCGGGCATCGCGCGCGGATTGACCAGCTCCCTGTAGGCCAGCAGCTCGAAGGAAAAGACATCGATCTTCTCCTTCGTCTTGCGCCCCGGCCGGATCACATTGCGGAAGTAGTGGTGGGCAAACGAGGGCTCGATGCCATTGCTGGCATTGTTCGCCAGCGAGAGCGAAATCGTCCCGGTTGGAGCGATCGAGGTGTGGTGCGTGAAACGCGCCCCGACCTGCGCGAGCTGCTCAACCAACTGCGGCGCGGCCTCGGCCACGCGTTGCATGTAGCGGCTATAGCGCGCGTGCAGCACCCGCCCTGCGATCCGGTCACCCGGCTTCCAGCCGTCACCCACCATCTCGGGACGCTTGCGCAGCATCTCCTTGGTGACCGTGAATTCCTCGTTCATGATGGGCGCGGGTCCCTTCTCCTTCGCCAGCTCGAGTGCCGCTTCCCAACCGGCGAGCGCCATCTCGCGCGACACATCTTCCGTGAACTGCACCGACTCGCTCGAGCCGTACTTCATGCCCAGCAGCGTCATGGTCGAGCCCAAGCCTAAGAAGCCCATGCCGTGGCGGCGCTTGCGCGTGATTTCATCGCGCTGATAGCTCAGAGGGAGGCCATTGATCTCGACCACGTTGTCAAGCATGCGCGTGAACACGCGCACCACTTCGCGATATTCGTCCCAATCAAAACGTGCTTGGGACGTGAAGGGTTCGCGTACGAAACGCGTGAGATTCACGGAGCCGAGAAGGCAGGAACCGTAGGGCGGTAATGGCTGTTCGCCACACTGTCCAGTAATAATCCCGTTAAAAATCACGGTGTTATGATCGGATTGGGTCGTATCGTAAACTGTTGCATATCCGACGTGTTCAATTGAGGCGATGGGGCTAGTGAATCTCTGCACTTGCCGCAGGGCTTTACCTTCCACCCATCCGCGATACTTCGAATTCTTGGCGTCCGTCAGAAAGCCGATTTCGGCCATGAAGCGTTCACGCGATTCGCCGCAGATAATCAACTCATAATCTGCCTTGCAGACATATTCGCGCTTGCCGCCTCGTCCATCCGGCAACAGTCTGTTGCCGGCCGGTCGGCGCTTGTAGATTCGAGCGAAGATCCCGAAGTTTGCTAGTAGTGCCTGGATATCTTTCAGTAGAGAGGGCTTGCTCGACGCGAGCCGGATCGTGCAATACGCGGTCTTGTCATTACGTTGCACCGTCCCATCCGTCTGAAACAGCGCCCGCAGATACGCCTTGACGCATTCTTCGCTACCGCGCCAGACGACTTCCGGAACTTCCAGCTTGGATTTTGCCGAAAAGCCATAGTGCTCGAGCACGCGAGCCAGGATTACCGAACGAATCATGATCAGGTTGCGCTGGGGCACGGCGACCGCGCTTACGGCGTACTCACGAATGCGCTCTGACATGCCGGCAATCAGTGCATTGACGTAACCAACCACCGTCTCCGCAAAGTCGCGATCCAACCCCCAAAGATTGATGACCGCCGCTTCCTCGCCCTTGCCACGATTAGTGAAATGCCCATCGCCCGTGAGCAGCCCCAGCAGCGTGCCGAGCTCCGGCGAACCATCCGTGCCGAACTGGCCCTTGCCGGACTGAATGAAAAGCTCATCGCCGGGCTTGAGGTCCCGCAGCTTGAGCTTGCCGCGGCTGGTATAGAAATCATGCCACTCGGTGGCCTTGATCTCGTAGCCGGCTTCCGTCACCACGCGGTAGACATCGGCGCACTCGGAGGTCATGAACGCGGGCACGGCGGGACGTACTTCGACGCCCGTTCCTCTACCCAGCGCGCGACCGTCGACGGTTACCTGCAGATCCGCGCCGCTGGCATACAGATCGCCGATGCGAACCATGCCGAACTGCGTCGCCAGGCGCGTATCGGCCGTGACGCAGGGGTTGGTGGCGCGAATGTTCTCGCACCACCAGTTGTTGTTCATCTCATTGACGCGGTCGATCAGGATGAAGCCGGGTTCCGCGAAATCGTAGGTCGAGGACATGATGACGTCCCACATCCGGCGCGCGGGCAGGGTCTTATAGATCCGGCAGGCGACCAGCCCTTCCTCGTTGTAGACGTAGCCTTCGTGCACGGGCCATTCCCGCCACACGAATTTCTGCGCATCGTTCAGATCGACCGGCTCCGCCTCGAATTCGCGCCGCGTGATCGGGAAGGCCAGTTTCCAGTCGGACTCCTCGCGGACCGCGCGCATGAACTCATCGCTAATGAGCAGCGAGAGATTGAATTGCCGCAGCCGCCCGTTCTCGCGCTTGGCGCGAATGAAATCCATGGCATCGGGGTGGCCGATGTCGAAGGTACCCATCTGGGCGCCGCGGCGACCGCCGGCCGAGGACACCGTGAAGCACATCTTGTCGTAGATATCCATGAACGACAGCGGGCCCGAGGTATACGCGCCGGCGCCCGACACGTAGGCGCCGCGCGGACGCAGCGTCGAGAACTCGTAGCCTATGCCGCAGCCAGCCTTGAGCGTCAGGCCCGCCTCATGGACCTTGCCGAGGATGTCATCCATCGAGTCGCGGATCGTGCCCGAGACCGTGCAATTGATGGTCGAGGTTGCCGGCTTATGCTCCCAGGCACCCGCATTGGAAGTGACGCGGCCGGCTGGAATGGCGCCCCGGCGCAGCGCCCACAGGAAACGCTCGTAGCAGCTCTCGCGCAGTTCTTCCCGCTCGACATCCGACAGGGCGCGCGCGACACGTTTATAGGTGTCGTCCATGGTCGCGTCCAGCGCCTGGCCGTCCTTGGAGCTGAGGCGATACTTCTTATCCCATATGTCCAGGGAAGCTTCCTGGAAGGGAATGGAATCCACGTCTCGCGGAACGAGTTTAAACACAGAATTCATAGTAAAGCCGGCTCCCCTGTCTCCCCGAAGATCGCGCAGAATCCCCATCAGCGCAACACAAGATCTTGTTGTGCGAGGGCCGGAGGTTAATCAAGCGGAATGGGCATCGTCAAGATTATGAAATATGTTTTTCCAGAACTTTTATCTATTTCTTTCATATAGTTATAAAGTTATTCGCAGCAACAGCGCGATAAAAAAGTTTCCGCCGAATCCGGAGTGTGTGCGCTAGCGCACCCCTACATATTGTGTTCACCGGATTATCCCCGGTAGCCCACAGGCAGTGCACAGCCTGTCCACACGCGCCCGTGTCCTCAATTCGCCGCCCAGGGCTTGAAAGCGCCGCGGGCACCCTCAGATCTATACGCAACAACAGGGGCCAAGCGTCCCTGTGGATTGACCAAGACGTCGATTCAAACCCGATATTGGAGGACTACGACCATGACATTGATTCGTTACCAGCCCTGGCACGCGGGGCTGCAGCGCCAGATCGAACAGATCTTCGGCGACAGCTTTGCCGCGCCAGCGGCCAACAGCGAGAACTCGATCGCGTGGGTTCCGAGCGTGGACATCCACGAAGAGCAGGATAAGTTCGTCGTGCGCGCGGATCTGCCGGGCGTGGAGTCGAAAGACATCAGCATCACGGCCGAGAACCGCGTGCTGACCCTGCGCGGCCAGCGGCAGTTCGAGCGATCGGAGAACCAGAAAGGCTTCGAGCGCCTCGAGCGCGTGGAAGGCTCTTTCCTGCGTCGCTTCACGCTGCCGAACAACGTGCAGGATGACCAGATCAAGGCGCGCCATGTGAACGGCGTGCTCGAGGTCACCATCCCGAAGACCCCGACGCCGGAGCCGCGCCGCGTCAGCGTCGAGACGCACTGAAGCTAAGGCCCTGAAACAGGACTTTGCAGCGACGGTTACCCGTGGCTGCCATCGACACGAAGCCGATGTCTCATGGACATCGGCTTCGGCCATTTTGCGGCAAGTGCCCTCTGCGCCAGTGCACTCAGGGAGTGAGCGCGCTGGGGTCCGTGGCTGATGCCGCGGGCACCGCGTGCGCTTTCACCGCGCACAGTGCCCGCCGCGCGGCAGGCTCACGTTTGAGCTTGCGGACCGCGGTGTAGAACCTGGAAAGGTCGTCTCCCTGTTGCGCGAGCAGCTGCCGGAATCCCGGCACGCAATCCGAGTAGGTCCCAATCGATGCCAGGTGGGCATTGTTGAGTCCGGCATCAATCCAGGCGTCATAACCGCTGCGCAGCTCATGCCGGCGCTCGATCGCCTGCACGTTCTGGCCAAGCCCCGCAAGGACTGCGCGCTTGCGCGCGCGCATGAGCTGCGGACTGATCGGCTCGTGATACAGCCGGTCGAGTTCGGCGCGCCCGCCGGCAAGCGTGCTGGCGATGTCCTGATAGGCCGCACGCCGCGCGAGGAAATCCTGCAGTTCGGTTCCGCGGCCTCGCGCTTCAAGCCAGCGGCGCAGCCCCTCCTCTTCCACGGTCACGGCAAATGACTCGTTGAACTCGGTGTCATCCTTGATGTAGATCAGCTGGTGCGCGAGTTCGTGAAACAGCATCGAGACCAGCTCCAGATCGCCATAGCGCATCATGGTATTGAGGACCGGATCGGCAAAATGGCCCAGCGTCGAATAGGCGGCAACGCCAGCCACCAGCGTGTCGTTACCCTTCGCCGCCAGCGCATCGGCAAACGCGCGGGCATTGCTCTGCCTGAAGTAGCCGCGGTAGCTCAGGCAGCCGACGAACGGAAAACACCAGCGCAGCGGCTGAATCGAGAATTCGGGCGCCGCCACCACATTCCAGACCGCGTACGGACGCTTCAGATCGCTATAGGTTCGATAGCTGCGATTGTCGGGGAGTCCCAGCCAACTTACCGCAAAGGCGCGCGCATCGCGCACCAGTTCCAGCCTCTGCTTGAGCTCCTCGCTTGAGGCCGGATCGGCCAGCACCTGATCGATTGGGCGGCGCGCGCGCATGAGGCGCCACTGACCCTGCGTGGCCTGGGCCAGGTAGGAAACACCGCAGCCCGAGAGAGCGCCGCACAGCAGCAGCGGCAGCAGCAGCCGTATGAAGGATGGAATGCGGCTCTCGGTTAACATGCGCCTCCATGCAAGTCTATCTGGTTGGTGGCGCGGTCCGGGACGAGTTGCTCGGGCTTGCGGTTGGCGAGCGCGACTGGGTGGTCGTGGGCGCGACACCGCAGCAGATGGAGCAGCTCGGGTATCGCGCGGTGGGCCGCGAGTTCCCGGTATTCCTGCATCCGCAGACACATGAGGAATACGCGCTCGCGCGGCTCGAACGCAAGACCGCCCCCGGCTACCGGGGCTTCGTGACCGAGTTCTCGCCCGACGTGACGCTCGAGCAGGACCTGCAACGCCGCGACCTGACGATCAATGCGATGGCGCGCGCGATGACACCGAAGGGCAGCGCCGAGGAGTTGATCGATCCTTATGGCGGCCGCGCCGATCTGGATCGAAGACAGCTGCGGCACGTCTCACCCGCCTTTGCCGAGGACCCCGTGCGGGTGCTGCGCGTCGCGCGTTTCGCGGCACGCTTTGCGTCGCTGGGCTTCGAGGTGGCAGCGCAGACACGCGCGCTGATGCAAGCGATGGCGGCCAACGGCGAGATCGGCGCGCTCGTGCCCGAACGCGTGTGGCGCGAGATGGAACGCGCGATGGGCGAGGGTACGCCCGAGGCCTTTATCGACACGCTCGATGGCTGTGGCGCACTGCCGATCGTGCTGCCCGAGCTGCGCTGGGAAAGCGAGGACCGCGATGCGTTGTGCGCGGCCGCACGCCTATCGAACGATGCCAGCATCCGATTTGCTGCCCTGGTGGCCGGAAGTGGAATCCCGGAGATCGAATCGCTGTGCAAGCGCCTGCGCGCGCCGGCCCGCTTCAGCGAACTGGCCCTGCTGTGTGCGCGGCTGCGCCAGCACCTGGCGGCGGCATCGACGCTGGACGCGGCCGATCTGCTCGATTTGCTGGATGAAGCCGACGCCCTGCGCCGGCCCGAGCGATTCGAACGGCTGTTGCTGAGCGCTGCGGCCCGAGGGCCAGCGGTGCCGCGGACTGCGAGCGGCACGGCGAATCCCTTTGATCGGCTGCGGTCAGCGGCAGCGGCAGCGGCGGCCGTCACCCTTGACCCTGAGCGCATGCGGGCGCTGGAAGGACCCGAGATCGCGGCCGCGCTGCGCGCCGCCCGCGTCGAACGGCTGGCGGCTATGCCGGCTGCTATCTAGAGTGTCCGCCGCAGGTCCTGCAGCGCGAAGCCGCGCATTGGCTCGTCGAAATCACGCGTCAGCGCCATGACCTTGAAGCGCTCCCCCATCTCTCCAGGCAGCAACAGCGACTGCGCCTGCGAAGACAGCCGTGCCCGCTCGAGCTCGCCGCGCGCGGCTGCAACCTCGGCTTCGATGCCATTCGCGAGCAGGAAGGCGGCCTGCGTGCAGTAGCCCGCGACCTCCAGTCGCGCGTCGACGCCGGCCTCGGCCACGCGAGTGAAGTCCACCCAGGCAGTGATGTCCTGCAGGCCCGGATAGATCAGCGGATTGTCGTGGGCGCGGTGGCGGAAATGGCATAGCAGCGTGCCGCGATCGCGCTGCGCGTGGTAATACTCGTGACGTGGCAGGCCATAGTCGATCAGCAGCAGCACACCGCGTGCGAGTGACTGCGCAATGCTGTCGATCCAGGGCTCGGCCATCGGGCAAAGCTCGGATACATAGTCAGACGGCCAACCCGCGGGTGCCAACCGCGCCAGCTCCGCGCGCAATTCACCACCCGCCGGCCGGTCGGCATCAATGAACTCTCCGGCGGCCGAAAGCGCTACGCCACGCTCGAAGCGCAACTCGCCATCGATTACGAAACGACGAAACGGCAGCGCGTCGAGCACCTCGTTGGCGAGCACGATGCCCGCGATCGGCTCCTCCGGCGGCGCATCGAGCCATTCCACGCGTGAGCGCAGCTGCTCGGGCAGCGTCTGTAGCGTCTGTGCCTGTCGTGCACGCAGGTCGGCGCTTAGTTCAAGGATGCGGTAGCGGGTCGGCGGTTCATCCAGCTCGGCCAGCCGCATGAGCAATCCGGCGGCCATCCGGCCCGTGCCGGCCCCCAGTTCGAGGATCTCGCCCCCGAGGGACTTGAGCAGCGGCGCGCACTGATTGGCCAGGCATCTCGCAAACAGGCCGGACAGTTCCGGCGCCGTCACGAAATCGCCGGACGGCCCGAACTTGACGCTGCCGGCTGAGTAGTAACCCACGCCCGGGGCATAGAGCACCAGGCGCAGGTAGTCATCGAATGCCAGCCAGCCGCCCTGAGCCTCGATGCTGGCACGCACGGCCTCGGCGACGAGCGCCGAATGCACGGATTGCTCGGGCGTCAGGGGCGGCAGCATTGAGGAAATCTCGCCGGACATCTTAAGCTGCACCCATGGACACCGGATCACGGCTGGCAGGACAGACCGCACTCATCACGGGCGCGGCCCGCCGCGTGGGCGCGCAGCTTGCGCGGGCGCTGCACGCCGAGGGCGCCAATCTCGCCATCCACTGCCATCGCTCGCTCGCGCAGGCGCAGCGCCTGTCGGCCGAACTCAACGCCGTGCGCCCCGCCAGCGCCGAGGTGTTCGGCGCGGATCTGCGCGACGCGGCGCAGCCCGCGCACCTCGTGGCGCAGACCTGCACGCGATTTGGCGGACTGAATCTGCTCATCAATAACGCCTCAAGTTTTTACCCGACCCCGCTCGGCACCATCACGCTTGCGCAGTGGCAGGACCTGATGGGGACCAATCTGCAGGCGCCGCTCTTCATGGCGCAAGCGGCGGCGGCGCCGCTGAAGGCCAGCCGCGGCGCGATCATTAACATCGTCGACATTCACGGGCTGCGGCCGTTGCGCGATCACACCGTCTACAGCACCGCCAAGGCCGGCCTCATCATGCTGACGCGCGCGCTGGCACGCGAGCTCGCGCCGGAGGTGCGTGTCAATGCGGTGGCACCCGGCGCGGTGCTGTGGCCGGAGGCCGGCATGGACGAGCAGCGCAAGGAGAAAATCCTCGAGCAGACGCCGCTGCATCGGCCGGGGTCGCCGGCGGACATTGCGCGCGCGGTGCTGTTTTTTGCCGCCGAATCGCCGTTCGTCACCGGCCAGATCCTGGCCGTCGATGGCGGGCGCAGTGTCGGCTGGTGAGCTTAAGGGGCATTCAGATCGGGCGCCGTCGGAATCATTGGATGTTCGGCCTGCGGGTAGGCACGCCAGAGCGCACCGATGGTTTCGCGCGCCACCGGATGCGGCACATCGGGCGCCAGCTCCGCCAAAGGGCCCAGCATGTAGGCACGCCGCAGCATGTCGCGACGGGGTAGCACGTAGCCTGGACCCTCGCCGACCTCATCGCCGTAAAGCAGCAGATCCAGGTCCATCGCGCGCGGTCCCCACCTGGCGTCGGTGCGGCCGCGGCCGCATTGCTCTTCAATGGCGTGCAGCACACGCAGCAATTCCGTCACCGCCAGATCGGTCGAGAAGGCGACCACGGCATTGATGAAATCCTCGCCCTCGAAGCCGACCGCGGCATTGCGATAGCAGGTCGAGAATCTCGCGTCGGGGAAGTGGGACTTGAGCAGGCGCGCCGCGCTCTGCAATCGCGCATTCGGATCGATGTTGCTGCCGAGCGCGACGAAAACCTCGCTCATGCGCCGGGCTGGGGCGCGTTGGGCTGAGGTAAGCCGGCCAGCTCGGCACGCCGACGCTCGATCGAGACGCCGACATCGCGCGAATCGCGGATGGCGCCCGGTTTGTTGATGCTGACGCGAATCCAATCGATCGGAAATTCCGACAGCAGCAGCAGGGCCAGATTCTGGGCCAGTGTCTCGACCAGATGGTACTGCGTGGTCGGGAGCCAGCCGAGTACCCGCTTGGCGACGCGCTTGTAGTCGATGGTGTCCTCGACGCTGTCGCTGCGCGCCGCGCGCGCGCAATCACACGGTATCTCCAGATCGATGAGCAGCGTTTGCGGCGTGCGCCGTTCCCAGTCGATAAAGCCGATGATGCACTGGGCGCTCAGTCCGCGCAGGAATATGCGGTCACGTTCGTTCATGGGCGGCCAGTCTAGGTCAAGTGGGAAGCTGCGCCCACCGCTGCACGTCCGGGTGGCGCCAGCTCCGACAACGGCCAACGCGCGCGCACCGCGATGGCATTACCCGCGCGTTCCCCGGCGCGCAATCGATGCAATCCCGCCACCGCGATCATGGCTGCATTGTCGGTGCAGAACTCGGTACGAGGGTAATAAACACGTGCGCCCCGGGCTTCGGCTTCGCGTGCAAGGCGGGTGCGCAGTTCGCGATTCGCGCCCACGCCACCAGCCACCACCAGCGCGCGATGGCCGGTGAACTTCAGCGCCTGCAGCGCGCGCGTGCACAGCGTGCTCACGATGGCCTCCTGCACAGCATGCGCGACATCGGCACGACCCTGCTCATCGAGCGGCGCGGCACGCACCGCCTGCATCACCGCGGTCTTGAGTCCGGAGAAGCTGAATTCGAACCCCGGCCGATCGATCATGGGTCGCGGAAACACATACACGCCGGGACGGCCTCGGATCGCGATCTGCGCGAGTTCCGGGCCGCCGGGATAGGGAAGGCCGAGCAGCTTCGCGGTCTTGTCGAAAGCTTCGCCGGCCGCATCGTCGCGCGTCTGACCCAGGATGCGGTAGTCGCCGATGCCACGGACCTCGATCAGCATGGTGTGACCGCCCGAGACCAGCAGCGCGACGTGCGGAAAGGGCGGCGCCGGGGATTCGAGCATCGGCGCCAGCAGATGCCCCTCGAGGTGATGCACGGCGATCGCCGGCACTCCCCAGCCAAAACTCAGTGAATGCGCCAGCGCCGCTCCGGTCAGCAGCGCGCCGACCAGGCCGGGACCTGCGGTATAGGCCACGCCGTCTATCTCACCGGCGACCGTGCCGGCTTCGCCAAGGGCCGCGCACAGCAGCGGCAGCAGGCGCCGCAGGTGATCGCGCGAGGCCAGTTCCGGCACGACGCCGCCGAAAGCACGATGCAGGTCGATCTGGCTCCAGATCTGGTGCGCCAGCAGGCCGCGGTGCTCGTCGAACACGGCCACGGCGCTCTCATCGCAGGAGGTTTCTATGGCAAGCACGCGCATCGCGTATCCTTATATAGGTGGCGGCCACGCTCCGGTTGGCGCCCAAAGTCCTCCCGGCACGCGCGCATTTTGCGTTTTCCGTCGAGTCTAATTAGAATCGCGGCCCGAAGTCGTGCGCCCGATGGGCAAATGCACTTCATAATCAAGAGGTTGGGTTTTCGATGCCGAGTGTGCGTGTACGCGAGAATGAGTATTTCGATGCCGCCCTGCGGCGCTTTAAGCGAGCGTGCGAGAAGGCGGGCGTGCTCGCCGAGCTTCGCCGGCGCGAATTCTACGAAAAGCCGACGCAGGAACGTAAAAGAAAGAAGGCTGCCGCGGTGAAGCGGCACATGAAGCGCGTGTCGCGCGACTTCGTGCGACCTGCGCGCTGAAGTAGCACCATAGCCTGATGGCGCCGCAAGCCCGCGGCGCGCATTCTATTGGCCTCATAAGCCTTAAGCCTCCATGAGTCTCAAAGAGCGCATCCAGGAAGACATGAAGAGCGCGATGCGCGCGGCCGAGAAGGAGCGCCTTGCGACCGTGCGTCTGATCCTCGCCGCCATCAAGCAGCGCGAGGTCGATGAGCGCATCGTGCTGGACGACACACAGGTCCTCTCGGTACTGGAGAAGATGGTCAAGCAGCGCCGCGAGTCGATAGTGCAGTTCGAGGCCGGCAATCGCGCCGATCTGGCGGCCAAGGAAAACGCCGAGCTCGCCGTGATCGGTGCCTATCTGCCGACGCAGCTTTCGCCTGCGGAACTCGATGCCCTGATCCAGGCCGCCATCGCCGAGACCGGCGCGGCGAGCATCAAGGACATGGGCAAGGTGATGGGTATCATCAAGACCCGTGCCCAGGGCCGCGCCGACATGGCTGTGGTTGGCGCTCGCATCAAGGCGCGTCTGTCGGGATCTTAAGCGGGACGGCGCCCGATGCCCGGACGCATCCCCCAAAGCTTCATCGATGAGCTGATCGCGCGCGCGGACATTGTCGAGGTCATCGGCAGCCGCGTCGCGCTCAAGAAGGCTGGTCGGGAATACAAAGCCTGCTGCCCGTTCCACAACGAAAAAACCGCCTCGTTCTGGGTCAGCCCCGACAAACAGTTCTATCACTGCTTCGGCTGCGGCGCGCACGGCACGGCGCTCGGGTTTCTGATGCAGTACGACCAGCTGCCCTTCCCCGAAGCTGTCGAGGACCTGGCCGGGCGCCTCGCCCTGACGGTGCCGCACGAGGGTGCCCCGGTGCATGCGCCCGTCGATGACCTCGCCCCGCTGTATGCACTGCTCGAACGCGTCGCCGCGTTCTACGCCGCGACGCTCAAATCCAGCGCGCGCGGGCGCGGCTACGCCGAGTCGCGCGGCCTGCAACCCGAGATCATCGAGCGCTTCCAGATCGGCTACGCCCCGGATGCGTGGGACGAGCTCATGCGCCAGTTCGGCGGCAACGCCGAGCAACGCCGTCAGCTCGCCACGACGGGCCTGATCATCGAACGCAGCAGCGGCAGCGAAGGGTTCTACGACCGCTTCCGCGATCGGCTCATGTTCCCGATCCGCGATTCGCGCGGACGCGTGATCGCCTTTGGCGGTCGCATACTCGATCAGGGGGAGCCGAAATATCTCAATTCGCCCGAGACCGCGCTGTTTCACAAGGGCAAGGAACTCTACGGGCTGTACGAGTGGCGGCGCTCGCGCCAGAGCTCGAAGCGGCTGCTCATCGTCGAGGGCTACATGGACACGGTGCGCCTGCACCAGGCGGGGATCACCTACGCGGTCGCGACGCTGGGCACGGCCACGACGCCGGACCACCTGCGACGCGCTTTTCGTCTCGTGAGCGAGCTCGTGTTCTGCTTTGACGGCGATCGCGCCGGCCGAGCCGCGGCGTGGCGAGCCCTGCAAAACGTGCTGCCGCAGGTGCGCGAGGGACGCGAAATCCGCTTCCTGTTCCTGCCCGATGGCGAGGATCCGGATTCACTGGTGGGGGCCGAGGGCCGCGAGGCCTTTGAAGCCCGCTTGCGCGATGCCCTGCCGCTGTCGGAATACCTGATCGCGCAGCTCAGTTCAGAAGCCGACCTGACGCATACCGATGGCAAGGCGCACTTCGTGGCGCTTGCTCGCCCGCTGATGGAGAAGATCGCACCCGGCGTCTATCACGAGCTGCTGCTGGAGCGGATCGCGCAGGCCATCGGGATTTCGAGCGCGCGGCTGTCGCAATGGCTCTCGACCCCGGCGGGCGGCGCGCCGCCCTCGGAGGCGGCGCGGGCGCATGAGTCGCGGCGCGCCGTGGCGGTGCGAGGCGCACCGCGGGCACCGATGGAACGCGCCGGCCGCGGTAGCCTGCTGACGCAGGCGATCGCACTGGTGCTGCATGCGCCCAGCGCAGCGGCGGCGGTTTCCCTGGCACAGCGCCAGGCGCTCGGCGGGCTTACCATGCCCGGCGTGGCGGTGCTGCGCGAGCTGCTCGAAGAGCAGCTCGCCCGGCCTGCCAGCAGCATGGGGCAGACCCTCGAGCGCTGGCGCGAGCGCCCTGAGTACCGGCGCCTGTGCGAGCTGGCCGCCAGCGAGTCGCTCGTGGCCGACGGTGCCGCGGCGGCACGTGAACTGGCCCAGGCGATCGAGCGGCTGCTGGACGCGCAGCTGCGCGGACGCGTCGGCGAGCTCATCGCCAAGGCCCGCGAGGCCTCCCTGACGGCGCAGGAAAAACAGGAACTTCAGGCGCTTACGACTACTCAAAACAAGCAGGGCCCGGCATGATCCGCGCGCAACCATGCTTCGATCCAAGGCAGGTGCCGCTTAAGTTAACGGCGCCTGGCGCCGTTAGGCCCTGATGGGTCTTGAAATTCGGCCTCTGCGCAACAAAATTTGGGTACAATTGTCAACTTTCCCATGAGCGAGCGCCCTCCCCACCTTTTCGTCGCAAGCGATGAGGACGGGCGGGTTTGTCGTCTTAAGTTGACCCCCGCAACCTCTCTGAAGACGCCATGACACGAAAACACAAACCAGCTCCTGCACCCCGTAAGCCCGCCGCACGTGCTGCCGCAGCCCCTGCGCATCGCAAGAGCGCTGCCGTGGTTCCGGTCGCGCGTCCGCTTCAGACCGCGCTCAAAGCCGCCGAGCCGCATCACAAGAGCGAGCCCCACAAGGAGCCGCACAAGGAGCCCCACAAGGAGCCGCACAAGGAGCCGCACAAGGAGCTGCACAAAAAGGGCGCTGCCGGGAAGACCCCCGCACCGGCGCCCGCGGGCAAGCCGCACGAAAGGTCCCACGCCGGTGGCACCGCGGCTGCCGTGCATAAGGGCACGGCCCCGTTCACGACTTCCAGCATCAGCGCCGACCTGCGGCGCGGGCACGGCCTGCCTGAGGATCGCCAGTCGCAGCTCAAGCTGCTGATTGCGCGCGGCAAGGAGCAGGGCTACCTGACCTACGCGCAGGTCAATGATCACCTGCCGGCCGAGATCGTCGATCCTGAACAGATCGAAGGCATCGTCAACACGATCAACGATATGGGCATTCCGGTGTACGAAAAGGCACCGGACACCGAATCGCTGCTCGCCAATGAACCGGCTTCGCCGGCCGACGATGAGGCCATCGAGGAGGCGGCCGCGGCCCTGGCTGCGCTCGACGCCGAACTCGGGCGTACCACGGATCCGGTCCGCATGTACATGCGCGAGATGGGCACGGTGGAACTGCTCACGCGCGAGGGCGAGATCCGAATCGCCAAGCGCATAGAAGAAGGACTCGATGCCGTGCGCACTGCGCTCGGCAAGTATCCGGCCACATTCGAGCACCTGCTGCGCACTTACGAACTGGTCAAGGTTGGCCAGGCGCGTCTCATCGATCTGCTGGTCGGGTTCATCGATCCGAACGCGCCCGATGTGATCGCCCAGCCGCAGAATCCGACCAAGATCGACCTCGAGGCGGATGCCGAGTCCAAGGAAGAGGACGCCGAGGAAGGCGACGAGGCCGAAACAGAGGCCATCGATACCGGCCCGGATCCGGAAGAAGTTGCGCGCCGCATGGGCTCGATCGCCAAGCTGCTGCAGCAGGCGCTGTCGGGTATCGCCAAGCAGGGCGTCGAGGATCCGAAGACCCAGAAGATCCGCAAGAAACTCGCCGCCGAGTTCATGGAACTCAAGCTCTCACCGCGCATGTTCGATGCGCTGACCGACCAGCTGCGCTCGCACATCAGCGAAATCCGGCAGATCGAGAAGGAGATCATGATCATCGCCGTGCGCGACGCCGGCATGCCTCGCAAGGACTTCATCGCCACTTTCCCGAAGAATGAAACCAGCCCGCGCTGGATCCTCAAGCACGTGAAGGCCGGCAAGAAGTATTCCGCACCGCTGGCGAAGCTCAAGGACGAAGTCGAGCGCCGCCAGAAGAAGCTGACGCTGCTGGAAGAGCAGTATCACCTGACGGTCAACGACATCAAGGAAATCAATCGCGAGGTTTCGATCGGCGAGGCCAAGGCGCGCCGCGCGAAGAAGGAGATGGTCGAGGCAAACCTGCGCCTGGTGATCTCGATCGCCAAGAAGTACACCAACCGCGGCCTGCAGTTCCTGGACCTGATCCAGGAAGGCAACATCGGGCTCATGAAGGCGGTGGACAAGTTCGAGTACCGCCGCGGCTACAAATTCTCAACCTATGCGACGTGGTGGATACGCCAGGCCATCACGCGCTCGATCGCCGACCAGGCGCGCACGATCCGCATCCCCGTGCACATGATCGAGACCATCAACAAGCTCAATCGCATCTCGCGGCAGATGCTGCAGGAGATGGGGCGCGAGCCGACGCCGGAAGAGCTGGCCGTGCGCATGGAGATGCCGGAAGACAAGGTGCGCAAGGTGCTCAAGATCGCCAAAGAGCCGATCTCGATGGAGACGCCCATCGGCGATGACGAGGATTCGCACCTCGGGGACTTCATCGAGGATCAGTCAGTGGCCTCGCCGATCGACCAGGCCACCATGGAATCGCTGCGCGAAACCACGCACTCGGTGCTGGCGCAGCTGACGCCACGCGAGGCCAAGGTGCTGCGCATGCGCTTCGGTATCGACATGAACACCGATCACACGCTTGAGGAAGTCGGCAAGCAGTTCGACGTCACGCGCGAGCGCATCCGTCAGATCGAAGCCAAGGCACTGCGCAAACTGCGGCATCCGAGCCGCAGCGAACAGCTGCGCAGCTTCCTGATGGATGACTGAGCAGGAGTTCCTGATCAGGCTTCCTGATCAGGAATTCGCGCCGCCTTGCGGCCGGTCCAGCTGCGCGCGAGCGCGTGCGGCCGTCAAGGCAGCCAGCAGACGCGTTTCACCGGCACCCAGCGCCGGCTGCGGGTGGGCGGGCACCACAATCGATGCGATGCGCGTGGCCGGTGTGCCAGCACGCTCATTCGTTTCGAGCGGCTGCTCTCTACCGAGCCGCAGCAGGTCCAGCTGCTCGAAGACGCGCGTCAGGTGACTGTCGAGGAGACTGCGCAGACGCGCGATCGAACGCAATTCCAGCAGTATCACGAGTCCCAGTATCGCTACCGCAGCGGCCAGCGCCGACTGCGAAATCTCGTGCACCCAACCCATCAAATTCACACTCAGGTTCATACAGCACTCCTGCGCCAGATTTCCGGCAGCCGATGCCCATAATCGGATCTGACTAAGTATTGAGCAGAATTCGTGCCAGCTGCTCACCGGCTTCCCTCTGGTACGTGCGCGTTGTCCAGGATCACGACGGCAACGCGTCGATTGCCATTGCGGCTGGCGACGGTGTTGTTGGTGCTCGCCGGACGGTACTGGCCGAAGCCCATGACCGCGAGGCGGTCAGGTGAGATACCGTGGTCCATGAACAGATGCACCACACTGGCCGCACGCGCTGCCGACAGCTCCCAGTTCGAGGGAAACTCCGCGGTGTTGATCGGCCGGTCGTCGGTATAGCCCTCGACGCGAATCGCATTGGTGAAGGGCTTGAGCGCCGCAGCCAGATGCTGCAGTGCTGGTGCGGCGTTGCTCGACAGGTGCGCCACGCCGCTCGGAAACAGAACATCGGAGCTGATGTCGACCACGACCGAGTTCTGCAGACGCCGCACGTGCACCTCGCCGGCCGCGACCAGCGTGCCCATGGCATTGGTAACGTCATCGGCAACCTTGGCGAGCTCGGCACTGTTGCCGAGCGCGGGACCCGGTGCGCTACCGGCGCCAGCCGCGGCCGCGGCCGCGGGCTTGGGTGGCGGATCAGCGGCGGTTCGTGCCGCCACCGGCATGGCCGCTGAAAATATTTTCTGCACCTGGTTGCGAGGCAATTCGACACGGCCGCCCGTGCCACCGCCATCCGCCACCGCATGTGCCGAATGCGGCGCGCCGTTGAAGGCCTCGGAGAGGGAATCCGACAGCACGCGATACTTGCCTTCATTGACCGTCGACATCGCATACATGACCACGAAGAAGGCCAGCAGCAGTGTGACCAGGTCGCCGTAGGGGATAGCCCAGGCCTCGTGATTCTCGTGCTCTTCGTGACGTCTGCGGCGCGACATGATGCTACTGCAGGAAGCCGTGCAGACGGCCCTCGATGATGCGCGGATTCTCACCCTCGGCGATGGCGATCAGACCTTCGATCTGCATGGCGTTCAGGTGCGCGCGCTGCTGCACGGCAGCCTTGAGCTTGTTGGCCACGGGCAGGAAAAACAGGTTGGCGAGACCAATGCCATACACCGTCGCGGTGAAGGCCGCGGCGATACCGTGTCCGAGCTTCGAGGGATCGTTCAGATTCTGCATCACCGCCATCAGTCCGAGGACCGCGCCGATGATGCCGAGCGTGGGAGAATAGACCCCCATGCCCTCGAAGACTTTGGCCGCGCGCGTGTCCGCGGTTTCGCGGGCGTACATGTCGACTTCAAGCGTGCTGCGAATCGTGTCGGGTTCGCTACCGTCGACCACCAGCTGCAGGCCCTTGCGTAAAAAGGCATCGGGTTCTCCTTCTATCAGGCGCTCGAGCCCCAGCAGCCCCTGGCGGCGCGAGATGTTGCTCCACTCGACCATTTTTGTAGCGACCAGATCCGGCTCGTTAGGTGGCGGACGGAACACCCACGGCAGCAGATTGAATGCCCGCTTCATGACCTGCATCGGCGTCTGGATGCAGATCGCCGCCACGGTCCCGACCACGACGATCATGAACGCCGCCGCCGACACCAGCGCGTGAACACCGGCGCCCTTGAGAATCGCGCCCAGGATGATCGCGATCGATGCCAGCAGCAGACCCATGATGCTCAGGACATCCACGGCTATATCTTCCTCAGCTCTGCCACTCGCCGAGCCGGGACTTCAGCCGCAGCAGGGCCTGCCCGTGCAGCTGGCATACGCGCGATTCGGTCACTTTCAGAACCGCGCCGATCTCCTTGAGATTGAGTTCCTGTTCATAATAGAGCGAGAGCACCAGACGCTCGCGTTCGGGCAGCTCGTTGACCGCCTCCATGATGGCCTCACGCAGCGAATCGACCAGCGCCGCCCCCTGGGGATCCGGCGCACCATCCGGCAGCCGGTCGAGCGTTGAATCCTCGCCGTCATCCGCATCGTTGAGCCGCAGCAACTGGCAGCCGAGGGCGTCCTGAACGATATGCTGATATTCCTGCAGGGTGACGCCCATGTGCGCGGCGACGTCGGCCTCGGTGGCCTCGCTGCCGCGCTGACTTTCCACTTCGCGCAATGCGAGTGCGGCGGCGCGCGACTTACGATGTACCGAGCGTGGCGCCCAGTCGAGCTTGCGCAGCGCATCGAGCATGGCGCCGCGGATGCGGATGCCGGCATAGGTTTCGAAGCTGGCGCCGCGGCCGCTGGCGTAGTTCTGCGCCGCCTCCAGCAGACCCATCATGCCGGCCTGCATCAGATCCTCGACATCCACCTGTGGCGGCAGTCGACCGGCCAGATGATAGGCAATGCGCTTGACCAGATCCGCGTGCTTGCGCACCAGCGCGTCCATGTTCGGCGGCGGCTGCGAGCTCGAATATGCGCGCACGCCGTTATTCATTTAACCACCATGAGTGCCGGTGCCGGCCGCGCCAGCATCCGTTCCATGAAGAATTCGATGCTCCCGCTCGGACCTGCCGGTAATGGCCACTGATTGGCTGTGCGCGCCAGCACCCTGAAGGCCTTGGCGGCCGCGGACGCCGGAAATGCTTCCATCACCGGGCGCTGCGCCTGGACGGATTTCTGCAGCGAGGGATCCTCGGGAATGTCCCCGGCGTAGTCGAGCACCACCTCGAGATATCGATCGGTGACGCGTTGCAATCGGCGAAAAGCGATCTGCCCCTCCTCGGGCTGGCGCGTGAAATTGGTGACGACGCGAAAGTGGCGCACGCCGCGATCGCGGCTCAGCACCTTGATCAGGGCGTAGGTGTCGGTGAACGAGGTGGGCTCATCGCGCAGCACCACCAGCACCTGCTGGGCAGCCTGGCAAAACTGCAGGACCTGCTCGCCGATGCCGGCAGCCGTATCGACGATCAGCGTATGCAGCAGGCCCGGCATTCCCGCGAAGGCCTGCACGATGCCGTTCTGCTCGGTGACGCTCAACGATGCCATGCGTGCGACCCCCGAGGCGGCCGGCACCACGCGCACGCCCGATTGCGTCTCGAGGATGATTTCCTCGAGCGCGCGCTCGCCCCTGAGCACATGCTCGAGCGTGTAGCGCGGCGTGAGTCCGAGCAGCACGTCGCAATTGGAAAGCCCCAGGTCGCCGTCGAGCAGCATGGATTTGCGACCGTTCTGCGCGAGTGCCGTGGCGAGATTCACCGCGATGGAGGTCTTGCCGGTGCCACCCTTGCCGCCCGTGACGGCAATAACCTGGACCGGCGAGGCCGGATCGGGGGTGCGCAGCTCAGCCCGCAGCATTGAGGCTGCCTCCGTAGCGACGCGCGAGCAGTTCATCGTCGGCGCAGCCCTGTGTCTGGCGCGACAGCTCGATGGCGCGGGCGACCAGCTGGTGGGCACGCGCGGGACGCAGATTATCGGGAATGACCGGACCGTCGCAGACGTAGGCGAGCGGCAGCTGCGAGCGCACCAGCGCCGAGAGCACGCCGCCGAGACTGACGCACTCATCAAGCCGCGTGAGCGCGCAGCAGTGCGACACCTCGGGGCCGAAATGGGTCACGGCCTCATCAACCACTCCGCTCTGGGCGCTCGAGGGCAGCACCAGCATGAGCTGCAGCGCCGCGCAGCGCGACCGCAACGCGGTGAATCGGGCAGCGGCGTTACTGTCGCGCCCGGCGGCGCCGGGCGTATCGATCAATATCATGCGTCCCGGCAGCGACTTGATCCGAGCCTCGAGGGCGTCCGGATCCGTAACGGTCTCGACACGCGCGCCGAGCACCCGGCCGAGGCTGCGAAGCTGTTCGTGCGACCCTAGGCGCTCGTCATCGGCCGAGATCAACACCAGGTTGGCCGCGTCCTGCTCGAGTACGTAGCGCGCCGCCAGCTTGGAGAGGGTCGTGGTCTTGCCGGACCCCGGCGGCCCGATCAGCGCGAGCACACCCGAACGCTCCACGGGCGGCGTGCAGGTCTGGATGCGCCGCGCGAGCACCGCGTAGGGCGTGCGCTGCGCCTGCTCGTCGGTCAATGCCGCGGGCAGTTCCGCCACGATCTGCAGCGCCAGAGTGCGCTCGATCCCGAGCGTCGCAAGGTCGGCCAGCGAGCGGGCCTTGAGCGGCTCGCGCCGGGTAAAGTCGTTCCACGCCAGCGCCGCCACCTGCTGCTCGAGCAGGTTGCGAAGGCTGCGCAGCTCCTCGGCGACGCTTCGATCCGCGCCGAATTCCGCTGCGGCAATCGCAGACGCGGCTCGCGGCGAAAACGGCGGCGCATCCGCCGGCACCGCCGGCCGAGTCGCAGCCTCTGCAGCTTCGCGCTCCAGTTCCTGCAGCGCGGTACGCTCGAGCTGTTTGAGCGCGGCGGTTTCGGCGAGCGTGCCCTGCCCGGCCGCCAGCTCCAGATCGATCGCGGAGCACACTTCAACACCTTCGGCGATGCGCCGGGTGCTGAGAATAACCGCATCCGCACCCTGTTCCTCGCGGATGGCACGCAGTGCAGCGCGCATGTCGGCCGCCACGTAACGCTTGATCTTCATGAGCGTGTCGTCTCCATCGTCCTCTTAGCGACCCACCGCGGCGACCAGTCGGACGCGGCGATTGTCGGGAATTTCGTTCCAGGCCAGCACGTGCAGGTTCGGCACCGTCGCGCGCGTAAATCGCGCCAGCGTGGTTCGCAGCTGCGGCGCCACCATCAGCACGGCAGCCTCGTTCGAGGCCTCCTGGCGGTGAGCGGAGTCGGCGAGCTTCGACTGCAGCCGCTCGGCCAGTCCGGGTTCGAGCGCGGCGTTGCCGGCGCCCTGTCCCTGCAGAGTGGTCTGCAGAAGTTGCTCGAGATCCGGCTCGAGTGTGATCACGGGCAGCTCCCCGCCGCTGCCGACGATGTCCTGAACGATCTGGCGACCCAGCGCGATGCGCACCTGCGCCTGCAGCACCGCCGGGTCCTGCGTGCGCGGGGCGTGCTCGGCCAGGGTCTCGACGATGGCGCGCAGGTTGCGGATCGGGACGCGTTCGGCGAGCAATCCCTGCAGCACGCGCACCACGACGCCGAGTGCCAGGGTCTTCGGTACCAGATCCTCGACCAGCCGCGGTGCGGTCTTGGCAAGGCCGTTCAGGAGCTGCTGCACTTCCTCATGTCCGAGCAGCTCGTGCGCGTGTGACTGGATGACGCTGCTCAGGTGCGTGGCGATGACCGTGGCGGCATCGACGACCGTGTAGCCGAAAGTCTGTGCCTGCTCGCGCTGGGCCGGTTCGACCCACACCGCTTCCATGCCGAATGCCGGATCGCGCGTGTCGATGCCGGGTGGCTTGCCGAAGACACGTCCCGGATTGATGGCGAGCTCACGCTCGGGATAAACCACCCCGTCGGCCAGCGTCACACCGGCGAGGCTGATGCGATACGCGTTGGGCGAGAGTTCCAGATTGTCGCGGATGTGCACCGACTGCACCAGGAAGCCCAGGTCCTGCGATAGCTTGCGGCGTACACCGCGAATGCGCGCCAGCAATTCCCCGCCCTGGCTCTTGTCGACCAGCGGGACGAGCCGGAATCCGACCTCGACACCAATCAGATCCACCGGCTTCACATCGTCCCAGGACAGTTCGCGCTGGTCGGCCGGCACAGCCGGCGTCGTGTTGACGGGCGGAGCCGCCAGTGCGGTGGCCGCCTCCCGGGCACGGCGCCGCAGGTACCACGCGCCGCCCCAGCAGGCAGCGGCGAATAACAGGAAAGCGGCATTGGGCATGCCCGGGATCAGTCCCATGACACCCAGCACGGTACCTGCAATGGCGAGGCTGCGCGGCTCGCGCAGCAGCTGCCTGGAGAGCTCCTTGCCGAGGTCCTGCGCCCTGGACATGCGCGTGACGATGATCGCCACACCCGTGGACAGCAGCAGCGCCGGGATCTGCGCCACCAGTCCATCACCGATGGTCAGCAACGTGTAGACGCGCGCCGCATCGGAAAATCCCATGCCGTGGCTCAGCGTGCCGATAGCGAGGCCGCCGACCATGTTGATGATCAGGATCAGGATGCCGGCCGTGGCATCGCCGCGTACGAACTTGCTGGCACCGTCCATCGAACCGTAGAAATCCGCTTCCGAGCGCACTTCGGTGCGGCGCAGGCGAGCCTCATCCTGATTGATGAGCCCGGCGTTGAGGTCGGCATCGATGGCCATCTGCTTGCCCGGCATCGCATCCAGGGTAAATCGCGCGCTGACCTCGGAGATGCGTCCGGCGCCCTTGGTGACGACCACGAAATTGATGATGGTCAGGATCGCGAAGACCACGATGCCGACCGCGTAGTTGCCACCGACTACGAACTGGCCAAAGGCTTCGATTACGTGGCCCGCCGCAGCCGTGCCCTCGTGACCGTGCAGCAGCACCACGCGCGTGGAGGCGACGTTGAGCGCCAGGCGCAGCAAGGTCGCCAGCAGCAGTACCGTGGGGAAAATGCCGAAGTCCAGCGGGCGTGAGACGTTGACGACCGCCATCACCACGAGCACGGACAGCGCGATGTTGAATGTGAACAGTACATCGAGCGCCAGCGGCGGCAGCGGCAGCACGACCATCGCGAGCACGGCGAGCAGCAGCAGCGGCGCGCCAAGGCCCCGTTGCAGCAGCAGCCGCAGCGGCATATTGGTGGTGAGTTCAGCCATGTGGGCTTTGAGGAGCAATTCCCATGCCGCCCAGCGGCGACAAATTACCGGCGCGCCGGTACGAGAACTGCGTCACGTAAATTCCGCCGTCACGCATCATTCCTCGGCTACCTCGATGTCCGGCGGCGGTGGCGGCGCCCCACCGTGGCGGCGCACCGTGCGCAATTGGTAGACGTATGTCAGGACCTTGGCGACTGCCGCGTAGAGCCGGGTCGGTATCGGGTCGCCCAGATCGCACAGCGCGTGCAGCGCCCGCGCCAGTGGCGGTGCCTCGACGATGGCCACCTTGTGTTCGAGGGCGATCTCGCGGATGCGGGCGGCGATCAGATCCTGGCCCTTGGCGACGACCACCGGGGCCCGCATGCGCTGGTCGTCGTAGCGCAGCGCCACAGCGTAGTGGGTCGGGTTGGTGATCACGACGTCCGCCCTGGGCACTTCCTGCATCATGCGTTTGCGTGCCAGCACCTGCTGCATGCGCTTGATGCGCGATTTCATCTCGGGGCTGCCGTCGCTTTCCTTGCTCTCCTCGCGAATCTCCTGCCGTGTCATGCGCATGGACTTGTGGAACTGCCACAGCGCGAGCGGCACATCGATGATGGCGATGACGGCCAGCGCACCGCCGAGTGCAATCAGTGCCGCACCGCCGAGTCGCAGCGCATGGGCGATGGCCACCGCGGCGGGCTCGACGCTCAACGCCGCATACTGGTGGAACTGCTTGCGCAGCACGAGCACCGCGACCGCGGCCACCAGCAAGACGCGCGCGAGCGCCTTGCATAGTTCGATCAGGCCACGAATCGACAGGATTCGGCCGAATCCCTCGATCGGATTGAGGCGCTGGAAATTCGGCACCAGCGCCTCGGAACTGAAGGTCCAGCCGCCGATCGCGAGCGGCGTGAAGGCCGCGGCGGCCGCCAGCAAACCCAGCAGCGGCGCGACCGCCATGCCAGCGGCCAGTGCCGCATGTCCGAAGCGCATGAGCATCCAGCCGCTGTCGAACGACTCGCTGGCCCGAATTGAGAGTCCGTCGCGCATGAGGGACAGCAGCTGCCCACCCATGAGCGAGCCCAGGCTCAAGAGTCCCATTCCGCCGGTCAGTATGATGGCGGCGGCGCTCAGATCGCGCGATCGAGGCACCTGGCCTTTGGCGCGCGCGTCGTCCAGCCGTTTTTGTGTCGGGCTTTCTGTCCGTTCGCGATCCTCGGCGTCGGCCATGCCTCAGGTGCTCCCGACGATCGTGCGCATGAAAGCGAAAGCCGAGTTCACCAGCTCGACTACGACCATCTGGATGCCGGGCAGCCCGAACAGCACGATCACGAATCCGAACACCAGCGTGATCGGAAAGCCCACCGCGAAGAGATTGAGCGCCGGCGCGGCGCGCGCCATGACACCGAACCCCAGATTGATCACCAGCAGCGCGGTCATGCCCGGCAACGCGACGCGCAGTGCGCCCATGAACAGTTGATCACCCCAGTTCGCCAGCGATTGCATGGCCTGCAGACTCAGTCCGTGGGGACCGATCGGCAGGCCGCGAAAACTCGTGATCAGCGTATCGATCAGCGCTATGTGACCGTCGAGCGAGAGGAACACCAGCACGCCCAGCAGCGAGTAGAACTGGCCGAGCGCCGGCGTCGTCACGCCCCGCAGCGGATCGACGTTGAAGGCGAATCCGAGCCCCATGCCGTTGGCGACGATCTGTCCCCCAAGGGTCAGCGCATCGAACATGAGCTGCAGCGCAAAGCCCAGCGCGGCACCGACGATGATCTGCTCGACGGTGGTGACGATGCCGTCGGCTGACAGCACCGTGAGGCCCTCTACCGGGGGCAGCAGCGGCAGCGCTATCAGTGTCAGGGCACCGGCCAGCACGATGCGAACGCGCGGCGGCACATAGCTCGTACCGAAGACCGGCGCCACCATGAGGCACGCGCCGATGCGCAGGAATGGCCAGAAGGCACTGCCGATCCAGGTCTCGATCTGCGGAAAAGTCAGGATCGGCACGGGTTACTAGCCGATCAGGCTGGGAATACTTTCGATCAGCATCCGTGTGTATCCGACGAACTGCTTGAGCATCCATGGTCCGACCAGCACCAGCGTGGCGGCGATGCCCAGCAGCTTCGGGATGAACGAGAGCGTCATCTCGTTGATCTGCGTGGCGGCCTGGAAGATGCCGACCAGGATGCCGATCGCAAGTCCGACCAGCAACATGGGCGCGGCCAGCATCAGAGTCATCTCCAGTGCGCGCTGGCCAATCGTCATGACGGTTTCGGGACTCATGAATGCCTCGGACTAGCGGTAGAAACTGGAAGCCAATGAGCCCATGACCAGGGTCCAGCCGTCGACCAGCACGAACAGCATGATCTTGAACGGCAGCGAAATGAGTACCGGCGAGAGCATCATCATGCCCATCGACATCAGCACGCTCGCGACCACCAGATCGATGATCACGAAGGGGATGAACAGCAGAAATCCGATCTGGAAGGCGGTCTTGAGCTCGCTGGTCACGAAGGCGGGTACCAGCAGCGTCAGCGGCACATCCTGCGGACTGGCGAAGCCCTTGCCGCCAGCGATGCGCGCGAAGGTGGCGATGTCGCTCTCACGCGTCTGCTCGAGCATGAAGGTCTTGAGCGGGGCAACTCCCTGCTCTAGAGCCGCGGTGGTGTCGATGCTGCCAGCCATGTAGGGCACGACCGCGTCGGTGCGGATCTTGTCGATGACGGGCGACATCACGAACAGCGTCAGGAACAGCGCCAGCCCGATCAGCACCTGGTTGGGCGGGGTCTGGCCTGCGCCGATGGCCTGCCGCAGGATCGACAGCACGATCACTATGCGTGTAAAGGCCGTCATCATCAGCAGCGCCGCGGGCAGCAGCGTCACCGCGGTCATCAACGCGAGCAATTCGATGGTCAGCGTATAGGTTTGTCCGCCGCCGCTGCTCTGTACGGCGACTGCGGGAATTCCAGGGGCAGTGACGGCGACGGCTGCCGCGGCACTGCCAGCGACGGGCAGCAGCAACAGGCACGCCGCCAGCCAGACGATCCTCTTTTTTGTACGGTGCGTGAATGCGTTCATTTGCCCAGGCTTTTGAGAAGCATCGATTTGAAGGTGGGACGCGCAATCTCCGCGGGACCCGCGACATCCGGTTCGGTGATGCCGTCGATGACGTGCAACGTGCGCACGTTGCCGGGCGCCACGCCGACGAGCACCTGCAATGCCCCGACCCGCAGCAGCACGGCGCGCTCACGCGTTCCTAAAGACACCTGTGCCAGCACCGTCAGTCCGCTGCTGCTCGCCGCTCCTGCACCGCGAACACGACGCGCCAGCCATGCGGCCGCCAGCAGCGCACCGAGGACCAATACCATGGCCAGCGTGACTCGCAGTGTGCCCGCCATCGGCGTGGGAGCGGTTTGTGCCGAGCCTGCGGCAAAAGGCAGCGACTCGGCCGCGGCGACGAAATCGCCCGTACCAAGGGCGATGGCCCACGTGGCGACCGATCGCCACGCGCGGCACGCGGCTGCGCTGAATTTGGGACTTCTCAAGACTCGCGGATCTCCATACGGCACGGCTGCAGCCGATGGAGCAACGCGCATGCCAGAGCCGCCGGCACGCGGCTAAGTCATTCTCTCTATTCGAATTGCGGCCACACACCAACCGTGAAGCGGTTCACATAACGCCCCGCGTAATGGAGCTACGAGAGTGGGCGCCGGCTATTTGGCAGTCGTAGTCCGGCGACAGTGCGCGGGTCAACCAATCTCGCAGTCGGGCGCTTCGTGATTCAACGTCAAGCAATCAGCTACTCGAGGAAATGATTATGCGCAACAACGTGGTGCGATTTGCGGTCGGTGCGGCTCTCGCGGGCACGCTCGCGGCCTGCGGCGGCGGGTCCTCGGGCTCCCTGCAGGCGGCCAGCCCGCAGTCGGGCACGGTGCCACTGATCCTCAGCGATGCATCGTCCGATGATTGGGCGACGATTGGCGTCAAGATCGTCAGCGTCGCGCTGGTTCCGCAGGATGGCAGCGGCAATGTCACGGTGTACACGGCGCCATCCGCCGTACCCACCATCAATCTGGAGCAGCTCGATCAGCTGGGTGAAATCCTCGGCAATGTATCGGTACCGGTCGGCACCTACACCGGTGCGATAGTCACCGTGGCCGGCAATCCGGGCGATGTGATACTGACCGCGTCCGCGGATCCGGAAGCCGGATTCAGCCTGGCGGCCGGCGCGTCGGTGTCTTCTTCCAACATCGAAATACAGCACACGCAGGGCAGTGCTCCGGACCTGGAGGTGCCGATCTCGGTCAGTTTCCTCACCCCGCTGACCGTCACGACGACATCGAGTAATGCGCTGGACCTGGAATTCGATCTGTCGCACCCGGCGTTCCTCGTCGGCCATCTGCCGCCCGGAGCGATCGACACCCACTGGGCCGTTAATTTCACCGGGCCCGTGCGCCACCACCCGATCGCCGATATCACCCGGCTGGTGCTGCGGCATATGTACGGCACAGTGACCGCGATCTCCAGCGACAACTCCGCCATCACGATCACCCGGGATTTTCCAACCCTGCCGGTGGTATCGCCGGAGACCGCGATCATGAGTTCGCAGTCCCTGTCGATTCTCGCCGATGCTGCCAATGGCACGCTGCTGTATGACATGGATGCCGGCACCGCATCCACGATCAAGAACTTCGCCAGCGAGAGCGCTCTCAACAGCCGCTATGTACGGGTCGCGGCCCGCTACCAGGAAAACGGCACCCTGGTTGCAACACGTATCTGGGTGAGCAGCAATTTCGCCAACGTCTGGCTGAGTCCCGAGGGACATGTGCTGCACGTCAATACCACCACCAGCATCATCACCATTCAGAACGAATCGGGCGTGGGTGTGCCAATGCAGGTCGATGCCGGCACGCAGTTCTATTTTCGCCAGCCCGCCAATGCGGTGGCCGACGCCACTCCGATCGGCACCGGGCCGTCTTTTCTGGCCAGCAACAACTTCGTGCGTGGCTTCAAGGTACATGCCAGCGCGGTCGATCCGCTGGCCACGCCAATGGTGGCGCAGAGCATCGACATCGAAACCGCGGACTATTCGGGCACCATTTCCCAGGCTACTGCCGGCGGCTTTACCTACACGCGCAACTTCCCGCACGCGGGCGATGATTATGTCGCCGCGCTCGACTACATTGCATCGGGTTACGAGTGGTGGAACTTCGCCTATCCCACACTCGTGGATTCCGGCGGCACCGCGGTTGGCGACTTCGTGGCGGCGACCGATGGCAGCGTCAATTTCGGGGGCACCGCCGGGCAGATATCGGCGTGGGGCGTGAGTTACGCCAGATGGGGTGATCCGGCCAACATGACTGGCTGGAGCGCCGCCGCGAGTGTTCTCATACCGGTCCCGGTCCCGATTACATCCGTGGCAACGGCCCTGACGGCGGCGGGCAGCGGCTACGGCTTCACGGCTACCGCCGTTGGTGGAACGCAACCGGTCACCGTCGATGTCAGCAACAGCGGCGGTGAGGCGACGCTGGTCTACCAGGTCGACTACGGCAATGGCATCGCGACCATCAGCCCCGTGGACATCACGACCGCGTCCGGGCTCTCGACCCTGACCGATGGCCTGGCTGTCGGTGTTAAGGTGAAGATATCGGGAATCGCGCAGAGCGATGGCACGCTCAAGGCGTACGTGCTCACTTACTTTACGAATACCACGCCAGCGGACTGACGCGGGTCGAATCGAAGCTTATCCGAGTGCCGCCTCGAGCATTTCAACTTCCGTCTGCGACTCGAGCATGATCCGGATCAGCGCAGAATCGTTCAACCCGAGTGCCGCGGCGGCCGGTATTCGCGCCAGATCGGAGTCATCCGCGCTGTTGTTCGCCATCTGCGTGGCGACGTTGACGGCTACGATGAGCAGATCCTGAAGATCGGCGGGGCCGGAGTGGGTGCGGTCAAGTTCGTACTGACCGCCCACGGCCGATGCCAGTTCGTCGCCGAGCTTCCAGTTCTCGATCAGGGCCTGGCCGATGCTTGGGTGCCAGCTGCGCAGTTCCTCGCCGTCGTCTTTAAACGAGTCGATCTGATTGCGCGGCGTGCGCGCGATGATATAGATCTTGCCGATGTTGTGTAACAGCCCGGCCAGCATCGCCTCATCGGTACGCACACGCTTGGATTCCTTCGCCATCGCATGGGCGAGCGCTGCGACCCGCACGCCCTGGTGCCAGCAGTTGTCGAGCTTGGCGCGGATGTGACTCAGTTCCGCGGCGCGGCGCAGCTGCGCTGTGGCGTAGGCCAGCGCTGCCGTCCGGATATTCTCGTGTCCGATCCTGGTAACCGCCAGTTTCAGGTCGGTCACACGAGATCCTCCGCGATGCAGCAGCGTTGAATTCGCCATAGTCAGGATGCGAGCGGCGAGGCCCGCATCCGAGCTGACCACGCGCGCGATGCGTTCGCCGGTGACGGCCTCGTCCGACAGGATCTGCTGCACGCGCGCTGCAACGTCCGGAAAGGACGGCAGGTCGATGCGACCGACCGATAGTTCCCGGGCAAGTTCGCTGACGAACTGGAACAGTGAATGTTGCGTCGGTTCCGACTCGGGCTGGAGCGTCTGTGGCAAGGTCCGTGCCTCCTGGATGCGTTTCCGTCGTGGGCCCGTATCGGCCAGCGACGGTGTCTCTTGAATCCGATTACTTGAGCTTCCGGATCCGTTCGGCGGGACTTATCACATCCGTGAGTCGGATGCCGAACTTGTCATTGACGACGACGACTTCGCCGTGAGCAATCAGGGTACCGTTGACGTACACGTCCAGCGGCTCACCGGTGGCGCGGTCGAGCTCGACGACGGACCCCTGGCTGAGCTGCAGCAGGTTGCGGATGCTGACCCGGCTGCGGCCGACCTCCATCGACAGTGTGACCGGAATATCCAGCACGACGTCGAGATTCAGCTCACGATTTGCACCGGCGTCGGGTGCATCGGGCTTCAAATTGTTCATCTCAGCCGGTTGCGTTTCGATCGCTTTCGCGGTTTGTGTACTCATGACCTGCCTACCACATTACTTAATATCGGCTGCTTGCGCCTTCCGATCCGTTGGGAAACTTTGACGGCCTGTTGGCCGCGCGATATGCCGAAGCCGCCGCGGAGCACCGGCACGCCCTCGGCCAGCAAAGTGACTTCGCCGTCGAAATCACAGGGAATGACATCTCCCGGCTTCAGATCGACCAGCCGACCGAGTGTCAGCGTCGTGTGGCCGAGCACCGGAACCAGTTCGACCTCGGCCTCCTCTATCTCCGCGCGCAGCGTCTTGTTCCAGCTCTCGTCGCGTTCCATGCGATCGCTCTGAACGCCGGAGTCGAGCAGGTCGCGTATCGGTTCGATCATCGCGTAAGGAAGCGTGACATGCAGTTCGCCGCCACCGCCTTCAAGCTCGATCCTGAACGCAGTAACCACCACGATCTCCGATGGACTGACGATGTTGGCGAAATGAGGATTGATCTCCGAATTGAGATATTCGATGTTGATCGGCGTGCAGACGCTCCAGGCTTCGGTCAGATCGGCGAACGCCTCGCGCAACACCATCTGCACGATACGTCCTTCTGTCAGCGTGAATTCGCGGCCCTCGATCTTGGCGTAGCGCCCGTTGCCGCCGAAGAAATTGTCGACGATCGCGAACACCAGCGTTGCATCGAGCGTCAGCAGCGCGCTGCCGCGCAGCGGGTTGATCTTGATGAGATTCAGGCTGGAGGGCACGTGCAGGTTCTGCGTGTACTCGGTGAATTTCTGCACCCTGACCGGCGCTACGCTGATCTCGGGCGTGCGCCGTAGCATGTTGTACAGCCCGACGCGGAACAGCCGCGCGAAGCGATCGTTGATCATCTCCAGAGTCGGCATGCGGCCGCGGACGATGCGAACCTGCGTGGCCAGATCATAGACCTTGGCCTTGCCAGGCTCATCCGGCGGCGGCTCGATGGCTACCGCACCATCGTCGACGCCCTTCAGCAGCGCATCGATCTCGTCCTGGTTGAGAATCTCCGCGCTCATCTACTGGATCACGAAGCTGGTGAAATACACATTTTCGACGCTCTTCGGATCGCCGCCTTCGCCCGCGACGACCTTGCGAACGACCTCGAGGGCGGCGTTGCGCAGCTTTTCCTTGCCGTCGGGCGAGAGCAGGCTGGCATTGTCCTGACTCGAGAACAGCATCACCAGGTCGTTGCGCACCGCCGGCTCGTTGTTCTTGATCATCTCCAGTGTCGGCGGATCGCGCGTCATGGTTTCGACCATGACCTGCAGGTATCGCGCGCTGCCCTCGCCGCCGAAATTGACGACGAATGCGGGATCGAATTTGAAATACAGGGCTGCAGTCTTGGGAGTGGCCTTCCCGGCCGGCGCATCCGACGCGGCAGCTTCGGGCTTGGGCTTGAATGCAAACCAGGCGCCCGCACCGCCGCCTATCAGCACCACGGCGATGATGACGAAGAGCAGCTTGCCCTTTTTTTTGCTGGGAGCTTCGCCTGCTTCCCTGGTGGCGGCTTCAACCCTTGCAGCTTCGGTGGCCATGTCGATATCGCTCTGTTATCTGGACGTTGAGAGGCAATGCCTGCTCATGGAGCAAGCGCTATGCCAGCGCCGAATCTGCCGGCACTGACGGAAAATTGTCGCTACTGCGGCACTCACTCAGGCGTACTCATCGATGAGGCCGGCGCCGTGAACCGCTGCGACAGCCATCGGCTCCTCACCGGGGACCGGCAGGGCGTTATCGCGGGCGCGACCGTTTGCCGACTGTGAACCGGATCTCGCCTCGCCCTGCACGTGGGTCTGGCCGAGCGTCAATCCACCGTGCGCCAGCATGGCGCGCAACGTCGGGACGCTCTGTTCAAGCGCGCTTCGCGTGTCCGGATGTGCGGCGACGAAGTTGACGTTGATCTGCGATGCCTGCAAATCGATGTGAACTTCCACCGGCCCCAGATGCTCAGGCGACACCCGCAACGTGGCGCTCTGCACGTTGGCTGACGCCATCATCTGCACCTGCGCGGCCACGTCGCGCGACCAGCCTGGGTCGGTCACCGGCGTGCCGATGGACCGCTCGATCCCGCCTGTCTGCGCGCCGCCAGCGGAGATCCCGCGCACCAGCTGCGCCAGCGCCGACAGATCGTCGGAGGAAACGTCCGTGGATGCGCGGGCGCGATCGGGGGATGCCGGCGCGCCGTTGGCGCTGGCGTCCGAATCGCCGGATGCACCCTCATCGGTAGCGGTGCCGAGAGCTGCCGGGGCAACCTGGAATCCGGAGAGCACGGAGGCGGCAGCACTGGCGGGGGCTGCAGCAGCGTTGTCACCACCCGTCGAGGACGAGCCGACAGGCGCCGTACCCGCGGCGCCGGCATTGCCGCTCAACGCGGCAAGTGCAGCGGCTGTGTTTTGTGTTTCACCGCTCGCCGCAGGGACAGGTGCCGCGGCTACGGCTGCTGCCGCGCCGGCCGAAGTAGCGGCGGCCGATGCGGCCATGAGCCACACAGCCTGCGCTGACATCAAATTGGTGCTGGCGGCGGCATCGGTCAGCGACGCGCGTCGAGCTGGCTTGGCGGCAGCGGCACCGGTGGGTGTGCTCGAATTCGTGAGGCCCTCATTGGCGAGGACGGCCTCTGCGTCGTCCGCATCGTCGGCCTCGGAAGGACTTGCCGTCGCACCGAGGAGCGGCGCTGCTGCGGCGGGGACGGGGGCGGGGGCGGGGGCGGGGGCGGCAGCATCGGCCGCATCAGCCGGGTCGGCGGTGGTCGTCTGTCCGGAAGGGGATGGCGCTTTCGAATCGGACGCAGCCGCCGGACTAGTTGATTTGCTGTTGCCGGTGGACGGCGGTGTTGATCTCGGCGACGGCTTCCCGCCCGTCGCCGTCGGGGTCGAGTCCGCATCCGCGCGAGGGGGGGTGGCCACCAGCATGTCGGAGAAGCTCTTGCTGCCGGCGGCCGCATCGGCGGACTGCGGGGTGGCGCTGAGGGAGCTGGCGTTGCCAGCGGACGCGCTGGAGGGTGCGGTCGCTCTCATTGCGCGCCTCGCGAGCGCTGTGCGCGATCGTCCTGTTCGCGCTGCACCCGTCGGTCTTCGGCAGTTCGCTCTTCGGCGTGCGCCTTGTCGATGACCTTTTCGACAGCATTCTTGCGCGCAGCCGCTTGTGACCAGGCATCACGCTCGCGCTGGCACTCAGCCGTCAGCTGCTCGAGCACGCTCTGCTGAGCCTTGACCGCCTCGTCGAGTCGCGCGATGAATATCTGGTAGTCACGCACGCCGGAGACGCCGATGCCGGCTTTCGCGCGCTGGGCAAACATGTTTCGGTACTCCAGCAGATAACGTTGCAGTTCATCGCAGCGCCGCTGCGCGTCGGCCAGGCGGCTTTGTGCCGCCGCCACACGCAATGCGCTCTCGCGCTCGAGTTCTTCCATCAGCTGGCTGACGGGTTGCAGTCGCTTGGCTCGCGTCACTTGGTTCCCCCGGGTTGCAGCTCCGCCATCGTCGTCGCCAGCATCGAGATGCTGGCGGCCAGATCGACACGCTCGTGCATGTCCTGGCGCATGAATGCTTCGATCTGCGGCCAGCGCGCTATGGCGTGATCGATTCGGGGATCGCTGCCGCGCTGGTAAGCACCGATGGTGATCAGATCGCGATTGTTCTCGTAGGTGGCCGTCGCCTGGCGTAGCTTGCGTGTCAATTCGAGCTGGCTCGCCGGCACGATGTCGTGCATCACGCGGCTGACGGACGCCTCGATGTCGATCGCAGGATAGCGCCCGCCTTCGGCGATCCGGCGCGACAGCACGATGTGCCCGTCGAGAATGGCGCGAGCCGCATCGACGATCGGATCGTTCTGATCGTCGCCCTCCGCCAGGACGGTATAAAAGGCCGTAATGGAACCGGACGAACCGACACCGTTACCGGCGCGCTCGACCAGCTGCGGCAGGCGCGCGAACACCGAGGGCGGATAACCCTTGGTGGCGGGAGCCTCGCCGATGGCAAGCGCGATTTCGCGCTGTGCCTGCGCAAAGCGCGTCAGCGAGTCCATGATAAGCAGCACGTTGCGGCCACGATCGCGAAAGTATTCGGCGATGGCGGTCGCGAGCCACGCGCCGTGCAGGCGCATGAGGGGCGGATAGTCCGCTGGCGTCGCCACCACGACCGAGCGTGACAGTCCGGCGCGGCCCAGGATGCGCTCGATGAATTCCTTGACCTCGCGGCCTCGCTCACCGATGAGCCCGACCACGATCACGTCCGCTGCGGTGTAGCGCGCCATCATGCCGAGCAGCACGCTCTTGCCGACGCCGCTGCCGGCGAACAGACCGACGCGCTGTCCGCGCCCGATCGTCAGCAGTCCGTTGATGGCACGCACACCCACATCCAGCGGCTGGGTAATCGGCTGGCGCCGCAGGGGATTGATTGGCGTGCCGGTCAATCGGACACTGGCGTCCGCATCGATCCGTCCGAGCCCATCGAGCGGATTGCAGGCGCCATCCACGATGCGGCCGAGCAGTTGCGAGCCGACTCGAACCGAGCCGGTGTGGCTGCGAGGCAAAACCAGAGAATTGGGTTTGAGCCCGTGAATGTCGCCGGTCGGCATCAGGTAGAGCCGGTCACCGGCAAATCCGACCACTTCGGCTTCGATACTCGCCTGCCCGGAACTGAGGATCTCGCAACGATCGCCCACGGCGGCCTGGCAGCCGGCAGCCTCGAGGGTAAGACCCACCATGCGCGTCAGGCGCCCGGCAACTACTGGCGGAGGCACCGAGTTGAGCCGCTGTGAGGCAGCGGCGAGTCCTTTCGTCCAGCGCTGGGCGGCCGGATGCAGCATCGGATTGACGGCGGTTTCGGGCGCGTTCACGTGCCCTCCTGCGCATCCGACACGCGTGAGTCGCCCAGGGCTCCGGCAATTGCGGCGCCGAGACGCTGCTCAAGCGTCGCATCGATGGTGGAATTCTCGCTGCTCACGCGGCATCCGCCGCGCGAGATCAACGGATCCTCGGCGATATTCCAGGAGCGGTCGCTGCCGGCCTCGACCATCCGCGAGCGCACGAGCTTGGCGTCCTCCGGGTTCAGATGCACGCGAATGTCGCGCGCCGTCATTGGCAGCAGCGCCACGGTTTCACGAATCACCGCGACGATCTCATCCGGCTGCGTCTTCAGTTCGCGCCGCACGATGTGGCGCGCGATGCCTCCGGCGAGCCAGACGAGCTGGCGTTGCACCTCGGTGTCGAGCGCCGCTATCGGCTTTGCCATGAAGTCGAGTATCGATGCCAGGTTCTGCACGCGACGGTCCAATTCGACCTGTGTCGCCTGTTGTTCCTTGCGCACAGCGGCGACCGCCGCGTCGCGTCCTTCCGCGTAGCCCTTCTCCCAGGCCTCGCGTTCAATGCCGCTCAGATCCACCACGCGACGATTGCGCGCGAGCACCGGGCCGTTGATCTCCGGCAGTTCCCAGCGCGCCGTCGCTGCAGAATCAGACATAGGCTTCCCCGCCCTTGCCGCCGAGCTGCAGGCGACCTTCCTCACCCATGCGCCGCGCGGTCACCAGGATTTCCTTCTGCGCCGCCTCAACTTCCGACAGCCGCACAGGCCCCTTGGCCTCGAGGTCATCCTTCATCATCTGCGCTGCGCGCTCCGACATGTTCTTGAAGAACTTCTCCTTCAGCTTCTCGTCCGCGGCCTTGAGCGCAATGATGAGCTTGTCGCCCGGCACTTCGCGCAACAGCTCCTGCATGCCACGGTCATCGACCTCATTCAGGTCCTCGAACACGAACATCAGATCCTGCAGCTTCTGACTCAGCGCCTCATCGACCTTGGCAATCTGCGTCATGAGAGACGATTCCTGCGCGCTGCCGACGAGATTGAGAATGCCGGCCGCGGCCTTGGGTCCGCCGAATCCGCTCGAGGTCTTGCCGCCGGAGTTACCCGAGAATTGCTTCTCGAGCACCTGATCGAGCTCATCGAGCGCCGTCGGGTGCACGCCGTCGAGCGTCGCGATGCGCATGATGATTTCGGCACGCATGTTTTCTGCAAGCTGCCCCAGTACCTCGGCGGCCTGATCCGATTCGAGGTAGGACAACACGATGGCGATGATCTGCGGGTGTTCGTTGCGCAGCATGTCGCTGACGGCGCGCGCCTCCATCCACTTGAGGGCCTCGAGACCGCGACTGCTGCGGCCGCCGAGGATGCGGTCGACCACACTGCCGGCCTTGTCGGCGCCGAGCGCCTCGGTCAGCACGTTGCGAATGTAGTCGTCGGTGCCGACGCCGAACGAGGTCTGCTGCTCGACGTTGGTCGAGAAGTTGGTCAATACCGATGAGACTTCCTCACGCGAGATGCCGCTGAGCTGCGCCATCGCGGCGCCAACCCGTTGCACGTCCTTCGCCCCGAGATGCTTGAGTACCTGCGCGGCCTCCTGCTCGCCAAGCGCAAGCAGCAGAATCGCCGCGCGATCGACGCCCGAGCGGTCCATCGCTGCCTCGCTCACGATTCACCCACCCATGTCTTGACGACCTGCGCGACGCGCTTGGGATCCTGGCCCACGAGGCTGCGCGCCTGCACGATCTGCTGTTCGTAGGCCAGCGCGGGACTGCTCGCGGCTGCGCCCGCGGCACCTGTTCGCGCCTCGCCATCGCTACCCGTGCCAGCCGCCAGCAACTGTGGCGGGGCCTGGCTGACGGCATGGCTTGCCAGATTCTTTATGAGCGGCCGCAGCACACCGAGTGCGAGCGCTACCAGTACCAGCGCACCAAGCACCAGACGCACCATATTCAGCACCAGCGGGCGCTGCCAGATCGGTATCGCCTCGGGCTTCAGCGGCGGCTCGGCCACCTCGAGGAACGACTGGTTGACCACATTGACGCTGTCGCCGCGAGCTTCGTCGAATCCAACTGCGTTCTTGACCAGCTGCGTGATGCCTTCGATCTGCTCCTTGGACAGCGGTTGCTCGGTCACTTTGCCGTCGGCGCCGGTCTTGCGCACGTTGTCCACCAGCACCGCCACCGTGACGCGCTTGATGCGACCGGCAGGCTGGCGCGAGTAGCTGACCGTGCGGTCAATTTCATAATTGCGCGTGCTCTGCTTGGTGCTGTTTTGGGGCGTTGCTGCAGCAGCGACGGCGGCGGCGGCGGCGGCCGCATCGGCGGCGGCAGCCGCATTCCTGGCCGCAGCACCACCGCTGGCAGCCGGGGCCGCCGCAGCGGGCTTCGCCGCGCCGACTGCCTGTCCGCCGGCTGGCGGCTGGTTGCTCAGCGCGCCTGGTACGCCGCCGGATCCGCTGCCGCCGCGGCTGTTTTCCTCGGATGACTGTTCGCTGCGCACGACGGTGCCGTCGGGCTTGTATTGCTCCTGGGCCTGTTCGCTGGCCGTGGGGTCCAGATCCACGGTGACTTGCGCGCGCACGCGGCCATCGCCGACCATGGGCGTGATCAGCTGTTCGATATGCGAGATGTAGGTATCTTCGATACGGTGCGCCGCTTCGAATTGTTCGGCGGCGACGGCCGCATCGCCGGCCTTGGGTGAGGACAGCAGGCGACCCTGCTGATCCACTACTGTGACCTGATCGGAGTCGAGTTCCGGAATGCTCGAGGCTACCAGGTGGACGATGGCCGAAACCTGCTCGGGCGCTATACGGTGACCGGCACGCAATTGCAGCAGGACCGATGCGCTGGGCGGCCGGCGGTCGCGAACAAAAGCCGACTGCTGCGGAATGGCAAGATGCACGCGCGCCGCCTCGACGGCCTGCAATGACGATATGGTGCGCGCCAGTTCGCTCTCCAGGGCGTATTGATAGCGGGCACTCTCCATGAACTGACTGACGCCGAAGCCGGGATCCTTGTTCATCAGCTCGAAGCTGCCGTTCTTGCCCTGCGGCAGTCCCTGCGAGGCGAGCTGCAGCCGCGCGTCATGAACGCGCTCGGCGGGCACCATGATGGCGCCGCTGCTGTTGTCGAGCTTGTACTCGATGCCGCCGGTCTGCAGTGCCTGGACCACGCTGCTGGAATCCGAGTCGGACAGATTGCCGTACAGCAGGCTCCAGTTCGGACCTCTCCACCACAGCACCACCGTGACGCCTGCGGCGACCGCCAGGGCCACGCCGAGCAGCAGCAGCAGCGGGCGGACATTCAGTCCGAGCGCGCCGGGCACCACGACAGTTGAATTGTTCGCCATGTGCTAGTTCCCGATCATCCTCATATCTGCATGTTCATGATGTCCTGGTACGCGCTGACCAGGCGATTGCGCACTTCCGTCAGTGCGCGAAAGGAAATCGATGCCTTCTGGCTTTCAATCATGACCTTGGCCAGATCCACGCCCGGGGTACCGCGCTCCCAGGCGTCGGCCAGCGCACTGGCGCTCTGTTGCGTCTGATTGACCGAATTGACGCCCTGCTTGAGAAGATCGGCGAATGCGGGTCCGTTGGCCACCGTCGCACCCCCGGCGGAGGCCGTTGCGCCCAGTTCCGCCGCGGCGTTGCCCGCCGGTCTGACGACGGAACCGGCCTGCGCGGAGAGCGAACGGATCTGGGCCAGTACCTGGTCGATGGCGATGTTGCTCACGAAGAACTCCCGCCGACTGTGGCCAATTCGTCGCAATCGATGCCGGCGCGACGCAGCCTTGCGAGCTTGTAGCGCAGGGTGCGCGGACTGATGCCAAGCCGCTCGGCGATGCGCTCGCGCGTTTCGTTGCTGCGCAGTGCCTCGAGGATGATGCGCTGCTCGGCCAGCGCCAGTGATTCGGCCAGCGCCCCGGGAGTCGCCTCGGGAGCACTCTCGGACTGCGGTGCCGCAGCCATCACGGCCTGCGGGCCGGCGACATTCGCCGCGGCCGGGGGTTCGAAGATGATGTGCGAGTCGCGCACCAGGTCGCCGTCGCATAGCACCAGCGCGCGCTGCATGACGTTTTCCAGTTCGCGCACATTTCCGGGCCACGCGTATGTCAGCAGCAACTGCGCGGCGTGCGGATGCATCGCCGGAATGCGCGATCCGGCCGCGCAATGCGCCGCCAGCAGGCGCATGGCCAGCGGCAGGATGTCGTCGCGACGTGATCGCAGCGGCTGCAGCGTTATGGGAAATACATTGAGGCGGTAGTAGAGATCCTCGCGGAATCGTCCGGCTGACACGTCTTCCCGCAGACGCCGGTTGGTGGTCGCAATGACGCGCACATTCAGATCGAGGGAGGTGCGCGACCCGAGCCGCTCGACTTCGCGCTCCTGCAGTACACGCAGCAGCTTGGCCTGCAGGGACAGGGGAATCTCGGATATCTCATCCAGCAACAGTGTTCCGCCCTGGGCCTGCTCGAATTTTCCAGGGTGCGCGTTGTGCGCGCCCGTGAACGCGCCTCGCTCCCAGCCGAACAGCACCGCTTCGAGCATGTTCTCGGGAATCGCCGCGCAATTGATCGCGACGAACGCATTGCCGGCGCGACTGGAGTGGTGATGAATGTAGCGCGCCAGTACTTCCTTGCCGGTGCCCGATTCCCCCGCGACGAGGACCGTGCATTCGCTGCCTGCGACGCGGCGGGCCAACGTCAGCAGCAGACGCGAACTCTCGGCGCTCGCGACCGGATCGTGAGCCTCGAGGACACGGCCGCGATCCCGCGTTTCCGTGCCTGGCACCATGGCTGAAGTCTGCATCGGGGAGTCCATAGCCTCTTCAAGTCGTACTTGATGAGGTCAGAGGAGCAAATTGCGTGCCGACGTCAAACTGTGACGAGGCTCACGACGGCAGCGGCTTGCCGCTGCCTCGGACGTCAAGATTCCGGCACCACCGCTTCGCTGCCGCCCATCGAATACTTGCGCAGCTTTTCCACCAGCGTCGTACGGCGCAGCCCAAGCACGCGGGCCGCCTGCGCCACCGTGCCGCCGGAGGATTCCATGGCCCGCCCTATCAGCCGTTGCTCGAGTGTCTCGAGGTATTGGCGCAGATCGAAGCCCGCCGGAATGTTCTCCAGCAGCGCATCGGCAAACTGGGGTTCCAGGGTCCCCTGGACGTCGCCATCGGTATCTGAGTCGAGACTGTCGAGGTCAATGGCGGTTACCTGGGAAGCCTGCTCGAGTTCCGCCATGGCCGGTGCCAGCAGACTTACAGCCGATGTGACCGCGATCAGTGATTCGCACACGGGCTGCGATCCTGGCGCCCAGCCTTCAGGGCGGTAGCGTGCCGGCAAGTCGGCGATGCCCACCGCGCGCGATTGACACTGGATCGAAAGTCGCTCGATCAGGTTACCGAGTTCGCGCACGTTTCCGGGCCATCGATAGGCTTTCAGGGCTTCGAGCGCCGGAGCGGAGAACTGCACCCGTGGCCGGCCGGAAGTCTGGGTGCGCTCGGCGAGCGCGGCAATGAGCAGCGGTAGATCCTCGCCGCGCTCTCGCAGCGGCGGCATGTCGATCGGTACGACGTTGAGTCGGTAAAACAGATCGGCGCGGAACGTGCCATTGATGATTGCCTGCTCGAGATCGCAATGTGTCGCGGCGATGATGCGCACGTCGCAACGTTGTGGCAGGCAGCTGCCGACGCGCTCAAACACGCGCTCCTGCAGTACGCGCAGCAGTTTGACCTGCATGGTCGGATTCATGTCGCCGATCTCATCGAGGAATATCGTGCCGCCGTCGGCGACCTCGAAGCGGCCCTTGCGCGCGGCCAGCGCGCCGGTGAACGCTCCCTTCTCGTGGCCGAACAACTCGCTCTCGAGCAACTCGCCCGGGATCGCGCCGCAGTTGATCGGAATGAAGGGACGGGAGCGTCGAGGTGAGCTGTCGTGAATCGCACGGGCGACCACTTCCTTGCCCGTGCCGGACTCGCCCAGGATCAGGACGTTACTGTCAAATTCCGCCACCTGGCAGATCAGACGGTTCACGAGTCGGATGGATTCCGATGACCCAGTCGGCAGCGTGACGCCGTTGGGCGCGTGCCTGTCAGTTTCAAAAACGTCGGCTTTGCCGATCGCCATGTTCACAGCCGCCCTATCAGCCATGTCGCCCTGCGTACCAGTTCCGGTGGCGCACAGATTAGGAGCGGCGTTATGGCAAGGGATGGATTTACGTCACAGGATGACTGTGCGGTACGTTCGGCTGCGATGCCCGTCTAGGGGCTTTTGAGCAATGCGTCGCAGTTTGCGCCGGTGGCACGCCCCATTAGGTGCCACGAGTCTTGCGCGCAACGGCGATATCACGCCGGTGGCGCAGAAATGCGAGCTTCTGGATCAACGCCACGTTTCCGTCCGAGAGGTCCGGAAATCTGACGCGTGCCGTGGAGCCTTCCACTGCGATGATTTCGGCGGGCAGCTCCAGCGGCTGTGGCAGCGAGCTGCGCAGCTGCACCCGCAGGATGCCCTGCTCGCCTGTCGGCGGTATCTGGCCCAACGCCGTCCAGCTTGCCCCGAGCGAATTGAACTGGATGGAAGTCGGTGCCGAGATGCGTTCCGGCGATACGAGCTTGCCGAGCAGCTGCAGCACCAGATTGAGTTTGAAGTCCAGCCGTGCCAGTTCCCCGGCGAGCGGCCCCAGATCTTCATCCTTGTCGCGCGCGGGGTGTTCCTCGACGGCAATGCACGCCTGCAGCAGCAGCGTGTTGGATTCGTCCATGCCGATGAGCTCGAAGCGATCGAGAGGACGCGGCAACCGCTTCCATTCAACGGGCAGGACGTCGTGGTAGGCCAGCTCGTCGTACAACACCACGGTATCGATGCCCTCGTACATACCGCTCCTCCAACGAGCCTAACACGTGTTGCGGCTATCTGCCGCTGGCCGCCGAAACGACCGAGCCGCGAATCTCCGGTCCGATGGCAACCCAGGCGCCGCGGATCTCTGCGAGCAGGCTGGTTACTTCCCTGATGAGTTCCGGCTTGTTTTCGGCATTCGCACGCAGGGTCTGTCGCGCCATGTACTCATACAGATCGCTTAAGTTGCGAGCAAGCTCGCCGCCATCCTTGAGGTTGAGACTGCCGCGCAGCTCGGTAATCAATGTGGTGCAGCTGTGCAGCAATTGAGCCTTGCGGGCGATATCCCCGCGTTCGACGCAGGCACGCGCCACCGCGAGCCGCTCGAGCACGCCGTCCATGAGCATCAGTACCAGCCGATGCGGATCGGCGCCGGCGACGGAGCCGTGCACCGAAACGCTCTGATACGCGGCCAGTTTCGAATTGCGCGCGTAGCCGCTCACAGCTCTTTACTCCATCAAAATCCGTTGAGTCAGTTAACGGCGGCGTCGGCGCGAACTTGAACCGCACCTGGCAGCAAAGGGACGGCGAGCCGCGGGACGAGGCTCCGCGGGCGGATCAGGCGTTGGGAGTGCCCTGCACGGTCGGCAGGCTGTTAAATGCCTCGGTCAGGTAGGCCGAGGTGCTCTGCAGCGATGACAGCAGCGTATTGAGGGTGGCATACTGCTGTGTCAGGGTGGCCGACAGCGCGGCCATCTGGTTATCGAGCTGCGTGGTCTGATTCGTCAGCGCAGTGTTCTGTTGCGTCAGTGTCGTCGCGTAGTCGGTGATCGACCCATTGCTGCCCAGCGCCGAGGTGATCTGCGAATTGAGCTGGGTCGCCACGCCGTTGGTGCCGCTGAAGAGCTGACTGACGGCGGAAAAATTGGTGGACAGTGCATTATCGAGCGTCGCACTGTTGACCGACAGCGAGCCATCGCTGTTGGTGGTGATGCCGATGCTCGCGAGCGTGTTGTAATTCGAGGCGCCGACCTGGCTGTACAACGCACGCTGAATCTGGTTCTGCACTCCGGTCAAGACGGGGTTGCCAAGCAGCTGACCGGCAGTCCCTGTCGTGGAATCGTAGCTGCCCAGACCCGCGAGCGCGGTCTGCAGCGTGTTGTAGGCGGTCACGAAACTCTGGATATTGGTCGCGACGGTGGAGGTGTCGCTCCCTACCGTGACATTCACACTGCTGGGATCGCCGCCGCCCGCGCCTGTTCCAGCTCCGGAGCCGGTCACTCCCAGCAGATTCAGCGTGACGCCACTGATCGCGTCGCTGATGTCGTTGCTGCTGCTGGTGTAGGGCACGCCGGCGACAGTGAAGCTGGCATCGGATGCCGCGGCGTTCTGCGTGTAGTTGGCGGTGTGGCCGGTGCCATAAGTCAGAGCCGCCAGCGCATTGCCGCCATCGGTCTCGGTGACCGAGAGTGTATTGGCGGCGCCGGTCAGCGATGAGGACAACAGCAGATGACCGCCGTCGGTACCCTGGATCACGGTCGCCGTGATGCCGGGATTGTTGGCCGCCGAGTTGATCGCATTGGCGATCCCGGACAGCGTATCGTCGCTGGTGCCGATTGTCAGATTGAAGCTCGAGCCACCCACCGCCAATGTCAGTGACCCGGTGCCCACCACGGCGCCGCTGCCGCCGGTGAATGCCCCCGATAGAAGCTGTTGCGCCGAGGCCAGACTCGAGACGGTCACCGCGTAGCTGCCCGCGACTGCATCACCGGACGCGGTCGCGCTGACCAGGGTGTCATCGGCGCTGGTCGCCGTCACCGAGTTGAAACTACTCGGGGTGCTGAGCGCGCTGAGCGCCGACTGGAAAGTGGACAGCGCACTCTTGAGCGTACCGACCGCCGAGATATTCGCGGTTACGGCGGTGGTCTGATTGGTGATGAGCTGCTGCTGCGGCGCCTGGGCTGCCGCGACCAGCTCGGACACCAGCGTGCTGACATTGATGACGGAGCCGCCAGCCGCATTGGAGGTAGCCGTGCTGCTCGTGCTGGCAATCGAGACCGGCGTGGTCAGCGCGGTACTTCCGGAAGTGGTCGTCGTACCCGTGGTGGAAGTGCTCATCGGCTGATCCTGCCGCTAAAACCGCAGCGGGCGGGGAACTTGCGGTCCCCGCCCAACTGCTTCAAACGACTCTATTCGGTGAGTCAAAGGCTGTTACGGAAGCTTCTGCAGCAGCGTCAGAACGTTCTGCGGCACCGTATTGGCCTGGGCGACCATCGCCGTGCTGGCCTGCTGCAGGATCTGCGCCTTGGACAGCTGCGAGGTGGCTGTGGCGTAGTCCGTGTCCTCGATGCCGCTGCGCGCGCTGGTCAGGTTGGTCGAATCCGTATTGATACCAGAGATAGCCGCCGTGAAGCGGTTCTGGTACGCGCCCAGCTGGGCGCCCGTCGTTGCGACCTGCTGCAACGCGGAGTCGATCTGGGCCAGCGCCTTGTTGGAATCGTCCACCGACTTGACGTCGGACTGCTGCAGCGTCCCCGCACCGGCGGCCGGGGCGACCAGCGCGCCGCCGGCGGCAGCGAGGCCGAAGGCCGCAGTGGTCGTGTAGGCCGTGGCAACTCCCGCGGCGGTCGTGCCCGTGAAGGAGATCGCCCCCACGGTCTGCAGGGTGGTGCTGTTCAGGTCGATGCCGCCGTTGGCGTTCACGGTGGCGATCAGGCCGCCGTCCTGTCCGGAAACCTGATTGATCGCCGCCGCAACGGTCTTGGCGTCGGTCGCAGCATTGCCGGTCAGCGTGAAGTTACTAGTCGTCACTGTCGCCGGTGCCGTGGGGTTCACGGTCAGATCCGGTGTAATCGTAATAGAGCCCGAGTCGCCGGCGGCGACCGTGGCTGCCGTCGGCGCGACGCCGGCCAGCGTATTGAGCGAGCCGAGGTTGCTCGAGGACGAGCTGGCGACCGAGGCTACCGTGATCGTCTGACCGGCGTTGGCGCCGATCTGGAAGGTGGCGCCCTGGAAGGTGCCATCGAGCAGATTCACGCCGTTGAAATTCGCCGTCTGCGACACCTGGTTGATGTCGGCCTTGAGCTGCTGGAACTGCGTGTCGAGGTCGGCACGGTCCTGCGTGCTGTTGGTGGCATTGAGTGATTCGACTGCCAGGTCGCGCATCGACTGCAGGTCGCTGGTGACTTCCTGCAGCGCGCCCGAGGCGGTCTGGGTCAGCGACACACCGGCGCTCGCGTTCTGCGCGGCCTGGTTGAGGCCGCCGATCTGCGATGTCATGCCCTGCGTGATGGCGTAGCCGGCGGCGTCGTCGGCGGGCGTGTTGATGCGAAGGCCCGAGGACAACTGCTGCAACGCGCTGGACAGCTGATTGCCGGACGCGGTCAGACTGTTCTGCGCAACCAGCGAATTAATGTTCGTATTAAGGACTAGTGACATTGTCTGATGCTCCTGATGTTTCGAGCAGGGCGCCGGACACTGGTCCGACGCTCTGAATCCCTCCGGTCCAACTTAGCAATCGCACCGGCTTCGACCCCGTTATCGGTGCCCTGCAGGGGAACTTGAATGACGCAGGTCGCATTTTGGTAAAACGTCGATTGGCGCACAGTCGCGATTTCGAGGCCTTACAGGTAATTGAACAGCGACAACTTATTGATGTCGGCGTACGACTGCTCGGCCGCCTGCAGCGCGATGTATTCCTGGCTGTACTGGGCGGTGGCGGCGGCGTAATCCAGGTTGCTGACGTTCGAGATCTGCGTGGTGACGTCGGTCGTGGCCGCCGTCAGGTCATTGTTGACGCTGCTGATCAGCGAGATTCTCGACCCGACATTCGAGGTGACCGTGGACACCTGGCCGAGCGCCTGGTCGATGTTCGACAGGCCGCTGGCGAGCTGCGAGCTCAGCTGGGCGCCTCCCGCCGCCGAACTGCCGGCGTTGTTGAGCGAGTTCACGAGCTTGTCGAGCGTGTCGAAGACGCTCTGCTGACCCGCGGGCGAGACCGTGAAGGTATCCCCGGCAGCCGGCGCGCCGCTGATGCCGACCTGGACTCCGTTGAACGAGATCTCGCCGCCACTGGTGCTGTCGTAAGTGCCGGTGGTCACCGGATTGCCGCTGGCATCGGTGACCGAGTAGTCGGTGGCGTCGGTAAAAGTAATCGTGTAGGGCGGACCCGCGGGTGTCGCGCTGGCGGCGGCATCCCAGGTCGCGGCATCGGTAACGCTGCCGGCGTCGACGACCCCGGTGCCCATATTGCCCGCGCTCGCTGCCGTGGTGAAGGTGCCATTGCCGGCCGGAACATTCATGTAAACAGAGGAGCCGGCATCGCCCGTCTGCACGGAGGTGCCGCCGTTGATCGACACCGTGTTGACTCCGGTGTCACCGACGTAGTTCATCGAGCCGCTGCCGCCGCGCACGAACGGTTGTGTGCCCGAGGAGAATCCTGCGAACAGGTACTCGCCCTGGGCGTTCTGGCTATTGGCGAGCCCTTGCAGCTGATTTTCGAGCGCACTGATCTGGGTCGCGATGCTTTTAAGGTCGGACGCGTTGTTCGAGCCAGAATTGGCCTGCACCACCAGATCGCGAATCGACTGCAGCGTCGTCGTCGATGTGGTCAGGGCCTGCTGCTCGAGCGTCAGATTGGTGTTGGCCGCCTGCCCGTTAGAGACGTACTGCTGGTATTGCGAATTGGTGTTGTTGAGCTGCAGCAACTGAACCATGGCTACCGGATTGTCGGCCGGCGTGTTGACGCTCTTGCCTGTGGAAAGCTGGTTCTGCGTCTGTGCCAGCTGTTGCTCGTCTTCCATGATGGAGTTGACGGCGTTCTGGTTGAGCATCGAGGTGGATATGCGCATGAGGGCTTACGCTACTGTGTTGATGGCGGTGATCAGTGACTGGAACAGCGTTTGGGAGCCGGCGATGACCTGTGCCGCGGCCTGGTAGGCCTGCTGGAACTGCAGCAGATTGGCCGCCTCCTGGTCCAGGTTGACGCCCGAGACGCTCTGCTGCGCGGTCTGCGCGGTGGTCATGACGCTCTGCTGGGCGGTGGCACCGTTCTGCGCCTGGCTGGTCAGCAGGCCCACGCTGCCGACGTAGGAGTTCACCGCGTCGCTCAATGAGGCGGCGCCGCCATTGAGCACCTTGCTGTTGAGGATGGCCGCCATCTGCAGCGCGTTGCTGTTATCGCCCGTGCCACCGGCGTTATCGTCGATGGCGAAGCTGTCGCCGGCCGCCGGCGCGCCGTTGAGCGTGACATTGATACCGTTGAAGCTGATGGGCGTACCGGCGGTGTACGTGCCGGTGGCGACCGTATTCCCACCGGCATCGGTGACGGTGTAGTCGGTCGGGTCGGTAAAGCTTAAGGTGTAATTCCCACGCGTCCAGGCGGCCGTATCCGGCACCGTTGCACTGAGGACGCTGGCGGATCCGGTGTTGGTGCTGGTGGCGGAAGCCACCAGCGGACCTGCCGCGGCGATCTTGGCAGGATCGGTCGTCAGCAGCCTCATGCCCGCAACCGCGTTGCCCGTGGGTTCCACCAGGAATTGATCGCCCGCCTGTGCCGCTCCGGTGACGGTCATCGTGAGGCCCGCGCCGGTCAGGGTCGTGACACCGCCGCTGGTGCTGGCGGCCAGCGTGGCTGACTGCCCGGTGACCGTGTCGGTCATGTTCCAGTTGGTGCCGTCGTACTCGAGATCGTAGTTACTGGTCGTCAGACCGCCCAGGTTGCTGACCGTGGCCGTAACGTCGGCAGTGCCTGCATTGTCCTTGGAAGTCAGGACCTGCGGGGCGCCAACCGTCAGCAGGGGAGCGCCGATGTTGCCGTTCTGGTCGAGTCCGGCTGCATTCTGCGTGTTGACCAGACTGGTCAGCGTCACTGCGGCCTGGCCGAGCGCGTTCTGGCCCGGGATGAGCATGGTGTTACGAAACTGCAGCAGCCCGCCCAGCGAACCGCCACTGAGTTGCCCGGTAATGTCCGTCGTGCTCGTGGGCGTCGTCACGGAAATATCGAGCCCACCTGCACCGAACTGATCGGGCGTGGCGCTCAGGGTCGAGGCCTGGCCGCCGGTGACCAGCGACTGGCCACTGCCGATGAACACGCTCAGCGAGCCATCGCTCTGCTGCACCGTGGTTACGCTGACGTGCTGAGAGAGCTGGTCGATCAGCTGGTTGCGCTGATCCAGCAGAGCGTTCGGCGCCTGGCCGCTGCCATTGTTCTGCGCGGCCATGATGCTCTGATTGAGGCTCGCGATACTCTGCGCCAGCGAGCTGATCGTGCTCGCCTCGGACTGGATCTGCGTGTTGACCTGCCCGCCGAGCTGATTGAGATTCTGCTGATAGGCCTGAAACTGTGCGATGACCGACTGGGCCTGGTTGAGCACCGCCTGGCGCGTCGAATCCTGACCGGGCGAATTGGCCATCGCCTGGATGGACTGGCCGAAACTCTGAAGCGTGGCCGACAGACCGGTGCTCGGATCGGCGAACATGTTGTTGATGTTGTCGGCGAGTCCCGCCGTGGTGTTGTACTGGTTGTAGCTGCTGGTGGCGGTGCGCGTCTGCGCATCCAGGAAATCGCTGTAACTGCGCGTTATGGTGGACGCGGTGACGCCCTGCCCCAGCCAGCCATTGGCAGTCGGAGTCGACGGGTTGGTGACGAGGTTGGCCGTCTCAACGCTGTAGCCGGGCGTATTGACGTTCGATATGTTGTTACTGATCGTGTCGAGCGCTGTCTGGAACGCCAGCAGCCCGGTCACGCCAGTCGACATCATGTCACCCATCAAGGTGCCCCTTTAGTCACGAAGATTCCCCACTCACCGTATTCGGCGGATCCGCCGAATTCTTGAGTGCGCCTGCCGCTGAACTGCCGCGCAACGCCTTGACGCTGCTCACGGTTGCCTGAAGTTTCTGTACATAGACCGGATCGGTTGCGTAGCCGCCGCCTGCCAGCGCGCTGCCGAAAGCGCGGGCATCATCACCGGTGCCCATTGCTTTCTGGTAGCGGGAATTGTGCTGCAGGAGCGTGACATAATCGTTGACGCCCTGTTCCACCGAACTGTAGCGGCGAAATGGCTGCGAGACGCTCGAGGCACTGCCGCCGCTGTACTCCGTGGTCAATGCGCTGACCGCATCACCGTTCCAGTTGCCGCCGCCCTTGACTCCATAGAGATTGAGGCTCGAGCTGCCGTTGGCGGCGCTCGGCACATGCTGGCCCCAGCCTGTCTCGAGCGCGGCCTGCGCAATCAGCGTGTCCGATGACACGCCAAGCTGCCCGGCGGCCTTTTCGGCGTAGGGCTCGAGCATCTTCACGAAGCTAATTCGATCGCTGGTTGAAGGCGAGGCATTGACAGGCGCGGCGCCGCCGGCCTGGCTCGCTGTGGCTTTGGCTGCGCCATTGCGCGTGAGCTGCTGCACGAGCATGTCGGCAAGTCCGAGCCCCTTGCCCTGCGCCATCTTCAGCGATATCTGCTGATCGTACATGTCCTGGTAGAGGTCGCTCTGCTGACTGTCGCCCAGGCCCTGGCCCAGTTTTGCGTCGCGCATCGACTTGAGCATCATGTTGGTGAACAGACTCTCGAACTGCTGAGCCGCCGCGCGTATGGCCTTTGGATCGTCCGCCTTGACGTTCTTCTTAAGCCCCTCGAGGCCGGAGAAGTCCGCGTAATAGGTCGGTGCAACGGGCGAACTGCTCACGGCACGTCACGCTCAGATGACGATAAGCTGCGCGCGCAGCGCGCCGGCCTGTTGCAGAGCTTCCAGAATGGCGACCAGATCGCCCGGCGCCGCGCCCACCTGGTTAACCGCACGCACGATCTCATCGAGATTGACGCCGGCATCGAAAATGAACATTCGCGCGTCGGCCTGCGACACGTTGATCTCCGAGCGCGGCGTCGAGACGGTGTTGCCGCCGGTGGAGAAAGGTCCAGGCTGGCTCACGTCGGTGCGTTCTGTGATGGTGACGGACAGCGATCCGTGCGCGACAGCCGCCGCCTGCACGTGTACGCGGGAACTGATCACGACCGTACCGGTGCGCGAATTGATGATCACGCGCGCCGGGGCCTCGCTTGGCTGAAGTTCCAGCTCCTGCAGCTCGCCGATGAAGGCAACGCGGGATGTCTCATCGGCAGGGGCGCGCACTTTGACCGACACCGCATCGATGGCCTGTGCGGTGCCGGCGCCGAGGGTCTTGTTGACTGTGTCGGTAAGCCGCGATGCCGTCGTGAAATCCGGCGAATTCAGATCGAGGATCACGAACGGCTGACTGCCGAACGTGTTGGGCACCTCGCGTTCCACGGTGGCTCCATTGGGGATCCGGCCGCCGCTCGGTACATTAACGCTCACACGCGATCCGTCCTTGCCCGCGACACCGAAGCCGCTGACCATGACGCTACCCTGCGCCATCGCGTATACCTCGCCGTCGGCGCCGTGAAGCGGCGTCATCAGCAGTGCGCCACCCCGCAGGCTGGTGGCATTCGCGATGGACGCCACCGTGATGTCGATGGTCTGACCGGTCTTGACGAATGCGGGCAATTCAGCGGTCACCGTCACGGCGGCGACGTTCTTGAGCTGCATCTGCGCGGCGACGCTGGCTGGCACCGGCACGCCGAACTTCGCCAGCATGTTGGAGATACTCTGGATCGTAAACGGGGCCTGCGTGGTCTGGTCGCCCGTGCCATTGAGACCCACCACCAGCCCATATCCGACGACCTGGTTGGTGCGCACTCCGGCGACCGAGGCCATGTCCTTGACGCGCTCCGCATGTGCGAGCCGCGGCTGCAGCGCGCACATGAGTGTCGCGGCGGCCATCAGCTGAAACCATCGAATCATTGCCCATTTGCTCATGAGGTCACGTCCGGTTAAAACGGCATCCACTTGGAATCGAAGAATCTCGCCAGCCAGCCCTTGGTGTTGGCATCGGCCAGCGTGCCCTGTCCGCCGTAAGCAATGACCGCGTCTGCCACCAGCGTCGAGGGCACCGAGTTGTCCGGTCCGATGTCCACCGGGCGCACGATGCCCTGGATGCGGATGTATTCGCGTCCCTGGTTGATCGTGATCCACTTCTGCCCCCGCACCAGCAGATTGCCGTTGCCGAAGCGCTTGGTGACCGTGACCGAAATCGAGCCGGTCAGCACGTTGCTCTGTGCGCTGTTGCCTTCGCCGTCGAAGGTGGTAGCGTCATTCAGGTTGTTGCTGAGAATATTATTGCCGTGAACGGTAAACGGCGCGCCCAGCAATGTCGGCGCCGCCATCGCTTCGGTGGTGGTCTTCTTGGTAGTGGTGGTCGCGCTCTTGGAGGCGTTGGTCTGCTCCTGCAGCGTGATGGTCAGCACATCGCCGATGCGATGCGCGACCGTGTTCTCGAACAGCGGCACGTCGTGACCGGTATGGAAGATGGCGCCGGTCGCGGGTACTTCGACTTCCTGCTCTTCGGGAAGCGTCGCAGCGAATTTCTCGTCCGGCTTCGGCAGCCAGGTGCATCCGGGCAGCACCGCCAGCATCAGCGCGGCTGCCAGGGCCAGAAAGGATTTCATGAACGCCATCGCGTACTCACTCCGCCACTAAAGATTGGAGCTCAGGAACTGCAGCATCTGATCGTTGGTCTCGATGGCCTTGGTGTTCATCTCATAGGCCCGCTGCGTCTCGATCATATTCACCATCTCCTCCACGACATCGACGTTGGAGGATTCGGTATAGCCCTGTTGCAGCGCGCCGAGGCCGTTGACGCCAGGCTGGCCGGTCTGCGCGGTACCGCTCGCGGCCGACTCGACCAGCAGGTTGTTGCCATTGGGCTGAAGGCCTGCCGGATTGATGAAGTTCGCCAGCTGGATGGTGCCGACCGTCGAAGGCGAGGTCTGGTTGGCCAGCTGCACCTGCACCGTGCCGTCGGATCCGATGGTGACGCTCTGCGCGCCCTGCGGAATCGTGATCGCGGGCTGCACCGAAAAGCCGCTGGCCGTAACCAGCTGCCCGGTGGAACTGACCTGAAAGCTGCCGTCGCGCGTATAGGCCAGCGAACCGTCGGGCTGCAGCACCTGGAAGAAGCCGCTGCCGTTGATCGCCAGGTCCAGCGCATTGCCGGTCTGGTTGAGATTGCCCTGCGTGTAGACTTTTTCGGTCGATATCAGGCTCACGCCGGTACCGAGCTCCAGGCCGCTCGGAGCCTGTGTGTTCTGCGATGTGGCCGCGCCGACCTGCGAGACGGTCTGGTACAGCAGATCCTCGAACACCGCGCGCCCCTTCTTGAAGCCGGTGGTGTTGACGTTGGCGAGATTGTTGGAAATCACTGCCATATTGGTCTGCTGCGCGTCGAGACCGGTTTTGGCTACCCAAAGTGCTGGATTCATCGCTGAGAGATCCTCCGTGTCCGTTAACTGCTCTGCAGCAGCTTGCTGCTGGAAGCAGCGGTGTCCTCGGCCGTCTTCATGGCCTTGACCTGGACTTCGTAGCTGCGTGCGAGCTCGATCATGTTCGCCATGGTTTCGGCAATATTCACGTTGCTCGATTCGAGCGTGCCCGATACCAGATGCACGGTGGCATCGGGGTCGAGCTCGGCGCCGGTGGTGCTCCGGAAGAGTCCATCGTTACCGCGTGCGACCTGGTCATTGGCCGGGTTGACCAGCTTGATGCGCCCGACGGTCGACATGGTCATCGGCGTCTGGCCGCGAGGCACGACGGAAACTGAGCCGTCGGTGCCGATGTTGATACTGGTGTAGGGCGGTACCGTGATCGGACCCGAGTCGCCGAGCACCGGATTTCCATTGGCGGTCAGCAGCGCTCCATTGGTATCGACGTGCAGATCGCCGGAGCGCGTGTAGGCTTCGGTACCGTCACTGGCCTGTACCGCCATCCAGCCCGGGCCCTTGATCGCGACGTCGAGATCGCGTCCGGTCGCATCGAGTGAGCCGGAGCTCGAATCCCAACCCGTGACGTCGTTGGTGGCGTAGGCGCGCGAGGAAAGTCCGGGGCCGACGACACTTTGGGTCTGGAATGCCGAGAGGTCGGCGCGAAAACCGTTGGTGTTCGCGTTGGCGAGGTTGTGATTGTTCGCGGCCTGGGCGCGCAGGATCTCCTTTGCGCCCGACATGGCCACGTACACCAGACGATCCATCTCCCGGTATCCTTAATGCTTACTGCTGGTTCGGAATGTTGATGACGGTCTGCGTAATGGCGTTTTCCGTCGAAACCATCTCCGCATTGGCCTGAAATGCGCGCTGCGCCGTGATCATGTTGACGAGCTGCGCGGTGATATCGACGTTGGATTGCTCCAGCGAACCGGACTCGATCAGTCCGACGCCCGAGCCGCCCGCCTGTCCGTATACCGGCTGGCCGGAGGCGAAGGTCTGCTCCCAATTGGTGTTGCCCACCTGCTGCAGTGCCTGCTGATCGGCGAAATTCGCCACGGCGACCTGTCCCAGCGGGGTGGATTGGCCGTTGGTGTAGTTTGCCTGCACCACACCGGTCGAGCTGACCGAGACGCCGCTGATCTGCCCGGTCGTGAAGCCGTCCTGAGTGATGGCCGTGACACCGAAGGTGTTGCCATACTGCGTCGTGTCGGACATGTTGTAAGTGATGTTCAGGGGCGCGGCGCCTGTCGTCGGTGCGTAGGTACCAAAGCTGATCGCGGTGGGATTGGTGCCACCGGCCGCGTCGGTCACACCCGTGAGGGCTCCGCTATTGCTGTAGGTCAGCGCCACCGGGGCTGCATTGACGGCTTTGCCATCAACGTACTCGTACGCGTTCCAGGCGCTGCCGCCCGTATTCACGAAGTAAAAGCTGGCCGTATGAGCGGCGCCCAACGAATCGTAGACCGTCATCGATGTGGACTGGTTGTAGCTGTTGGCATTGGTCGGGTCGAAGGGTGTCGCCGTGGGCGCGGTCGACGACGCCGGCAGATTGAACGCCAACGAGGCGGTCGTAGTGGCCGCCGGTGCGCTATTGCTGGTGGGAATCACCAGGTTCGTCAGCGAGGTGGTGTTGAAAGAGCCATTGGCGGTCGGCGCGTAGACCTGGAGGTTCTGGCCGGCGGCGTTGACGACTTCGCCATTGGCATTGGTCTGGAACGAGCCGGCGCGCGTGAACTGGTCGGTGCCGCCGCTGCTGACCGTGAAGAAGCCGTTGCCGCTGAGCGCCAAGTCAAGGCTATTGCCTGTGGTCTGGATGTCGCCCTGCGAGAACTGCTGCTCGACCTGCTGCAGCTGCACTCCATTGCCGATCTGCGTGTCGCTGACGCCCTGGGGCGAGACCGCGAACAGTTCCGCGAAGTTGGCGTTCGAGGACTTGAACCCAGTGGTTGCCGAATTGGCGATGTTGTTCGCCGTCGTGTTCAGGTTGCTTTGAGCAGCGTCGAGGCCGCTGAGTGCAATGCCGAATGACATGAAGTGTGCTCCTTAGTCTTGAATCGGGTGTTTAGTCGATCTGCTGGACGTCGCTCAGCGCCACGGGGCCGAGCTGTTCGGTATTGAGCGTCGGACTCGCGCCGCTGGTCCCGAGCGTGACGCTCGATACCGTGCCGTTGATATAGGTGCTCGCCGTCTGCGACGCGCCGCCGACGATGGCATTCGCCGCTACGCCGTAAGTGCCGCTCGGCGCCTGCTGGCCGTTGCTCATGGTTCCGTTCCAGCTGAAATTCTGCAGTCCGGACGTCGAAGGGACGGTCTGCTGATCGACCACGACACCGGCCGAATTGGTGATGGTCAGGGCCACGCTGGTGGCGCCGGTGGGCACCTGGACCGCGCCGCTGAGTGACTGGCCGCTGGTATAGCTAGCCGAGCTCGCAGGGGCGAGAATGCCCTGGCCGACGAGCGCTGCGCTGGTCAGTGCCTGCGAAGAGACCATCGAATCCGACAGTGTCGTCATCGAAGTGTTGAGCTGTGAGATACCCTCGACCGTGCTGAGCTCGGAAAGCTGCGACAGAAATTGATTGCTGTCGGTGGGGTTGAGGGGGTCCTGATTCTTTAGCTGTGCGGTCATGAGCGTCAGAAAATCGTTCATGGTCAGTCCGCCGACGCCGCTGCTCGAGCCGCTGCTGGCGGCGCTGGCGCTGCTGCTCGAGCCGCTGCTACTACTGCTGCCGCTGCTGCCACTGCTGCCGTTGAGAAACGCGTACGGATTGGTCGAATTAGTGGAACCGACGCCGCTGGTGCTCATGATTCATTTCTACCTTTCAAGTGATGGGTTGCGTAATGGGTTGCGCAATCGGTTGCGGACTCAGCTCTGCCCCAACTTCAACGTCGCGAGCATCATGTCGCGCGAGGTATTGAGTACCTCCACATCGTTCTGGTAGGAGCGGGAGGCCGAGATCATGTCCGCCATCTCCTCGACCACGTTGACGTTGGGCGCATAGACATTGCCCTGCGCATCGGCAAGCGGATTGCCGGGGTCATAGCGCGTTTCCGGCGCCGCCTGGCTCTCGCTGATGCCCGTGACACTGACCTGCGCGGTACTCTGATCGTGGCCGAGACCGGCCACGCTGCCCATGACAGCCTGGAACACCGGGTGCCTGGCCTTGTAGACGTTGTTCGGATCGCCGCTGACGCTGTCGGCATTGGCAAGATTGCTGGCCACTGTGTTGAGGCGCACCGACTGCGCGCTCATGCCGGAGCCGGCGATGTCGAATATCTTGAAGTTGGACATTTGTATGATTCCTGTCAGGCGCTCATGAGCCCGTGATTGCGGTCATGAGGTCACGCAGGGCGGAGCTGATGAACTGCAGAGAGGCCTGGTAGCGCACGCTGTTCTCAGCAAATGCCGACTGTTCGAGCTGCTCATCGACGGTGTTGCCATCGAGCGCGGAGGCCATCGGAACGCGGTATTTCACGGCCGAGGAATCGAGCTCGCCGGCACTGGTCGTCGACAGGGCGCTGGCCGGCTGTTCATTCGAATCGGCGGCCGCCGCCGAAAGTGCCGTCTTGAAGTCGATGTCGCGCGCCTTATAGTCCGGCGTATCGACGTTGGCGAGATTCGCGGCCAGCAGCTCATTGCGCTTCGCCTCAAGCTGCAGCGCCTGCGGGTGAATGCCCAGATAATTGTCCAGCGATGATCGCATGCCGGGGGACGGAGCAAGGCCTGTGCCACGGTCTGCTCGAGCACGCGTTGGTGCGCAATAGTGTGATGCGCGTCGTATCGCCGCGATCTTGCGGGGGATGTGCCCGGCTAAAAGCGGCAACGCGTTGCCGCCTGCTGGCAATGATGCACCACGCTCGCGGCGAGTGTCTGGACCTGATAGTGATCGGCAACGCAGGGGGAAACTAAAGCGTCATGAAATCGACGCGTCCTGCTGGCACGCAGCTTGCTCCTTTACTCGCGATGCGAACCACGACCACTCTATTTATTTGCACCGCCCTGCTTGCGGGAACCTCCGCTGGCCTGCGCGCGGCCACGACCATTGATCTGGCTGCCATCAGCCGTGTGGCGGAAAATGCCGTGCGGGCGCGCGCTGGCGCGACTGCGGATCAACTGATTCTCGAGGCGGCGCCACTCGACCCGCGGCTGCGCGTCAGCGGATGCGATCGTCCCCTGACCGGGTTCCTGACGGATAGCAGCCCGCTGCGCTACCAGAATACGGTCGGCGTGCGGTGCGATGGCTCGGTGCGCTGGACCGTCTATACGAGCGTGCATGTGGAGTCGCAGACCCCTGTGCTGGTCGCGCGGCGCGCGCTCGGGCGCGACGCGGAAACGGCCGCTGCGGATTTCAAGCTTGAGACGCGCCGCGTGCCCGGCCTGCCCAGCGCCTATGTCACCGATCTGGCCGCGCTGAAGGGACAGCGACTGAGTCGGCCGCTACCGGTCGATCAGCCGCTGAGTTTCGAATACCTGGCGCCGGCCAACTTGATCCATCGCGGCCAGGCCGTCGTGCTGGTTGCCCATTCCGGCGGCTTCGAAGTGCGCGTGAATGGCGTGGCACTTTCCGACGGACGCGCTTCGGAGCACATCCGCGTTCAGAACGCTTCTTCCCAGCGCGTCGTGGAGGGAATCGTGCGCTCGGAGTCCGAGGTCGAGGCACCGTTATGACAACTTCAAACCGCCTAAAGTTTGACGCCCCGGCGCCGATACAGCAGGCGAGAGCGTAAGGAGACTGAAGTGGCCAACCGGATCAAGGGACTGGACGGCGGGTCGATCGGACCCGGCAGCAGTAACCCGATTGAAACGATACGCATCAGCACGCCCGTTAAACCGGCAGGTGCCGAGTCGTCCTCCAAACCTGAAGCCGACAGCGTCCATATCACGCAATCAGCGCGTTCGCTGGCAGCGCTCTCCCAGGCAGTGCAGGATACGCCGGACATCGATGCCGGACGCGTTGCGGCGACCCAGCAGGCGCTGGCCGCAGGTTCGTATACGATCAATCCCGAACGAATTGCTTCGCGGATGCTCCAGCTCGAACGGGATCTGGGCGCCGCGACTTCGCAATGAGCGTTCAGCGCAACGATATCCATCGGCACCTGACTCGCATTCTCACCGAAGAGCGCCGTCTTCTCGGTGAACTCGAATCGGTGCTGCAGCGGGAGACCGAAATCCTGCGCGGCGACGACGCGCAGGCCATCGAGCGCATCGGCGACAGTCGTCACGGCTACATCGACAGCTTAAGCAAGCTCGATGCCGAACGCGCCGACACCTGTCGCATGCTTTCCTTTGGCACTGGCCCGAATGGTCTGGCGCGATTGTACGAATGGGCAGATCCCAGCGAGGGGCTGCGCCATGACTGGAATATGAATCTCGACCTGGCTCGCCGCTGCAAGGCGCTCAACGATCGAAACGGCGCCATCGTCCTCGCCAAACTCGGACGCGTTCAGCAGCTGCTCGGAAAGCTCCGCGGCACCAGTCCGGCACCGGTATACAGCGCCCGCGGTTCGCGCTACGGCAGCCTCGGCGCGCGCGATCTCGGCTGCGCCTGACGCGTCGCGCTCAGGTTCGTCAGGGCGACCAGAAAACCGATACCGGAACGTTCTGCTGTTGCAGCAGCGCGCGCACCGGCATATCCACCGCCGGTCCGCGTCTGCACGCGCGCTCGTAAGTGGCCCACTTGGCATCGCCGACGATCAGGATGGCAATGCGCCGCGAGTCCAGCAGCGCACGCAGATTGAGGCTGATGCGCTCGCGCGGCGGCACTGGCGCCGTCATCGCCACGCAACCGGGAGGCTGGGTCGGATCCAGTGCCGCGGCGAGTCCCGGTGAATCGGGGAACAGCGAGGCGACGTGGCCGTCGTCTCCCATGCCCAGCAGCATGAAATCGAACGGTCGCGGCAATTCCGCGACGCTCGACCAGCGCGCGTGGGCAGCACTTTGCGCCTGGGGTTCCTGACTCTTGAGACCGACGAAATTCGCTTCTGCTGCCAATCCGCGCAGCAGATGGTCCCGCACCAGCTTTTCATTGCTTGATGGGCTGGCGGCATCGACCCACCGCTCGTCCGTCAGACTCACCCAGACGTCATCCCAATCAAGCTCGGCGCCCGACAGTCTCTCGAACAGAGCGACCGGGCTGCGGCCGCCTGGGACCACGAGGCTCGCGCCGCGGCCGGCCGCCAGGCCTTGCTGAAGCGCGCCGGCAATCTCGGCGGCCAGGGCGTCCGTCAGCGCCGCTGCGTTGGAGAAGCGATGTTCGCGAGTATCAGAGTTCGCCGTGCCAGGCATATCCGTCCCTGCCAATAAGGGCACTGGAGGCGGCCGGTCCCCAGCTGCCCGCAGTGTAGGTCTTGGGGCGCTCATCGGATTGCGCCCACGCTTCGCGTATCGGATCGATCCATCGCCACGCGACATCGAGTTCGTCGCGGCGCATGAATAATGTCAGATTGCCTTTGATGACGTCTGTCAGAAGGCGCTCATATGCATCGAGTTGCGGCGTCTTGGCGGACTCCGCCATGTCGAGTCGCAGGTCCACCGGGCGCAAGCGCATGGTCTCCCCGGGGTTCTTGGCGAGAATGGTCAACGTGATCGAATCGCGCGGCTGCAGGGAAATCACCAGCCGGTTGGCGGGCGCGCCTGCCACCCGCTCGAAAATCGACAGCGGCACGTCCTCGAAATAAATGACGATGTCGCCGATCTGCTCCTGCAGACGCTTGCCCGTGCGCAGATAAAATGGCACACCCGCCCAGCGCCAGGTGTCGATGTTTGCCTTCAGGGCCACGTAGGTTTCGGTGGTGCTGTCCGCCGGAATGCCGCGTTCGTCCAGGTAGCCGGGCACAGGTGCGCCGTTGACGGCGCCGGCTCGGTACTGACCTCGAACCACATGGGTCGCAACGTCTGCGCCTTCGAGCGGCCGCAGCGCACGCAGCACTTTGAGCTTCTCGTCGCGCACCGCATCCGGGTGATTCGACACCGGCGGCTCCATCGCCATGATGCAAAGGAGCTGCAGCAGGTGGTTCTGCACCATGTCGCGCATCGCGCCGGTCTGATCGTAGAAAGCGCCTCGCCCTTCGACACCGAGCTGCTCGCCGATCGAGATTTGCACGTGGCTGATGCGGCCGCGCCCCCACAACGGCTCGAACAGCGTATTGCCAAAGCGCAGTGCCAGCAGGTTCTGCACCGCCTCCTTGCCCAGGTAATGATCGATGCGATAAATCTGCTGCTCGGGAAAGATGGCGCCGACCTGCTCGTTGATGTGCTGCGCGGAGGCGCGGTCGGAGCCAAGCGGCTTCTCGAGCACCACGCGCGATCCCGGCGTTGCCAGTCCCGCCGCGGCGAGATTCTCGCAAATGCTCATGAACAGTGCCGGCGCGGTAGACAGAAAGAACACGCGCACATCGGCCGGATCCTTCGACAGCCGGCTGGCCAGATTCTTGAAGTCCTCAGGGTTCGTGGCGTCCAGGCTCACGTAGTCGAGCGTCTGGCTGAACGCTGTCCAGCGCGTGGCGTCGAGTCCTGCCGGCAGATATTTCTTGCTGCTGGTCTCGACCTGCGCAAGATAGGCCTCGCGCTCCAGTTTGCTGCGCGCGACACAGAAAATGCGCGCCCGCGCAGGGAACTGGTCGGCCACGAAACGCCGGAACAGGGCCGGCAACAGCTTTCGCAGGGCCAGGTCACCGGTGCCGCCGAACAGCACCAGGTCGAAATTCTGCAAGCGCGTTGGCGCGCCGGTTTTTGCGGATGACAAGCAAGCTCCCTTTGATTCTGTCGTGCCGCCGATCGAGATTCTATGCCATATGCGACTCAGGTTGACCCAAATGCGGTGCGATAGGTACTATCGTTGGGCCACTCGCGAGTACTTTTTTGAAAATCCTGAGCAAGACAGCCAATCTGCGCCTGGCGCTGTTCATGGCGCTGGCGCTGCTCGTGGCGCAACTGGGCGCCCAGGCTCACGCGTACTCGCATATTCGGGCCGACTCGCACGCCACCGATCAGCTCTACGATCACGGCAGCGTCTGTGCCGACTGCGTGGCCTTTGCTCCCTTGCTCGCCGCGGCCGGCGGCGCTGGTCTCCTCCCCTTCCTTGCTCCGCAAGGTGTCCTGGCCGCTCCCGGTGCCGCCATCCCGACACTGAGCGCGCGGACGCCAACGCCCGCATTTCGATCCCGCGCACCGCCCTCGCATCAGTAGACGTCCCTCCGTCTGTGGCCACTGCAAGGTGACCACACCTAACTGATTCGTTGAGGTATTTTGACTATGTCGAGTTTTCAGCCCACGGCGGCGCTGATCGCGCTGTCATCGCTGTGGCTGGCCCTGGCATCCGAACCAGCGCTGGCCGATGCAGCCACCGATGCCACGGCCCCAGACACCACTGCTGCGCCTGCCCTGCAGGAAATCACCGTTACCGCCGAACGTCTCAATGAGGCCCGGGCCGGGATTCAGACCCAGACCGGCGCTTCCACCTACACCATCGACGCTGCTGCCCTGGAGGCAACCCCGGGCGGCGACAACACGCTGCTCAACCAGGTCATCATGCAGGCCCCCGATGTGGCGCAGGATTCCTTCGGTCAGTTTCATGTCCGGGGCGAGCACAACGGCCTGCAATATCGGCTCAACGGCATCATTCTCCCCGAGGGCATCAGCGCCTTTGGGCAGTCGCTCGATCCACGGCTGATTTCCTCGATGAATCTCATCACCGGTGCGTTGCCGGCGGAATATGGCCTGCGCACGGCCGGCATCATCGACCTGACCACCAAGAGCGGCCTGTTGCAGCCGGGCGGCTCGGTTTCCATTTATGGCGGCAGCCACGGCACCGTACAGCCCAGCGTCAACTATGGCGGCGGCTCCGGCGCGTTCAGCTACTTCGTCTCAGCCGACATGCTGCGCAGCGACCTCGGCATCGAGTCGCCCGATGGCAGTTCCAATCCGATTCATGACCACACCACGCAATATCACGGCTTCGGCTACTTCGAGGACATTCTCGATGAGCAGAACCGGTTGGCCCTGGTGGTCGGCATTTCCGTCGGCAAATTCCAGATCCCCGACCTGTACGGTGGACAGCCTTCGCTGGGTCTCACGGTCAATGGCCAGAGCGCGTTTGCGAGCAACGATCTGAACGAGAATCAGCGTGAAATAACGCAATTCGGCGCACTGAGCTGGCAGCACTCCGCGGGCGCCTTCGACTCACAGACCTCCTTCGTCGCCCGTTACTCGAGCCTGACTTTCGAACCAGATCCGGTGGGCGATCTGCTCTTCACGGGCATCGCCCAGAATGCCTTCAAGCAGAACACCGCCTACGCGCTGCAGAGCGACGCTTCCTATCATCTCAACGACACGCACATCCTGCGCGCGGGCCTGTTCCTGCAGACTGACCACTCGATCAGTCAGACCGAATCGCAGGTGCTGCTCACCGACGCTGCGGGCATACCGCTCAGCGACGTGCCAACCACCATCGGCGACGATGGCACGCGCACGGAGTGGATCGGCAGTCTCTATCTGCAGGACGAGTGGAAATTGCAGCCGAATCTGACCGTCAATTATGGCGTGCGCTTCGACCGCTTCACGGCCTACACCAGCGCCAGCCAGGCGAGTCCGCGTGTGAATGTGGTTTGGCAGCTGCTGCCTGCAACCACCCTGCATGCCGGCTATTCGCGCTACCTGTCACCGCCTCCGTTCGAGCTGGTCGGAGGCGAGACGATCTCGAAGTTCACCAACACGACCTCTCCACCGCTCTCCGCCGGGGCATCGGCGCCGCTGCCGGAACGAGCCAACTATTACGACCTGGGAGTGCAGCAGAAAGTCAGCAAGCAACTCACGCTCGGCCTCGACTCCTACTACAAGCAGTCACACAACCTGATCGACGAAGGACAGTTTGGCGCGCCGATCATTCTGACCCCGTTCAACTACCTCTACGGCAGGCAGTTCGGCGTCGAGTTTACGGCCAACTATGTAGCCGGCCCGTTGAGTACCTATTTGAATCTCGCAGCGCAGAGCGCCAAGGGCAAGGATATCGACTCCGCCCAGTTCAATTTTACCCCCGCGGACCTGGCCTACATCGCCAACAACTTCATTCATTTGGATCACGAACAGGAACAGACCGCGTCCGGGGGAATCGCGTACACCTGGAACGACACGCGCTTGAGCACCGACTTCCTGGTGGGTTCCGGTCTGCGCGCGGATCTGGATCTGCCGCCCGGCGAGACCACCCTCTATGGCGGAACCGGGATTCCAAACGGCGAGCACCTGCCCTTCTACGCGCAAGTCAACTTTGGCTCGAGCCACGTGTTCCGGTTCGACGGAGCCGGATCCCTCACGGCACGCTTTGACGTCATCAATGTCTTCGATCGGGAATACCAGATCCGCAACGGCACCGGTGTCGGCGTTGGGGCCCCGCAATTCGGCCCGCGGCGCGGCGTTTTCTTAGGACTGTCCAAGTCCCTTTGAGGCGAGCCTCCGTCAAAGGAGTCGCGGCGACGACCGCGGCGGCGCGCTAACATAGCTTCAGGCTTCGGCTTCAAGAAGGAATGCGCGCATGTCCGATCTCTGGCAGACCCTGCTCCTCGGTGTCATCGAAGGCATCACTGAGTTCTTGCCCATTTCCAGCACCGGACATCTGCTGGTCGCCGAGCACTGGCTCGGCCAACGCACGGATCTGTTCAACGTGGCAATACAGGCCGGTGCCATTCTGGCCATCGTATTCATTTACTGGCGCCGGCTGCTGACGCTGTTCTCGGGGCTGCAGGATCCGGGCAACCGGGATTACCTCTCCAAGCTGACCCTGGCGTTTCTGATCACGGCAATCGGCGGCTTCATCGCCACCAAGCACGGCTTCAAACTGCCCGAGACGATCAAACCCATCGCGTGGGCGATGTTCATCGGCGGCGTTGCGATACTCGTCATCGAACGGCTGCTCGCCAATCGTCCACTGGTGACCGATGTCACCTGGCGTGTCGCGGTATGCGTCGGTTTGGGGCAGATCGTGGCGGGGATGCTGCCGGGCACATCACGCTCCGCCGCGACCATCTTCGCGGCCATGCTCGCGGGCATGACCTCACGGCCCGCGGCGACGGAATTTGCGTTCCTGGTCGGCATACCCACCATGTTCGCCGCCACCGGCTATGAACTACTCAAGGTCCGTTCCGAGGCGGCGTCCGAAGATTGGACGGCACTTGCGATCGGATTCGTGGTCTCAGGGGTGGTGGCCTTCGTGGCTGTGAAATGGCTGCTGCGTTACATCCAATCGCATCGCTTTACGGTGTTTGCCTGGTACCGCATCGCGCTGGGACTCGCCCTGCTGTTGGGAGGCATGGACTGACGATGCCGCGCGGCCCGCATGGGCCGCACATTAAATGTTATTAACTAATAGCTGGCTAACAATGCGGAAAGTTAACTTTCGCGCGACATGCGTCGAGGCCATCGACGCAACGTCTGGATTTCTACGGATGAATCATGAACGCGCCCATTACCAATCGTAAAGGACTCTGGTGGATCCTCGGCATCATCGCGCTGCTGGTGCTTCTGGTGCTCGGATTGCGCTATCGCGCGCAGTCGGTCACGCCGCCCGTCGGTGGACGCTTCGGCACGGGTGCCCCGCTTAGCGTAGGCGTAGGCAAGGTGACCACCGGCGATGTGCCGATCACGATCAATGCACTGGGCACGGTCACGCCGCTCGCGACGGTGACCGTGCATCCTCAGGTCAATGGGCCGCTGGTCAAGATCGCTTTCACGGAGGGGCAGATAGTCAAGGCGGGCGAACTGCTCGCCCAGATCGACCCGAGACCCTTCCAGGCCGCGCTCGATCAGGCAGTGGGCCAACTCAAGCGCGACCAGGCTTTGCTCGCCAACGCCAAAGTCGATATGGCGCGATACAAGACGCTGCTGGCACAGGAATCCGTGTCGGACCAGACATACGCCACGCAGGTGTCAACGGTTGCACAGGATGAGGCCACCGTGGCATTCGATCAGGCCGCGGTGGAATCGGCGCAGCTCAACCTCGGTTATTGCCGCATCACGTCCCCGGTGGCGGGCCGCGTGGGCCTGCGGCAGGTGGACATCGGCAACCTGCTGCAGGCGAATTTGAGCACGATCGTGATCGTAACGCAGATGCAGCCCATGTCGGTGGTATTCACGGTGCCCGAGGACAGCGTCAGCACAATTCTGGATCACCTGCATCGCGGCGAAAAGCTCACAGTGGACGCCTTCGACCGCAGCCTGACCAATCAGATCGCGAGCGGCACGCTCAGCAACTCGGACAACCAGATCGATACCACCACCGGGACGCTCAAGCTGCGAGCGTTGTACGACAATGCCAAGCTCGAGCTGTTTCCGAATCAGTTCGTCAATGCTCACCTGATTCTGGAGACGCTGCACGATCAGATCATCGTGCCCGGCGCGGCGCTGATGAACGGCTCCCAGGGCAGCTATGTGTACCTCGTCAATTCTGATAATACCGTGAGCATGCGACAGGTCGTTGCCGGTCCCTCGGCAGGCGACATGGTCGCCATCACCAAAGGACTGACCAGCGGACAGACCGTCGTCGTCGACGGCGCGGATCAACTGCGTGATGGCGCCAAAATCATGCTGCCGCAGGCCCCGGGCGCTGGCGCCGGCGGTGACGGGACTCATCCGCGGCGCAACGGTGCGGGCAGCAGTAGCGGCGGCAACGGGGCCAGCGCGGGTAGCAGCGGCAGCAGTGGCGGGGACGGCAGACAGCACCGTCACCAACGCCAGGACGGAAGTAGCGGCAGCGACGCGCCACCCGCCGGCGCCCCGTCTTCGAGCGGTGTGCCGCCCCCGGCCGGTGGGCCGCCACCGTCCTGAGAATCGCGGCCGCGTCATGATGAACCCGTCGCGCCCGTACATCCTTCGGCCGGTCGCCACCTCGCTGCTGATGGCGGCCATCCTGATCGTGGGCGCGATCGGATACTTCTTTCTGCCGCTCTCCGCGCTGCCCGAGGTCGACTACCCGACCATCCAGGTGCAGACATTCCTTCCCGGTGCGAGTCCCGAGGTGATGACCTCGACCGTCACCGCGCCTCTCGAACGCCAGTTCGGCCAGATGCCTGGCCTCAAAGAGATGACTTCGCGCAGCTCGGCCGGCGCCTCGGTGCTGACACTGCAATTCGATCTGAGCCTGAACATCGATATCGCGGAACAGGAAGTACAGGCCGCCATCAATGCGGCCGGCAACCTGCTGCCGAGCACACTGCCCGCGCCGCCGATATATGCCAAGGTGAATCCCGCAGATGCGCCCATTCTCACGCTGGCAGTGACATCGACCTCGATGCCGATCACACAGGTCGAGGATCTCTCCGACACTCGCATCGCGCAGAAGATCTCGCAGCTGGCGGGCGTGGGCCTTGTCAGCATCAATGGCGCCCAGCGTCCGGCGGTGCGCATCCAGGTGAATCTTCAGACGCTGGCCGCTTATGGCTTGAACGTCGATGACGTCCGCACAACGATCAGCAACGCCAACTCGGACGCACCCAAGGGCAGCTTCGATGGCGCCGCGCGCGCATACTCCATCGACGCCAACGATCAGATCGCCAATGCCGCGCAGTATCGTGACATCATCGTCGGCTACAACGCCGCCACGGGCGCACCGGTGCGCCTCTCCGACGTCGCTACCGTCACGCAGAGCGCCGAGAACAACAAGCTCTCCAGCTGGATGAACGCCACGCCGGCTATCCTGCTCAACGTGCAGCGTCAGCCGGGAGCCAACGTGATCGCGGTGGTCGATCAGATCCGCAAGCTCCTGCCCGGCATTCGCAGTTCCCTGCCCGCCAATGTCGACGTCACGGTGCTCACCGACCGAACCAACACGATCCGCGCCTCGGTCAGCGATGTGCAGTTCGAGCTGACGCTGGCGGTGGCGCTCGTGGTGCTGGTCATTTTCCTGTTCCTGCGCAGCGTACCGGCCACCATCATTCCGAGCCTCTCGGTGCCGTTGTCACTGATCGGGACCTTTGCAGCCATGTACCTGTGTGGCTTCAGCCTCAACAACCTGTCACTGATGGCGCTCACGATCGCCTCGGGCTTCGTGGTAGACGATGCGATCGTCATGATCGAGAACATCTCGCGCTACATCGAGAAGGGCGAGAAACCGCTGGCCGCTGCGCTCAAGGGATCCGGCGAAATCGGATTCACGATCGTCTCGCTGACGATCTCGCTGATCGCGGTGCTGATACCGCTGCTGTTCATGCGCGAAGTCGTCGGCCGGCTGTTCCGGGAATTCGCCATTACGCTGGCGATCGCGATCCTGCTATCCGCCGTCGTCTCACTGACATTGGTGCCCATGCTGTGCGCCAAGATGCTGCGTACGCAGCAGGAAGAGCGTGCGCGACGTCCGAGCCGGATCGGCCTCTGGGCCGAACGATCCTTCAACCGCCTCGTGACCGGCTACGACAAATGGCTCACCCGCGTGCTGGACCATCAGACACTGACGCTGTGGGTCGCCACCGGCACGGTGATTCTGACAGTGGTGCTGTACATGCTGATCCCCAAGGGCTTCTTTCCGCTGCAGGACACGGGACTGCTACAGGGCATGACCGTGGCGGATCCGCGCATCTCGTTCGATGCCATGGTGCAGCGCCAGCAGGAACTTGCGGACGTCATCCGTCACGATGCCGACGTTGAGAGTCTGTCCTCCTTTGTCGGTGTCGATGGCACCAACACGACGCTCAATACCGGGCGGTTCCTGATCAACCTGAAGCCCAAGGATGACCGCAGTAACAGTGTTACGGTCATCACGACCAGGTTGCTTCAGGCTGCGCGACAGGTCAGCGGCATCACGCTGTCGCTGCAGCCCGTGCAGGACCTGACCATCGATTCTACGGTCGGACGCGCGCAGTACCAGTTCATACTCCAGGCCGCCAGCAGCGCCACCCTCAAGCCCTGGGTGCCCACCCTGCTGAACCAACTCGCGCGGGCGCCGGAACTTTCCCATGTTTCGACCAATTTTACCGATAGCGGCCTGACGGCGCAGATCGACATCGATAGGGACACAGCCGCGCGTTTCGGCGTCACAGCTGCCACGATCGACAACGCCCTCTATGACGCTTTCGGCCAACGCATCATCTCGACCATTTATGCCGAGTCGAACGAATACCGCGTCATCATGGAGGCGGATCCGAATCTGCAGAGCTCGGTCAGCTCGCTCAATGACATTTATGTACCCTCGGCCGCCGGCGGTCAGGTGCCGCTCGGGTCGATCGCGCGCGTGAGCGTGCAATCCGCGCCGCTGGAGATCGATCACCTGGGACAGTTCCCCGCGGCGCTGTTCTCTTTCGACGTGGCCCCGGGTGCCTCACTCGAAAACGCGGTCGATTCGATCCGCGCGGCGCAAACCGCCATCAGGCTGCCGGCGAGCATATCGACGACCTTCGAGGGCGCCGCCCTCGCCTTTCAGTCCTCGCTGCGCAACGAAGTGCTGCTGATCCTGGCCGCGATCGTCACCGTCTACATTGTGCTGGGCGTGCTGTATGAGAGCTATATTCACCCGCTCACGATTCTATCGACGCTGCCATCGGCCGGCATCGGGGCGCTGCTCGCGCTCATGATCGCCGGTCTCGATCTCAATATCATTTCCATCATCGGCATCATTTTGCTGATTGGCATCGTTAAGAAGAATGCGATCATGATGATCGACTTTGCGCTCAGCGCCGAGCGTGAGGATGGCAAGACGCCGCGCGATGCGATTCACGAGGCGGCACTGCTGCGATTCCGTCCCATCCTCATGACCACCGTGGCCGCGCTGTTCGCCGCATTGCCGCTGATGCTCGGCACCGGGACCGGCTCTGAGCTGCGCGCACCGCTGGGCATATCGATCGTCGGTGGCCTGCTCGTCAGCCAGCTGCTGACGCTGTTTACGACGCCGGTGATTTACCTGTTCTTCGACCGGCTGGCCGCGCGGATGCGCGCCCGCTTCCCGCGACGGCATGAAGCGGACGTCGCGGAAGCCAGCCCGGGCGGGCTCGGCGTGTGAGCATTTCGGCGCCCTTCATTCATCGCCCGGTGGCGACCTCGCTGCTGACCATCGGTCTCGCGCTCGCCGGCATGCTGGCATTCTTCCTGTTGCCGGTGTCGCCGATGCCGAATGTCGACTTCCCGGTCATCGTGGTCACGGCCTCGCTGCCCGGCGCCAGTCCCGAGACGGTTGCGACCAGCGTGACCACGCCGCTCGAACGGCACCTCGGCACGATCGCCGGCGTCACCGAAATGACCTCGTCGAGCGCAGTCGGCAACGCCCGCATCTCGCTGCAGTTTGAACTCAGCCGCGACATCGATGGCGCGGCGCGTGATGTCGAGGCGGCCATCCAGGGAGCGCGGGTCGACCTGCCGACGTCGCTGCGCAGTAACCCCACGTATCGCAAGATCAATCCGGCCGACGCGCCCGTGCTGATCCTCGCGCTGACCTCCGACACGTTGACGGGCGGCCAGATCTACGATTCAGCTTCCACGATCATGCAGCAGAAGCTGCTGCAGGTGCAGGGCATCGGAGATGTGACGATCGGCGGCGGCTCACTGCCCGCGGTGCGCGTCGAGCTCAACCCCCGTGCACTGTTCCAATATGGAATCGGCCTCGAGGATGTTCGTGCCGCGCTCTCTGCGGCCAATGCCAACAGTCCGAAAGGGGCGCTGCAGGAGAATGGCCAGCGCTTCCAGATCTACGTCAATGATACCGCCTCGCAGGCTGCCGAATACCAGACGCTGATCGTCGCCTATCGCAACAATGCCGCGGTACGCCTGAAGGATGTAGCCACCGTAAGCACCGGCGTCGAGGATGTGCGCAATCTCGGTCTCGCCGATGGCACGACGGCCATCCTGGTAGTGCTCCATCGACAGCCTGGCGCCAACGTCATCGATGTCGTCGATCGCGTGCGCGCATTGATACCCGAACTGCAGGCGTCCATTCCGGCCAGCATCCGCATCATCGAAACCAACGACCGCACCGAGACCATCCGGGCATCGCTGCGCGACGTCGAGCGCACCTTGCTGATCGCGATTGCGCTGGTGGTGCTGGTCGTGTTCCTGATGCTGCGCGACGGACGCGCGGCGCTCGTGCCCAGCGTGGCGGTGCCCCTGTCGCTGGTCGGCACATTCGGTGCCATGTACCTGCTGGGATTCAGTCTCGACAATCTCTCGCTCATGGCACTAACCGTAGCCACGGGATTCGTGGTCGACGATGCAATCGTCATGCTGGAGAACATTGCGCGCCACGTCGAGGCAGGCGTGCCGCACATCAAGGCGGCGCTGCTCGGTGCACGCGAGGTCGGATTCACGGTCCTGGCGATGAGCCTGTCGCTGGTGGCGGTGTTTCTGCCCATCCTGCTCATGGGGGGACTGGTCGGGCGAACATTCCGCGAATTCGCGATCACCCTGTCGGTGGCCATAGCTATATCGCTGGTCGTCTCGCTGACCACGACGCCGATGATGTGCGCCTTCGTGTTGCGCGATCAATCCGGCCCGCACCGCCAGGGTCGCTTCCTGACCGCCATGGAGCGCGGCTTCGATGCCATGCGCGATTTCTATGGCCGCACGCTCAAGACTGCGCTCGACCATCCCCGCCTCGTCATGCTGGTGCTCCTCACCACCATCGGGCTGAATATCTACCTGTTCGCCATCATTCCCAAGGGGTTCTTTCCGCAGCAGGACACCGGGACGTTGAATGGCAATCTGCGCGCCGACCAGAGCATCTCGTTCCAGGCGATGGTGCAGAAACTGCGCACGACGATGAGCATCGTCCAGCAGGACCCGGCGGTGCAGGATGTGGTGGGGTACACGGGCGGCGGCGGCTACGGGGCGACCAATACCGCCAACATCTTCGTCGGTCTGAAGCCGCTCAAGCAGCGCCACGACAAGAGTGACCGCGTCATCGCGCGATTGCGCGCCAAGCTGTCGGTGGTGACCGGTGCGCGACTCTACCTGCAGGCGGTGCAGGATATCCGCGCCGGAGCACGGCAGAGCAATTCGCAGTACCAGTACACGATTCTCGCCGACAGCCTGCAGGATCTGCGGACCTGGACGCCAAAGATCACGGATGCACTCAAGAACGTCCCGGAGCTGGCCGACGTCAACTCCGATCAGCAGGACAAAGGATTGACCGTCGCACTGAAGATAGACCGCACAACCGCGGCGCGTCTGGGTATCAATCTCTCCAACATCGACAACACTTTATACGACGCCTTTGGCCAGCGGCAGGTATCGACCATCTACAACGACATGAACCAGTATCACGTCGTCATGGAGGTGGATCCGAGCTTTTGGCAAAACCCGGAGACACTGGGGGAAGTCTGGGTCAGCACCACCGGCGGCGCGCTCAGCGGTACGCAGACTACAGCGGCGGGCGTTGGCTCCTTCAGCAGCGCCGCATCCACAGCCACTGCCTCCGCCATTGCAACGGGGACGAACACCACCGTCGCGACGATCAACAGCTCCACAACCGGCAGCAGCACCAGCAGCAACACAATCGCCGGCACCACGGCAGCGGCCACCGGTACGACCGCGGCGAATTCGAGTTCATTGGCGGGTGCGCAGACTGCAACGGCCGCGCAGAATCTGGCGCTCAACCAGCTGACTAACAGCGGCCGCGGCGGCGCCTCCACCGGCGCCTCGGTCAGCACCAGCGCCGAGACCATGGTACCGCTTGCCGGCATCTCCGAGTACGGGCCGGGCACGACGCCACTGGCGATCAATCACCAGGGTCCCTTTGTGGCGACAACTTTCTCGTTCAATCTCCCCGAGGGGGTTTCACTGGGCACGGCGATCAATGTCATCGGCAGCACGATGCGAGCCCTGCACGTGCCGATCTCGGTGCATGGCTCGTTCGCCGGTACCGCGCAGATATTCCAGCAGTCGCTGTCCAGCGAACCCTGGCTGATCACTGCCGCCATTGTCGCGGTCTACATCGTGCTCGGCGTTCTCTATGAAAGCTACGTGCATCCGATCACGATCCTCTCGACGCTGCCCTCCGCAGGCGTGGGCGCAGTGCTGGCGTTGCTGCTGTTCGGCACCGAATTCAGCCTGATCGCCCTGATCGGCGTCATTCTGCTGATCGGAATCGTCAAGAAGAACGCCATCATGATGATCGATGTGGCGCTCGAGACCGAACGCACACGGCAAGTCGATGCGCGCACCGCCATCTACGAGGCCTGCCTGCTGCGATTCCGCCCCATCATGATGACCACGATGGCAGCGTTGCTGGGCGCCATCCCGCTGGCCGTGACCACCGGCAGCGGCGCGGAAATGCGACAGCCGCTCGGCATTTCCATCGTCGGCGGCCTGCTGGTCAGCCAGGTACTGACGCTGTACACGACACCGGTGGTCTACCTCTATCTCGATCGTCTGCGTGTCTGGGCCAGCGCGCGCGCGCGCCGTGGCGTGCGCGCGTACGATGGCCCAGAAGAACAGTACTCATAATGCACAACGCGCTTCATCGCTCGAGTCTATTGGCACCGGCCCTGGTGCTTTTGCTGCTCAGTGCGTGCAAGGTCGGGCCCAACTATCACCGTCCCGATGCGCCGGTGGCCAGCGCCTATAAGGAAGACCAGGACTGGAAGCCTGCGGCGCCTGCCCAGGTTCCGGCCGATCAGCAGTGGTGGGCAATCTACAACGACCCGCAGCTCGACGCGCTCGAGCGCCAGGTCGTGATTTCCAATCAGACACTGAAGGCCTCCGAGGCGGCTTATCGAGCGGCGACTGAACAGATCGCCATCGATCGCGGACCGCTGTTCCCGACCATCTCCGTCAACGGCGTCGGGACCCGCAGCGGCGGCGGCAGCGGCTTGACGCAAGGGGTCGCTACGGGCTCGGGCACGACCGTGACGTCCAACAGCGCCTCGCGCGCCAATCTCTACAGCGCCGGAGCGCAGGCGAGCTGGCAGATCGATGTGTGGGGCCGAATCCGGCGCACGGTCGAATCGGATGTCGCCAAGGCCCAGGTCAGCGCCGCCGATGTCGCGGCGGCGCGTCTTTCCGCGCAGGTGACGCTGGCCCAGGATTATTTCCAGCTTCGCGCCGCCGATGAGCAGCATCGGCTTTACGCGGACTCGATCAAGGCGTTTCAAACCTCCTTGACGATTGCTCAGAACCAGGTGAAGGCCGGCATAACCACGCTCGCGGATGTTTATTCGGCGGAGACCGAACTCCAGAGCACCATGGCTGCCGATGTCAGCGTGGAACTGACGCGCGCCAAATTCGAGCACGCCATCGCAGTACTGATCGGCAAGGATCCGGAGGATGTCGCGATCGATCAGGCAGGATTGACCCGAACGGTACCGATCGTACCCGCCGGGCTTCCCTCGAACCTGCTGCAGCGACGTCCCGACATCGCCGTGGCGGAACGGACCATGGCAAGTTCCAACGCGCTCATCGGCGTTGCCGAAGCCGCCTGGTTTCCGAGTGTGACGCTATCGGCGTCGTACGGATTCACCTCCACGACCCTGGCCGGCCTCTTCAGCACCGGCAATTCGCTCTGGTCAATCGGACCGAGCCTCTCCGAAACGGTGTTCAATGGCGGCGCACGCCTCGCAACCAATCGCCAGGCGCGGGCCAACTACGATGAGTCGGTGGCGAGCTATCGAGCCACCGTACTGGCGGCTTTTCAGGCGGTCGAGGATGATCTTTCGAGTCTGCGGGTTCTGGAGCAGCAGGCGGCACTGCAGAGCACCGCGGTCGAAGACGCCCGCAAGTCCGAAGCGTTGACCTTGAATCAATACAAGTCCGGCATCGTGGTATATACGACGCTGTTGACGGCGCAGACCACGCGACTGGCGGCCGAGATCAACCTGCTTGGAATTCAAAGCCAACAGCTGGTCTCGAGCGCCGATCTGATCTCGCAGCTCGGCGGCGGCTGGAACGCCGCGCAACTCGACCAGCGCGATCGCGGCGTGCCATCGCACTAATAGGGAGTAGCTAATGGTCCTACAAGCCTTGGCGGTCGGTGTCGGTGCCGCGCTGGGCGCAATCGTGCGCTGGCGCCTCGGGGTGCTGTTCAATCCAATATTCGGCCCGATTCCGCTCGGAACGTTGGCGGCCAATCTGATCGGCGGCTTCCTGGCTGGGATCTGCATGGAATACTTCGCGCGCAACGCGGCCCTGCCGCCGGAAGTGCGGCTCGCGGCAACCACGGGATTCCTGGGTGGGCTCACCACCTTTTCGGCGTTTTCAGCCGAGACCGCGGCGTTGCTGCTGCGCCGCGACTACCTGTGGTCGGCAGTGATCGCCGGCGTACATCTGCTCGGATCCCTGTCGCTGACACTGCTGGGGGTCTACTGCGTTCGTCTCGTCCTGAATACCCGCGGCGCGGCTTGAACGCGGCGCCGCATTCGTGAGCCCCGAGGCCGAGGCGCCCCCAAGACGCGGCCTGTCGCGGGTCCTGCGTGCCCTGGGCCCCGGCGTCACCACGGGTGCCGCCGACGATGACCCATCGGGTATTGCCACCTACTCGGTGGTCGGCGCGCAAAACGGACTGGCCTTTCTCTGGACCGCCCTGTTCGCATGGCCGTTGATGAGCTGCGTACAGCTCATGTGCGCGCGCATCGGCATGGTCACGGGCATGGGTCTGGCCGGAGCCATGCTGCAGAAATTTCCGCGCTGGCTCGTGGGAATGGCTGTGCTGGCGCTGCTGATTGCCAACATCATCAACATCGCCGCGGATCTGTCGGGCATGGCCGATTCCGCACACATGCTCGGTGCCGGACCTTCGATGCTCTATGTCTGGGTGTTCGGGCTTGGCATCAGTGTGCTGACGGTTTTCCTGCGCTACAACCAGATTGCCAACACGCTCAAATGGCTGGCACTGGCATTGTTTGCCTATGTGATAACGGCATTCCTGGTGCACCCGGACTGGACGGCCGTGTTGCACGCAGCGCTGATACCCAGCCTGCCCCACGGCCGCGATGGCTGGGGCGCGCTCGTGGCCATCCTGGGCACCACCATCAGCCCGTATCTGTTCTTCTGGCAGGCGGGACAGGAAATCGAGGAGGAGAAGGCGCGGGGACAGTCCCTGCTCACGAGCCGCTACGGCGCCACAAAGATGGAACTCGTCGATCGACGCATCGATGTGGGCGTCGGTACCTTCTTCTCCAACCTCGCGATGTTCTTCATCATTCTGACCACCGCCTCGACGTTGCATCGCCACGGCATCACGCAGATCGAGACCTCGCGCGACGCGGCCGCCGCACTGCGACCCCTGGCGGGCGACTACGCCTATTTTCTGTATACGATCGGCATCGTCGGCACCGGCCTGCTGGCCATTCCGACGCTGGCCGGATCAGCGGCTTACGCCGTGGCGGAGACTTTCGAGTGGCGCTACGGCCTTGACGAAAAACTCAGGAATGCGACGTCTTTTTATGCGGTATTCGTGCTGGCGACAATCGCCGGCGCGGTGCTGGACCTGTTGCACTTCAACCCGATCAAGGCGCTTTACTGGACCGCCATCATCAATGGCTTCCTTGCACCCTTCCTGCTGGCGGCGTTGCTGTACGTAGCCTCCGACCGGAAAATCATGCGGGATCAGCCGAGCTCGCGCCTCGGACGCTACGTCGTCATCCTCACAACCGTGCTGATGTTCGGGGCCGCCATTGGGATGCTGGCGCTCTGAGCCTCCAAAGCAATGCCAGGGCTTGAACGCCGAAAGGTATCTGGATTTGCTTTCATCGCGAGAAAGCAAATCCAGATACCTATCGGCGTTACTACTGCTGCAATCCTTTGGGGCTGAGATCGGCCATCACTTCCCGCCGCCGAACTTGTACCCGAACTCCAGCGAGATCACGCGCGGCCTGAGCGGCGTCTGCGCGATGATGAACTGATCCGTGCTGACGAAAGTGCTGGCGTTGGAATTGGAAAGATTGTCGACGTAGAGGTCCGCGTACCACGCGTCCTTGTAGACCCCGACCGAGGCATTGAAGGTGGAATAGGCGGGATTCTCGAACCGCCCCCGCGAAGTATTGACCGCACCACCGGTCGCGATGTTCGGGTTCGCTCCCGCCTGCGTGAAGGAATGGCCACTGTGCGTGGCACCGAACTGCACGAACGGCGCGTATCCACCGAAATTCCAATCATAGCGGGCCCGGGCACTCCACTGGATCGGCGGCGCATCGGCGCTGGGCGCGCCGATCGGGCCGAATGGGTTGGTAACGGCAGTGCAGGGGGCGGGGAATCCCGGCTGGCCGCATTTCTCCGTAATTGGCTGGCCGACGTTCGGACTCGCCGGGTTGTCATTGATCAAGGCCGGCGAATTGGTCTGCACGCTCTGGTTCCACGAGATCGCGCCCTGCAGTGTCAGGCCGCGCGTCGGGCGCCCGATCAGCGAGGTCTCGATGCCGCGAATGCGGAAGTTCTGTCCGTTGGTGTTGTAGAACAGATTGCCGACCACGCCGGGATTGAAGAACGAGATCTGAACGTCGTCCCAGTTTTCCTGATAGAAGGCGCCGTTCCACTGCAGACGATGATCGAAGAACTCCGTTTTCCACCCTAACTCGTTGTTGTTCAATTTATCGGACGAGTACGACCTCGGCACATAGTATTGCGCCACACCATTTGCATCCAACGCATGCGGCACGGCCGAATTCTGATTGAAGCCGCCCGGCCTGAAGCCCTGTGAGAAGGTGTAGTAGACCATCACGTCGGGCATGACATGCCAGGTCAGATTGGCGCGGCTCTTCCAGCCGGTCTCGGTATCGCTGAGGTCCTGAGCATTGAGATTGAAGCTGTAGGCCGGGTTGTGACATCCGCCGGGAGGCGTGCCCGCCTCGAAGCAGCCGAAGCTGGATATCACGCTGCCGGCATAAAGGTTCTCGAATAGGAAGTGACGCGTGCCGGCCGTAAAGGTCAGCACCTTGGGAATAATGTCGTAATCGGCCGATGCGAAGAACGCCAGCTGCTTGGTCTGCCGCAGCGTGTCCTGATAAAACGAGGTGTGATCGGGCTGCGCCCCGAGAGACTGCACGGAGGAGCCCGGGAAGGGACCGACGTCCGATATGCAGCCGGCCGTGACCGTGGCGCTGCATCCCGGCACGCCCTTGTACATCCAGGAAGTAACGTCGTACAGCGTATTGTTCTCCCAGTACGCCCCCAAAATGCCGCGCGCGCGCCAGTCATCCGGCGTGCTCAGACGGAACTCGTGCTGGATATGGGTGTTGCGCTCGGTCGTGCGCCAGGATGCGCGCGGCGAGTAGCAGTGCGGCGCCAGCGTGGCATCGTATGCCACCAGATTGCACTGGTAGTAGTCGGCATAAACGCCGCGCGCATAGTTGGTGTAGTCACCGACCTGATCGACATTGCGCACCAGGTAACCGCCTGTGTACACAGCTTTGAGAGAGCCAATTTTCCCGTTTAGCGTCACAGCCGTGCTCTCAAATCTGTCCGTGTCGTAGGCCGTGTTGAACAGCGTGACCTCGAGTGGCTGCAATGCCCCGCCGTCCGAGGCGAAGGGTTGCTGGTAGAACACGCCTTGCGAATCCATCTGCTGGAAGGATTGCGAAATCAGCAGGTCCCAATCTTCGTTGAACTTGTACAGCGCCTCGACGCGGAAGCCCTGGTATTTGACCGGATTGATCGCATTAGCTGCGATGTTGTGGTTGTTGATCACTGCGCTACCCGGCGGCACGCAAAAGCCATTGTTAGCCCCGCCATCCGGGCATTGCCCGGCCGCATTGGCCGGCACACCCGCGTAGCCGATGCCGAGGTCCGTGTCCTTGCGTTCGAAGGTAGCCGGCACGTTGTCGATGTAACCGCCGCGCGCGTCGTAATAGATCACCCCGCGCACGGCCATGTGATCATCGATCAGCGGCACGTTCAGCACGGCCTGGACGCTGTCGTTGTGATCGCCGTGGGCGGTCCAGCCGTAACTGCCCTTGATATCGCCTTCCCAGGTGTTGAGCTTTGGCTCGTTGGTGATGTAGCGGATCACGCCGGCTTCGGCGCCAGCGCCGAACAGTGTCCCCTGCGGCCCTTCCAGCACCTCGATGCGATTGAGGTCGGCCGCATAGATGTCGAGGTTGCGGTTTGGGAGCTGAGCGGATTGATTATCGAGATAGATCGCGACGTTCGGCCACAGGCCGGTCGAGGAACTGCCCTGGCTGGCCTGCGAGCCGGCACTCAGGCCGCGCATGAAGACCTCGTTCTGGCCCGGGCCGTTGCTGGCCGAGGTGACGTTCGGCAGTGTCTTGATGTAGTCGTCGAAGGTGGAAACGTTGATGTCCTGCAGCGTCTGCTCGGTCAGAGCCGTCATTGAGATCGGCACGTCCTGCATTTTCTCCGTGCGGCGCTGCGCCGTGACGGTTACTTCGGCGAGCATGTCGCCGTTGCCGGCCGACGTATCGGCAGACTCTGCCGCCCGCGATCCAACCGTTGCTGCCAGTGAAACGCCACCCAGAATGGCGGCTACCGCGTATGAGACCTTATTCATTATTCCTCCCCAGTACCCGTCGATAATCCCTGACGGCGGATCATCAGCAAGACCTCGACTTCGATTAAATCCGACCCACTCCCGGGGCGGATTGCATAAACCCGTCGCTGCGGTGTTACGGAGCCGCCGTTAGCACTCCGTCACATTGACCGCCAACCCCCCCTGCGAAGTCTCCTTGTACTTGGACTGCATGTCGGCACCGGTCTGTCGCATGGTCGCAATCACCTGGTCGAGCGACACATGGTGCGTGCCATCGCCGTGCATGGCGAGCGATGCCGCGTTGATGGCCTTGACGGCACCGAAGGCGTTGCGTTCGATGCACGGAATCTGCACCAGTCCGCCGATCGGGTCGCAGGTCATGCCCAGATGATGCTCCATCGCGATCTCGGCTGCATTCTCAATCTGGGCATTGGTACCGCCGAGCACGGCCACCAGCCCGGCGGCAGCCATGGCACAGGCGGAACCGACCTCTCCCTGACAGCCGACTTCGGCCCCGGAGATGGAGGCGTTGAGCTTGCAGAGCGCGCCGATCGCGGTCGCCGTCAGCAGGTAAGTGCGCACGCCGGCCGCATCGGCGCCATCGACGTGATCGCGGTAGTAGCGCATCACGGCCGGAATGACGCCGGCCGCGCCATTGGTAGGCGCCGTGACCACGCGGCCCCCGGCGGCATTCTCCTCATTGACCGCAATCGCATAGAGACTGACGTAGTCCATGATCTCGTGTGCTGCGCGCCCCTTCGCATTGCGGAGCCGTTCGTATAGTGCGGCGGCGCGGCGGCGCACCTTGAGTGCACCGGGCAACTCGCCGGGCGCGGCCATGCCCCGATCGATGCAGGCCATCATGGCCTGCGCCACGGCGTCCAGGTGGGCCTGGATCTCGGCCAGCGGCCGCAGCGCCTGCTCATTGCGCAGGATCAGCCCGGCAATGCTTAAGCGCGCGCGCTCGGCGACTTCCAGCAGCTCGTCGGCCGAGGCGAACGGCAGCGGCACGGCCACCGACTCGACCACGGGGGCACCGACGTCGCTTTCGCGCGCGATGAAACCGCCGCCGACCGAACACCAGCGCTGCTGCTGCAGCACAGTGCCCCCGGCGTCGCTGGCCGTGAAAATCAGCGTGTTCGGGTGCACGAGCGTTGCGGTGGCCGTATCGAACACAAGGTCGGTGCGCGGATCGAAGGCGATACGGCGTCCATCGATCTCGATCCAATGCTCGCTGATGGCCCGCTGCAGCAGCCGCTCGAGCGCGGCAGGGTCGATGGTGTCGGGGCGCTCGCCCTGCAAGCCGGCGATCACGGCACGATCACTGCCGTGGCCGCGACCGGTCCAGGCCAGCGAGCCCAGCAGCACCACGCTGAGGTGCTGGACGCGAGAGAGCGTGCCATCGGCCCGCAGCGAGTCGATGAAGGCCTTCGACGCGCGCATCGGGCCCACCGTGTGCGAAGAGGACGGCCCGATGCCGATCTTGAACAGATCGAAGGCGCTGATCATGAATTCAAGCCTCGTATTCGCGCGCGACTACGCGCAGCAACTGCTGCACGTAGGGCACAAACGAGCGCCACACTTCGAGATGGAACGCATCGGCCGCGGTCCGCCAAAGCACAATGGGCGCCTTGGAAAACAGTGTGCGCGTACACATGCCGATAGGGAAAGCCTCCGGGTGCAGATCCAGCGGACAGCCTGCGCTCAAGATATCCGCCACGTGGGGACCTCCGACCTGCAGTGCCACCTGCCGTTGGCTGATGTCCACCAGCGAGTGGGGCAGTCCGGCAAGCCTCTGTGTAAGTGCGACCAGCGTTGCGTCCCAGTCCGCCTGCTGCACCAGCAGCAGCTGTTCATCGGGGCCGAGCCACAGCGCGGCGCGCGCGTCACCCTCGGCCGCGCGGCACGCCTCTAGCGGCAGCTGCAACGAAAACGCATCGCTTGCGGCCGCGAGCACCGCCGGCCCCCCGCGCAGGCTCAATCGCCCCAATCCCGACAGCACCGTGGCCAGCTCAGGCATTGATCCGCGCTCCGGTGGG
>Ga0302320_10000650_pt1 | contig 83005 bp, 85 predicted proteins | sample Bog_T0_3_FD_202130 | JGI IMG/M metagenome (GOLD analysis project Ga0302320, IMG submission 202130) | Peat permafrost microbial communities from Stordalen Mire near Abisko, Sweden - Bog_T0_3 | ecosystem: Environmental > Terrestrial > Soil > Wetlands > Peat | place: Sweden: Abisko, Stordalen Mire...
TGTTGGGAGCACGAACGAAGCTGAATGAGGTCTACGTTGTCGGATCGGTTGCATTGGCAGGGATTGTCGGCATCGCGACGGGGTCCTGGCTTGTTTTTGCCGTGGCCGGAGCAACGTTGCTCGGTGCCAGCCTGGCTTCGGGCAACATCCGTCCGGACAAAGGCGGACGACGGTAGCCAGTTTACCACTCCGGCAATCGTGTCTGGCTGAAAGAGGTTTTCTTAAAGGAGCATTACGCATGTCGAGAGAGACAGATTCTGTTTGTGAAGAAGTGGGACACGCATCCCACGATGGCGAGCGGCCGATCACGTCCGCCACAACCCTGATTGTCGATGGCTTTGTCGTTGGTCGCGAGCGGGGCCGTAACTGCGGGATGCAGGACATCCTCTACGCCACCGCGATCGGTTCCGGTTTCATGGTCGGCGTTACGGAGACTCTGCTCGAAACGTTGGCCTCGCCGCTGACATGGATCTTCGGCAGCGTGGTCGGCGGAGCCGCCGAGTAGGAGCCGAGGTTCTTCGGTGGTGCAGTGAGCCTGCCGACCACGAGCAGGCTTTGGACGATTGGGGCTATGGGTCACCTGGGGCGGGGGAAGCGATTTGTGCTTCCCCTTGCCTCGGGCTGATCCGCCGATCCAGCCCAATCCAATGGTGCGGGTTTTCTCTTATCCATTGGAACCAGGAGTCCCAGGGGATGCAGACACGACAGCAGCGGCAAACCACTTCACTGTTGCCCAACTTCGAGCGTCATTAGGCAAAAGGAAGTAACACCCAGGCGGCCAAGGTTCTTAGAGTACGGACCTTGCACCGCCCAAGTACCATCCTTTTCTTGCGTGGTGGTGAGTTTTCCCTGCGTCGCGGCTTGCCACAGCCCCCACTCTTCCCCGCCGTATCGATACATCAGACGAGTGGCATAATAGTTGAAGTACACATCGTCGTTAGCGGATTGAGCGTTTTGGCTGATGTATCTGATGCCCTCTTTCAGGGCTGGAGTAGAACTGTCCCAGCCCAGATGCATGCGGCACAAGAGCCCGATTGCAGTCATGTTACGCGATGGCCCCGCACGCGTTTTACGCGTGTTCGGCATATCCATGTACTGCGTATACGAGTACAACGCACCGTCTTTCAGTTGGACCGAGTCAAGGTAGGTTCTCACGCCTTCAAGAGTGCGATTCGGGACTTTGACTTTAGCGTTGGCGGCCAAAGTGAGGGCGGAGACTTGCCAGCCTGTTACCGAGGTATCGCCTACTTGCCCAGGTGCATACCTCCAGCCGCCACCTGTGTGCTGGGCATTGACGATGAAATCCACCGCCGCCTGGCAATTGTGACGCAGCCGAAAATCATTGGTGCGAATACACGCCTCGCAGAGTGCCATCGTGGCCAACCCTTGCACATACATACTGGCCTGCTCTGGTCCACGGAGATCCCCGATATGCTTTCCGAAACGCATCTGCTTGACAAGGTAGGCCACCCCCTTCGAAATCGTGGCTTTGTAGGGACTACTCTGCTCCCTGGAAACGTTACCGAGGATCGACAAGAGAGCCAAAGAGGTGGCGGCAATCGAGTTATTGTGTGGTTCTGATTCTGCGTCGAGTATCCAACTACCATCCCGTTTTTGTTGCTGTGAAATCCATTCTACGCCCGCCGCAATTGCCCCTTGCACGTTTGGCTTGGTCAGGGTGATCATGAAACTCGCCTGATCCCGTTGCCCGTCTTGGCTTGCCACCGATGCCGTCACGTTTTCCGTTCCAGCAGCATGATCCAACGGCGGTGTCCAGGAAAGCATCCCCGTTTCCGGATCGATCTTCGCTCCGGGTGGTGCATCGGGACCGAGGCTGTAACGCAGCTTCCCCTTCCACTGCTCCGCATTTTCGACCGACAACATGACGCTGATCGGCTTTCTCGCTTCGACGGTCAGCGGTGAGATGGGTTGGATTTTCAGCGGCGAGGCGGGCTTGGGCAATCGCGTCTCGGCAACTGCTGTCGTCGCCTCGCGAGCAACGCGGAAGCCAGTAACGTAGCTCCGGCGATTGGGGTCAAACGAGCTTCGAGTGGCGGAACGCAGGAAGTTTGGCGGGAATCCACAGGCACTGCCTCGGCAAACACAGCCAGCTCCAGACCTGGGGCCAGTCGGGTCATCTACCGGGCATGCAGCGTAGTACCCGGCGTCATACAGATCAGCACACCACTGACGGCCACATCCGTACATACCGTAAAGGCCCCACGCGTTCGGACGCTTTTCGTTCACCGCGTGGGGCTGGCCCCCGTAGTTGCGATTGAACCAGGCGTAAGCGCCCAGGCTTGAATCGTCATCGCCAAAAAAGTAACGGGTTGTTCTTCCGGCACGGCACGCATACTCCCACTCGGCCTCGGTCGGCAGGCGATATACGTGGCCTGCCGCCTTCTCCTGCGGCAAATCAGAAAGCCGTCGGCAGAACTTCACAGCTTCCGACCATGACACCGATTCGACCGAATAACGGCTAGTATTGCCTAGCTCCATAGGCTGCTTCTTGAGAACCGACAGATACTGCTCCCGTAACTTTTGATCCAGCTCTGATAGGGGTGGATTAAAGGCAGACGGCTCAAGCGGTGTAGCCGAGACCACGCTCGGGTTGATACCGATCAGTTGCTTGTACTCGGCCTGCGTCACTTCGTAGCTACCAAGGTAAAATGGCCGCGTTATTCGCACCCGGTGCTGCGGCTTCTCGTCCCCCTTGGCGTCCTTGTCCGAATCGGGCGAGCCCATCATGAACTCCCCGGCGGGAATCAGCACCATTTCCAGCTTCACTCCGCCGCCGAGGTCAACGGCGATTTCCTTGCTCGGCAATGTGGTAGCGGCAGGGACCACCGCGAGCGGCTCTGGTTTCCGTTCAGGCTCCGGCTTTGCCTTAGGTTCGGACTTGGGTTCGACGCTTGCCTGCGGCTTGGATGCAGGCTTTGGCTCCGCCTTAGGTTCGACGCCTCTCGGTGGCTTGGGTGCAGGCTTCGCTTCAGGGGTGGCAGACTTGTTCTCTGTCTGGTTGGTTGCCTTTACTGGGGATGCTGGCACAGTTGAGGCGACTTCCTTGCCACCCCGGCCCAGCGTGGCCGCCAAAACGACGACCAATACGACAACCGCCGCTCCCGCTATCCCTACCCCAAGCCAGACGGGCTTCTTCTGTGAAGGCTTCGGTTTTGACGCGACCGTGGGCATGCCTTTCGGCGAGGCTGTGGGGGTCGTCGCCGGCGTGTTCAGGAAGTCCAGGTCTTCCCAGTCGGGCCCGGCTACCGTTGACGAATCCCCTGGTTGTGCAGAAGAGGGTTGCGTCGAAGATGCTAACTGTTGTCGCAGCTTCGTGTGGTATGCCGCCTTTTGCTCCGCGTTGAGCAGGCAAGCTTTCGCCGCCGCAAGCTTGTTGAGTACCTTCTGCGAGAGATCAACGTGTTGCCCAAGCTGGTAGGTCCGCACATGGGCCATGCGTTGCTGGGCGGCATCCTCGATCACATCCGCGTCGGATTCGAAAAGCTGGACAGCCAAGAGGCGGTAGTGGTTGGGCGGCTGATCCTGGGGTGGAATCCCAAGCCACTTGTGGTACGGATCGAATCGCTCAGGACCGTTTGCAGGAGGCATCTGAGTTGCACCTTTCTCGTCGGCAGTGCGTTCGGTCTATGAGGATTCGGAGCGATTCGCTGCCCCAAGCCCGGTGGCCGGAACCAGCCACCAATCTACCCAGGCGAATTGAAAGGCGGCAAGGCCCCCCGAAAGAATCCTCTGGTGCCGCAGTGCACAGGATGATCATCGTGAATACCTGACCCATGGCCCGGCCTGACAAAGCGGAAGCTCGATGGTTTGGCTCAAGGGCCAAAGGACTGGGTGGATCAACGGACGCCGGGCCAGCAGCACACGTTAACGGGTGACGGACCATTTTCTTGACCTCCTAACTTACTCGCCTTCTACCAGTACAACGAGGCCCATTGTGACTAGACGGTAGTAGTCCTGTTTGCACTTTGCGGCCACCTTGCCCTTCATCTGCTGATAAACTGCCAGGAGCTGTTCCTTACCTTCTGCATTGAGCTTCGTGTCGGAGATTCCAGCACGCTCCTGGTCTGAAGTTTGCGAGAAAAGTTGCCACAGGCAATACTCCATAGCCACTCTTCCACGAAAGTCCTCATAATCCCTACGTTCGAGAGCCTGCTCGGCTTGATCTTTCGGCGAGAACATCCTGACTATGATTGGGTCGGCCATTTTCATGCCGTCTGACGGTGACTGAAGGTACACCAATGCTGCCATCGTAAGCTGCACGCACGTGACTTCATGTAAGACAACCGCCCGCACAACGCCATCGTCAATACCGTTGATTCGCAAGCGATCGTATTCGCCTCCACTAGCTCCGAGCGGTCGCTCGGCCGAGCCTGATGGGGCTTGTTGCATCGCGGACATAACACGCTGTTCGAATCGCTCAATCTTCGTGTCCTCTGTGGCCGTGTGAGCAACAGGTGATCTCTTCTCCGAGACTTGATCATCGTTATTTCTATCTGGCGTGCCCGTGTGGCTAACTAGCTGAATGATCACGATGACCAAGATTATCACCGTAATGACGGCCCCAGTCCGCCAAATTCGCTGGTGACTCGCGAAGCCTTCCGGAAATATGGTTGATACCAATTTCGGTATCGAACCGCCAGGGTCCCAGCTAACGACTCGTGAAGGCCCGGTCTGCCGAAGATCGTTCAGCATCTCTGCCAAGCGCCCCTGCGTCGGCATGTTTGACTCGGCTAAGAGCTTGTCGGGCAATCCCGCTTCCAATTGCAACCGTTCCTTCTCCTTCTCCTGGATTACCGCTTGCCACTTATGACGTTCAGCATCCAGCGTGCTTGTACCCTCGATCTTGTCGAGGCCGAATGCTTGGCAGAGGTCCAATCGCTTGCGTTCAAGAGCACTTGCGGCTTCACTGACCTGGACACGCCGGGTCGCTATGCAAGACCGCTGTTTGCAAATCGCGTCCAGGATAGCACCTGTCTGGTCGCAGCGGACGGGTTCTTCTTCGGTGCTGTAAAGCAGAGTCCTGCCGATTGTGGTTTCCAGTGAGCCCACCTTCAACGATGCCACCTCGATCTTCCCAGCATCGATCAACTGCTGGACCTTGGCCGCCGTCCATTGGATCGTTACATTCTGCCCGGCGGTGAAGGTTCCCGCGCTGGGGCCGGTAAGTGTGAACGTGGAGGCGGGACCGCCGATCACGGCGACCGAGGTGGCGAGGTGGGAATAAACCGCGGTGCCCACCGCGAAATCATACATGTAACCGTTGAAGTAATAGGTTCCCGCCGGGAGACCGGTGGTGTTCCAGACATACGAGCCGGCGCCGTCGACCGCGGTAACCCCATCGATTTCGACCCAGTGCTGGTTGGCGTCGAAGGGGGTGGTGTCCGGGTCGTAACCCAGGGTGATCTTGCTGGGCCCGGTGAGATCGACGTTGTTGGCCATGCTGGGCAGCGTCCCCGCCGTGCTCGGCGGTGCGACCAGCAGCGTGGCCGTCGTCATGGGCAGCGTCGGTGCTGACGTGGCCATGCTGGGCAGCGCCGACGGCGGGCCGATCGGCGTCTCCGTTGGGAGGCGCCTTGTCGTGCTTTTTCAGATTGTTTTCGCTCATAGTCCGCCAGTTGTTGGTGGTCGCGTCACCTGTCGACTTTCATTATGAAGTCCCTTTACTTACTGTTGATCCGGACCATGGTCCGGACCAACGGTGCCGGGAAGGCGCTGCGTTGGTAGCGCACACCTATCCGACACCTTCTGCTACTGCTCAATCGTCGATGGCTGGCCGCCGTGCCCCGCCAACTTCCCTTGATTATCGGGTTGATTCAATTCGTGTCAGTCCGGACCACAGTCCGGACCGGCGGCGCTGAGAAAAAGACCAGTCGGAAAGCGCATGTTCATCCGACGTCTGCTAGAATGGGGCCAATCGAACTCGCCCCAATCCGGATTCAATCGAGTAAGCCGATGGCCGCCTCAGCTCTCAACGCCTTTCAGAAAGCGATCGAAGCAACAAGACGATCTCTGCAAGGATTTGCCGAGTTCTTCGAAGGGGTTCGCTACAACTATTATAATGCCGATCCCCCGAACCCCGTGCCGGAGAAGGTGTGGCATTACATCGCTGACCAGGTCGAAATCATTCCTTACGAGGCACTTGAGATTTCGCCAGATGGGACTGCGTGCTTAGTCTGGGATACTGCGCTCCTGGAAAACGACTTTGACGCAAGGGAGGTCGCTGTTAGAAAATTCGAGCTGCTATGCCGGCAGTGTTTTCTCGAACTGCGGGAGCATCTAGAACAGCTCGCTGCCATCCCCCAACTCCAGACCATAGGCACAATGCCTTCAGGCCATCACCAGTGGATACGACTGATCCATTGGGTTGCAGTGCATAGCCCGGTCTGGAGAGATCTGGTCACGAGGCGTCTAATTGTCAGCCAGCGTCCACGCGAAGAAACTCTCATTGACGACTTCGACTGGGAAGAAGATCAGTGGCAATTGGTCGAGCGTGTGGTACGAGAACTGAATGCGCAAGGTGAATCTGTGCCCGACATTTGGTTCGAACACATTGCCGATCCGCACCTCGTCGTCCGCTTCCACTCGCAAATGTTGGACGTGCTTGAGGGCATCGTAATAAACGCCCATGTGACTGAACTAACCGAGGGTACCCTCCGGTTGGCGGACTTTGAAAAGACTTTGATCAGAGCCTTGGACCGAGATGCTCTTCCGACCTCGCGACTTTGTGACAAGCTCAGCACAATGACGGGGAAGGTCTACGGCGAATCGGGCCAGGTTAAGGCTGCTTTATCGAACTTGGTAAAGCACGGTTGTATGACCAGTGACCGTCAAGCAGGGTACGAACTCACCGAACTTGGACTAAGGATTCTGTCCAAGTTGACGAAGTGAAGTCGGGACCACAGTCCGGACTGACATACCAGCCTGTCAATGCGATCATGTTCACAGACTTTACTGAGCCTGTGAAGCGTGGTCGACGTGAAACTCCTGACCGTTCGTCAAGCCGCCGAGGTGTTGGCCATATCGACGCGGAAAGTCTACGGCTTGGTCGCGGAGGGCAAGTTGCCGCACTACCGGATCGACAACACGATCCGGATCGCCGCGGCGGACGTCGAGAATTTCATCGCGGAATGCCGCGTCGACCGGCTGCCGGCGGTCGTGGCGCCGGCAGCAGACATTTTGCCCAGGGCTCGGAAGCCGGCCGCCGGCCAGTCGCCGGTCAAGACTTCCCATCTGAAGATCGGACCTCGCCAGCTTGCTCTGCTGCGGCGCGGAGGTGTTGGGACTTCTGGGCCAAATGGCCGTAGTGGCGGCTAATCATCCCCAGGTCCTGGTGACCGAGCAGTTCGGCCATGGTCGCCACCGGCACGCCGCGTTCCAGGCCCTCCGTGGTAAACGTGTGGCGGTAGGCGTAGGAGCAGGTCCCCGCAGGCAGGCCCAGTTTCTGGCGGAGGCGCCTCCAGCGCAGCCGGATTGCGTTGCAGTTCCACGGGTTTCCCTCCCGGTTGCGAAAAAGCGGGCCGGTCGGATAGCGCTTCATCAGGGCCTTGATGAGCCTGATGATGGACGGGGGAAAGTAGGTGATCCGCAGCCGCTGGGTCTTCCGGCCGGTCTTGTTGGCCGGGTGGCCGACCGGGAACACCCAGGCCCCAATCTCCAGATTGACGTCGCTGGCCGTCACCAGTCGCACTTCGATGGGACGGCAGCCGGTGGCCCGCATGACCCTGACGACGCGGCGGAAGGCCCGGTCTGTGGCCCGGAGCACTTTCTTGTGGCTCTCGTCGGCAACGAGCACCTCGCGGCGGCCTGGTGGAGGTCGCTTCACGGTGCCGAATGGGTTCTTTTCGATCAGGCCCTGCTCGACGGCCCAGTTGAAGGCCCGCTTCACGGAGATGATCGCCGCCCGCTTGCTGGCGTTGCCCCAGGTCTCATGCCCGTCGATCCACTTGGTCAAATGGATGGGCTTCAGTTCGCGGACGAAGGCGAATTCCAGGTGGTCCAAGAAGTCCTGGAGGTAGAGCTTGTGGCCGTAGTAGGTGCCCTGGGCCTGGTTCTTCTTGGACGTGGTGAGAAACTCTTCCAGCACCCCCACGACGGTCGCGTTGTAGCCGAGGCTCTGTTTCAGGGCCAGCTTCTTCTGAAGCTCCTTGTCGGCCCGATCCCGGCCCTTCCGGTCGGATTTCGAGGGGGCCTTGCAGAGTAATTCCTGCTTGCCGCCGATGGTTGCATACCAGGCATTATTCGTTTTGCGCCACCACGGTCGGGACATGATTGCGGTCTCCACTGCCCTAATTCTGCTCGCTGTAGTCTTCCTCCGTTATTGTGCATAAAACAGTGCATGGAAGTCAACCATGTCGCTCGGCGCATAAGAAAGCCCTTGTGTAACTCGTTGTCACACAAGGGCTTCTGAAAGTCGGGGCGAGAAGACTTGAACTTCCGACCTCTTGGTCCCGAATTCACCATGCCTTCCAATGGTCACGCTGTAAAGACTTACCGAAATACAACTTGCGACACGGCCGAAAAACGGCAATTTGACGTAAGTCGTTTATCCTCGGTTAAGTCAACTGTATTAAGGGTATAGTACCCTGAATCGCCGTCAAGCCCCGTGGCCGCTTGTATCCAGCCTCGATTTGCCACGGCCCGCTCCCATCTGCTCCTATCCTGCCCCTGTCTGGCTCTTACGGCCGCCGACCTCGAAACGAGAATGTGCATGGTGCAGGTGCGCGCGTAGACGGTCACTGAACGGCGTTGCCAAACGCCTGGTGATGGTGGCCTGCCCTTATCTGCTCCTATGCCGCCTCTTTCCGGCACTTACTACTGCGGCCATCGGTGGCAAAATGCCATCGTGTGTGCGGGCATGCAGTTGAGCCGAGCGCACTGTTCCTGCCCGTTAAGACCAGAATCGGCAAGGCCGCACTGGGCGCGTCTTGCACAACACCTATTTTTTCTGAGGCACTATGGTTTTATTTTCGTCTACCGATTTCCTTTTTTTGCCGTTGGCTGGCATGAGGCTGCCCCGAAAGATATACGATCACTGCGGGCACATTCGTCAATTACTTGAGTTCGACGTCACGCCGACTAACCGGCCCCAGCGTTGTGCCTGGTGCGGCTGTAGGAACGGGTCTGAGCAGGAGGACCTGTTCTTTGGCTCAAAGCGCAAGATCCGCTTGGAGTGCCACAGGTGTTTTCCTGGCCCGCGCTTCGTGATGGACGGATATGTGACTGTGTGCGACCGGTGTCTGCCGTACACGATCCAGGATCACAAGTCGAAATCTGAATGGCCAGGAGTGTGGATTGAAGAGCCGCTTCGACGCGACCCCATCGGCGTGTTCCAATACGGTTACGCCAACGACCAGAGGGTCGCCAACGCCCTTGAACAGGTCTGGAAGAAAGTTCCTTACCGTAATCGGCGGCAGATGCGAGAGTATTTGCAAGATGATGATCGCTCCCGCGAGGATGGCGAGAATACGGTCGCGTGGCGACGGCTGCGGATTGAGACGCTCCCTCGATGGCCAAACTGGGGTCAGGGAGTGATCGGGCTCAACATGGCGAGAGGACACGTTATCCGCCTTTCGGCGACGGCAGTAAAGCGGATGAGCCAGCGGTCGCTTGCAGCCCTGGTAGCCCACGAATTGGCACATACATTTCAACGTGCGCGAGGTTCGGCAAGAACTGGCGAGTCCCGCGAGGCCGAAGCTCAAGAAATCGCAGGCCGATGGGGATTTCCCGATAAGGACATTTTCAGCGGATAGGCCGAGTGGCAAGTCCGAAGTCTTCGCTGCCGTGCAGCTTGGCCGGTGGAAGAGATCCGAGGTGCGTTTTTCAACTCATGTACTGCCCGCCATTGATGTTGATCGTCTGCCCGGTGATGTAGCCGTTGGTAGCCAGCATCACCACGACATCGGCCACCTCGTCGACCGTGCCAAACCGGCCCACCGGGATCAGATCCGGCCGGGCACGTGGGTTATCTCGCATCATCTCCGTCTCGATCAGCGCCGGGGCGATGGCGTTGACTGTGACCCCTTCCTTGGCCACCAACGAGGCGTAGGAGTGCGTCAGGCCGTGGATGCCCGCTTTCGACGCGGCATAGTGCGGACCGACCACGCCGCCAGTCTGCTCTTATCTGCTCCTATCCTGCGCCTTTCTGGCACTTACTACTGCGGCCATCGGTGGCAAAATGCCATCGTGCGTGCGACGGCGTGCAGTTGAGCCGAGCGCGCTTTTCACGAATTATTCCTGCCTGTTAGATCCCGAAAGGCAGGAAGTTCAACAATCCGGGATCGAAAGGAAAATTGTCTATGAGTGACGACGTTGATGTTGTTGTGCTGGAACGCCTGCGGGCGTCCAAGCGGAAAGGTGAGGCGGCCGACTACAAGGACGGCTACGACCTCGGCACAAAGTGGGCCGAGCAGTCGGCTGAGGTATCCGCGCTGCAACGCTTGGAGCAGTTCCGGGACGATCGGGAAGCCGAGCCGGACTACGACTGGGACTACTATTTCAGCGAGCAGGAAGGCTCGGATGACGAAACGGACGCATCTCTGTTCTTCGCCATCATGGCCCCCGAAGCTGCCACGGACCCCCAAGCCGTAGTAAAGGACTTCTGGCGGTCGGTTACGGGAGACTCTCTTCAGCAGGCCACCAACCGGGGCTCTTTCCTGAAGGGATTTGCGGAAGGGGCCATCGACCTTTGGCTATCCGTCAAGGACAAATTGTAACTCTGTTATGCCGACACGGCGGTGGCCGGGCAACTTCGCCCGGCCGCCTCCGGTCGGCAGCAAGGACATCGGAACCGAAGATCGTCACTCAATTGGCTATGCGTCTGAGCGGTTTTTCATTTGTTAGGAGTGAAGTATTGTGGGCACCATGATAGTGATCGGTCTGATCGGCGTACTCAATGCGATTGTGTCGGGTGTCATACCCGACACCCAAGGTACGAAAGGACATAGCATGATCGCTCCAACAACGGCATTGGCCGTTGCGCAGGCGACAGGGATGTCGACGCCATCGGCTGAGCACCAGCCTTGGCACGAACCGGACAAGACCCCATCTGATTCAGACCCGAGTGTAAGGGGTTGTAAGGGGTCACCCTTAAATAGTGAACAACGCACGGAATTGAAATTCACCTGGCGAACGGAACGTGGCGCCGCCGCCAACTACCGGGGGCTCGGTCAACGCCTCCGTGAAGCCCGAGGGGACCTGTATCGGAACCACACCGATGACCACGGCCTGATCCAGGTCATGGCGGATGGCAAACCCCGCCTGATCACCAAGGGATCGGAACTTGCCCCGGTTATCGTAGACCGGGTCAAGGTGCGGGTGATGAAGGAAGGCAAGCTCATGGGCGAGCTGCCGACGAACACTCATTTGAACGCCATGCTGCGTTCCGAGGCGTTCCTCCAAAACTTCTTGCCCTTGGACGAAGTTGCCACCCAACCGTTCTACCTGGCCGATTTCTCGTTGGCGAAGCCGGGCTATACGGACGGCGGTCCGGGACAGCGGATGCTCTACGTCGGGCTGGAGCCGGAGATCGCCGACTCTACGGCAACGATTGACCAGTTCCTCAACATGATGGATTTTGCGACCAACGCCGACCGCACGAATGCCGTTGCGGGCGCCGTCACGGTCAGGTTGCGCGACCATTGGCTTGGCGAGAAGCCGTTGATCAACGTGACGGGCACAAAGAGCCATTCGGGCAAGGGCACGGTCACCGACTTTATCCGGGGACCTGTTCCGAAAGCCGACATTCTCTACCAGGTGACCGATTGGCCGATGCAAAGCCAACTCCAGCGTCAGGTTCTTCTCAATCCCGACATCGGCATGATTGTCTTCGACAACGTCCGCACCGATAGTGCGGGCGGCGGAGCCAAGTTCATCCGCTCGGGGTTCATCGAGAGCTTCGTGACCAACCGTGAAATCGTGCTAGCCTCGCCAGGCGCCGGGCGGGCGCTCCGGCTTGAAAATCGGTTCGTTATCGTCATCAACACCAACGAGGGGAAGCTCAGCACGGACCTTCTGAACCGGGGACTGGGTATCCATCTCGCGCCCAAGGGGAGCGTAGTGGATCGGGTATGCCCCTTCGACCCCAAGCTCGAATTCCTGCCCCAGCACCGCGAACAGATCGAGGCCGAATTGCACGGCATGATCGCCCGATGGAAGGACGCTGGATGCCCGTTGGACGACGAGGTCCAACACTCGATGAAGCCGTGGGCGCGGGTCACCGGCGGTATCCTGAAGGCCAATGGCTTCAAGGACTTCCTTGCGAACAACGGCGCCCGTAAATCCGCCGACGATCCGATCCGCGAAGCCCTGGCAATCCTAGGCGCAGCCAAGCCCGGCAAAGAGCTTCGGCCTCGGGATTGGGCACGGCAGGCAGTGACCCAAGGCCTGACCAAGACGCTCCTTCCGCCCAATGAACGGGATACCGACAAGGGGCGGGAAAGGGCTACCGGTGTGGTGCTCAAACGGCACCTTGATGAAACCTTCACCGCCCAGACCGAAACCAAGACCCTGCAACTGCGATTGGAGGGTGGTCTTCGGCGGTGGCTCAAAGGGAAGAATCCCCACGTTCGCTACGTTTTCACGGTCTTGGAGGAAACCGAGCGTATGACTGACGATGAGGTCTTGCCGTCCAACGGCGAAGTCGCGGAGCCAGCAAATGCCTCAGGATAGAACCGCACTTGCCAACAGCAGGGACTCGTACGGAAGAGCCAATGCTGCCGAGCAAGTATGATGATCCGAACTCGGGGGTGGCAGCAGTCGGAGATGCTGCCACCCCCGCTATTTCGTCTCCGGCACAGGGATACCTATAACCGAGGAGCTAACAAGAGTGTCGAAAGTCAACACGTGTGGAGCGCAGGAGGCTTTGAAGAAGAAAGGGGTTGCCACCCCAACTGGCCAAACCGGACGCCGGGCATGGGGAGACAAGAACGTAAACATCGTTCTCGGCTGTCCCAACCGCTGTCGGTACTGCTATGCAAGGGCCATGGCCAAGTGCTACGGAAGGATTCGCGACCGCGACGAATGGGGCACGACGTATTTCCGACTGGGGCAAAAGGGCCTGGTCCATAAGCGCTGGACGGATTTTGGCACGGCGCGATTCCCGACCACCCACGACATCACGCCCGAGTTCCTGGAGGAATGTGTCGCCGTGGTTCGCAACCTCCTGGCGGGGGGAAACCGTGTGACCGTATGCAGCAAGCCCCGGCTCGATTGCATCAGGCGGCTGTGTCGGGAATTTGCAGATAATCGAGAGAGCCTTGAGTTCCGATTCACCATTGGGGCAATGGACGACGATATTCTGCGTTTCTGGGAACCGGGTGCTCCAGGCTTCAAGGAGCGATTTGACAGCCTGAAGCTCGCCTTTCGGAAAGGTTTTCGTGTCAGCGTGAACATCGAGCCCATGCTGGACGCCCCCAGAATAATGAAGCTGTTTCGAAAACTTGCTCCCTACGGCAACGTCTTCATCAACATCGGGATCATGCGGAACATCCGGCAGAACACTCAACCCCGAACTCAAGAAGAGGAAGCCAAAGTTCGTCGGATTGAGGAGAATCAGGCCGACGATAGAATCCGTGCGATCTACGAGGACTTGAAGGGCGAGCCGTTGGTGCGCTGGTCGCCCGAAATCAGGAAGGTCTTGGGGATCGAGAATCCCAAACCATGCGGCTAAGGGGCTCTGGCAGCGTCGGCGCCAGTCACCGTGTCGGGGCTGCCGTTCTTACAGATCGGCAGCCCCTTTTGCCTTTGCCGAGATGCGGCTCCGGGAATTGGAAGTTCTGGAGCGGGTGGCCACCAGCGGCAAGCTGAACGTCGTGTTGGGTGAGAAGGGCCTGGCCGAGCGGGTCGTGAACCTGCTCTGATGGTCGGCTGAGACATGATGCCCGAAGGGCGGGAGCAATTCCACCCTTCGGGCTTTTTCATGCACTGAGAGTGAGCGGCTACTTCGCCATGTCCTTGAGCAGCTTCAAAGCCCGCACCTTGACCTTGCTGTAGGCAGGCTTAGCGGGACGGTCCATAAGTTCGCCGGGCTTGAACGGGTTGGGAACACCCTTCTGGGCGGGCCGGGCTGGAACCTTCTTCTTCTCGATCTTCACGAGGCCGGGGATTGCGATCACGCCCGCACCCTTGCTGCTGAGACTCTTCTTGATCTCGGCGGCCAGGGCCTCCAGTACGGCGGCGACCTGCTTCTTGGGCACCTCGGTGGCGGTGGCGATGTTGGTCAGCAATTCGGTCTTGGTCAGGGGTTTCTTGGGGGCAGCAGGGGCGGCCTTGGCCATGGTTCTTTTCTCCGTGTGAGCCGGTAGGTAAAACAAATTCTCCATCCGCAAGGGAGTCTGTTGATTAGAGCGGGTTGGACATGAAATGCAAGTCCAGAAACGTCAGGAAACAAGGCTTTTTCGGCTTGTTTCCGATCTCAGGGGCCTTTTGACCTGCCGGTCAAGTGTCCCACAATGGACAGCACCACCACCAACGCAACGGAGAACCGAATACCGGGTCTCGACCCTTGAGGTCGCATCTTCCACAGGCGGATTCCCCTGCTACAATAACGGTCAACCAAGGAGATCAAACTATGGAACAACCGCATCTCATTTTCGGCGTTCACGTCACGAGCCGGGCGGCTCAGGTCCCCACAGTGCAAAAGTTGCTCACGGAATACGGCTGTAGCATCAAAACCCGGCTCGGATTACACCACGTGGATGACAAGGTTTGTTCCCCTCGCGGCCTAATCCTATTGGAGATGTTTGGCGATTTGGCGACTTGCCGGGAATTGAAGACGAAACTCTCCGCGTTGGATGGTGTAGATGTCCAGGAAATGCTCTTCGAGCACGACTGACTGTTCTTTTTGCGTCTGACGTATTTGGTCGACATCGACCTCCAGCCGTACGGCACCACCCAGGCCCCGAACCGCAGCGACACCCTGAACGTCGGCGGCTTCAGTGACGCCGTGTTCAACGTGGTTGCGGCGTTCCTGGCCGACGACGCCGGCCGGTTTGTGGCCGAGGTCGAGAAGGTCGAGTTGTAGGCGATTGTGCCCTCGCGTCTCGCATCGGGACGCGGGGGCACTTCTTTTGCTTCAAATATGCCATTTGCCCAAACATGTTTGGGTCCACATGCCCCGGTGTACGCAGAGGCAAGAGAGCACTATACTGAAGCCCACGACAACGGGAAATGCTCTATGAACGCACGCCAACTCGCCAAACTCGGTGTTCCCCACGAATGTGTTCCGCAAGCCCTCCAGGTGGTGCAGGCAGTCGCCAAGCACAACCGGAGCGTGCCTAAGGACCAGCGGATCGACGTCGAAGAGACAATCCGGGCCTGCGTGGAGCAGCCCGATCTATACCGGACAGGAGACCAAGGTGGCGAGGCGGCGGAACATGCAGAGTCCCCGGCAACGCACGAGACTGCCTTGCGGCAGTTGGCCGATGCCCTCGTCGCGGACCGCGAGTTTGTCCGCACGGAGCCGATACCCTATCGCACCTGGGGCGACGAAATTGACGAGTCAGCCCATCATCAGATGCGGTTGGCCTGCTCTTTACCGATGGCTGTGGGGGCAGCTTTAATGCCCGACGCCCACGTCGGGTATGGGCTTCCCATCGGCGGTGTGCTGGCGCTGGACAACGCCGTCGTGCCTTACGCGGTGGGCGTGGATATTGCCTGCCGGATGCGGTTGAGCATCTACGATATTCGGCCCGACCTGTTGGCCGACCGCAAGCAACGATTCGTGGATGCCTTGGAGCGCGGCAGCGTGTTTGGCGTCGGCCGAGGGCACGAAAAGCCGCAGGATCATCCTGTCATGGATCAAGACTGGTCGGTGACCCAGGTTACCCGGTCCCACAAGGATCTAGCCCGGGAGCAACTCGGTTCGTCGGGCAGCGGCAACCACTTTGCCGAGTTTGGCGTACTGCTGCTGGATGAAAACGATGAACAGCTCGGACTGAAGGCCGGCCAATACGTGGCGCTGCTGACGCACAGTGGAAGCCGGGGTACGGGCGCGGCGGTTTGCCAGGTCTACAGCGGCATCGCCCAATCGCGCCTGCCGGCAAAGTACAAGGATCTCGGGCGTCTGGCCTGGCTGGAGATGGACAGCGAGGCAGGACAAGAGTATTGGGCGGCGATGAGCCTGATGGGCGAGTACGCGGCGGCTAACCACGAGGTCCTCCATCGGAACGTCTCCAAACTGCTGGGGGAGCGGCCGGTTGCGTTTGTGGAAAATCACCACAACTTCGCCTGGAAGGAAACCCACGAAGGCCGAACGGTGATCGTCCATCGCAAGGGGGCCACACCGGCGGCGGAGGGCGTTCTCGGCGTGATTCCCGGCTCGATGGCCGATCCGGCGTTCGTGGTTCGCGGACGGGGAGTTGCAGCCAGCCTGCATTCCGCCTCTCACGGGGCAGGCCGAAAGATGTCTCGTAAGCAGGCCAAGGACCGTTTCTCATGGCACGCCACGAAAGCGAACTTGGAGAAGCAGGGCATTACCGTGCTCTCGGCGGCGGCCGATGAAGTGCCGGGTGTCTACAAGGACATTAACGAAGTAATGGCCAGTCAGGCCGACCTGGTTGAAAAGGTGGCTCGTTTCGATCCCCGCATCGTGAGGATGGCCGGGGACCACGACGGGCCTCCCGAGGACTGAAAACAGCAGAGCCGATCCCAGAACCGCCAACAACCATGACGGACGACGCCCCCTCTTTCCGCAAGCTGCTGCCAGGTTTCGTCATTTCGGCGGGCACTCAGGTGGTACTGAAGGTCGCAAAGGTCTTGGCGGACGCCCAGCAGTTCAAACCATCGGGAAGCGTGGGTGTAGTGCTGGAGAGCCCAACGCACAACCAACTCCCTTACCTGATCCGCTTTGCGGATGGGCAAATGGTGCAAGCCTTCTTCGACGAACTGGCCCTGCGACGACGGGAGGTTGAGGATGAACTGGGCGAGGTGACCGAGGATCTGCGACCGTGGATCATCTACCGCTGCCAGGTCGGCTCCAAGGCTTTTGGGTTGGCCTCGGACGACTCCGACGATGACTTGCGGGGCATTTACCTGCCCCCGGCGCGATTGCATTGGTCCCTGCGCCGCCTGCCGGAACAACTGGAGTTCGCCGATGGCCAGCAGGACGAGGTATACTGGGAACTGGAAAAGTTTCTGCGGCTGGCGCTGAAGGCCAATCCCAACGTCCTGGAAACCCTTTGGACGCCGTTGGTCCTGCTGGCGGACGAGACGGCCCAGGAGCTGCGGGGCATCCGCCAGGCGTTCCTGTCGAAGCACGTCTACAAGACCTACTCGGGCTACGTCCTGAGCCAGTTTCGCCGCATGGCCAACGCCTTCAAGGACAAGGGCACCTACAAGCCCAAGCACGCGATGCACCTGATCCGGCTGCTGCACTCGGGTATCGCCGCCCTCCAGACCGGCGAAATCCGCATTGACGTGGCGGAGCACCGCAACGAGCTGCTGCACATTCGCAACGACGGTCTGCCGCTCGACGAGGTCAAGCGACGGGCGTTGGAACTGGACGAGCAGTTCCAACAGGCATTCGAGCGGACCAACTTGCCGGAGCAACCCGACTACGCCCGGGTGGAAGAGTTCCTGATCCGCGCCAGAAGGAGGATGGTGGATGCTTGACGTAGACCTGGCTGCCATGCGGCAAGTCATCGACGGGCTGAACTATAGGCCGTTGTTCGTCACCGTCAGCGGGGCACACCTCTACGGCTTTCCGTCATCGGACAGCGACGTGGACCTGCGCGGCTGCCACCAATTGCCGTTGCGGGACGTCGTGGGGATCGACGTACCTTCGCTGACGCTGGAACATAAGATCATCCACGAAGGCACCGAGGTGGAGTTGGTCAGCCACGAGGTGGGCAAATACCTGCGATTACTCGTGCGCAACAACGGCTACATTCTGGAACAGATATTCTCGCCCATTGTCGTGCTGGGACAGGCGTTCCTTGATGAATTGCGTCCACTGGCCCGCCGCTGCATCACCCGGAATCACTATCATCATTACCGAGGCTTCTATGCGACCCAGCGGAAGCTGATTGCCAAGGAGGAACCCAAGCGGGCCAAGCCGCTGCTCTACGCCTACCGGGTGCTGATGACCGGCATTCACCTGCTGCGGACCGGCGAAGTGGAGGCCAACCTGCAACGGCTCAACGACGCTTTCAGCCTTGGGTTTCTCGATGATCTGATTGCACGGAAGGTCGGCGGCGAAAACACGTCTCTCGGCGATCTCGACTGGTCGTTCCACGAGACGCGGCTGGGCGAGTTGGAAGCCCAGCTCGACCGGGCGTTCCAGGAATCGAAGCTGCCAGAGGACCGGGACCGGAAGTCGGTCAACGAGTTGCTGGTGCGGCTCAGATTGGGCATGTCCCAATAGTCCCTTGATCCTGCTCCCACGGGGTGGAATTAGAGGCACAATGGCAGCAGGGATTCTTACCATCGACGGTTCCCAGGGCGAAGGTGGCGGGCAGGTCCTCCGCTCTTTGCTAGCGTTGTCGTTGGTGACGGGCCGGCCTGTCGTGGTCGAGAAGATCCGCGCCGCGAGGAAGAAGCCTGGCCTGATGCGGCAACACCTGACCGCCGTGTTGGCCGCAGCCGAGGTCGGCGGCGCCGAAGTGGAAGGGGCGACGTTGGGCTACCAATATCCTACCGACTTCGGTATCTTGTAATTCAGCAAAGCGGTACAGGAAGGACAACTTCTATGAATTGTTTCGCCCGCACCTCACTAGGTGGTGTTGTCACATGGAAAGGGCATCCGGGTTGCCAAAATGCGCACGACGCCATGCTGGATTGGCTGAAAGACACTGTCGATCATTTCCTTTCGCCAAGAGAGGCAACGACCGGTGGCAACATCTTGCGTGGCAATCTCGGCGAGTCCATCGCCTTCTGCGTCAGCTACTGGCATGACTGCAATTCGTTCAAAGCCCATGCGGTAAACGCCTGGAGACCATTGAATTCTCAATCCCTCCAAGACATCGATATTGTGTGGATCTGCTTCGCCCGGAATCCGAAGGATGACTACGCCATTGTGCAGGAAGTGAAAACTACGAGCGGTGCCAGCCTTGCCTATGCCAACGCTTTGATTGCCGATTATGATAAACTATATGGAACGAATCTCGATCTCACCCTCAGAAGCAGGTTCAAGCCCTTGAAGAAGGACTTCTTGTTCAAGATTGGCGGCAAGGAAGGTAAGAATCTATCTGACAGACTGATTGCTCTGGTCGGCGGAGGCCCCAGCAGCTCACCGCAGATCAAGCTCCGCCCAACTCTCGTACACGAACTTGTCGGTACACACCCCCAGGGCAAAATGACCGCAATTCGGAACACTTTGATTGGAAAAGGGTGGACGGCAGCATCAATAGAGGCGTGGGCCATCGGACTTACGGATCTTGATAAACGCCTTCACAGACTGGCGACGGGAAAGAACTGACATGCTCCCCCAGTGGTTAGATATTGCTGCATGCGAAAATGCCGCTGCGGCAAAGGTGCGCGGGCTTCGCGGTCGGGACGGGGTGTGGGGCGAACTGATCGCCGCAGCTCAAGCAGTGATCGACCACTATGAGGAGTTTCCTGCTGCCGACATTCGTTCCCTTTATGAAGAAAAATCGGCGATACCTCTCATCGCTGCGGCCCGAATCCTCGATTCAGCATCAAAGGCAGCCGACATCCCGGACGCAGATCGACACAAACTGGCGATTGCAGCAACTGTCGCTTTTGGTATGTACGGAAACTCCCTGTCGGCCGCCGCCGCAGCTCGGCGGGTTATTGCAATGGAGGATGGCGGTGACCACGCCTTGGCAAGGACCGTCCTGTTGCCAAGAGGTTCGGATGGCGAAAAGGAAGAGGCCGTATCGCTCAAAGACACCTTGGCCGTCGCACTGGCTACCGCTGCGCCACAAGTGTTAGGCAAGGTCCAGCCGTGGTGCAAAGAGGGCTCGCCGCAGTACGCTTATCTTGAGCGACTTGGCCAATACCTGCGAACTGGACAATCCGATCAGGTCCACTTCTTGAGGCAGGCACTGGTCGATTGTTTGCTTGCGGAAGACGCACCATTTGCAGGGATGCTTTTGTTTGCAAGCAGATTATGCCTGGAACATGTGATCGTCCTCAGTACGGCGGCCGTAATCGCTGCGGAGTGGCCTGCATGCCCTCCGGGTTATGTAAGACGGCTGGTAGACGCTGGCGTTCAAATGTTTCTACCGCCGCAATACAAGGCTGTGGTAGAGAAACAGTTACTATCAACAACAGGGAACATGCTTATCGCGTTACCAACCAGTGCGGGCAAGACGCTTCTCGGCGAACTCCGTTTGATTAGCGCGCTTGGTGATAGGCCGGGATTAGCCTGCTATTTGGCCCCATACGTCGCCCTCGGGCAACAGGTGGCTGATACTCTCCGCAGGCATTTGCCCAAGCGATATCGTATTCACCCGCTCGTTGGTGGTCACAAAGGCGAAGTCAAGCTAGAGCCGAAGACTTACAGAGAAGTTGTGGTTGCCACGCCCGAGCGGCTTGATCTGTTGCTCCGGTCGATGCCAGAAATCGCTGAGAGTATTCGTTGTGTTGTGTGTGACGAGGCGCACATGATCCCGAACGATACTCGGGGCATGAAGTTGGAAGGGTTGCTGTCGCGAATCAGGATGCGACAGCAGCGGGGAAGCCCGCTGCAAGTTGTCCTCATCTCGGCAGTCCTGCCTGAGTACGAGCCACTGCGACTCTGGATGTCGATTGAGGAAACCAACGTCATAACAGATACCTGGCGTCCGACTGCTCGTCGCCTTGCCATTTGGCGGCAAAGTGGCCAACTGACGTGGCATCTTGGCCCTGATCCGGTTCGCATGGCGGGCGCGTCAAACGATGACGTGCTGGGAATCTCGAATCTTCTGTGGCCCAAGACCCACTTTTATGGATCGGATAAGCCCGGTGCCATCGTCAAACAAGAGGCAGATTTGTTTGAGAACGTAGCGTACTTAGTGGACACGGTTCATCACCAGTACAACGGCGGGCCGATCCTTTGCTATTGTGCATCCCGTCATAACTCGCGGAAACTGGCGGCAGCAATCGCGTCTCGTATGGAGAAACTGGAGCCTCTCCCGCCCGCGATTGCTTCGACAATTGCGCTAATTGCCAGGAAGCACAAGATCCTTAGACCGCTGATGGCGATGCTTCGTAAAGGTGTGGCATATCATAACGCATCGCTACCTCACGACGTCCGAAGTCATCTGGAGGAGGCGATTAAACAGCAGGAAATTATTGCTGTTACAGCCACCACGACGCTAGCCGAAGGTGTCGACCTTCCCTTCCGCTTCACCATCTTAGCTGACTGGCTTACTTGGGGCGAATCACAAAAGCAGCGCCCTATGGAACCATTGCTGTTTAGAAACATCGCGGGGCGGTGCGGTCGGGCAGGCGTTATGACAGAAGGGGACACAATCATCTTCGATAATCCAGTTGGTGATCTGACATATACAAATCCGTACAATCGACAGGTCACACTTCTCGACTCTTACGTAAACCGCGTGCAGGGTACTCTGCGGAGCGCTCTGGCTACTGTTAGCCTGGGAACGGATGCATATGAAGCGTGCCTTGGCGAGCTGGACTCGCAATTCCTTGCGGCAGTTCCAGAGAACCCGGACGACGACAATCTGGTTTCAACCTTCGCAACCAATCTCTTTTCGGCCTTAGACAATGATGTGTCAGCGCGCGTCCTGAGACGCTTGGAAGCGACAAGGGCTTCCATTATCGACCCGTCCCGTGAAGCACTGGCGACGGCGGCCAGCCCGCTAACCCTGACGCCGTTTGGGCATGCTGCTCTGTGCACTTCGTTTTCGCCGAACAGTTGCAGAACGATTCTGAAATGCTTGAAGGATGCGGAACCAGATACGACTCCGGCTGGCTTGGGGCACTATCTCCTGACGAAGCTGGGAACGCTACCAGAGCAGTACCACGAGAAGCTGCGAAAAATTCTCGGTGGCAAGAGGAACAATCAGTTTCAAGTGAAAGTTGAAGACGTGCCCGAGCTAGTGCGAAATTGGCTTTCAGGACTGCCAATCGATGAAATGTTTTTGTCGTTGCCGGTCCTGGCAAGATCATCAAAAACACCTAAGGTTGGTGTCTGGGCCGCCGGTGTCGACGAGCCGACCGTATGGGACGACGATTTTGACAAGTTTTGTGATGTGATTAAACAGGTCTTGTGCGATTACATGCCATGGTTAATGTTTGCGTGCAAGCAGCTTTCGACAATTGCCGAGGGGTGGTCTGAAAATGTTAAATGGGATACCTATTCAAGTTACTTCGAGCTGGGTGTGGATTCGCTTTGGGCCGTGCGAGTGTTACGCACCAATGCGCCGGTCGAACGGCACGCCGCAGCAATCATTGGCAGAAGGATACCCGACACATGGTTAACAGATTCGGATCAGCTTGGTCTTCGAGGTTTGCGAGACAATCAGTCGCGATTTCGGCAATTTGAGACGATAGCCGAAGAAAGCATCGAGGAAGCCAGCGGCGAAGAGACGGAAACCGGGGCTGGATTGCGCATGTTGTACAATCTGATCTTGGATCGGATACAGATGGCCGAGTGATCTCCGTACGTACATCTGGCAATCGCCTGATCGCCGACACCACAACCGAACGGTCGGCCGCCCCCCCCAATCCCCAACTCCGCGACGACGTGCTTCAACAGTTCGACGCAGTGGGCGCCAGCGTTACCTGGGATCAAGCCCACCCCTCAGGATGGGGCAGCTTGCGGCCGATGCCAATCCGAGATAAAAAGCATGAGTTGTGGCACGATGGTGGCGTTCATGGGAACGGCAGTGATCCGATCGGCCCAAAGTTACTTGAAGCCTGTTTTGAAGAGATCGAAGGACGAGGAGTCGACGCGTGATGCGTACAGTGTCGTTAGGACTCACCGGCGTGCAGGTTAGCGCGTTGTGCTTGGGAACGATGCACCTCGGGAGTCGTGATAGCGCAGATCTCTCGCACCGTACCTTGGACCAATACGTCGAGGCTGGCGGTACGTTTATAGATAGTGCGAACACGTATTCCTTTTGGATACCAGGTTGCAGAGGCGGCGAAAGCGAGTTGCTGCTGGGCAAATGGATGAGAGACCGTGGCAATCGTGATAGACTCTTTATTGCGACCAAGGTCGGCTTTCCGTATCCGGGTAGCGAGGGAGGGTTGCGGGCGGATGTGATTAGATCTGAGTGCGAAAAGAGCCTGCGGCGGTTGAGAACCGACGTGATAGATCTCTATTACGCACACGTTGACGATCGGAATGCGCGGATCGAAGACACGATGGAGATGTTCGATAAGCTCATCAAACAGGGCAAGGTCCGATTCGTAGGCGCAAGCAACTTTGTCAGTTGGAGGCTGGAAGAGGCACGGTGGGTCTGCCGAGTCAACGGCTGGGCGGGTTATTGTTGCCTTCAGCAACGCCATTCCTATGTCCGGCCGAATCCCGGCCGGCGTTTCGATCCTCAGGTCGTGGTCACGGACGAAATGTTGGATTACTGCCGGAATAGAGGGATGAGTCTCGTGGCCTATTCGGCACTACTCGGCGGCGCCTACACTCGGAGGGATCGAGTATTCCCCGAGCAGTACCTAGGCCCAGACACTGACGGAAGATTGGCCGTCCTGAACCGCGTGGCAACGGAGCTTGGAGCGACCGCTTGCCAGGTCGTACTGGCGTGGATGCTTCACAGTCAACCGGCCGTAATCCCAATTGTGGCTGCTGGCAGCGTTGCGCAGATGACAGACAATCTCGGTGCGCTAGAGGTAATGCTTACACCACTCCAGTCGGAGATGCTGACGAGCGCTCTAAGTGGAGGCAAGGCGTGGTAATCCTCATTCATTCCTTTCGTTGCGCACTTGACTGGATCGCTTACATTCGGGACAACAATGGCTGACAAAGACACAAGTCGCGCGCATTATCACACGTTCCACAACGTTTTTCTGTATGTGACGGAACGTTGCCACCTGCGCTGTCGGCATTGCTACATGGGAAGTCGACTCGCACGGGGCTCAACTATGCCGTACGAGCGGGCAATCGCTGTTTTGGATTCCTGTAAGAAACTTGGGGCAAAGTCCGTTACTCTCGTCGGCGGGGAACCGGCGCTTCACCCTGACCTTCCGCGTATCGTTGAACACGCCGTTCACGCCGGCTACGAAAAGGTGTTCATTGATACAAATGCACTATCTCTCCAGCAGTTGATGCGCGTCGATCCCGACAAAGTCACCTATATCAGGGTGAGCCTGGATGGAGCAACCCCGGAAGTGCACGATACGGTGAGGGGGACGGGAACGCACTCGACGGTCATTGGCAACATACGGGAACTTGTGAACGCGGGATACAAAACTGCAATCACTTCAACGGTCTTCCAATTCAGTATAAAGGAAGCCCCTCAGCTTCTCTCGTTGGCCGAGAACTTGGGGATCTCCCTCGTGAATTACCATGTATTCTCCGAAGAAGGAGCAGGAACGAGAGAGCCCGACTGGTCGCTTTCGCCTCATGACTGGATACGGTTCTACGAGTTTCTTGAGGAAGCGAAACACCGATACAACATGTCGATTTGGTACCCGCCCACGTGGGCAACACCCGAGAGGCTCGCTACGTATGTTGACCAGGGATATCGAGGGTGTCTCGGATGTTCTCTCGACAGGCTCTCCATTTTCCCGGACGGAAAATGCTACGTCTGCTCCGTCTTGTTCGATTTACCCGTGCACTACGGGTCTCTCGACGAAGAAGGACACTTCGTCTTGAATCGGGATGCGAACGAATTTGAGATGTTCACGCAGGCAGTGCTTTCTGCGTCTGAGCCTTGGCTGTCCGGGTGCCCGGCAGAACGCGTGCTGGAGGAAGGCGGAAAAAGACCGACGCCACAAGGACTTGTCTCCGTATGCAGATGTTGGAAGTCGCAGGTGTGAAGGATCTGTATCGGGCAGATTACGTTGCCGGTGAAAGGTGTTCTCAAAGATCATGCCGCGTCGACGAGTATATTAGCCCTTGTACGGGAGCATGGGAATAGAAACATGAACCGTCCCATTGTTGTTGTCGCTGGAAACCTGGGTGTTGGAAAGACGACCCTTGTTGAAATGCTGGGGCAAAGGCTCCAGTGGCATATCGTTCATGAGGCCGTCAGTGATAATCCCTACCTCCGTGACTACTACGCCAACATGGCCGCTTGGGCCTTCCATTTACAATTGTACTTTCTCGGCCATCGCGCAGCGCAGCACCTCGGTGTGAGCACTGTTGAGCGGGGTGTAATAATGGATCGAAGCGTTTACGAGGACGCGAATGTTTTTGCGAAGGCCCTCTACGAAATGGGGAAAATCAGCGAACGCGACCATGATACATACATGCGCCTCTACGGCATCGTTGAGAGGGTATTGCCGAAGCCATCTCTCTTGGTCTATCTAACCGCGCCTGTGAACGTGCTAATGGAAAGGATTTCAGCGAGGGGCCTCGCGTTTGACCGGCAGGGCATAGACGAGAACTACATAGCGAGCATTGCTTCGTACTACCGACGATGGATCGACGAATATCGAGATTGCCCGGTCTACACAATTGACACGGCACAGTGTAACTATGTGGCTGATGTTGAGTCCTTCAACGCAATCGTCGCAGGAATCAATCAGTACATTGGTGGATAGAGTTGTGACACACGTGTTGGCTGCCGATGTCACGGCATCGGGTGAGTGGAATGAATGATCGCGGACAATGGGCGCCGAAATGAGTGGCCAAAATGGTGGTTCCTGAAATATCAGAGTGATTGAATCCTACGACGTAAGAGGCGCACTATTCCGTTGAGCGGGCGTGTAAACTCCAGAACCACAGCAAATGACTCGGATATCCTCTTCAAGACAAGAAGCCGTAACGGTACTCTCTTGGAACGTCAACGGGATCCGTTCCGCTTGCAGGAAGGGCATTGTTGCCTGGCTGAAGCAGAAGAGACCGGACATTCTTTGCCTCCAAGAAATACGCGCGCGGGAAACGGAGGTGGAGAAAAGCCTCTTTGAGTCCGTGGGGTATTGTAGCTATTGGAACGGCGCAACAAGAGCGGGTTATGGCGGTACGGCAATCCTGTCGCTGCGGGCGCCAATGAAAGTTACGTTCGGCATCGGAGACCCCGCCTTTGATGCGGAAGGACGCACGGTGATTGCCGAATTCCCGGAGTTCGTGCTCGTAAACAGCTACTTTCCCAACGGGAACCGTAGTCAGTTGCGTCTCCTGGAGAAGCTGCGGTTTTATGGCGTTGTGCTCGACAAATGCGATGCCATCCGTAGGCAAGGTAAGCAAGTGATTGTGTGCGGCGATCTGAACACAGCCCACAAAGAAATGGATCTTGTAAACCCCGCCGCGAATAAGTCGAAGTCGGGATTTCTTCCTGAAGAAAGGGCGTGGATTGACCGAATGATCGACGCTGGATACATCGACACATTTCGATATTTGTACCCGACCGCTGGTAATCGGTTTACCTGGTGGTCTTATACTTGTCGTTCTTGGGAGCGAAACCGGGGATGGCGGTTTGACTATATTTTTGCATCACGGGAATTGATCAGGTATGTCCAAGAGTCCTTTATCATGTCGAGTGTGAGATACAGCGACCATTGTCCGATCGGAATCCGCTTGGCGGTAGATTGATCGAGAAGCAATGGAAGAATCGGCATTGGAATCAGCCGTCATATCACGATCCGCTCGATCTCGTCCAAACTGATGTCGTTGCCCGTGTCACGAGGCGAGTTGAATCCGACGACTCATGGGCTCTATCTGCTGAGCCTGTTTGAGATTCCCAGCAGTATTCAGGCAGGCGGTGATGTCGGTCGCGCGGAAGGTGTGGCAGCAAATGTCGGCCGGAAGCCCGAGACGCGGCGATTGATCGTCGCGAGCACTTCGCAGCAGCGAGGGAAACGAGCATGGGGAGCGAGAATACCAGGTGGGGGAATCAGGAACAGTAATCTGATTGCCTACCCGTCTGTGAAAGGCCGGCAAGAAGCCGGGCCTAGTCGTGAAATCCCCCCACGCTGGCGATGCTGTCGGCCAAGGCTACTTCTCGTACATTGCCAGAACATTCATGTCAGGTTCGGACTTGAGCGTGCCAATAAGTCGAATACCATGCTTGAAACCGCGCTTAATCAGGTTGTAAGCGAATACCCCGGTATCGTACGCACCTGCCGGACATACATGCAGGTGCAACGTGTCACCTTCCGAGGTAAGTGAAAGTCTGTAGTCGATCCAGCGAATGCGACCATGGTCACTTGCCGCCTCCTCGACGACCGACATCGCCTGCGTTGCACTAAAGTTGTCATCAAACCATTGCCAGTAGCGCTTACGTAACTCAGGCAAAGTGTTTTTTTGATCCGGCCTTTCAGGATAACCAGGCGTGCCCGACCCGTCTCTTCCGTGGAGCTTCCCGAAGAGGAGCTGAATCGTCCCGTCCGCAAATTCGGCAGCAGTCGGGATGAACTTGGTGCCGGGCTTCAAGTCCAAGAACGCTAACGCTCTAGGAACTGCACTTATGATTTTCGGCGTCCGCCACGAATCCGACGACGGATCAGAAACCAGAAAGAGTCGGTTTGTTTTGTTTACCAAGTAGTGAATGGTCAGTTCCACTAGAAGGCGTTGCGGGGTGGTTATCGGGCGAGATTGTCTTGTCGATGTCGCTCCGCTTCTCCAAGTCAGCTCCCCTTCCCCGGTGGCTGCGACTTTAGCAACAGGCTTGAAGAAGGCGAAGACGGGGGCCAATAGACTTGCAAGCGCGCCGGGCTCGACCCCGATTTCTGCGTTTAGCTTGGCGTTTATCTGCGAACATTGTTCTTGGGTCAGCGTCTGCGTCTGGGATACGATTTCTCCATCCGGCTGAACGACAGCATCATGGAAGCGGTCAATCTGCTCAGGGTCAATGAATAGAGGAGCATCCGCCAGCCACAGCAGGTGATCGGGGAGGGGCATAGCATAAATCCTTGTCAGCAGAAAGGTGAGGTTAGCATTTCACGTCCAGTGAGCTACGTGGGCTTGTTCGCGAATGGCCATCCGACGACAGTTAATTCTACCGATGTGGGCGTCAGGGATAAGGTCACCGATGCGAGTTATGGCGCGTTCGGTGATCCAACAACATACGTTGCGCTGTGCGGATGTGGGCTAGGGCAGAAGTGACGGAAATCGCAAGCCGCACAACTCTCGGCGTCACCACAGGACTGCCAGTGTTGTATGATGTTTCCTGCCGCCGCTTCTGCCGCCACACACAGCTCGATGTTCGATACAACATTGTCGAATTGCGCGGCAGCAGCCGTCTGGCTCGCGACACTGACCGGAATCACACGAATCGCACGTGCCAGTCGAAACGCTAATGAGAACTGAGGGATGGCATTTCCGGGTTGCCATGCGTTCAACTGATACGCGTCGGGACTTCCGCGAGCCGGAACAACATCCGCGTTGCCCAATGCTATCGCATTCTTCATTTCAACAAGGTCTCCACGCACCGGGGCCAATTCGTTAACGTAAAGCAGGACACCAGCGGCAACAGGCAATGAGTTCGGCTGGCGAGTCCGCAGCCACGCATACGTTTGCACCTGCCAATCATGCTGTTGCCAGTACGAGTGGTTCGATGCGGGTCGCCGCGACCCCTTATAATCGACAATGACCTCGTAGTTGCCTGCGCATCCGGGACACGCCGCTTGAACGGCTTGGCGAATTGCGTTTGTTGTCGGAGCAGCCCCCAGTTGGACGTTTGTCAAAACGTCAATGATCCCATGAAGCTCGTACAAGGCGGACCGAGGAGGAGGTTGCCCTGGTGGCGATGGCGGGATCGGGCGGGTGCCGATGACTTTTTCTTCTGCCACAGAAATCAATGGGAAAAGATGCGGTCCTAGTTCGTTAACAGCCCTTTCCGCTCGGACGTACGCGTTATCTCGAACGTCAAAGCTGCGTGGATTCTTTCCTTGCGCTCGGAGAGTTGCCTCGACCGTATCTCCGATGGTTCCAATGTCATTTGCTGTACGACCGGGTGGTGGATTTTGATGAGGCAACGTCGGATTACACGGCCATGGAAATGCCGAGGCCGATGCCGACCAGATCCGAAACGCGTTCTCCATGACGCCGTGGATGAACTCGCCAAACCACAACTGCACAGGACGTGACGGTGGCAACGAACTCCCGTTGTGGTAGCGGTATTGTAACCCGCACCGCAGGTAAGAGAGAAGGTCGCCCGTGAGGCTGTATTGCGGCACGATCTCTTTGTCGCGCTTGCGTTTAAGAACCATAGAGCGACCTCAAATCAGAAAAAGCGGGTGATTGTTCACGAGCGCGGGTGCAGGGCCACCGGCAACTGGAGATCGCCACGACCATGTTCCGTTGCTGGTCCAGCCGGTTGCCACATGCCGGATCGTCGTTTGATAGCGCAGGCATGGGTCTACCCCGACGAGCATCAAAACACACTCCGCGCGGCTGTAGGCCACGTAATACAACCGAACTAAGTCGTCAAATGAACGCTGCAAGCCGGTTCGTGTCTGCCGAAGCGGACCAATCTGACAGAAGGGTGCGAAGTCATCCTCGATGTTCTGAACTGCGGAAGGACTCTCGGGAAATCGCCGAAACCGATTCCGTTGGTGGTTTGTCATGTAGTCCGAAGCCACGTCCACAATAACGAGAGGGAACTCCAGGCCCTTCGCCTGATGGATCGTCATGATCGGAAACCGGCTGCGGGGAACGTGCGGCATAATTTCCTCATCGACGTCGACGCTGGACTCCGCAATGGGTGCGAGAATGTCACGGATCGCGGCGGTTACGCTATTGACATCATGGGGCGGCCGACCGCGAATGATCGTTGAACGGTACGGAGAAAAAGTGGCCGCTTGTGCGATAGCCCGACTTACCGCTTCCAGATAGACCTGCCCTTCTGGATCATCTCGCAACATCGGGAGCCACGACATCAGCTTAAAGCACAATTCAAGCAATGGCCACTCAGACGGCCACTGCATGTTTGCGCCCTGCACCGTCCGGTTTTGCCACGCTTGAACGAACGCGCCCAAGGTATGCGGATTGGTCGGCATCGGATTCGTACTTCTGAAGGCGATTGCCTGCTGACGCCAGAGATTCAGAAATCGTTGGGCTTCTCCCCGGAGCCGAATGTTGCTTTGAATCGTCGCATTGGCGTCGATGCACTCCAGAATCGTGCCCAGAAGATGTTGAACGACAGGGATGTCGCGGAGTAATCGACCACGCGGATTAAAAACCTCAATGCCGCGTGCGGCTAACCGGGTTCTCAGCAGACGCGGTAGCCGTTCCCGAGGGGGAGTTGGGCCAAATTGCGCGGCAAACTCGTTGACGGTATGGGATAGGAGAACGGCGTCACCGAAATCGCCTCCGTTCGGATCTCGTATAATCGAGACAGGATGGCCTCCAACATTGATCGTCCGGCCACTTCCACGAAACACGTCCCACAAGAACGTAGTCACATCATCGGCAAGCACCGTTGCGTCGGGCCGAAACATGCCGAGAACGGGAACACCGTTGGCTGGGCACTGCGCCACAATCTGCGGTTTGGGTGGTTGGACCCGTGCGCTCTGGAAACTCGGGTCATTCTGAATGAATGTGTTGAAGGAACCCACAATGGCCGGTGTTGAACGATAGTTTGCAACGAGGTATTGTAAGTGGGGCTGGGGTTGTTGCGGCAGGCGTTGCACAAACCGTGGTTGGAAGTCGCGGAACAACTCAACTGTCGCCCCACGGAATCGGTACAGAGATTGATCGTCGTCGCCGACAATGGCAAAGGACGCGCCGCTCTGCTGGATAATGCTGAAATAGATTTGCTCTTGCAGGGGGTTTGTGTCTTGGTATTCATCAACCAATAAAGCACGCAGGTTACTCGTGAAGCGCTGAAGTCGCCCTTGTTGAAGACGCTGAAGAAACGTCTCTTCAAGGAGCGCGAAGTCCATCCGATAACCGTTCGCCATGAATTGGCGGTACGTGTTCGCGCACGCCACCATCTGCTGCCGAGCGTGCGTATGGGTCGCCGCTCCCTGATACTGAACCAGGTCAACGAGGTCGTGGATAAAGCGATCAAGCAGAGGGCGACAGATCACGACCTTTTCACCGAAGTTTGCGGGCGGGCGTCCGTCGAACGTGAAGGTAGTAAGATAGGTGTCGAGTTGTGCATCGTTGTGAGCTTGGTTCGGAAACAGGGCGTGACGCATAAGGATGCCGTTGCCCACGAATCCCTCGACGAGGACGGGGGCAGGATCGGTCGGATTGCGGTGGGTCGTCAGAAGCTCCTCGCAAATGCTATCCAACGTGCCGGTGACAAACCGATTGATGTCGATAGAGTCGAGCCAGTTGAGGAACCCAACAGGCAATGGGTGAGACGGATGGATCGTAAGGTGGTTCTTGATCTGAAGGCCCCACTCGATCAACCTCGCTCGCAACTCGTCAGCCGCCTTCCTCGTGAACGTCGTCAGCACAATTTGTTCTGGCATCCAGCCATTGACGAAAACCAGTCGCAAAGCGCGAAGCACAAGGACTGTCGTTTTTCCCGATCCGGGGCCTGCTACGATCATCAACGGAATGGCTGGGTCATGAAGTATGCACGCCTCCTGTTCCCGGTTCGGCGCATGAGCTTGAAACCGGGGGACAGCGGTGCGAATCAGCGGCACAAAATCGTTCACAGGAATCACTTCCCACCCCCTGCTCACTTGCGTCCACGTAAGATCTTGTGGTAAAAAACCCACGTGTTGTGAAACCCACGCCGCTTGTTCCGACCCGTTCCTCGAAAGACGACGACGTCTATACCTAGCTCGCGGCAAACCGCGCAGCGGCACTTTTCCCAAGGTCGATCCGTCAGCACCGCATTGTGCTTCTCGAAGAAATGGTTGTCCTCGCCACGCCGTTCGAGAAGGGGTCCATACTCGTTGACCGACTCGACGACCTCTCGGTGCGCCTTCTTGGTGCCGTCAAAATTGTTTAGGGCGACGAGGCACCGCGTTTCCATCTTGCGCAGGTCTTCCTCGGATATGCGATTCTCTTCGGCCGCCTCCCGTAACTGCTTGGACGAGCTTATCGGCACCCGGATCGTGCTGTACCAACGGCTCCCGTCGCCAGCGAGATAGTTCTGGTCGGATCGCAGCCATGCCTTCCGCAAGTAGGAGGCGCTGTCGAAGCTGGACACGCCCAAGAGTCGGAAGAGCGGCTGGATCTTCGGACGAAGGATGCCGAACAGGTGTAGCCAGACGTTTTCCTTCTCCGTGCGAGTGCGCATCTGGATCGCGTGTCGCACCGCGCAGCAGATTTCCATGATCTCGAAGTCTGACTTGGGTACCAAACCGCCTAGGGCGATATGCTGGTAGCCCATGTCGATGTAACCTTGGACGTTCCGAACATACGACTTGACATCCAGCCCCTGAATCACGCCTAAGGGAACGAACTTGTAGCGGTGTTTCCGGCACGCCGCGAGAAAATCCTCGGCGTTGCTGGCCGTGAGGCGCATTCGAGAACGGCGTTCGTCCTCGGTGAGAACCTTTCGCACGAGTTCGCCGTTGCCATTCTCAACGACGATTTCCGGGAGCGGGATGTGATCGACCGATGCCCCGACATCGAAGCCGAAGCGGTGGTAAAGGCGCGCCGCGTGTTCAGCCGAGAAGGGTGGCTTGTCATCGAAAGCATAGGAGAACGCTCCGCAGTCCCCAAAGAGCAAGAGCCGCTTGGGCATTTTCATCGCTTTGCGAAGATCAGTCCGCTCGGCCGTCTCGGCATCAAGCCGCGAAAGTGTTCCCTTGCCGGTGCAGATTTGCGCCAAGCTGACCAGCATACCGTCGTAGGGCGTGCCGGCAGCCCCGAAAACTTGATGGGCGTACTTTTTGGTTGTCCGAATGGCAGGATCTTTGTCAGCCGTTTCATGTACAAACGGCTCGGTCACGTAGTCGTCCCAGTCGGGGAAGAAGTAGAGGTAGGACCGGCCCGAGCGGTGGCCCGGCAGGGAGGCGGTCGCGGATGGCAAGGCGTTGAGCCATCGCTTCATGTGGGCCATTTTGAGGCCAATGCCACCCTCGGCGTGGACAATCCGCTGCTTTTGGAAAAGCCGGTCGATGCCTTCGACGGCTGGGAGGTAGTCCTTCCCAAGGTTGACAAACACGGATGAAAACTTGCTAAAGCGGGTGAGAGACTTGAGAACCTTGCGGTTGATCCGGCGAGCAGTGACCTGGTCAAGTCGCTGGTCGTAGGTCTCGATCAAGGTGGTAGCGTCGATAAGCTCGTATTTCGCCGAGAGGATCATGACGCAGAGGCCTGGAGGCCAACCATGCTCGTTAAGAAATGCACGCAGGACGCGAAAGTTCACGCCATCGTAGAGGTCGAGGGCCGGGAGTTTTCCCGTAACGGCGCGTTTGCGGTCAGAGCAACCAAGCAAGAGTAGGTGACCTGCTGGTCGATTAGAATGCAGGTTGTTTTGGCCCGGCGGCATAGCTAACCTGTTTGGAAGTAGTAGCCGCATTCAACTTCTGCGGCGCTTCGGTCCCGCCGGGGGTACGTTCCGGTCCAGAACGACACAACAGCCCCTTTTGCCCACACGCCAACAGTTTACACCTTTGGGGGTAGTAAACAAGGGTCGCTCCCAGGAAGGTCCAACTTGCTTCCCTCCTCACGTCACGTTGACATCATCTTCCAGCCCCAATTCGTTCAATCCCGACCTCGCCTTGTCGGCCTTGGCGTCGGTTCCCAGTTAATTCGATACCAGCCGAAGGTGTGATCTAAGAACGCGATCCACGGCTATCTGGTCTTGGGTCCGCATGGCCAGCAAGTGAATCCCCAGCTCCTGCGGCAGGCAGTCCGAGAACTTCAAGCCCTCCAGGGCCTGTGGGTCTACGACGGGTAATAACTCGGCAGTTTCACAGGACCGAAGGCCCTCGATGGCCCGCTCGACGGCCTCCAGCGGCAAGGCCCGCTCGAACTCGATCACCAGGTTGTCGCTGGTGGTCTGCACCTGGGCGCGGTTGGCCACCGCCGGGGCAATCGCCGCGTTCGCGTTGCGTCCGGCGAAGGTCCACCAAGCCATGCCGCCGTCCTGGCTGGTCACGACCACCGTCGATTCGGGCGTCAACCACGGGAACCGCTCCCGCACCTCGTCGAGCTGCGTCCGGGCTCGCTGCGACCACCAGGGGCGGGTTTCATCCTCGGCCAGGACCCCCTTGATCGCTTGGCAGAGCCGGAACGAGAGCCCCCGGCCCTCGCCCTTCCACCGCGTGTGGCCATGGTCGTCCGAAGCCTCGACGTGGGCGACCTTCCGTTGCCAGTCGACATGGGTCACGTGCCAGGCCCGGCCGCCCAACAGCAGCACCCGGGCGCCTTGCTGCTTGCCCAGGAAGGTCAGTTCATCGACGAAACCCAGTTCCTGGCGGCCGTGGAGCACGGCGAACAGCGGCGGGGAGAGAAAAACCGAGAGCAGCTCCAGGAAGTGCCGCTGCCCGTAAGCCTCTTCGCCCTTCCGACCGATTCCCAGGATGCCTTGCTCTTCCCAGAGGAATCCCTGGGCCAGCATCCAAGCCATGATCTCCTGGATGCGCTCTGGCGGCATCTGCGAAAAGGCCGGCACGCCCTTGATCCAGTCCAGCCAGGTGTGCCTTCCGATGCCCTGTTCCTGGAGCACCAAGGCCATCAACTGCTGCGCCAGAACATGGTACGGCTCCGGGGGCGGCTGGATGGGCTCCACGTAGCCCTCGTGCCACAGGTCAATGAGACCGGCGGCCTGCACCAACGTCTCGTCGCGGGTGGCCAGGAACAGGCAGTTGCGCATCGTGCCTGACCGGCGGCCTGTGCGGCCCATCCGCTGGAGAAAGCTCGACACCGTGTTAGGGCTGTCGATCTGGATCACTCGGTCGAGATTGCCCACGTCGATCCCCAGTTCCAGAACGCTGGTGGCCACGATCACGCAGTCGTCGCGGTTGGTGAACGCGTCCTCGGCCTGCCGCCGCTGTTCCTGGCTGAGCGAGCTGTGCGTCACGAAGGCCGTGACCCCACTTTGCCGCAACCCTGCGCCGAGTTCCTCGGCTCGGGCACGGCTATCCACAAATACCAGCCGCTTCTCACCCCGATGTAACCGCGAGATCACGACCGCCGCGTTCTCCAGCGAGCCCACATAGTCGAGCTTCACCTCGGCCTGGGCCGACGCCGTCCCCGTGGGCCGGTAGATGGTACGCTGGCCCGAACAGGAACCGGCCAACCAGTCGATCAGCAATTCGGGGTTTCCCACGGTCGCCGAGAGGCCGATCCGCTGGAGTTCCCGGCCGGCCAGCCGTGTAACGCGCTGTAGCACTGAGAGCAGGTGCCATCCCCGATCATCGCCGGCGAAGGCGTGGATCTCGTCCACGACCACCACTCGCAGGTTGGCGAACAGGCTGCGGGCGTCGACGTTGGGCGATACCAGCATCACCTCCAACGACTCCGGCGTGGTGAGCAGGCAGTCGGGCGGGTCCCGCAGTACATGCTGCCGGGCGGTCGTGGTCACATCGCCGTGCCAGAGGGCCGACCGCCGGCCCAGCAACGTGCAATACCGTTGAAGCCGGATGTCGAGGTTGTTGAGCAAGGCCCTGATCGGGCAGATGTAGAGCACACTAAGGCCCTTCCACCCCTCGGAGAGCATGCGGGAGGCGATGGGCAGGAAGGCCGCCTCGGTCTTGCCCCCGGCCGTAGGCGCCACGACGATCATATGCTGGCCGGCCAGAATGCCGGGGATGACCTCGTCCTGGAACTGCCGCAACTGCCGCCAACCCAAGCTATTGACGACGTGGTGCTGTACGGCGGTGTGGAGTTGCTCGAAGTTACTCACGTTGCGGGCTCGATCCACTCGTTAGAAGCTCAATTGGCCGGCGTAAGACGGTGGTTCGGGACCTTAAAACTATCGCCTTCCACACCCATACGGACCACACGGCTGTTGTAGTCCCCGACGTTGCAAACGCACACTCGAACCGGATCTTGGCCATGCCGTTCCCACCAATATTCCTGTCCGGCAACGGGATCGTGTGGTGCCGGAGTCTGTTCGGCGCCAAGGATCGGATCGAGAAAAGCATTGGGTACACGGAAGGCATCATCAGCCGCGTTGTCAGCATAGACGCGACTGTTAGCCTCGCCAACCACGCACACACGTACTCGTTCGCCGTCGAATCTCCCACCGTGGATAAGATACTCTCGGCCTCTGACGGGCCGACCGGCGACCTCTGTCCGGCGGGTGGCACTACTATCGTTGTATTGCTTGCACTTCTCGTAGAACTCCCGGAGTTCCTCGCCTTCGCGAGGGTTGTTCTGAAGAAGTTGTTCGATCAGTTGCTCCCAGGGTAAGCAGCCTAAAGTTTGCCTTGTGTCCAGTGAATCCAACAGTGGCCATGCCCAGTTGTCCCGCCAACGTTCTAAGTATTGCCGAGCTGGTCCGATGAACTGCTGAATGCGCTCTTCAATTCGACAGCGAATGGAGGCCACGGCCATGGGGGCGTCGAAAATCCCGGACCGGATTTCCTCCTCGGGGGCTACGACATAGAAGCCAATACAGTCAAACTGATCCGGTGGCCGTCCAGTCTGTTGCAATGTATATGCCATACACGCCACAGTGCGAGCCGCTTGGTCGTACCCGCGCGCGTGTTTGATACCCGCGCTAAGGGGCGAGTACATCTTAGCCTCAAAGACACGCAGCCGCGTTGCGTCCTGCCGGACTTCAAGTCCGCTCTTGGTGTCAGCGATTACCCGGAAATCCCCGACTACCCCATCGGGATGCGTATTCGACTCACTCATTGGGCCACGCTCGCGCCCGAATGGCGTGCGCAGTTGTGCCTCTGAGTACCACGATTCGTTGTTGTCCATGAAATCAGGCAGTAGTCCTCGTCCTCCCGCATCCAAAACAAGGCGCAGCATCCATCCCTCGTTGTACAACAAGGTTGGCGGCATCAGTCGCTGGTCGCCATCAAGCTGTTCAAGTAGTTGAGCAATTCGACAGGGTAATGGCATTCGGTTGCTCCTTTTTTTGGACATTCAGAGGTCCAATTGTATCGCGTCAACGTCCTTGGCACCCATGGCCTGGCGCTCCACAGGCGTCAGCTCGGTTTCGGCAATCGTCAGGGCGTAGTGTTGACGCGGGTGGAACTCCGGGAACTGGTCCACACGGTCCAAGACGTCCGCAACAAGCTTCTTCAGGAAAATTCGTGGCGCCACGCCCACCTTGCCGCCCAGTTTGCCGGTCACGGCCTCGGCCAACTCCCGGACGTACTGGTCGTCGCAGCAGGCGGCGATCCGCTGCGGGGCCTTGGCGTGCTGGATGAATATGTCGCGGACCTTGCAGCCGACCTGGCACAGTCGATCCAGGTTGAATCCAGGCAGCCGGATCTGTACCGCCCGAGGGTTATCAAAGCGGGCGTCCGTCTGGAAATCGACATGCAGTCGCTGGGCCAGGGGCTCCAGCCGCTGGACGCCCTGAGGGCCATCATAGAAGGCCGGCGTGCCGGTGATCAACAGGAAAAGGCCGGGGAAGCGACCCGCGTCCACCTCGTCGATCAGTTGCCGCAGGGCATTGAGGCTCTTGTCGCGGACATCGCCCCGCATTCGCTGAACGGTTTCGACTTCGTCCAAGATCAAGAGCAGGCCCGGGTGCCCAGAGTCACGCATGATGATCAGCACACCCTGGACGAAGCTCAGGGCACCGAAGTGGTCAATGTCACCCTTCACCCCCGCTGTGCGTTTCGCGGCCGCCGCCACGTTCGGCTGACCTGCCAACCAGGCCAAGATACCCTCGGCGGCCGGCTTGTCGCTTGCAGCTAGGGCTTCGCGGTAGCCCCGCAGAGCGGCACTGAACATCGGGGCCGTGCTGGTGACCTTGGCCAACCGCTGCTCCAGCAACTCGCCCGTGCGGCTCACCAGGGCCTGTTGGTTGTCGGCGCTAACCGTGCCCTCGGCCAGGACATCCTCTTCCAGGGCGTAGAACCAGCCGTCGACGACGTTATGCAGCGCCCCCTGGGGCGTGTCGGCCGTGGAGAGCCGCTCCATCAGTCGGCGGTATACCGTCTCTAGGCGGTGCAACGGCGTCTCCGTCTCAGAGACTTGCACCTCGGACGTGGTGAACCCCAGCTTGCGGGCGCGGTCGGCCAGCCAGCGGGCGAAGAACGTCTTGCCGCAGCCGTACTCGCCCCGCACCGCTTTGAAGACGCTGCCTCCCGCACCGACCTTGCGCAGATCTTCCTCAATTGTGTCCTCGAACCGCTCCAGGCCCACGGCAAACGCATCGAGGCTGCTGCGCGGTACCGTGCCACGCCGCAGGGCGTCGATGATTTCTTCTCTGCGCTGGGGGCTAATCATCCTGTGATTCCTTATCGTCGGCATCGCCGGGAGGCGGCATCAATAGATCACTCTCGCACCCCGACAAGGGCATGAAGCGAGGATTAGGATGTTTCCCACCCCAGTCATCATAGGCAATCGGAAACAGCTCGCGTTCTGCGTAACCGAGCATCCTCACGTACCACCCCGCATAGTTCCAATCGTCGCCATGCGAGGCAGCGACGATGTCGGGGAATCGCTCTGCGAACTTCTGAGCAAGTTGTTGAACAGTGTCTTCCTTCACGTCCGTCCAACCGAAGTAATCGTTGTCCTGCGCGCTTGAGTAGTGGGCCGCCAAATGGTCCCAGTCCTTGAGCATCGCGCCGTTCGACTTCAGAATGTTAGATCGCGGGGCAACCGAACAACGCCAGTGACAACCCGAGGGAGACATACCTGGTGCGATGCGAAGTAGCTGGTGGCCCTGCTTGTGCAATTCATGAACCATCCGTAGGACTCGCAACGCACGTCGATAATGTGCTTCCATTTCCTTTACTCCACCAGGTCAAACTGCTTCAACAGCAACTCGCGATTCAGTTCCACCGTGTCCGAGGTATCGTCCCGGCTGAGGACGGCATACCCGTCGATGTTCAGCACCCGCTGCGCCTTGGCCAACAAGCCGGGCAACCGCAGAGCCGGGAACTCCAGGGCACGGGCCAAGGCCACGGAGGTCAGCTTGCCGCCGCGACGGTCGAGCAGGCTGAGGAGCTTGGTAAACACCTCGTTGCCTGGCAGACCCCGGCCTCCCAACCCCTTCTGCTGCTCAAACACCGGCGAGGTCAACAGCCGCTTGACCCACTGCGGCGTCGGCTCGTCGGCCTTGGACATTCCCTGGGGCTCCTCTTCGCCCTTCAGGTCGAAAAGCGTCCCGGGCGCCGGCTTCGTGGGCTTGAGTACCGGGGCCGGCTGTTCTTTGACCGGCGTCGTCGCGGTGGGCTCATCCCACCACACCGGCGTGTCGACCGGCTGCTCGCGCCATCCCTTGGGGTAGCTATCGGTACCCGACAACACGGCAATGGGCACGACCATCTCCTGCGGTGAGAGCCCGCCGTGGTAGCCGTTCTTCATCATGCTGTACCGGACCCGCTCGCTCCACGGCGCGATCAGCCGGTGTCCCTCGGTCAGCACCCGCTGGCCTTGCACCAACAGTTCGTCAGCCGCCGGTTCGCCGGAAGCCGTACGCCAGCGTTCACCTCCCTCGCAGAGTCGTGCCTGTGTCTGGCAATCCAACACATGGCCGTGATCGCTCACCAGTACCACCAGCCGGCGGGCCATGCGGGCCTCGTGTAGCAGGGCCGGCAGCACCTTGATCTCGTCCCGCGTCCACCGCGTGTCGATCTGGCCTCCCTTGAGCAAGTGGTCGTCCACGGCGTTGATGACCACTCCGACGATCTTGCGATATGCGGAGCCGATCTCCTTACGGACGTCTGCCGCTAGGACCGCATCCTCGGATTCCTGGAGGCTTGGCTTGTGAAACAGCACCGGCGGGTAGCCGGTCCGGCAGCAGTCCACTAGGGCTGGATGCTCGGTAAACCCGGTCCGTTCCTCGCTGGCGCCACCCGATTGCAGCCGCCCCGTGAGCAGGCTGGTACGGGAGAACTCGGTGACCGAGGGGATCGTGGCGATCCCGGGGCGATTGAAGGTCCGGCCTGGCTCGCAAACGGCAACCCACTCGTGACGGGTCAGGTCGGCCAGCAGTTCGCGGCATACGGCCACGCTCATGCCGTCGACGACGATGACCAACACCGGGCTTTCGCCGGTCAAGGGAACGACGACCTGCTCCAAAACCCGCTCCACGGGGATCAGATCGTCAGCCTGGGAACCGGCGGCCGTCCAATCAGCCAACAACCGTGCGAAGCCGTGGGCCTGGGCCTCGCGGATCTGCGTTACCACCTCGAACAGCCGCGCATAGGCTTGGGAGAGCCCAGCTTCCGAATCGCCTGAGCGGAGACTGAGCCGTGCCCAGTCCACGAACCCGCCACTGCGGAGATGGTCGGCGGCGGCCTCGGCGAGCGATGAGTGTTCAACGTGGCCCTGACGACCTTGTTCGCCCAACCAGCGGACCAACCGCACGGCCATATCGACTCGCTCCAGGCGGCGGGCCTCGCGGGCCGACTGGTCATGGTCACGGACCGTTTGTCGGGCCTGCGTCAAGCCGTCGAGCTTATCCCATATCTTGCCAACCAGCGCTTCGCTCAGACGCTCACCGAAGCGGGCCAGACGCTGGTCGAATCCGATAGGCGACGTGTCGCTCAAGTAGGCGAAGGCCTCGGCCTGCACTTCGGCAAGGATCTCATCTGCCCGCAGGAGCGTCTGGCGGTGAATCTTTGTGTCTGTGTGTCGCAGGGCTCGCACGACCTCCGTGGCCGCCGTGCTCCAGCGCTGAATCAAGCCGGCCTCCGGTGATGTCGCGCTGCCGAAGAACCGTTCTTCGAGCTTTCCGCTGGCCTTCTCCAACTTGCCAGCAGCGGCCGGATGGTAGACCACGCCCGCCGCGAGGCCCAACGGCACCGCGTCCGGCCGGTCCAGTCGGGTCACGCAGCCAAGGATGAGGCTCGCGACCGGGCCGGCCTTCTCCGCCAACCACTGCGTGGCGGCGTCACGAAAAGCCTCGCCAGCACGGCGGAAGCGGGCCACGGATTCGGCATCCAGGGACCACTTCAAGAGCGACGTCAGGTCCGGGGTTTCTGCGCTGAGACCAATCCCATGCCGCAGGAGTAGCGGCCAGACCGTCTCTGCATCCAGGAATCCGCCCCTTGCTGCCGGATAGCCCTCGCCGGGAACCAAGTCCAGCAATAGGTCAGCGATCCAACCGTGCCGCGTCAGCCGGGGGTCGACGGAGTTGGCCTGGAACAGGGAACGGACGATCTGCCACGAGTCGAAGGAGAACACATGTCGTTTGGCCAGGCGCAAGAGAATGTCTTGGCTCAGATCCTTATCCTCGAACGGTGTAACAAGAATCTTGATCATCGCCTCGTCCATAGGCTCCCGCAGCGCCAATCGCATCGCCAGGGGCGAGTCGCACTGCCGGATCAGGTACGACTGCTCGCCTTCCCGCTTCTCACCGGGGGCAGTCCACCGCCCAGCGGCGCGGATACCGATCACCCGGGCCTGTGGCACCCTCTGGCGGATCGCCACCACCTGTGCCTTGAGCTGACCGAAGGTCGGGCTGGCAGCCGTGCTCACGATGCGCCTCCCTCCTCGATAACCCAACTTACGCTGATCCTCGCCGTCTGACCGGCCTTCACCTGCTTGTCGAGATTAGCCAGCAAATCCTTGGCCGCCGCTGCTGAGAGGTCCTGCTTGGTTCCCTGGCCAACAACCCGCTTGCCGGGGCTGACCAACGGTTTATCAGGTTTGACCGTCGTGACAATCGGGGTCTTCCCCTGCGGCGTCTCGACCGCCTTCGTCAACAGCCGAACCGCCCGGGCTTGGGCTCCGGTCAGCGCGGGCGCAAGGGCCACGACGTGTTCGTCGCTGGAGATGGCCTGCTGGACCTCGGCCAAGATCGCCTCAGCCGCCGCTTTCCGCTCGTCACCGAGCTTGCCGATGGCCTCGAAGATCTCCCAACCGGCGGTGCCCAGGTTGCCTTCCAGCTCCGCTGCCTTGCCCACACACTCGCCCATCGCAGCCTCGCTGGTGGCGATGACCGCTTTGGCCAGCAAACCGATCACATTTGCCGGCTCGGCGGCATGTAGTTTCTCGACGATGGCCAGTGTGGCGACGACCGTCTTCACCCGGTCGGTGTTCTCAGGGATGATCCCTAGGCATTTCATGCGTTCCTGGAGCCACTGGCAGTAAGTCTGGCATGGCCGCCGCACGTGCTCGGCCTTTTTCTTCAGTTCAACGGAGAGTGTGCCGACGTTCGCTGCGCTTAAGAGCCGCGAGCCGGCCACACCAAAAACGCTCCCGGCGCGCTTCACGGCCATGTCCCACTGGTCCGCCGGGGGTAGATGCACCGTCCGCAGTTCGCAGTCGTCGGGCATGGTCTGTAGCGTCGGCTCGTCGGGGCCGCCGTGACGGTAGAAGGTGCGGTTGGTCTGGGCGGCGAAGAGCAGGATCACGAGATTCTCCGCCTCCTTGGGCAGACCCATCGGTTTGGGATCGTCGACCCAGCCTCGCAATTGCCCCACGGTGATCGTCGAGTTGCCGCTATCGGCCGAGCGGCGGGCGAAGTGCGACTTCCAGTGCTGGCCCAGGACGAAGTGCGTGGCGTCGGCCCCCATTTCGCCCAACAGGAGCGGATTGGCGATCTGCCGCAGCAGTTGTCGCAACGTCTTGTCGACGGCCGCCCGGCCGTCCGGCGACTGCGTGGCCGGCAGCACCAGCTCGTAGACTTTTTTGAGGGTCCCGGACTTCACCTCTGCCTCGAAGTGCGGCGCGCCGGGGAACTCGTGCTCCAAGGCTTGGCCCAAGAGATGCTCCATCGCTCCGGCCAGGTCCGCCGCCACGGGCGGTTGAGGAGTGAATCCGCGCAACAGGGAGGCGTAGTGCTCGTTCAGATCCAGGTCGTGGGTCGTGTCGAGGGAACCCGGTGACAGGGCCTCCAGCCCGTAGGCAGCGTCGAGGTGTGCCCGTACCCGCTGCTGGAGCACGCTCCACTGGTTCTCCAGAAGCGACTTGGCCGCCTGCCGGTCCTGCGGCGAAAGGTGATTGGCGTACTGCGTGAACCGCTCGCCGGTGAGGATGTGCTCCAGGATCACCAGCATCCCCAGGTCTTTCTGGGCGTCATCGCTGAAGAACGAGGGCATCCAGCAGAGCGTCTTAGCTCCGTTCAGGTGCGACTGCGAGAAACGCTGGATCACGCTCAAGTCATCGCGCGGGCCGTGCCCGGCTTCGTCGAAGGGGAAGTCGATGATGAGCTTCCAGCCCTCGTCAGAATTCTCTAGCGACGAATCAGGCAGCTCTCGGATGTTGCGAAACAGCACCGTGCAGTTTCGCTTGGTGTTCCGCCACAGGAAATCGTGGTACTGCTCGAACTCTCCCTCGCCTTGGATGCCGACCTCGTTGAAGAGCATCTGCCGCACGCGTCGGATGCGGTTCCCTTGGTTGTCCTCGCGGCGGGCCTGCTCGATGATGCCCTCGGTGTCCACGCCCGACAACTGGACGGTGATCGTGGGGTTGGCCTCCTCACCGACGCGGATCTCGCCTACGCTAGCCGCCCATGTCCGGCACCGCCTGAGCACCTCTTGGGCCTCGCGGCCGGGGATCGGCGTGCGGATCGTCCCGTGGTTGAGCGCGGCCAGCTTCTCGGCGTTCAGGCCCCGCAGCGACTCCACCTCAGGGACTAGGGCCGATAGCAGGAGGGTCTTCACCAGCCGGTCGTCGTTGCGGAAAGCCGTGCGTTTGGGATCATCGTAGGGAAGCTGCTCCACGTCTTCCCGGCGGATGCCGTGTTGTTTCTCTAACACCGGCAACAGCTTCTGGTGGTACAGCCGCTTGGCGTTGTTGAAGTGGATCGCCATCTCCTGGCTGAAAGCCTCGTCGCCGTGGGCCACCACGTCGAACAGATCGCCTACGGGGACGACATCGCCCACCTTGAGCGTCTCGCGCTGTTCGACTAAGAGCTGCATCATCACCTTCAGCGCGGTCCGCTCCCGCTGGAGCACGCTGGAGACCGCGATCAGCGTCTGCACCAGCGCCGGGCTGAAGGGATATACGCGACGGAACATCTGCCGATCCCCTTCCCGTGTGAGCAGGATATTCATCACGCTGTCCTTCATCTTCGCCGTCTGCTCGAAGGCCGCGTCCAGCTCCTTCCTTGCCAACGGGTCTTTGCACCGCAGCACCCGCTTCTCGGCGATGGCCGGCAGGTTCCTGTCTTCCAAGGTGATCGTGTCGAACCGACCCTGTTGGTAGTCCAACGAATCGCCGAAGCTCAACCGTTCAGCCCCGGGCACGTGCGCACCGATCAATTCCCGCAGGTCCCGCTGTCGGGCCACGAAGCTCACAATCGGGATCGGCCTCTCGACCGACTGGGCCTCTACCAGGTTGGTGAGCTTGGCCATCTCGCGGTTGACAAACGCGCGGTCCGCCGCGTTCTGGGCCAGCCAGAGGATCAACTCGTCGAGGAATAGGATCAGGGCATCGTAGCCCAGGCTGGCCGCGTGCTGGCTGATGATTGACAGGCCCTTGTCAAACCGGACGAACTTCCCGCCGCGATTGCTGATTACCTCGGCATGCGAGGTGGCGATGGTCTTCAACAGGGTGCTCACCAGACGGAGGTGGGCCTCGGAGTCCGGCGGGGCTACCACGGCTGCATCGAACGATGTAGCATCCCAGGCCGCATCCAACTCTCCCCAACCACCCCCGCTGGTTTGCCCACTGCCCAGCCGCTTGAAGAATGCTCCGTCCCCATAGTTGGCCCGTTCGGCCTGGGCTTGGCGGATGATTGCCGCCGACATGTAGACCGGCGGTATCGGCGCCTCCGGGTGATTTCGTCGGATGAAGTCCACGTAGCCGCTGAAAACGCCCGACTCCGTGTCGTGAGCGTTGAGCATGTGGTAGGGCACCAGCAGGAATCGCTTGCCGCTGAGCCAGTCATTATGCTTCTGGATCACGGGGGCCAACTCTGGGATGCCCCGGGCTGCGGGGTAGCCCTCCAAGATCAGGTCCAGCACGGCCATGAAATGGCTCTTGCCGGTGCCGAAGCTGCCATGCAGGTAGGTCGCCTTGCTGGTCCGCCCCTGGATGGCACTACGGATGAACGTCAGCGCCGCGTCGAAGCACGCTGCCAACTCGGGCGTGACCACGTAATTGTTAAGCACGACCTCCGGCCGCTGGATGTCCTCGCACAGCCGTAGGACGAACTCATCCTTCTGGACTCGTTCTGGGATGTCGATTAGGTCTTTGATCAAGGTCATGGTCGGTTGTTCCGAGTCTTCACGTTGTGGTCTTGCGTCGGCCGCGTCCGCTGGGCCGCTGCGGCGGCTGCCAGGCTTTGATTTCAGGAATGGTCTTGCCGAGCTGGCGGGCCTCTTCGTTGATGAAACCCTCGAAGTAGTCGCCCATGGGGACGCCGAACTCGGGGTCGACCGCGTTGTGCCACTGCTTGAGCCAGGGGACCAGTTCCAGCAGGCAGGCCAGAAGCGGTACCAGGCGGGGATCGTCGCGACCCCCGAGGCGTTCCTGGATGTCGACGTAGTAGGAACTGATCGACCGGGCCAGTTGCAGATGGTCATAGCCGGCCCAGGCGATGACCAGCGTACCGTCCGGGCCTTCGCAGTGCGGGAAACTCACCCAGCGTTCCTTGGGCACGTCGAGTTTGCCTCGCAGTCGCCAGTAGTCGCTCTTTAAGAAATCGGCGCTGGTGTACCTGGGTGGGACAGCAATTTCAAGCCGGTTGCCAGTATGATCTTCCTCACGCTGGAGTTCCCAGGTCCGCTCCCACTCGGCCCGCTTACGCAGCCCACCGGGCTTGTAGCGGAGCGCGGGCAGCAGAGGAACACTCTCAGCCTCGACCAACTCGGCGATCAGCCGCTCGATGTTGAAGGCCGGATCGTCACGGTACATTTCGCCAACCTGCATAAAGTCCGGGTCTTGCCGGGCGACGTCGGCCAGTAGGGCAACGGACGTCAAAGCGATGTCCGGCTTCGCGGTGGGCTTACCATCGTCATTCATACGACCGTCGAAGTCAAAATAACTCTCCAGGCGGTCGAGGAGCCAGGTTCGTAGCGATCGCTCCAGTTGCAATTCCCACGGTTCGGTGTTCCATCGACGCTTGTACTCAGGTTGTTCGATCAGGCCGATATTTCGGTCGGTCTCGATCAGTTCGATCCGCCGTTCGACAAGTTGCCGATAGTCTTCCGGCCATTCAAGCGGCAGCGCTGTGATCGGTGTCGAGCCGTGGCGAGCGTACCACATCGTGGTCAATTCGCCCGCAGCGATCCGGCGGGCCATCGCAATCTCAAAGGCTCGTTGACCGAGTTCGATTAGCGGCAATCCTTTGTTGTAGTTCATGTCCTCTTCAACAAGACCGAACAGCCGGTAGCACAGCCAGTCCAATTCCTCCTGCAATCCGACCGCCCGCTGATGGAGTATATTAGACTCCCGCTGACGCGATTTGATGTTTGCCAGGGAACTTATTCCACTTCGCAAAGTAGCACTGGGGCAAATATCGGCGAGGCTTTTGCAAAGGGCATCGATCTGCCTTGCAGGGGTGTTCGTTGCTCGATACTCGGCAACAATGGGAAACTCAATAAGACCGTTACTTCGGAATTCATAGAACCGCTCCCATGTTTCTGCTGCGATGCCACCACCTATCCCTCCGCCACCTCTGTCAGGCAAGACCTGCTTCATCCAGAAGCATGCGACCGAACTGTTCAGAACTCCGAGGATTGCCAGATGCTCGTCCTCGGAAACCCCCGGGGGCAGTTTGATAATGGGAGCGGTCTTTTTGAAGACCTTCCCGCCTCTGTCCAATACAAAGTGATTGTGTGTTGCGACCTCGGCAAAGATGATCGAGAGCGGCGTTCGGAATTTGCTCGTAGTTAATCGTCCGTATTCGTACCACTTCAGCCCAGTTGCGACCTTGGTCTTACTGCCAAACATCAAGCTGTTAGACAGGCAGGTCCGAGCAAGCCACAGGTAACGCAACACACGACTCTGCGGTTCGTTTGGCACAGGTCGAAGCTGTTCGTCGTAGGGGAAGACCGCTAGGTCACAGTGCAGCCGTCCCCAATCCCTCACCGCATCGCCTTCGATCATCACACGCAGGTTGCATCGAGGCAAACCTTGGCGTGCGGCAGCCTGTCGTGGCAGCAGGAAGATTTCGTCTTCCAGTGTAAAGCATGTGATCCCAATCGACTCGGCCACATCACCGAGCTTTGCCACGCCCGAGTGATCCAATTGCTCTTTAAGCTCCGCCGCACCACCACCCCCAATTGACCATGGGTGAGAGCAAAACCTTTCACGTGGCATGTCAGCCACACTGATGAACTCACTTTCCGAACCCGGGTGTTCCAGTTGATTGCAAATTGCCCTCCACACCAGCCCTTCGGCTGGCTTCGTTGGCTGGCAATTCTCTCGCTTGATTCCCGAGACCGCTCGGACGGTATTTGCACGGGGAGGCTGGTTTCGTCCGAATAGAATCACGGTCGGGGTTCCGTGGCCAGGGACGTAGGCGAGAGATGTGTCGATTACATGCGTCAAATTGATTCGTGGTATGAATTGCTCTATTAGCTTTCTGCCGGACTCCTTCCTCATAAATGCGTTCGCGGTTATCTGTCCCGTGAAACCGTTTTGTGCCGAAAGCTCGAAGACTCTCTGCGTAAATGGCACGGAGAGCGAGTATTTCATATGGCAGGTTGCATAGCGACTTCGGTACATCTGGTTTAATGCGCGGTCGGTGGGCATGATGTACGGCGGATTAGCGACGACTGCATGGTATTGGCACGAGCGCAAGATGCGCTTCAGCCCAGATAAATCCTCACTCTGGTAAGCGTGATCGAATTCCGCACTCTCGTATATTAACTCGTAGTCGAACACTTGTTGACCGCCGCACAGTGGAGAATGCAACAGAGAGTCACCACACACGAGGTTGAAATGGAACGCTGGGGCGTCGGCCAGCCGTTTGATCTCTTCTGCTCTCATCGCCATCAGCAGCAGTCGAAACCGGGCAACAGCGACGGCGTAGGGATTCACGTCGACACCATGGATGCTGTCGAGCGTCCGCTGAATCAGGTCGCGGATCTTGGTCCCAGGCTCCTTCTTCTGCCACCGCCCCAGGATTCGTGGGAAGCTGCCCAGCAGGAAGTGCCCACTGCCGCAGGCCGGGTCGATCATGCGGAAGTCGTTGAGCCCGAACTCATTGAGCGCTGGCTCCAGCGTGCGGTCGAGGATAAACTCCTCGACGAACTCAGGCGTCTGAAGCAAAGCGTACTTCTTTCGCGCCGCCTCGGAAAGGTCCTGGTACAGGTCGCCCAGGAACCGCGTGTCCCAGCCGTCGTCGGTGAAGTCGTGGACCAGCAGGCCCGTGTTAGCGTCGATCTTCTGGAAGAACCGCAGCAACTCGCCGGCCGCATCGCCGGAGAGCCAGTTCGGCAACTCGCGGATTGGGTTGTGCTCGCCGAAGACATCCTTGGTGCCCGGCAGCGAGGCCAGCTCATCGAACACCGACAGCAGGTAATCGCGGTCGGTCAGCTTGGGGTGGGAGCGGAAATACAACTCGTGTTCGTCCCGTGCCTGCTGAAGCTGCTTGCCCGGCCCCGCGATCTTTGGCGGATCGATTAGCCGGTTGTCCTCCAGGAACCGCACAAACACACAGGAGAGCACCCAGGCAGCAGCCGCCTGTGTGATCGCATCGCTCCGCCAGTCCTCGTAATTCTGCGCCGTCCGCTGGGCCTTCTTCGCCCGCTCGTACTCCTCCCGCAGCCGTTGGCCCACCTGCGGCACCTCGGTCGACTCGCTCCGCTGGAGCAAATCGTCCTCCAATCGTCCGAGGAGGCCTTGCAGGTCGGAAAGAAGTGTGGCGCGGTCGATCATTTGGTCTTCTCTCGAACGTGATAGTCAATTTGACTTCAACAGGACAAACGGCCGTCGTCCTTCAGTTTCTTAGCCTTTGCGGCTACGTCCTGCCAAACATCCTCCTGCCCGAACCGCTGAAGGCAGTCGCCAATCCCGTTCTGAATATCATTCACCAGATTCGTCAACCAGAAGTGGGAGGCAAAGGAAACGACACGATTCTTCATCTCGCTTAGCACGAAGTGGAAGTCATCCATATTCGTCCCGGCCGGTTTTTGCGAACCATCTTTGAGAAACACGTCCACTTGAAATTCTCCCCTCGGACCCACGGGGTCTTCTCCTCTTAGGTGCCGGTGAACCTGTACTGCCATCGCACGGGTGTGGGCTTGGTCGGTGCTGAGTTCACCATAGACGCCTTTGGCCTCCCCGAGAAAACCCGCCGTGCCAACATCAAACATGGCATCACGCTGCGTATTCGGGGAAAACATAGGGTGGCTCCAGCCATTTCCGTCGTCGTCTATCCATGCGTCGATGTGAATACCTTGCTCCAGTTGTTCCGCGATGACGATATGGGCTGCTTCATGGTACGCAGCTCTTATGCGGTTTTCTTCAACCTTTTTCTTCCCGTAGTCCTGAAAACTGTTTCTCACTACGTGCCCTCCGATGAAATGCTTGTAGATTTGGACCTGTGGACGTTTTGAAGCCAGCTTTCGGGAATGCGCGCCCGCTGACCGGGACTGAGCAAGGGCACCGGCTTGCCGTCGATCAGGGCCTGATGGTCGCCCGGCAGCAAGAGCCACAGCCCCGGGACGCCATCGCGGCGGCCGACCTTCTGGGACAGGCGGCTGAGCAGCTCCATCTGGTCGTAGCGGGCGAGAATGCCGGGGTAGATCAGCAGCATTGTTCGGTCGGCGGAGAGCAGACGTTCTTCAACGGCCGGCATCGCACGCCCCACGAGGATCATCAGCTTGTCCCAGTCTCCCGTCTGCGGCGTGGCATCGGTCTTGAGGACTACGTCCCAGCTCACCCTAGCGCTACCGGCGACGGCCTGCAAGGCATCCAGGAACAGCCCTTCCATGTCCATAAGCTGTACCGGGAACCGCCGGCACAGTTCCTCCCGGGCAGAGTCGTAGAACTTGGGATTGACCAGCAGGCTGAGGAACGAGCCTTCCTTGATCGCACGCTGGAGGCGTTCCTCAAACTGCCGGGCATCGGCCTCTTCGGGCGTCACTTCGCCAACCTCAAGCCGACCCGGAGAGGTCGGATACCGCAGCGGCGGCTGGGTTCCCGTGGTTACGGATACCAGTTCGCGGTAGCTGCTGACATAGCAGCCCGCCCCGTCCTTGCCATTGGCCTCCCAATGGAAGTCGAACCCGGCCTCCCGTAGCAGATCATCGAGCGCGGGATGGTCAGGCAGCGCCGCAGCCTCGGGATAGCGGCTGGCAACCCGTTCCCGAACCTGGGCCACCGAGAGCATCCGCAGGCCGTTGAGTGCGCCATGCGAAAGCCGCAGCGCCCGGGCGGCTGACATGCCACGCGGGTAGAGTTCCTGGCGGCTGGAGATGGCCGCGTGTTGCGACACGGCCGACGCCAGCCGCACCAGCCGCACGTCAGTGAGATTCACCTCGGCCGGCGGCGGGACCTCCCGCAACCGTTCCACGACCCGCACCGGGGCCACGAGTGGGTCTTCGTCGGCTAACTGGTCGGCTACGGCGCCCAGCCGGCGAGCATAGTCGGCCAACGCGGCAGTCTGGGCGATCAGGACACAATCGCCATCTCGCCGCACTACGAGCCGAGGTTCGCTCATCGAGCGTTCCACTTCCACGGCTGCCCGGACGACCGCAGCGGCACGCTGCGTGCGGCGAGGCTCCTCGTCCGACGAGCCGCGAGCAAGGATTACTGCCTCGACCAGCTCCGGCACTGTCATCACCCCACCTTGCCCGACGACGATGTCGACCACGTCGATGCGGAGTTGCGTGATGGCCGGGTCCTTGACCCAACGGGCCTGGAGCTTGCCAACGATCTGGCCGATCCTGCCCCGGGTGACATTGACCAACCGCGCCACATCGGTCTGGCTGGGCCAGCGGTCGGTGGCTTGGGGATCGAGGCTCAGGAGCACATTGAGCGTCCGCTGGACCGTCTCGCCTTCCCGGGACCCGGGCTTCAGTACCCGCTCCACCAGCAGATCGACGCCCAGCGTGGCGACATCCACCGTCTCTGGCTGCGGCTCCGGCTGGTCCGTGGTGACGGTCGTCTCCCGCGACGGGGTTCCAAGCCGCTCGCGGAGGATCTTCACCGCCGCCGAAATCTCCCGACGAGTCTTATTGCCGACGCCACGTAGCCGCCGTAACCTCTGCATCGGCACGGTCAGCAGGTCCTCGACGGTGAGGATGTTGGCCCTGTCGAGTGCGTTCGTGCTGCGAGTGCCCAGGCCCAACTCGGCAATGGACGTATCGAAGTTCGCGGCGGCCAACAGTTCGCGGAGCTGGGCCTCATCCGCGTGGTCGGAGATCGTACCGGGCTCTCCGATGTCCTTGAAGCAGTCGCGCCAGGCGTTGAGCATCTGTTCGGCGTTGTCGAACCGCTGCTTGATCTCCCGGCGGAACGCCTTGCGGAAGAAGTCAACGAGCTGCTCCCGCAGGTTGGAGTCGAACAGCTCCGGCTCGATGGTGATCTCGGTATTCGGGCTCAGGTGCGAGGGGTCGGTGGTCCCGTCGCCCCAGTACGGGCGCCGGCCGGTGGCCAGCTCGTAGAGCGTAACCGCAGCAGAGTAACGCTCGGCGTGCAGGTCCCAACGCGGCGGCTTGCGCAGCGGCAAGAGCGGGTCCACGTAGCCCGTGGTGCCAGCACGGATATTGTCAGCCGGCATGCGTGAGAGCGAGAAGTCGAAGAGCACCAAGTGGAGCCTGTCGCCCCGACCGACCATGCCCACCGCGATGTTGTCGGGCTTGATGTCGCGGTGCGGGATGCCCTGTTCTTCCAGGTGGTTGACTACACCCAAGAGGTCATCGCCGAAGCGTTGCAGCAGGTCGATGTGCAGCCCACCTTCCTTGGCTACTCGATTCCCCAGGGTCTCGATGAGCTTTTTGTCCTTCTCGGCGAAGACCGGCGTCATGAGGAACCCAAAACGCTCGCCGAGTTGCACGGTATCCACAAACTGGATGACGTGCGGATGCCGCACGAGCTTCTTCAGCACATCGGCCTCATCCTTGAGCCGTCCGTTGTGTTCCGGTGTGGCTGCGACCTTGAGCACGTAGTCCTGGCCTTCGCGCTCAACGAGCAGGGCGACCGAGCAGGCTCCCTGGCCCAGACGCCGCTCGACGCGGTAGCCGCCCGGGAGCAGGTCGCCAGTCTTGGCCTGGGTCGGGTCCTCGACGTACTCGTGGTCGGGCGTGGTCAGCTCGGCCTCGACGTCGTCCAGCTCGCTGAGGAAGTCGGCCACCGTGTCGGTACGGTTTGTGACCTCGGGGTGAGTGCTGTACTGGATCAGGTACTGGAGGGCCTCGCCGGCACCGTTGAGCACGGCGCTGATCTGGAGTCCCTTGGTCTCGCGGAGCTTGTTGCTCAACTCCAGGCCGTTGGCCGCCGGGGCGATGCCCGAAAAGATGTGGTAGGCGATGGCCCCCAGCGAGAAGACGTCGAGGTGCTCGCCGGTGCTGTCTTCCAACAAGGCTTCAGGGGCCATGTAGGCCGTGCTGGCGTCTTCCACCAGCCGATCCACATGCTTGGTGGCTGATACGATGCGGGATGCACCCACCGAGCTGCTCGAAGTCCGGTAGCCCACCTGCCAGTTGAACACCTTGATCCTCGGCCGGCCCGTGCCTGCCTGGCTGACCAAGATGCTCTGCGGGGACAAGGCGCGGTGGATGACCTTCTTATCGTGGGCGTAGCGGATCACCTCGGCGATCTGGCGGACAAAGTCGAGCCGCGTGTCGATGCTGAGCTTGTCCTGCTGCTGCGCCAAGTAGTGATCGAGCCGGATGCTCTGCGGATCGTGCTCGAAGATCAGGGCCGGCCCGAGTTCGTGTTCGGTGAAGCCGTGGGCACGCAGGATGCCCGGGTGCTGGAGGGCTTCCTGGATCAGATACTCCCGGCGGGCAGCGCGTTCCAAAGTCTGACGTTCGTCCGCTGTGGCCCCGTTGCGGACGAGGTATAAGCGGATTCGCCGGCGGGATTCGGAGACCGTGGCGTGTACTGCCTCCCAGTCCTGGTAGCCGGGACCTTCGGCGATGAGTTGCTCCAACACGTAGTCGCTGACCTTGCGGTGCCGCTGCGAGGGGCGTATGCCGGCCTGCTCCATGGCCTGGCTGACGATTTTGGCCATGGGGCGGTCGTGTGTACCTTTGGCTGCGGAATCAAGGCCGGGGCAATCCCGACGCATCACGGCGGCGAGGATGCCAGGCCGGGCCGGCTTTTCGCCCTCGGCTTCACGGTCGCGCAGGCACACCCGCAGTCGCGCATTGCCTTGCAACTCGCATACAAGATCAGGGGCGGAGCAGAAGACCAGGGCCTCGACGAACGGAATGCGGCCCTTCTTCTGGCAAGCCTTCTGCCGCTGAAGTAACGCGCCCAGCTTCTTCGCCTTGAGGTTGGCCGCGATGAGCGGGCTATCGACCGTGGAGAACCTGCCGTCCTTGTCCCAGGTCCAGGTGCCCGCATCGCCAAAGAGCCGGCCTGGGCGACTCTTGATCTCCACCAGGAAGAAGCCCAGGGACGTGAAGAGCAGCAGATCAACCTCGTTGATGCTGCCGTCGTCGGCGATGAACTCGAAGTTGGCCCAGGCCCGGTATGGTTCGTGGGTCGGGAACCGCGTACGCACGAACTCCAAGGCATCCCGTTCCCAGGGATACTTGGATTCGGTCGCGGTGGTCCAGTTCTTCACGGTAGGCATTGCCAAACCTGTCGTTCGGGCGTCGGTGGCTCTAACGCGGTCGTGGTCGTCGTTTCTTCACGGGCTGTGGAGATAACCGCTCCAACTTCTGGACCACTTTCTCCAAGTCCACCTTGCGGTACAAGCGGTAGCCGTTGACCGGGTGTCGGTACTCGGGGATCTTGCCCGTCGCACCCCAGGAACGGATCGTATTGGGCGCGACCTGAAGCAACACTGCCGCCTGTTTGACGAGTAGGAAATCGCGAGCGCTCATGGGATACCTCGTGAGGCCTTGCCGGACGCCTGGCGTCGGCGTGTCCGCCTATGCTTCAGACCTTACCAGTCGCTCTATGCACCTACAAGTCCCCGGGCAGGACATTTCTCGAGGGTGACGGGTGCGGCCAATCGCGAGCTGATGGCTGCGGCGGCGCAAATTTTCCACCGAAACGTGTAAAAATAAGAGACACAGGTGGCTTAGCCCCTGACGAATGAGTTCTTCGTCCAAAGAGGGCTTCTCCCGGCCGGTTTTCTGGTCGAGAGAAGGCCTCGTTCGCTGCGTCTCGCGATGGTCGCGGGGCGGCGTGTTTTTTCAACACAGCCGCCCCCGGGCGGCCTTAGCTTTCAGGAGGTCGCCGATGATTGCTCCCGTTCGGAAATCCCGTCGTGTTTCCAACCCGCCCGCTTGGCACGCGGGGTTCCTGGCGATGTTGCCCGTGATCTACAGCTATGCACGCGGTGCGTTTGCCCATCTCAATCCCGAAGCCCGGCAAGACATGATCCAAGAGGTCATCGCCAACGCCCTCGTCGCGTACGTCCGTCTCTACAAGCAGGGCCGCGTTGCCCTGGCCTACCCGACCGTATTGGCTCGGTACGGCGTGGCCCAGGTCCGCGATGGTCGGAGGGTCGGGGCGAAGCTGAACATCAAGGACCCGCTCTCGCGTTATTGCCAGAAGCGGAAAAACGTCGTCGTCGAGAGGCTGGACAAGTATTCCGAGGAAGATGATCAGTGGATGGAAGCAGTCGTTGAAGATCCACACACGCCGGTGTTCGATCAAGTCCAGTTCCGATTCGACTTTCCCGCGTGGCTGCGGACGCTTTCCCGCCGTGACCGGCGAATCGCCGAAACCCTGGCCCTCGGCCATCGGACGCAGGACGTGGCCAGAAAATTCAACGTGAGCGAGGGCCGGGTTTCGCAGTTGAGGCGGGAATTGAAGGCCGCCTGGGATGAGTTCACCGGCGAAGCGGAACCGCCAGCGGCAGCGGCCGCGCCCACGTAGTGGTATGAAGGGGGATTCGATCCATCCCCGGTACGACGGCACAGCCATCGGTGACGACAAAAGCAAGTTTGTGCGCAGAACTGTGATCTCGGACATCGTGTCCTGCTTGCTTCACCGGATTGGTGTGCCAATCTCCATCATCCGACACTGCTGGGGCACTTCACGCGGCCAATCCATGGAGTGGATGACCAGCCTCGTGAAGTTCCCTATTTTATCGCGCCTTCAACGCCGTTGGCGGCTGCATCGTCAAAACCTCGCCACGGCCCCCAGCAGGCCCGTGGCGCTCCTCGAAGCCGACCAGGCTCCCCCTTTGGTCGTTCAGAGCGCCGGCGGGCCTGTGGGGGCCTTCTGTGATGCCTGACGGGCCTCAATCTGCCGTTTCCAGCACGCGGTGCCCGTTCCGCAAGCAATTGTCCCCCTTTGGGTTACAACGAACAGACTATTTCACTATCCCCTGGCACTTGGAGATTCGTATGAGATCGTTGCTTTCCCGTATGGCAGGCCTTGTGGCTCAACTGGGCGCCATTCTGGGCGCTTGCGTCGGCTGCGTGCCCGACGAGAAGCCTGAACCCGCAAAACCTCCCGAGACCCGCTGGCAAGGCCACGAAACCGGCTACAGTGCCCCGTCGCAGCCCAAAGACCACACCAAGCCCTCCGCACCGTAGGAATCCCTATGCGTATCGTGACAGTATTGACGTTCGCGGCCCTGCTGGCCGCCCTGATTCTCTGCGCCTATGCCTGGCGTGCCATTTGTTCTTCCCGTCCGCAGCTCACGGTCAGCTCCCAAGGCCCCACCGTGGAACGGCTGGAACGGCTCGCCCAGTTGGTCAGCATGAAGGTCTACGTGGCCGACGTGCTTACCGGCGCTGGCGAGGGTTGCAGGGGGGCTTGGCTCATCGGCGGCGACGGCCTGATCGGCGTCGACCTGACCCGGGCGCGGATCACCGAGAAGGATGAAGTGGCCCGGCGGGCGACCATCATTCTGCCGCAACCGACCGTACTCCAATCCCGGGTCGATCACACACGTACCAAGACGTGGGAGGTGAAGCGGACGACCTGGGTGCCCTGGAGCGGCGACCAGGACCTGCTGCGTGACCAGGTTATGCTCCGTGCTCAGGAGTTGGTCGCTCATGCCACCGCATCCGAGGAGAACTTCGCCCGGGCGCGGGCAACGACGGAGGCCCTGGTAAAGGCGTTCTACGCGGAGGTGGGATGGCAGATCAGCGTGACGTGGGAGCCTGCGAAGGGCGCTACCACCAGGCCAGCCAAAAAACGAGCGACAATTTGTCGCCTGTTTTCCGACTGCCGCCCCAGGGATTTCACCTCGCCCTGAAATTGAATACCGATTCCAAGTTACCGAATCAATTCACTCTACACACCGAAGGAGAATCCCTTGAGTCATGTTGTGACCATCAAAACGGCCGTCACGGACGCCGCCGCCGTCCGGGCGGCTTGCCAGCGGATCGGCGAGCAGCTTACCGCCGAGTTCCATCAGGCCCAGGCGGTCGAACGGCAGCAACAACGTGCGTAAAAGGTCGCCATGAAACTCCCCCATTACGACGAGGTACAGCATCTCCGCGAACAACTCAGACTTCGGATCGACGAAGCGGCGAAGTCGGTAGCGGAGGTGCTGCAAGTTGCCGCTGACTTGTTCATTGCAATAAGCCGCCGGAAAGCTGGTGAAGAGCCTGGCATCGGCAAGGCCGAAGCCAGCCCCATCCCCGAGATGATGACGCCACAACAGGCTGCTGATTATCTCGGCGTGAAGGCCCAGACTCTTGGCGTCTGGAGATGCACCCGTAGACACCCAATCCCCTTCGTGAAAGTAGGCCGAAAGGTTTGCTACCGTAAGGTCGACCTGGATAGGTTCGTCCAGCAACGCACCGAAAATCGCGGGGAGGATGAGCCCGATAGTTGCCGGTGATCCATCTTTGGTGGTCGTCACGGCCAACTGATCTGCGAACTACACGGCAGTGCGACATCACCGTCCCCGACCTTCTTCATCAGGAAAATCTCTTCATGGGTAGTTCCAGTTCTGCCGCCGGCATCGCGATGATCGTAGTCGGCATTTTGGTCGTTTCCGAGATCATCACGCAAGTCACCGGCTCGGTCATCCATTGGCCTTTTGTCCTTCTCGGGCTCGCGGTCGGTCTGTTGGCCGCTCGTTCCATCCGCTGACTCATTCCCGTCTCTATCCGGCACCCTCGGCCATGAATTGTTCGGGGTGCCCGTTCTGGGAAACCGCTCGCCTTCAACTGTGGAAAGTCCAGAGTTGGAATCGATAGGAAGCGAGCATCCCGGCCCGGATGCTCCAGTCGAATGGCCCTGCGGTTGGTTGTCTACGGGCCACCTGCTGCGATATACTCACAGTAGAGCAAGACCGTGGCCGGGCCGAGGAAATCCCTTATGGGAGGACATGGTATGAGAAACTTCGCGGTTTGGTCCGTAGTGTTCCTCACAATGGCGGGGATCGGCTTCAGCAAGGAACCCAAGCAACTACCGAAGGAACTCACGTTTGACCTGGGCGGCGTCAAGCTGGAGATGGTCTTCATTCCTGCCGGGGAGTTCATAATGGGCTCGCCCGATTCGGACAGTGCTGCCTTTCCCTGGGAGAAACCGCAGCACCGGGTTCGGATCACCAAGCCGTTTTTCATGGGCAAGTATCTGGTGACGCAGGAACAGTGGAAATCTGTCATGGGCAATAACCCAAGCCAGTTCAAGGGTCTGAAGAACCCGGTGGAGACGGTCAGTTGGGATGATTGCCAGGAGTTCCTGGTAAAACTGAACGGGAAGTTTGGCACGGGGCGGGAAGAGTTCCAGTTGCCGACCGAGGCCCAGTGGGAATATGCCTGCCGGGCGGGAAGCACGACGCGATATTACTTCGGGAACGAAACGTTGGGGCTGAGTGAATATGCGTGGTATCGAGGCAATTCGGGCTGGAAGACACAGCCGGTGGGCGAAAACAAGCCGAACGCCTGGGGGCTCTACGACACGCATGGGAACGTCTGGGAATGGTGCTCGGACTGGTATGATGACAGGTACAACGCGGGCTCGCCAACGGACGATCCACCGGGGCCTTCAAGAGGCTCGGACCGCGTGTCTCGCGGCGGTGGTTGGTCCGATGCGGCCTTGGACTGCCGCTCGGCCTTCCGCTACGGCCACCAGCCCGACCATCGGGGCGGCAACCTGGGCTTCCGTGTAGCCCGAGTCTCAGTGGAGCAGACAAGCGGACGGGGGAATACACATGAAGAAATAGCTTCCGGTGATTCTGGGATGCTTGGGCGGAGTGGCTGTTGGACTCTACCTTCTCATTGTTCCCAAAGCGGAAGAGATTCCCTTTGTTGTCCACAGTCCTGTGATAATCCATAGCCTAAAGGATACGGAAGGGGAGGTGATCGAGAAAGAGCCGGAGGAGCATCCGGCACGAGGGCCTTACAGCCTTGCGAAAAGCTACGACTCCTTGATATTGTCCCTGCGGAATCGACACCACGGCCATTCGCCAGGCGACGGTACGTCCAGATTTGCCGCCGCCACCTTCGTCGCCAGGGATTGTGTACAGGGTTGGAGTGAGGGGCGGTCGCAGCAGCGTGACACCCGATTGCGGGGCGGGTGCGGCGGCAGATATAGCAGATATAATGGCGGTACAACGTGGCGGAACCGCGAACATCACCACCATAGTCCTGGCACATCCGAGCGAGCGACATTCCCGGTTCCGGGTGTTCGGCGTTTACGACGACGACCGCTTCGTGTTCGACGTTCGGGACTTCGACGAAAACAACTGGGCGTGCCTCCTGCGTTCCTGACGAGGGGAGAAGAAACATGATTTATGAAGAATTTCAAGCCGCGAAGGAGTGGTGCGACGACCTCTACGGGCGGTTTCCCCACGACGTGCAGCCCGGCTCCAAGGGCTGGCTGTACTGCGGCGGGCGGCTCTGGATCGAGGACACCTCCACATGGTCGGCGGACGCGCCAGGGCACGGCGAGGGGCGGTGGTATCTTCGCATCGGCGACGTGGAGCGGCAGTCCGACGAGCTGACGCAATTGGAGGAGCCACTGTACGATTACGCAGAGTCGGAGGACTTGTTGCCCTGAGCCGGGAAGGTTATCGGCGGTGTAGGAGTTCTTCCTACAGTAACCGTGAAGGGACTGCGAGGTTCCCTCGACTTCCAGCACCAGCGGCATGCTCACTTCCGGCTTCTGCCGAGCCAGACGGTCACGTTCGTCAGACCGGCGACCATGCGACCCGACTTACCGGCAGGGCAAATGCGTAGGGGTCTACTGCGACTAGCCAGCCAAAGTCCCGGTGGTCGAAACCCACGGCGATCCCCGTCGTACGGTCCAAGGGGCAGATTTTGTCTGCGCAGACAAAATCTGGCGCCCGGGGACCGAGGCCGCCGCCTTGCGAAGGCTACGTAGTGTCAACCAGCGCTTCTTCCGGCGGCTGGTGGTCGGCAGGCAACTTGCTCGGGCATTGGTAAGGAACTACGATAGATAGGGGGTGGGGCATGACTGTGCCATGCTTCCGGGAGGGGCCCGGATTTGCTCGCGGTTTCAGCCAAGCTGAGCTGATGACTGATTGCCAGGGCTTGATATTGGTAAAACGGGAGGCGAGGCGCACTGTGGGGATTAGCTACAAGGAGACCGCAGCAATGCCGCCGATGGCTCTTCACCACAACAAAGTTGGCCGCAAGAACGTAGCTTCCGAATGCCGAAACGGGGTGATAGTAAGTGCGTTTGCTTTGTTGCTGGGTATCGGTGGTCTCATCACTTCTGCTGGCTACGGGCAAGGCCCGCAAGAGCAGGACCGATCACTGGGGAACCCGAGCAGCCGTTTCGATATGTCCCTAGCGGCAATTACGGAACGGCTTCTGGATCAACATGCGTCGGTCCGCCAAGCTGCCGTCTTCGCTCTACAAGCGATAGGCCCAAAGGCCACCAAGGCTGCAATACCAGCCCTCGCAGAACTGCTTCGGGACAAAGACCAAATCGTCCGTGTTGATGCCTCCCACGCATTAGTAAGTATGGGACCAAAGGCAGTACCAAGTCTTGTGGGACTACTTTACGATGAGGATGCTCGGGTCCGGGAGCTTGCCGCGCGGACATTGAGAGAGTTTGAGTCAGAAGCCAAGGCTGCCACACCCGCGCTGACCGAACGGCTTGGGGATAGGGATGCGTCGGTCCGCCAAGCTGCCGTGTTCGCTCTACAAGCGATAGGCCCGAAGGCCACCAAGGCTGCAATACCAGCCCTCGCAGAACTGCTTCGGGACAAAGACCGAATCGTTCGTATTGATGCCTCCCACGCATTAGTGAGGATGGGGCCTGACGCGGTGCCAATTGTTGCGGCACTGTTGCACGACGCGGACGCACGGGTCCGGGAACTCGCCATGCAGACCTTACAGGATATTGAAAAACAGTGACTTTCGAGCAGCGTTGCGGACAGCCGCTGATGTTTTGGAATGTTCGTCTTCGCTGTGATTCCGATAAAGGACTCACTGCGCCACGCTGTATTCGGCGAATCTTTCCGGTTGCGGCTGCGGCGTCCGCCGAGGTCTTCAAAGTGCCGGTAGGCGATTCCGGCTTGGCGTAATGCCGTTTCCAGGTTATCCCGCTCGAAATGCGGCTGACGTTTCGAGCCGGGAAACCGCCGCACGTCACCGAGAACGGAGATGGACTGGTTCGTCGCCAGGCCGATCAACTCGTCGATGGGCCGGTTCGAGTGTCCCACGGTCCAGATGACACCACGGTTTCTCACCGTCGAAGAATATGCCCTGGGCCAAGTCTGTGTCGCCGAGCGGCGGAACCCCGGCAGACCTATCCGCCTGCCCTGTATCCAATGGCCCACGGTTCAGAATTGATTCGTCCCAGGTCGCCTTGGGCAAGGGCCTGCCACAGTTCCAGCACCTTTTCACGCGGCACACCCGTCATGTGCCGTAGCTCTTCATCAGCCTCGACATTCTCCCAAATGAGGAGTCCGCTGGGAAAAGCCGACAGGCACCAGCCTGATTCGTGGGTCAGCGAAACATCGGCGTGTTCTTGGTCCTCAATGTCCAGTGTGGCAAGCACTTGGCACATTGTCTCGACGGGCGGGGCGTGACGCATCATGCCCCAGCGATCTCTTACAACAAATGTCATATCGCCCTCACCTTTTCGCGGCGTCTTGGCCCCGCCGCTCCCTCGCGGTGGCAACAATCTCCGAAACGACGGATTCGTAGTTCGCCATCGCAAACGCGAACTGTTTCAGGATTTCTTGGACCGAAATGCTCGCAAAATAAGCACGGCGTACATGAAGCCTGGGATGGAAAGATCAACGATTAGCGGAATCCAAGCGAAACGATGTACCCGTTCAATGGGGCAGGTCAATAGGGCGAGTAGCCCGAAGATTCCTCCCAGAAAAGGTATCGAGGAGAAGTTGGCTTTGCTTACGCGCGCCACGAAGCCACCAATGTAATTGGCGACAATGAGGAATAGGGAGAGCACACCAAGGACAGAAGTTAGAATCCAAGCGAGTGTCACAGAAATCATCGCTGGGCCTCTCTGGCACGTTTACATGTATTAGGCACACCGTGGCCTGACGGACAGTGTTCGCCGAACTGTTGACTACCGTCCTCCGGCTCCGGTCTGGAACACTTGTCGATGGCCCAGAAGGGACCGGTGAGGCCATCGACAAGCATTCGAGACCTACGCCATGCCGAAAGAATGGGATTGAGTTGATCGGTCACTGTCTGGACTGTCAGGTCCTGACTTTTACAGTTTACATCAACTCAGCATTACGCTTCGGCTGTTTTCGCGTCACGATAGGTTCTGCTTCACGGCTCGTCTTCCGTGCCCTCGTCCAAGTCTGATTGTTCGGAATCGAGAACCTCTCCCACGTCCATGTAAGCGCCGCATTGCGGACAGCATTGAACCGTACCTTTTTGGTCGGCGGGAAAGGCTGTGCGTTGGCCGCACTCTTCGCAGACAGATTCCACATTTGCATCGTCTGCTTGGGCCGCCCCTTGTCCTTCCTGGCGGCGTTCGTGGTCCTGCAATATCGGCTTCGCACGGTCGATAGCGCTGCGATCAACAAAAACCTGCGGTGTCATGACTTGACCAACCTGAGCGTCGTCCTCCGTGATATAGGCTTCAACTCCAGCGTCGTTGAGGAGGTTACAGAGCAGTTGTGCGTCTATGTCGTTCGCGGCATCGTAGACGGCCACTGGATCTTCTAACGCCATGTTCATTCTCCTGAGCTAGAGTGCTATCGGTCTAAGATGCAAGAGGCTTTCCACAACTTGAACAGAACATTGCTGATTGTGAAACCGTCTGCCCGTAAGCGGGGCAACGAAGATTCGTGGCTTAAGCAGCATTGGCCCGCTTGAGTAATTTGGCTTGAAGGTCGTGGCCGAGGGCACCGTTCCGAAGACGAACATCGGCATTTGGCTGATGGCGAGAAACGGCTGAAAGAGGATCACTGCACCCGCATCGGCGGCACACCTTCCCGTAGCCATGCCCAAGCATCATCGACCTTTGAGGCATCGAAGTACCTGACCTCGGCATGGGTAAACGGCCTACAGATCGTTGCCAGCCACCCCTCCCACCAACGGTCGCCCACCATTGCGATACGCTCGAAATCCGCGAAGTGTCTGCGGGTGAGTTTGAAGTCATCCCACATGGCGCGCATGTCCCAGCCGTGGAAATCCTCGAATTGGGCCAGGAGCCGAACCCTGCCCTCGGAAGCCACGGCAGCGTCTACCGCTGGCATGAACGCCTTGTAGTCCGTGTGATGCAGTTTGCCATGCAACTTATAACCGAGGATACTCGGAAAGCCCGTCTGAATTGTCTCGATCACGTTTTCGCCCTTTCGAAAAAAAGAACTGCCCGAGAGAATGATAGGCAACGAAAGGGGATTGGGAGATACCCCATTTGGTGCAGGATGTGCAAGCCCAATGGGAAATTCCGCATTCAGCCGCCAAATCGTGACGCTGAGCACCGTGGCGAAGCTAACCCAACCTAGGTACGGCACCATCAAGATTCCCGCCGCCATCGACCTGGGCCAAAACGCGATGGTGGTCGCCGCAATGACGGCGAAAAGGGCCACGATCTCCATAAAAGCCGCTCCAGGGGCGTGGAAGCCGACGAACAACCCCTTGAGATGCTCCAGCCCTGCATCGGTCACCTTGGTTCGCTATGCTCGCCCCCACCCTGCCGTCTTCCCCGGAATGGCGAAAAAGCCGGCAGCGGCGGCCCAAGGTGGGCATGCCGCTACCGGCACGGAAAGGGTGTTGTCGATCACCTTCAACTCCCGGGGAGTCAATGGCAGGTAGGGCAGGTTGGTGCGTACGAAGGCGTGTAATACATGGGCGTGTACGCGGCCGAGTAGTAAGTGGGCGCGGAGTAGCTCGCATAACCGCAGGAACTACAGGAGGGCGCATAGTAGCTGGTAGCGCACGAGTTGCAGGACATTCCGCAGCTACTGCAACCACCCCTGCCATAGCCGTAGCCACCCCAGCCATAGCCCGTGCTATAGCCGCCGCCGCCCCTGACATAACCCACGCCATAGCCGTAGCCACCCCAGCCATAGCCCGCGCTATAGCCGCAGCCCCCGCCGCAGCCACCGTAACTATAGCCCCCGCTATAGCCGCCGCCCCCGCCGCAGCCGCACCACGCCTGAACATCGCTTTGTGCGGCGACCATCACGATCACGGCGACAAACCCAATCGTCAAGAGCTTCTTCCAATGGTTTTGGAACATCATCGAATCCTCCTGTACTGGTGAAAAAGGTACCACTGAGCCAACGAACGTGCAACCACTTCGCTTTCGCATGGGAACACCCCTCCTTACGGAATATCGGGAAAAACCATTCCCTAGAAGCCTTTCCCAGTCCTGGGGCTGTTCACATGTGCAAACGGGCTGGCCGCGTACGGCATTTGATCTGGCACACTTCGTTTTCGCGAAAGGGGGGTGATCGTAATGCCGATCTCCAGTCCCGAAACACGTGAGAACCAACTACGCGAAAGGACTTCTTGGGATCGTGTATTTCCCGCGATCCTCAGCGGGCATCAGGCTTCATCGGTTTCATCACGGTATGCTCCTGCGGCGTGATGACGGCGTAAGCGGAAACCGCCAGACTGCCAATGTCGGTCTGAATGCGGAAGGCCTTCGTCACATTGCCCCTGTCGTTGCCGGCGGTGAAGATCACCGGGACAAAGTGGATCGCCTTCGCGGCTTCATCCTTTTCCTGGCTGAACTTCAGACTCTTGTCGTTGGCCGTGATGCCCAGGATTCGGAACGGCTTGTTGCCTTTGACAATCACCTGCGTGGTAATGTGCTGGCCGGACTGAACCTGGCCGAGGATCAATGGACTGGGCGTCACCACCAAACCGGGCACCACGCGCCCCTCGACCAGCAGCGGGATCTGCCCACTTTGCTGATCGTTGGTGGTCAGCATCAAGTGGTCCCGCAGATAACCGGTGGGCGCATCCTTGGCAAGATGCACGAACACGTCGTACCACACCTGATTGCCCTGCCGGGCAGTCTCCACCGCCCGTGCCAAAACGCTGGAATTCGGGCTGTTCACGCCCAGCACCTTCCAATCCTGCTGCCAGCCGGAGTAACACAGCGAAACTTTCTGATCGCTCTCGTTGCCCTGCTCCACCGAACCCAGTTCGATGCTACCCGGCTGGAAAACGACGTCGGTACGGATGAAACCCTGCACCGACAGCGTGGCTTGTGCATAAAACGGCTTATCGAACGTCACGGTGATGGTCGCCGCCCGTTGCCCCTGAAAGGCCTGGGTGTTCAGCGTGGCGACGATGGCCCCCTTGTCATAGGTTTTCAGCGTGGCCTTGTCGAACGTGACAATCGTGCAGTGACAACTGGGCTGGGCATCGGCGATGTGCACATCTTCCAAGTAGATATTGCTCAGTGCAAACTGAAATTGGGCCTTGGCACCACACGCCACTGACCCAAAATCATGGTGGGTCATTTCAAACATCTTCGTCGCCCAATCCTGGGCCAGCGAAGGCGCAGACCAGAAGACGGTCATTGACAATGTGCACACAATTCCTCGCCACATCGGAAGTCTCCTTCAAGAACCGCCTTCCCTGGTACGTTCTCGCCACACGCGCGGGACTCGCTCCGACGTGACGAGGGATCAACGCCACGGGACGGATCGTCCAACCCGAAGCTTGAGGCAACTCATGCGATGGCGTGGCTCAGTGCGCTAAAGCCGGTTCGCCGACCAACGACTTCTTGCTGCAGCACCCAGCCGCCGATGCAGCCGCCTCAGTTGTGATCTTTGCGGACTTGGTTTCCGCGACGGCTGTCTTGATGACAACCTTCACGGCATCCTCCATCGGGTCTTTGAAGGGCACCTCGACTCGGAGCAGTCCGTGTTCGTAGACCGCTTCGGCTTTTTCAGGTTTCACCGCCCACGCTAAAGCCAGTGCCGCAACATACTCGATGTCCCTTGCTGGCGCTGTCAGGTGGATGCTGTCTTTCAGGATCTTTACATCAATGGTTTCCGTGGGCGCTCCTGGGATGGAGAATTCCACCACGAGCTTGCGCGTTTCCTCGTCAGCATAGGCAACGGTATCGGGAGCGAGCTTGATACGAGTTTCCGACATTTTGGCACCTTCCTTTTGAGTATAAAACGAAAAAAGCCGACGTGGCGGAACACCCGGAGGTATTCGACCACGTCGGCTTACTCACTAACGAGCCCCCCGGCACAACCGGGTTGCTCCTTATCTAGTCACCCGACAATTACGCTGGACGGTCGCGATCAAGTACGCTGCGACTCATCCAGTGCTGTGATTGTACGCCGCGACTGCGCAAAGGCAATAGGACGTTTCCCTCACACCAGGACCTTTTCTGGCGAAATCAGCCCTGAAGGGCGCTCACTCCTACCTGATTTATCATGTCGACTTGAGCCGTAAGGCTCCTAGCCCCAGGCATCACGGCGTAGCGCGACCCGGGGACTCACCGAAAACGACATCGGCCCGTAGGGTTCCCCAAACGCCGCCCATCGACTGCCCCTTCGGCCACGTCGCAAGGATAGTGACTATCCAGCAATCACAAGCGGCTTTTCCACTCCACGTAGCTGGCTGGCTCTGGTTGGTCGAAGTGAACTCGTGGGATTAGCCGATTATCTTCGCCAACACAAATGCCGCCGTAGCTGCGAGCCCACCGACCACTACGGTCTGTAATGCACTGCGAATCGGCTTTTTCACGGTGAACCGACCCTTGATGTATCCGAAGACGAGGAGGGCTAGCAAGGTGACGATCACCGAAACGATAAGGGCCGAATGGATCGACCGAAGGAAAAAGTAAGGGGCCAAGGGAATCATCCCGCCTGCAATGTAAGATCCGGCGATGGTCAATGCGCTGCGGCTGGCCCGTTTGGGGTCTGGCTCTTCAAGCCCCAACTCAAACTTCATCATGAAATCGACCCATCGTTTCCGTTCGCTACGGATCGCCGTGACCACCGTACCCACGGTCGCCTCGTCCAGGCCGTAGGAACGGAAGACTTGAGCCACTTCTTCGGCCTCCCGTTCCGGTATCTCGATAGTCTCCCGCTCCTCGGTCGCCCGCTCCGTGGCATAATGTTCGGCGTCGGTCCTGGCCGCCAGATAGCCGCCCAAACCCATTGCAATCGACCCAGCCGCAACCTCAGCCAGCCCGGCGGTAATGACGATGCTCGTCGCATCCACCGCCCCTGAAAGCCCTGCGGCTAGGGCGAAGGGGACAGTCAAACCATCCGACATGCCGATCACAATGTCACGGACAGTTTCCGTGGCGGTGAAATGCTTTTCTATATGGGGTGTTTGGGGCATGTTCTTCCTCTTGTTGGATTGCTATTCCTAACGATACAACCGCCAGATGGCGAAGTTCATCAGGGCGGTTGCAAATGTGACGCATACAAGGTAGGGCACGAACAACGCCGCCATCCTGGCAACCAGTCTACCACAGCACCCCGCCCGATCATGCCGACCCTTCTGTGGAGGGGCGAAAACAGCCATCAGAGCCGCCACAGCCACCAAGGGTGGTGACAACTATATATACGGGCAAGTCGCACGCTGGCTACGGCCAAGGACGGCCACGGGTTGGTGCCGATTTCAATGGCCTGTCCCCATTGACTTCGGAGGCCCCCACCGATGAGCGAGAGTTCTCCAAAACTGAGCGTGCGACACTTCGCTGATCTGAATGCACTTCAGCGGCAATTGGAAGAGATTGCATCCCGGAGGAACAGGTCCGATAGGACGGCAGAGGATCGACGGCTGACCGATCAAGAGCCTACGCTGATTATCCGGGGCAAGTAATCCCAAGCAGCCAGGGGCAGTGGGGCCAATCAACCGGCACACATATTCAGATTGTCAGTCTCCAAGTCTCCATGGCCCTGACTGGTCACGGGTTCCCCCGCTTTTCTTGTTCTTGATCTTCACGATTTCGGACAACAAATACCCCAGTTCATCGCCGTCGAGATACGCCCCCGTGGCGATCATGTGAACACTGTGGATTAGGTCGCTTTCCGTTGCCGTAAACCGCTTGAATGTCAGTTCACCCTCCGTTCGGACAAGCAAAATCCGCTCAGAGGTCAGACGCAGTTCGATGATGTGGGGTTTGGTCCATGCCTCACCAAGCAGGCAAGCAAGGACGGCTCTGAAGGAGTGGTTTGTCTTGACCCGTCTCACTTTGAGGGCACAGTCCTGACGGATTTGATCCGGTTCACGTATCGCCGCTTCGGGCATGTGAAGATCCTCCCTGACACGTTCTTGGCAATTTCGACACTGATCAACGTTCACGGGCAGGCGGCGAAGGTCCAGTGTCGTTCGTCATCGCCAGTTCCAGCACCAGAACCAGTAGTCCTCGATGAACTCGAAGTTGGGACTGTCCTCCGGTACTTCCAATTCGATCAGCGGCAAATTGATCTCGTACTTCCCCTTGCTGGTTTTGCAGAAGATGCCGTCAAACCCGTCGCCCAGATGTTTCGCCGGGTCGAGCAGCTCCAACACGGTGCAGCGGAACTCGTCCTCTTCTTCGGGGTTCATCGGTTTCGGGAAATGAGCGATGAATGGGAGGCAGAGATGCTCCGTCAGGTACTTGTAGTACGTGGAGAGCGGCTCGTCGTCAACCCTCGGAATCTGACTCCCTGAACCCCATTGATAATGCCCTCCTGGAGCTACCGAACTGCCTTCCTGGCAACAGCCGGTCGGCCAAAAGGCCAAAACCAATCACCACCAAAGTCTTGATCGAACAATGCATTGGCAAAAAAGCCGAAAACAACGCCGATCATTAGCACCAACAATGTGTCCGCTGGGGTAATGCATAAGACAAACACCGTTCCCATCAGGAACCCCACGGCAACGACAATCGCATGTTCGGCGTAATGCTTGAACATTTGAAGTCTCCTTCTTTGGCGAGGTATCTCCCGATAGGTCAGTTGCTTGGAAGACGGTGATTGCGGCCTTCTGCATGATCTCTCAGGTGGGGCCACCGGTGCTCAAACGCCCATAGAGGGCTCTTTGTGCCGGTCTGCTTCCAGCCGTGATGTTCCATACTCAAACGGGTCGCACCATCCACTGCCTGACGTGACCGCTTCGTGCCATACGGGAGTACGGCCACCGGGATTGTCTCGGAGTCTGGCTTCGGACGCTGTTGGCCTCCACAAATGAAGAAGTCGAGTACGGCATCCTGACGAACATCGTGGTGGGTCGTTTTCACTTTCAGCATGTTGTGCTCCATTCCGGTTGGTTTTACTATCATAAAAGAACTCCTAGCATTTCCTTCATTACCTCTTCGCCCGCCGCTCTTACACTTCCTCTTGCCGCCAAACGTAGTTGCCGACTGCTCCCTGACAGATCACCGGCGTTTGGCGTACCTGCTGTGATACGTGTTCTGCCTCGTCCTGGCTGAGTATGCCTTCCGGCTTGGAAACGTAGTCGGAAGACTGCGTGGCAGGCACGGTGCTGAAGGTGATTCCGCCCTTTCGGGCGAACTCACGATAAAGCCCAACTGAGAAGCTCATGGGTGTCCCCTCTGGTGCATGTGCCGCAGCCAAACGGCGGAACGGCGGGGGAAATACCCGAGCAATAGGGCTATTCAGAGCGGTTACATCTGTATCCTACGCTTGCCCTGGTGGATGACCATAACCCGAGTGGCAACAACGATGGGGGGGATCAGCCGGGGCAAATGCCCCGGCCATCTTCGTCGCCGCATTGAGACAAAGTGCTGTCTACACCCCGACAGGCTCTCGTCGGTTTTTGCCATGCTCCTCCGGCTTTGTCGGCTGGCACAGAATACCGGCCAAAGTAGGAACCCGTCGGTTGTGCTGGAAGTCGAAGCCCGCTTCACGCAGAGCAGCTTCCGCATCCTCCTTGGCAAGCGGTTGGCCTTCTTCATGGACGAGCCCCCACAGGACGGTGCACTCGCCATTGACGTGCCTGCCCGTCACCACCTGGGCGACTGTGAGCTTTGGATTCATCCTCGTCATGACGTGCAGCATGGGAAAAAACTCATGCTCGTCACGCACGGAAAACGCTACTGGTAATCTCATCAATGCTTGCATGATAGAACCCATTCAGGGTAATTGTCGTTTACCACACGACCTCAATCTCGTTACGGATCTGGCCGACGCCTGCTATGCTCTGCACCGCCTTCTGGGCAAGCTGCTTGTAGAAGAAACTCGGCACCTGTCCCCGCAGGAACAGCGTGCCATCGTCGATTTCGCACCAGATCCGCTGTGCTCGCAGGTGGGAGTGCCCATGGAGCCGCTCCCTTACTCTTGTAATGATCGCCCCGTTGTGCTGTTCGTCGCACGATACCTCGTGGCTGTGATGAGGCACGGTCTGCCCGGCCGCATCGGTCGTTGCCGGGACGCCAATGCCCTGGGGCTTCTCGAAGTGTCCGTTGAGTTTCATGCTCATGACTCGCTGCTCGGGTGATCTGGGCGGTTGTTCAGAACAATGCCACGTTTACGTTATTCTTGATGGCCTGTGGTCCCCCTCCTGTTGCGAAGCACATCGCTCGCACTCTGCGGCATAAGGGATGGCGTCCAGGCGGGTCTTGGGGACTTGTTCACCGCATTGCTCGCACCGACCATAGCTGCCGTCCTCGATCCGCCCGATTGCTGCTTCAATCTGATCGAGGGTGTCTTTGTCGCACCCCAGTAGACTTGCCGTGAGTTCTTGATCGGCATCGTCGCTCGCAAGCTCCTCCATGTCGGTCGGTATGCTGGTGGTCTTGCAGTGGTCCTTCAAGGTATTGTCTTCCATCTGAGTCATGTCACCCAGAAGCTCTTCCCGCAGAGCCAAGAGTCTTTCCCGATAAAGCGTCAATTCGGCGTTTGTCATTTTGTAGTGCCTTAATAGAGTACGGTAATGCACGGGTTCGGCCAGGCGGTCTTGGCAACTGGCCTGCATGTCATCGCCAGTTCCAGAACCAGTACCAGTAATCGTCGATCAATTGAAAGCCGAAGCTATCTTCGGGCAGATGCAGGTCGATGAGCGGCAAATTGATCTCGTACTTCCCCTTGCTGGTTTTGCAGAAGATGCCGTCAAACCCGTCGCCCAGATGTTTCGCCGGGTCGAGTAAGTCCAACACGGTGCAGCGGAACTCGTCCTCTTCTGCGGAGTTCATCGGCTTCGGGAAGTGAGCGGGGAAGGGGAAGCAGAGTTGCTCCCTCAGGTGCTCGTAGTACCGGGAGAGCGACTCTTCGTCAACCCTCGGAATCTGACTCACCGAACCGAGAGCCTTGACGATTCGATTCGTCCGGTTGAGTTCTGGACAAGATTTGGGAACGAATGTGATGCGATTCCTATCGGTGACAGTAGTAGTGAGAAGCTGCATTGTCTTACCTCCATGAGCAGGGACATCGAAACCTTCCGAACGTCTTGCAGCGCAGAAAACAAAAAAGCCGACGTGGCGGAACACCCGCAGGCGTTCGACCACGTCGGCTTACTCTTCAACGAGCCCTCCGGCAGGTCCGGGTTGCTCTTCAATTAGTCATCCGACGAACGTTCATTGTAGGGTGTGAAATGGAGAATGCAACAGCCCTTGCCCGGAACGGGAGTTATCGGCAACCCGTAAATGACGTAACCCTCAAATGCCCCGCGTTTTCCGACATTTCTGGAGTTGGCAAGTGAGGTATTTGTGAACCTCCCCATTGGTTGGTTGCAGTCTATTCCCGTGAGAATCCGGGGGAAGAGCGAAGCCGCCGTCAGCGAGGTGAGTTGGTCGTTTCGAGCAGGGATTACGCGGGCCGAAACTGGGATCAGCGAGAACACGACGAGGATGTCGTTAGGAATCCACGAGCAGAAACGCCCTTTCATTTCGCCAGATCGCTACGGCTAAAACTCTTTGGGAGGATGGAGTCTGCCGCTTGGCCGCCTTCCGATGGAACAACGGGAGAACAACCACCGGACGTCAGCCCCATCAGTTTATTCAAGAGTGGATCTCTGACAATTCCAGATGAGCGTCAGCCAGCAATGACAGCACGGGAAAGTCCCAGATAAAAGAGCTGAACGGACCGGCCCGAAAATCGAATCGCGCGGCGGCCATGGCAGTTTCGCCGGCTTTCTTACTAATCCTCGATCTCCTCAGGCGGTGACGCAAGCGACGATCAGTACCAAGAGGCCGATCTACGGATGCATCGTCGGCCCTCTCGGCTATTCGTTGCCGATCAGCGAACGCACGCCCTCGATGTGGAAATGCACAAGATACTTACCTTCCTCCTCGCTGATCGTGGGGATGTTGCGGTGGCGAACCGCCTTGATCTTTTCAGGGTCAGTCTCCTCCTCGATTACCGTTAGCGAAAGCCGCTTGCCGACGTAACCCTCGCCCTTTTCAATGAAGAGATATGCTGCACTTGGGTTGTGTTTTACGTTGTCGTGGGATAGCCGGTTGCTCATGATAAACGAGCACGTTTCGTCGTCATCATCGTCCGCGAAGTGCGGTCGGCTATAAATGGCCTGATTCACTTGGCCGCTCGCATCGGTCGTTGCCAGGACGCCAATGCCCTGGGTCTTCTCAAAGTATTCGCTGAGTTTCATGCTCTTGCTCATGATTTGCTCCTCGGGTGATTTGCCGTATACGTTGTTCTTATTGTCCGGGTGTTTTTCCGTGTGCAGGCCCACCAGGGCCACGCCGATCAGGGCTATGGGAACAAGTAGGACAACGGCCGACATCCTCAGCATGATCGAGTCCTCCAGGCGAAACCTTGAAACGGGGGGCGATCAGTACGTGCCTTACGGCCCGTGGCGTTCTTCGTGTTGCGAAGCACACTGGACACACAGGGCCGCATAAGGAATGGCCTCAAGGCGGGGCTGGGGGATCTTCCTATCACACTCCTCGCACCGGCCGAAGCTGCCATCCTCGATCCGCTTCAATGCCCCATTGATCTGGTCGAGGGCGTCCTTCTCGCCCCCCAGCAGGCTTAACGTGATGTCCTGATCAAAGTTGCCAGTCCCAAGTTCTGCCATGTCGGTGGGCATACTGGTGGTGTTGCTACGGTCCTTATTCAGGGCGTTATCTTCCATCTGCGTCATGTCGCCCTGGTGTCTTGCTCGTAGAGCTTGGAGTTTTTCCCGATGAAGCATCAAGTCGGAGTTCGTCATTTCGTAGAGCCTTCTTTCGATGGGTCAACACACGGTCTTGATGGTCAGTCCAGGTAGGACGAGGGAGGATAGGTTCAAGGCGAGGAGTACAACTGTTCCAGCAGCGGGTTACTGTCCATGATCTCGCCGGTGTCGTATGGTACGCTAGGAACGATGGCAGGCGACCACTGTCGATCATCCCCACTGACCAGCAGGGGTAGTGGCGATGATGGTTCAGTTACCAATGAATTCCTTGCATTTCCACACGTTGCACCCTGAATAGGCCCTGCGACGGAGACGAAATGGTCGTTCACGACGAAGTTGTTGTAAACGCAGCCGATGGCGTCAAGAGTAGCCTGGACCTCCATCAGTGCTTCCCGGATGTAAGCTCGCCCCTCGTCGCATTCGACCGCCACGAGAGGACGCAACGGCGTATGGGCTACCCAGGTTTCTTCGATCTCGTCGTACTCAAAGCCCGCCGCCCAGAGTAGCGATTGTGCTAATAACGACATGGTATTATCACCTCCATGAGTGCGGACTGGGACGTGTGTCCCGATCTTCCTGTTGTCAGATTGCCTTTTCTGGGAACGGGGGAGACTTAGTCGCATCCGTGATGTCGAAAAGCCGATCCAGCCTTGTGGTGGCAAGAACCGACCGAAGCTGTGAATTGAGGCCACACAGCTTGAGCTTCTCCCCCTTGGACTCCATCCTCCTGTGGAGTGTCACTAACTTTGCCAGCATCGCACTCGATAGTTTTGCCACGCCGGAAAAATCCAAGAGGAGGCGATGGCAGTTCGGCCGGTCAGCCATGCCGAGCAACTCATCGCTGATCTTGTTCACGGTCAGTTCATCGAGAACCCAGTGTTTGCCCAGGCGTACCACGATCACGTTGCCGTTCTTTCCTACCTCCAAATGGCGGTAGCCGAGTACGCCTTTCGGCTTGCAATCGTCGTCGGAAGGATGGCTGGCTGGCACGGTACTGGAGGTGGTTCCGTCCCTCCAGGCGAGATCACGATACAGTCCAAATGAGAAGCTCATGGGATTTCCCCCTTCTGTCATCTGCCGCAGCCAAACGGCTCACCTCCATGAGTGCGGACATCGAAGCCATCCGTGTGTGGATTCCGAACGTCTTGCACCACAGCAAACAAAAAAGCCGACGTGGTGGAACACCCGAAGGTATTCGGCCACGTCGGCTTACTCTTCAACAAGCCCCTCGGCAAAGCCGAGTTGCTCTTCATCCAGTCATCCGACCAACATTCATTGTAACCCGGTCAATAGGGCTATTCAGAGCGGTTACATCTATATTCTATGCTTGCCTTGATCGACGACCATAACCCGAGTGGCCGTGGGGCTTCGGAAAGTCGCTTCCGACTTGGCCAATGGCGGCGAGGTGTTATCCGCCGTTAGCGTGACGCCTTCTGGTACGGCAATACATAGAAACCCTGTAGTAATTGCAGATAATACCGTAGTTGTCCGCCTCTGTCGGCTGGCTCAGAACTCCGGCCAAGGCAGGAACCCGTTGATTGTGCAGGAAGTCAAAGCCCGCTTCCCGCAAGGCGGTTTCCACATCTTCCTTGGCAAGCGGCTGGCCTTCTTCATGGACAAAACCCCACAAGACGGTGTCGCCACCATCAACGTGTCTGCCAGTGGCTACTTGCACGACCATCAACTTCGGGTTGATCCTCGCCATGAGATGTTGGATCGGGAAGAACTCATGGTCATCCCGAACCGAGAATGCTACTGGCAGTTTCATCAACGCTTGCATGATGGGCCCTTTCAGGATAATTGTCGTTCACCACACGACTTTAATCTCGTTGAGGATCTCGCCGTTGCCACGACGCCAATGCCAGGGTGTTCTCAAAGTATTCGTTGAGTTCCATGCCCTTGATCATGATTCGCTCCTCGGGTGATCGGCGACGGGAATTGCGGCGCCCACGTCTCCCATGAGCGGCAATTGGACAACGATCCGGGTTCCCTTGCCCAAGGCACTCTTGATGGTCGCTGATCCCCCAAACAGCCTCGCACGTTCCTGAATTCCTTCCAAGCCGAAGTGGCCGTCGCCAACTGTTCTAGGGTTGAAACCAACCCCCCAGTCCTGAACCTCAATCCGAATGTAATCGTCCCGCTGGGACAACCTGACTAGCACTCGCTCACTCTGGCTGTAGCGTCGGGCGTTGGTGAGAGATTCCTGAACGATCCGAAAGATGACGTTTTCGAGCGAAGGTGCAAGCCGCTCACGGTCGAGGTGATGGACGAAATCGATTTCCGGTTTCTCCTGAGCACTGCCTTGGACGACGAGATCCTCGATAGCGGCTACCACACCAAGTTCGTCCAGGATGGGTGAACGCAGGCCATTGATCAACCGGCGTGCTTCCCGCATAGACTCGCTGAGCATTGCCAGCCCGTTCTCGAACGTTTTCCAGACCGCCTTGGCTTTACGCCCGGTGGCTCGGCTGAACATCTCGAACTGCATCATCGCAGCGGCGAGTTGCTGGACCAACCCATCATGGATTTCGTAGGAAACCATTTGCCGATCCCGATCCTGCAACTCCAATAAATGCCGCAGATACCGCTGCTCCTTCTGCAACAGTTCCTCTGCCTGTCGCCGCTCCTTGATCTCATGCCTCAACTGTGCGTTCGCTTGTGCCAGTCGGGCGGTACGGTCTGGCACCCGTCGTTCAAGTCCCTCTTGGGCATTGGGTAACGGCTTGCTGTTGGTTGGGAAGACTTCGGTTGGTTTAACACCGAAAGTGTTCTGTTTGAACATGGCGGATTTCTCCCTCAATTAAGCTCGGGGGAAACTCCGTCTTCCCGATGGGCCGATGGGCATTGTCGAATTGGCTACGGTTACACAAAAACTACTTGGTCGTCTTGCTGCCAGCGGCTGGAGTAACCGGGAGGGCAGTTTTCGTCGTGTCGGTCGAGGTCGTCGTCTCGCTTGTCATCTTGCCATCCTTGCTCTGCGTTGTCTTCGTGTCGGTCGAGGTCGTCGTCTCGCCTGTCATCTTGCCGTCCTTGCTCTGCGTTGTCGTCGTTTCAGTCTTGTTCTCGTTCGTGCCCTTCTGGCTTTCGCAGCCGATGGTAAATACGCCCAGTGCGGCAATCGCAACAAATGTCAGAAAGCGTTTCATCTCAGCACCCTTTCAAAAAAATAGTTGGCCTCGCTTCTTCACCAGCAGGAGCCATTCCTGCCGGGTCATCAAGAAAAATCAGAGCACTCTCTATTCCTATGCTGCCAGTGCCCCGGTTATGCCTCGGCAGTCTTTCCTTACCGCACGCCCCGAAGTTCTCCCGTGTACAGTTCTTCCACACACTCCTTTTCACAGCCGTACCCCGTCAGAAGCCACGGGGAATGTGCCCCAGGAGCACGAGCACCAGCACGACCACCAGCACCAGACCCAAAATGCCGCTGGGGCCGTAGCCCCAATTTTGGCTGTAGCCCCACCTTGGCAAGCCGCCCATGAGCAACACGATCAGAATAATCAGCAAGATCAGACCCATTGGTAACCCCTTTCGATGGTGAAACCGGGTGATGGTTACGAACGTCTCTCGTCGCCAAGAACAAAAAAAGCCGACGTGGTGGAACGCCCGAAGGAATTCGACCACGTCGGCTTACTCTTCAACGAGCCCCCCGCCAAATTCGGGTTGCTCTTTAGCTAGTCATCCGACTGCTAGCTTAATGATACAGCCCGAAATGGGGAATGCAATGGTCGTTGACCGATACCCCCCCATTTGCGATGATCTTCTCCCATGAGAACCCAGCGGGAAATCCCCATGAGAACCCAGCGGGAAATCCCCATGAGAACCCAGGGAGAGATTGAAGCCGCTGTCAGCGAGGGGATCAGCCGCTTCGAGCAGGACTACATGGGGCGGGGCCCCAAGGACATCCACGCCCACCTGCTCGGGAATTTCCTAGTCGTCCGCCTTCAGGGGGTGTTGACCGCAGCCGAGCAGCACTTAGTCAAGTCGCTTTCCGCCGAAAAGGGGCGGGACTTGCTGAAGTAAGTACGGACCAATCTGATTGAAACGGCCCGTCCAGTCATGGAGGCGATGGTCGAGAAGGTCACCGGCGTCAAGGTCGTGACCATGCACCATGACATCAGCACCACAACCGGCGAGAAGGTGCTTCTCTTCACGCTCGGCTGGTCGCCTGACTTACGTGCGGCAAAGATGAAATAGCGTTTCTGGCGGCGTGGGGATAGTAGCTGTCCATGGTCAGATCGCCTTTTCTGCGAACGGGGGAGACTGAGTCGCAACCGCCGTGATGGCACCTGCCTCGCTGTCCGTGATGTCGAAAAGCCGATCCAGCCTTGTGGTGGCAAAAACCGACCGAAGCTGTGAATTAACGCCACACAGCCTGAGCCTCTCCCCTTTGGATCCCATCTTCCTGCGGAGTTTCAATAGCTTCGCCAGCATCGCACTCGATAGTTGTGTCACCTCGGAAAAATCCAAGAGGAGGCGACGGCAGTCTGGGCGGTCAGCCACTTGGAGTAACTCATCGCTGATATTGTTGGCGGTCAGTTCATCGAGAACTCGGTGTTTGCCAAGACGCACCACGATCCCGTCACCCTGCTTTCCCACCTCCAAATCGCAATCGCTGAGTATGCCTTCCGGCTCACACTCGTAATCGGGAGGATGACTGGCGGGCACGGTGCGGAATGTGGTTTCGTCCTGGTGGGCGAAATTGCGATACGAGCCAACTGAGATGCTCATTGAGTGTCCCCTTCCATCAGTCGTTGAGTTGTCTTCGTTTCGGCTTATTCTGCGTCGTGTCCGTCATGCTGTGGAGGACAGACCAAGCTTGGCCAGCCACGAGCGGCGGAGTGACTTGATCACACCGATGAACTTGCCGAATCGCCTTACCCCGAGTGGCAACGACACTCGGGGCAATCAACCCTTGCGTTCATCGTAATCGTGTTGTCGAGCCATTACCCCCAGTAGCTCCCCCTTCTGAACCCGCCCCCGAAGAACGAGAGCACCGCGAAAATGAGGAAGACGACGAAGAGGATTTTCGCCACTCCCACGAAGGAACCTGCAATTCCTCCAAACCCGAGCAATGCCGCGATCAACGCGACGATGAGGCAAGTGATTGCTAACTGTAACATGGTCACACTCTCCTTGAAAAACAGGCAGGCGTAGTTGGCGAGTTACCAACAGAGCCTGCGATTACCGGATTGCTTCTTTCACGGCTTTCTTGACCGTGTCGGCAGCCTTCTGGACTGCCTGTTTGGTCTTCCCGACCGCCTGGTCGGTCTTTCCTTCGTTACGAAGCTTGTCGTTGCCGGTCAGTACCCCGGCGGCTTCCTTGATTCGACCTTTTACCACGTCTGTCTTGCCACCCATGATGGTGACTCCTTTTCCTAGGTACGCGACCTGCCCTTTCTTTCACTTTCTCCGCCTTGGTGATCAGAGCTGTAGGTTTTGCCCGCAAGTATGCAAGCTCGCTCCACCATGATGACCACCTATTTGCCCTTGTGTTTGTCCTGATTTGGTCCCGCCGGGGCCGGTCCATGCGAAGCCGCCGCCGGATTACTCCGTGGTTGTGGGGCCGACCGTTCGACCCTCGGTTGTGGCTGCGGTTGTGACTGCGGTCGCGGCGTATCGAGCGGCAACCGGTTTACCGTACGCTGCTGCGGCTGCTCCGGCAATCGAGCCAGCCTTGGCTTGGGCTCGATCCCGAAATCTGGCTTGGGGGTCTCGTGCAACTTCGGCGGAGTAAGGTCCTTACCAAGTGGATTGCCCGAATTGGCCACAATCGGAGATGGGGGAAGTTTCATGCGGGCCGGCTCGCCGCGTTGGGCGGGGGCTGCGCCGGGAACCACCGCAGCATTGGTTTCCCATTGTTGCCTCTGGTCGCGGAAGCGATTGACATCCTGCCGTTGCTGAGCGAGTCGTTGCCGCTCGACCTGGTCCACGGCGTGGAATCGCCACGCACCGTTCCGGTTTTGCGACGCCTGGTCGAGCGACGCGCCCACGAGGTTTCGTACGGCGGAAGCCACGCCGCCCCCGCCGATTACGCCCGGGCCCGTCCAGACCCGTGGCGGCCGGGCTTCTTCGTGCTCCCGGCGGTTCTGAAAGTCGGCTGCGATGCGGTTCTCCCACTGGCCGTCCTGCCGATGCTGCCATCGCTCATGAGCGAAGATCGGATCATAACCGTAGCGGCCGGAATTGACGGAGTACGATGGGTAATAGCCCGCGTCCTGGTAGTTCGCGGCGTAGTAGTCGCCAAAGTAGTAGTGTTGGTATTGCGGCCGCATAAAGAGGTTGTCGACGAACGCGCCGAGATCGATCACCGTTGCCGGGGAGTAGGAGAAACCAGGCCGCGTGTAGGCGTCCGCAGCGAACCGGACCGGCGCAAACAACACGCCGCGCCGGCTGAGGGAGTAATCCCAGTAGCCGTCGACGAAAACGTAGCCTCGCGGTGCGTAGACGTAATGGGCAGGAACCCAATCCCAATCCGGCTGCACGGTCGCCCAGTAACCCGGGCGCCAAGCGTAGCGGCCATTTTGCCACATCCAGCAGCCTGGCAGCCAAGTGTTGTCCGGCGAAGGCGCGGCGGTGTTGGGTCCGGCTTCCACGGTCGCAGGCGGCTCGGGCAAGTATTGCACCTCGGTCACCTTGGCATCGGCCCAATACCCGGAAGTCCATTGAGCGCCTTGCGCCGACCTGCCCCAATACCCGGGCACCCATTGGCGGCCGGGCGGTAGGGCGCGCCAAACACCGCTGACCCAAAGGAAATCGCTTCGCTCGTCGTCCCAGCCCCAGTAGCCGGGGATCCAAGCGACGTTGGCCCCCTCTGGTTTTTGGGCGGGCGGCAACTCCTCGATAGCGGCCGGCGGCGTTTTCGGCACCACGATGCCCGGCACGGGATCGTAAGTCACCGTTTCCGCAAAGGCCTCGTGTACCGGCCCGCGTGTGAGCACTTGCACCCCTTGCTCGGCACCGGCCGGGCCCGGCGGTGCGGCGATGGCCTTGTACAAACCAACGTTTGTGCCCAGAGTCGCCAGTACGGCAACCATGCACCATTTACAGACGTGACATACGTTCATGCCTTCTGTCCTTTACGAAGTTGAGTTTTGTGAGTCATTCCCACTGTTTGTTCAGCGTGAAGCGCATTGCCGGGACCAGCGATGGCCAACCGGCCAAAAAAACTACTTGGTCCTCTTCTGATCGCATCCAATGTGCGGCATAACGGAGTCTTCCGGCAGGCCATCGAACGGCTGGCCAGCTTGGATTCGCTCCCACACCTCCGCACGATGGACTGGAACATCTGCATCAACCTCGAAGCCTAGTTTCACGTTTGTGCCTTTAATCCCGAGCACCGTGACTTTCAGCAGGCGATGAAAGCCATCGGCCCCTCCGACCACCACCGATTCCCGGTCTTTTCTCGACAAGACTAACATCGTTGAACCTCCCTCAAGATGGAACACGTGAACCGTTTCCGCTCCAACTGCTCGCAGGCACGCCCTTGGCGAGCAGGAACACCTGTACCATCGTGCCGGTCATGAAGATCTGCACCACGGTTCCCGTCGTCGTTTCGACTTCCGTGGTCGCTTCGCGCACCTCGACTCCAGTGATCCGCTTGATCTCCTCCCGCAGTTCGTTGGCGGAGTTGGCGAACAACTGCCAGTGAAACTCCTGCACTCGGGCAGCACCCTCCGGGCTCTGGGACAGGACCTTCTCGGCTGGCGATAACGCCCCGTGCAGAGTGATCAGCAGCGTGTCCCCGCTGAGAACCACGGCCACCGATTGGGGCTTGTGGCCCGTGCGCTGCTGCTGGAAAGCGATTGCCGCCTGAGCAATCTGCTGTGCTACGCTCGGATCGAGCTTTTCCATTCCATGCCCCCGGCAGCGATTGTTAGCGTCTTACACAACCAAGAACAAAAAAAGCCGACGTGGCGGAACACCCGAAGGTATTCGACCACGTCGGCTTACTCATCAACTAGCCCCCCAGCACGGCTGGGTTGCTCTCTACTTAGTCAACCGACACGTTCACGGGAGAGTCGAGATCAACGGCATCACGACTCTTCCACCACGTTCATTGTACGTCACTACGGGGCAGAGACAATAGGGCTGTTTCCTCTTTCGAGAAGAGTGTGAGCTTCGCCAACGTCTATCTCGGTACGGAATCGCCAGCGGCCTGAATCGGTGTCACAGCAGAAGTCTTACGAAAAGCACGGTGCTTCGGTCAAGCTAAAGAGGACCACTTCTTCGCCGGTCACGGTACTGATGTCATGGTGCATGCTCAATACCTTCACACCAACGACCTCATGGACCACCGATTCCAACATCGGGCGCGCCAACTCCAGCAGTTGCTCCCGTGTCTGCTTGATGAGATCCCTTCCTTTCTCCGGCGACAACGACTTGGCCAGTTGCCGTTCGGCCACCGTCAAAGCACCCAGAAGGCGGACCACCAGGAGGTCTTTGATGAAGTATACGCGAATCTGCTCCACCCCCCCTCCCAAGTATTCCTCTTGAAAACGAATGATCCCTTCACAGATGGCTGCCTCGCTCTCTGCTTGAGTCAGGACTCCTGATTTGCGTTCCTTCCTGATTCTCCGTGCTTCGTTCATCGGCAAACGTCGTTCTGCTCGGGGGCGCGCACGCTTATTGGCCAGTTGTGGCGATTGGCCCGCACGTGCAACCACGGGAACGACACTGGCCAAGACGGCTCTAATCTCCGTCAAAGCAACCGGCTTGAAGAGAACCTTATCGAACCCGGCCTTCATAGCCAAGGACTTGTGTCCCTGGTCGGCATGACCGGTGATGGCCACGATTTGCGTTTGCGCGAAGGCCGAAATCTGGCGAAATTGCGTGACGAGATAACAACCATCCATGTCCGGCATTGCCAAGTCGATCAACATCAGGTCGGGCCGAAAGAGGGTCGCAACGTCTAGTGCCGACGTCCCACCATAGGTCACATGCACTTGGTTGCCGAGTTCTTCCACGACCATGCCCAGTGTGTCCGCACCGTCTCGGTCGTCATCGACCACGAGAACCCGAAGAGTCTTCCGCATCTCTGGCATCGGTTCCTTTCCTTTCGCCAATTCCACAAATTGAGCCCTGTCCTGAATCGTCGGTCCTACTACCTGCTCCATGGGCGTCAGGTCGCCTTCTCCGTGACTGCCGCCAAGATCTCTCGCACCTTCTCGAAGTCGGCGGGCTTGACCAGGTAGTGATCGAACCCCGCTTCCTGCATACGCAGCTGGTCTGCCGCCGGTCGATAACCCGTCACTGCCACGAGCACGATGTCGTGGAGGAGAGGCTCCTGACGTATCCGCTTTGCCACTTCAATGCCATCCAACTCCGGCAGGCCGATGTCCAGCAACATTACGTCGGGCCGATAATCGAGGGCCGCTGCCAGTGCGGTCGGGCCGGTGTGAGCCATCCGCACCAAATGCCCCGCTTCTTCCACCAGCAGTTTCAAGACATTCGCTGCATCCAGGTTGTCATCCACCACCAGCACCCGCAAGGCTGGCCCGGTCGGCACGGCGATTTTGGTGGGCTGCGGCTGTGTCTTGACCGACATCGCCCCTGGCGGACCTACAACAAGACTTACGACGAACTCGCTGCCTTGCCCCAAAGTGCTGGTAACCCCGATGGTTCCGCCGTGCATTTCCACCAGCCGTTTCGCCAAGGTCAAACCAATCCCTAAACCACCCTGCGAACGGTCGGATGACCGCTGGGCTTGTGTGAACAGGTCGAAGACGTAGGGCAGGAAAGCAGGAGCGATGCCGAGTCCCGTATCCCGCACGCGCAGCACCGCTTTGTCCCCCTCCTGCTGGACGGAGAGCCAGATGTGACCACCTTCGTTGGTGTACTTGGCGGCGTTCGTGAGTAGGTTCGTTACGACTTGCTCCAGCCGGGAGGCATCGGCGTACAGCCAAATCGGATTCTGCGGCAGCGACACCGTGAGTTCGTGCCTGCGCTGGTCGATCAGCGGACGAGCCGTTTCCACCGCATGTTGCACGATGCCACTCACGGCGACCTGCTCTTGGCAAAGCTGAATCCTGCCCGTAATCGCGCGGGAGACATCCAACAGATCACTCACCAGATGCGTCAGTTGCCCCACCTGACGCTCAATGATGGCCAGGGCCTTTTGCTGAACGGAGTTCTGGCCTTTCTGGAGTTGCAGCAGTTGTACGGCGTTGAGGATGGGGGCCAGCGGGTTGCGAAGTTCATGGCTGAGCATCGCCAGGAATTGATCTTTGCGGCGGTCCAGTTCGACCAACTTCTCCTCTGCCTGCTTACGCTCGGTAACGTCGCTCATCACGGCTCGGCACACGGGCGTACCGTCAGCATCCTGCGCCTCGGTCGTCTCCAACCGCGCCCAGAAAGGGGTGGCGTCTGCTCGCAACACTCGCAACTCGTATACCTGCGGCGTGCCCGTTTCAAAGAGTTGTTTACGATGCTGGTAGTAGATGTCCTGGTCTTCGGGAAGGATGAAGCGTGTCAATGGCCTCTTGACCAAGTCGCGTCTCTCCACACCCAGTAATCC